>ERZ1026772.127-NODE-127-length-57904-cov-13.834552_pt1 | contig 57904 bp, 52 predicted proteins | sample MGYA00380124_ERZ1026772 | MGnify/ENA primary metagenome ERZ1026772 (study PRJEB33269, sample SAMEA4719760) | human gut metagenome | biome: human-associated habitat; feature: organic feature; material: feces | place: Cameroon | collected 2013-10 ...
AGGCCTCGTCTACCTTGTCCCACAGTGCTTCATTTCTCTGGAATACGGCATCGCTCTTCTCTTCCACCGCCTCGATCTGCTCCCAGATGGCGTCCTCGTTCTCGGTTGCAATTTTAGTAACAGGCTCCATTGGTACGGATGTGGCGGCAAAGGCGGAGGTTGCTGTGCCGATGGCCGTTACCGTCATTGCCAGTGCCAGTAAAAGGCTCCAAACTGTTTTCTTTTTCATGGTATGTTACGCTCCTTCTTTGAAGTATTCAGGTCGTGTACCAACCTTGTCTGTATCATATCAGAAGAAGTCTCTGACTTCCCCCGCAAAAGTGCGGGGAAAGTGTCACAAAACTGTCACAAAGTCGGTATGCCGCCACTTTTCAAGGCGGCCTTGACACAGCGGAAGCCCGGTTTGTACAAGACTGCTTGTGGGTGCAAAGAAAATATGCTATAATCTGTCCTGTGTGATTGAATTCAGGAGGGACGCCATGTTTTATACGGATGAGGAAATATCTGTCATCACCGGCTTTCTCAACGGCTATCTTGTGCGTGACCATGCCAGTGCCAAAGTAAGAGAATCGTATATCAGGATCAGTGCAGGGCTTCAAAGTCATACATTGACCAAGGACGATTATGTTTGGCTGGAGAATGCTCTGTTGTTTCTGCGGCCGTACTGGTGGAGTGACCGCGAGGATGGAAAAATGCTGATGGATGCGTTCCTGCATACGCAAACATTAGCAAAAGGCGAATAGCGAAAAAGATGAAGGATGTACCATCTGATACACCCTTCATCTTTTTTCACTGGCTTATTTGCGTTTCGCCCCTTCGAGATTTTGTCGGGGTCATGTCCACGCTGATATCTCCGCTGGACATGATCGCCCATCCCGTGCCTGCGCTGCTCCGTCCTCAATGCCTAATGACCTCAAGTACAAGGTCATTGTAGCGGAAAGCTGCCGGGGCGTACAGGTGGAAAACGCTTCTTCGCCGCGAGAACCGGCTTATCCATTCATATCATCGTATCCATGAGGGCTGCCAAAGCTGCTTGCTGCACTGATGTCAGGCAATTCCATTTATCCAACATCTCACGCTGCGCGGGAGTCAGAGCCACACGAATGTCGTCCTGCGCAAAGAATTGCGACAATGTAACACCGAAAGCATCGCAGATCTTCTCAAGCGATGCAAACGATGGCGTCATAGATTTTTTATACCACGAGGAGATGGTAGACTGTGGCAGGCCAGAGCGTTCAGCAAGCTGATATTCCGACCATCCCCGTGCCTCACGATTTCGTTTGATGATTTCCAGAATATCTGTCACAACTTCACCACCTAAGATTTTTCGTTTATTATACTTTGAAAAATCGTTGCATTTTAATAATTATTATCGTATTATTTATTACGACAATGCTTCGGTTGAAGGCGTGATGTTTATGGGAGAAAGCCGTCACATATACCGCTGTGCGGTCATAGGGCAAGCACCCATGCGCTTTCCATGGGGGTTTGATGAAGAAGATAGTGGCTGCCGGAAAATGAAAATCGAACTGGCGCAGCAGGTTATGGCGCTGCGCCAGCGCGGTGTGACACAGTTTCTGACCGCCTGCGACTGCGGCGTAGGTCTTTACGCAGCCGAGATCGTCAACGGTCTGCGGGAAACCACCGACCCAGACCTGATGCTTTTCTGCTATATACCACATGAGGAACAGGCTACCAAATGGGCACCGTATCTGCGGGAACGCTACTTTACTATGCTGGAAAAATGCACCCATATTTCGGTCGTGTGTCCCGTGGGTACGCCGGATGCACAGCTGCAAGCCTATAGGAAGATCATTGACCTTGCCGATGTGGTACTATATGTCCATGATGCGGATATGTCAGCAACGGACAGTGGGGAAAACAGAGCCTTTGCTTTTGCTGTGGAAAGCCATACGCCCACGCTGGTCTTGCATCCGAAAGAGCTGACCGCAGAGTGGGTCGGCGAACAGTTCTATCCCAGACGGTCTTGATAACAGGATGATTAGCCCTGTTCACGACGCAGCAAGCCGGATTGCGCCTTGCCTGCAAAACAAAAAAGCCGTAGGCATCTGTGCCTACGGCTGCATGAGGAATAGTTCGTTTTTCGTAAATCATATACAATTTACGAAACAAGTCCCTGTTTTGCTTGGCGGCACGGTAATTGCTGAGATCTCTGACGGGATTTTTGACGGAATTAAAACGCTGCCCGCCCCTTCCATGGGTAAGAAACATATGCTCTGAACAGCCTGCCTTTTATGAGCCAGAGAAGAATGGATATACGTCTGCAATGTCGTCCGAACATCAGCGTGGCCCAAAAGCTCACTGAGGCTCTTGATGTCCACACCATTCTCCATGCACCTTGTCGCGTAGGTATGTCGGAGGGCGTGAAAATTCCGATAGCGGATACCGCAGCGTTCCAGCAGCTTCCGGTATCGGTATTGCAGTGTGCGCGGTTCCATCGGCGTGTCCGTGTTGGTCAGCAGATAATTGTCTCTCTGAATGCTCTGGGTGGTCGCTTTCAGCAATTCCAGCATATCATTGGGAATGGCTACAAGACGCACAGAACTGCCGCTTTTCGGGGATTGCACCACCAGATGTGTCCCGGAAGCATCGCGTACACGGGCAGCCGAGCGCTCAATTCGCAGAAAGCCGGAGCGGTAGTCAATGTCGCTTTTGCGCAGAGCGCAGATCTCACCAAGTCGCAGCCCCGTGTTCAGCACCAGAAGGATACACAGCCCTGTGATGTCCGGGGCCTCCAGGATCTTCTGCGCCAGCAGGGCTATCTCGTGATCGGAAAATACTTCAATCTTTTTGCCGCGATATGCGGGCAGCTCCACATCCCGGCCGGGGCAATCACAATGACAACTCTTTTTTGCAACCTTGAAGATCGTCTTCAGCAGCACGCCAACATCCCTTGTGCTCTTGCATGACAAACCTCTATCTTGCAGCCGCGAAAAAAATGCAAAAAGTTTTTCCGCCGTCAGATCACGCAGAAAGAGCGTTCCCAGTTCAGGGACGATATAGTGCCGTATCATATACTCGTAACGCCCAATCGTTGAGGTCTTCAGTGTGCTGCGGCGCTCGGACAGGAAAAAATCCGCTGCCTGACATACCGACATTTCCCCTGTCAACATAGTCTTCTGTGGCAGCGCAGCTTCCATCTTTCGCCGCTTCTCACGGCAGGCGGCATAGCTCTTGGCATAAACGTACCCATATTCTGCCTTGCCGGCAGGTGTCCGGCCGCGAATATAGCGGCCCTCCCACCGACCATCCTTCCGCTTGTAAATGTTCTCTCCTCGCCGTGGCATAGTAATCTCCCTTCCTTCTGACGGTGTTTGTGACGGCAATTAACAAGATGCCGTGGTATCCTTTCTTTTGAACTTCCAGATGATGGAAACAATATGAAGCAATTTGAATTGTAATTCAGAGGGTTCTTGCTTTTTCACAATTTTTCTGCATTTTTTATTGACTTTTTTAGCAAGTCAATGTATAGTAAAGAATGGAATTGCGGTAACTTTTCTGTCGTGAATTGTATATGATTTACGAAATACCCAGAGCGTGTGCTGACACTTTGCAGTATGCACAAACCGCAGCAGCATCATTCATTTGCAACAGACAAGTAAATATGATCCGGTGACACCGTGTGGCTGTGTTGGTCGTAAAGATCTTTTTGTATGCAAAAGATCAGGCAGCAGCCTAAAAGGAATTTGGGTTAGAAACCCTCTGCGGACGGCACTGTGAGCGCAAGGAAATGGTCGAAGCGGCGAAAGCTGTTGGGTAATACCGCCATTGGGAGGAAGCTTCTGAGAAGGTAGATCATGTACGAAAGGCGAAAGCCTTGTGGCGCGAGGGCAGGAGAATTGCACGGTCAAGGATCTTTGGTACACAGTGGCGCTCTCTCGCTGTGACGAGGGCAGGAGCGTGCGCTGACGGATTTTGTCAGCGTTTTTTCTTGCCAAAATGTCGCTGGTCATCCCCTGAGAAGGGGTTTGTCCGGCATTTTTTCGTAATAAGGAGGAGTGTTACTATGTCTCAACGCGGCGGACGTCCCATTGATTTTCAGGCGTGGGCGCAAAACCAAATAGTCAAAAGGGCTGTAGCAGCACTGGAAGCGCGTGACGAAGCGTTTGCCGAGCGAAACGCAGATACGCCGCTGCCGCAGCTGGCGCGGTATCTGAGCCGGTGTGCCATCTCGCTGGGTCACAGCCCATCCCCCAGCGAAGTGGATGGCGGTACGTTTATTGAGCAGCGTTTTGGCAGCTGGGCAGCAGCGATGGCGGCGGCAAGGCTGCCGCAGCCTCGTTCCATGCGCAAGCTGCGCGACACCGCTCGCTATAAGGCGGAAAAGGTGAAGCAAGAACCGTTGTTCCGTGAAGAGCGAAGGCAGAAGCGGCAGCGCAAGATGGAGCAATCCGAGCAGCGAAAACGGGAACAAGCCGCCAAAAAGCGTGCGGAGCGGGCTGCTAAGGCTGAATGGGCGGCGAAGAAGAAGGCGGAGGCTGAAGCAAAGGCTCTCACCTTGGCAGAGACCTCCGCTGAAGCCGCACTTGATACAATACCCGCAGAAATTAACCCCAGTCAAGCCGAGACAGTCTGAACGGAGACTGTCAGCTTTCCATAGGGGGACGGGGTTTAAGCCGCCCCGTCCCCCATCCTCAAATCCGCAAAAGGCAAGTCGAGACGGCAAATGCCGTTGCCTTTTCCATAGCGGGAGGGGTTTGCCGGCCCCTCCCGCATCCTCAAAATCAACAGTCCCTAACGGCTGAAGGAGAATTGACATGAAAAAGAATCTGAGATATATCATCGCGTTCCTGCTGGCAATTATGATGCTGCTGAGCCTGTGCGCCTGCGCTCAGACCGGAATTGCCAGTGGCAGCAACGGCGAATTAGACCTGGATTATGTGGGCGAAGCCACCGACCAGCCGGAAGAGGAAAAACCGTGGTATTCTTGGATCACGGACGCTTTCAGCTTCGGCAAAAAGGAAACAACAACTACCCCGTCCCAAAGCAAGCCTGACAGCGTGGCGGATTTCTATGCCCAGGGCTCCGGAGATGCACCGCAGGGCAACAAGGGCAATAAGACAGACCAGACGCCTTCTACCACCCCGGAAGAGGATACCGCCAATAAGCCGTCCAACTCCGGCGGTAAAAAGGACGACAATAAAAAAGACGACCAGAAGGGCGAGGACAGCAACACCCCCGCGCCTACCCCCGAGCAGAAGCCCGAAAGCAGGAAAAACACCGTCACCATTACCATTCGCTGCGATACGGCGGTGAATAACGGTATGCATCTGGAGAGCAAGTGGGCGGGCATCGTCCCGGCCTCCGGCGTGATCCTGCCGGTAACCACGGTGGAGGTGAAGGAGGGCGACACGGTTTTTGACGTCCTCGCCTTTGTGTGTGAAAAGTACAAGATTCACATGTCCTATCGGGGCGGTACCTCCAGTGGCTGCTATGTGGATGGCATCAACAACCTTTATGAGTTTGATGGCGGCCGCTGGAGCGGCTGGATGTACTGTGTCAACGACTGGTATCCCAACTACGGCTGCGGCGTGTACTTTGTCAAGCCCGGCGAGGTCATTGAGTGGAATTACACCTGCGATCTTGGCTGCGATCTGGAAAACGGAGATCCCTACGGGTACGGCAAGGAATGGAAGGATAACCATGACTGATACCCGGATGCGTTTCTTCGGGAATCTGCATCCGGCGGTCAGTATGGCGTACTTCGTACTGGTTCTGGGCCTGACACTGGCCTGTATGCACCCCGTCACGGTAGTGCTGTCGTTTCTGGGCGCCAGCTGGTTTTCCATCCGGCTGCGGGGCTGGAGAGCCTACGGCCACACCATGCGGTTTGTGGGGCCTATGTTTCTGCTGATCGCCCTCGCCAATCCGCTATTCAACCATCGGGGCGTGACCATGCTTTTTACCATCAATCACCTGTGGTACACGCTGGAAGCCGTGTGCTACGGTCTGGTGTCCGGCTGCTCCCTGTGCGCGGTCATTATGTGGTTTACCTGCTATCAGGAGGTCATGACCTCGGATAAGTTCCTGTACCTGTTCGGCAAGCCCTTTCCCGGTACGTCGCTGCTGATCACCATGACGCTGCGGTTCATCCCACAGCTCCAACAGAACCGCCGCGAGATCCGTCAGGCGCAGGCGATGCTCTGCGATGAGGGGACGCGGCTGCTGCAAAGACTGGGCAGTGCCCTGCGGAACCTGTCGGTGCTGCTGACCATGAGCATGGAGGCGGCGGTGGAAACGGCGGACTCTATGAAAACCCGGGGCTATGGTGCCAAGCGGCGCACCACCTTCCACCTGTTCCGTTTCGATGGCCGGGACGCCCGGACGCTGGGTCTTATTCTGGCGGTGGCAGGCGTCTGCATTACCGCCCGCGCCTTCGGTCACGGGTATATGGAGTTCTATCCCGCCATGACGCCGGTGCTGCTGGGCAGTGCCAGCCATACCATGTTTGTCTTTTACGCCGTGCTGATGTTCCTGCCCGGTATCCTTGAAACAAAGGAGGCCATTAGATGGCACTCTTACGGTTTGAACACCTGAGCTTCTCCTATCCGCTGGCTGACATGCGGGCACTGGACGATGTCTCGTTGGAGATACATAAGGGGGAGTATGTGGTGCTGTGCGGCCCCTCCGGCTGCGGCAAGACCACGCTGCTGCGCCATGCCAAGCCCGGCCTGCTGCCTGTGGGGGCAAGAGCCGGCGAGACCTTTTATAAGGACGCGCCCCTTTGCCAACTGCCGGAGCTAACCGCTGCGGCGGAGATCGGCTTCGTACAGCAGAACCCGGATAATCAGATCGTCACCGATTTCGTATGGCATGAGCTGGCCTTCGGCCTTGAGAATATGGCGCTGAGCGTGCCGGTGATTCGCCGCCGTGTGGCGGAGATGGCCGCTTTTTTCGGCATGGAAACGTGGTTCCGCAGTAAGACCACGGAGCTGTCCGGCGGGCAGAAGCAGCTGATGAATCTGGCCTCGGCGCTGGCCATGGGCCCGAAGCTGCTGATACTGGACGAGCCTACCTCCATGCTGGATCCGCTGGCGGCCCGCAATCTGCTTTCTACCGTGCAGCGGATCAACCGCGAGCTGGGCGTAGCCATCCTTTTGACGGAGCATCGGCTGGACGAGGTATTCCCCGCCGCCGACCGTGTGGTGACTATGGATCAGGGACGCATCCTGTCAGACGGCGCGCCGGCTGAGATCGCGCGGCAGCTGTCCGGCAGCGCGGAAAAGAGCCGTATCTATTTCGGACTTCCCGCCGCCGTCCGTATCTTCAGCGAATTGGAGCAAACGGAGGATCTGCCCCTGACGGTACGGGACGGCCGCCGCCGCTTGGAGCGGCTGCTGCCCATCGCGGAAGATGCTACCGTACCTGAGGACACAAAAACCGAAAAAGAAACAAAGTGCCCCGCCGTTTTAGAGGGCAAGGAGCTTTGGTTCCGCTATGCCGAAAAGGGCAAGGATGTCCTGCGGGGCACAGACGTAACGCTTCATCAGGGTGAGCTGCTATGCCTGCTGGGCGGCAACGGCGCAGGCAAAACCACGCTGATGCAGGCACTGGCCGGCTTCCGAAAGCCCTATCGTGGCAAGGTGAAGCTGGCAAAGGGTCAGCGGCTGTGTATGCTGCCCCAGAACGCCCGGTCGCTGTTTGTGGCCGATACGGTGGAGAAGGAGCTGCTGGACAGTGCCGAACAGGACAAAGCCAAGGCCATGCAGATGGCGGAGAGGCTGGAGCTGACGCCTTTGCTGGCGCGGCATCCCTACGACCTGTCCGGCGGCGAGATCCAGCGTCTTGCCGTAGGCAAGCTGCTGCTGCGGGAGGCCACGGTGCTGCTGCTGGACGAGCCCACCAAGGGGCTGGACGCCTATGCCAAGGCGGAGCTGGCGCAGCTGCTGCTGGCGCTGTGCCGGGAGGGCGCGTCTATTCTGGTGGTGACCCACGATGTGGAATTTGCCGCCCGGTACGCCACAGGCTGCGCCCTGATGTTTGACGGGCTGCTGCTCTCTGAGGGAGAGCCCCACGACTTCTTTGCCGGAAACCGGTTCTATACCACCGACGCCAACCGTATCGCGGCGGAGCACTTCCCCATGGACATTACCTGCGAGGAGGTGATCGCGTCGTGTCGAAGCTCTTTGTCAGCAAAAGAACCAGAGCCGCCGCGTGGGTGATCCTTCTGGTGCTGCCCGCCCTGATGGCGGCCTTCGGCTATTACCACAGCCACCGCCCCGCGGTCAATCCGGTGGGGTCACGCACCTTCTGGGATTACGTTATCCTCAACTCGGATATTCTGCTGGGGCTTTTCTTCCTGCTGGCCTCCGCCATCCCCTTCCTTTTGGTATTCGATAAGAAGAAGCCCCAGGCTCGCGAGCTGGTGCCGATTGCGGTGATGGCGGCCATTGCCGTGGTAGGCCGCACCGTGTTTGAGATCATCCCGCTGCCCAACTTCAAGCCCTGCTCCGCCATCATTATCATTACGGCGGTGGCCTTCGGGCCGGAGGCGGGCTTTCTTACCGGCGCGCTGACCGCCTTTGTCAGCAACTTCATTTTCGGACAGGGGCCGTGGACGCCGTGGCAGATGTTCACCTGGGGACTGGTGGGCTTTCTGGCGGGTATTCTGCAAAATGCCGGTGTGTTTGCGGAAAAGAACCGCCCTCACTTCACGGCGAAGCTGTGGGACAGGCTGTGTCCGGAGAATACCAACCGGGGCGATTTGCTGCATTTTGTGCGGCAGCTTACCGACCACGCGCCCCTGCGGCTATGCCTTTATGGTTTCCTGTCCGGCTTTTTGTACGGCTGGATCATGAACCTGTATTTCATCATCGGGTATGTAAGCCCCCTTACCTGGCAGACGATAGGCGCGGCCTATCTATCCAGCTTTTTCTTCGACTTCTGCCACGGGCTGTGTACGTTTCTGGTACTGTGGGCACTGGGCGACCCGTGGGTGCGGAAGCTGGAGCGCATCAAGATCAAATTCGGCCTGACGGCGGAGGAGCGGAACTATGTGCTGCCGCCCTCCACATTTGAGATAGCGAGAGAGAACTATGAGTGAACGAAAAACGATCATCAGGACGGTGGGGCTGAAGAAGCACTACACCGTCGGCGGCAACACGGTCCGTGCGCTGGACGGCGTGGACATGTCCGTGCTGCAGGGCGAATTTGTCTGTGTCGCAGGCCGCAGCGGTTCCGGAAAATCGACTCTTCTGAATATGTTGGCAGGACTGGAGCCGCCCACCAAAGGGGAGATCATCGTCCGAGGCAAGCATCATCTGGAGGCCATGGACGAGGAGTTACGGACAAAGTTCCGCCGCCGCTATATCGGCTTCGTCTTTCAGAACTACAATAATTTGCCCCAATACACGGCGCTGGAGAATGTGGCACTGCCGCTGGCCATCCGGGGCGTGCCGGAGGATGAACGGAACTGGCTGGCGTGGCAGGCCCTGAGCCGTGTGGGACTACGCGGACACGTAGATCACCGGCCTGCGGAGCTGTCAGGCGGTCAGCAGCAGCGCGTCAGCATCGCCCGTGCCATTATTACGGAGCCCTCCATCGTGCTGGCGGACGAGCCTACCGGAAACCTGGACAGCCGTACCGGCCAGGAGGTCATGGAACTGCTGTGTGAGATCTTCCGGGAGAGGAACACCACCTTCATCCTCAGCTCCCATGACCCGCAGATGCAGTGTTATACGGATCGTACCGTCTATTTCAGCGACGGAAAGATAGAGACAGAAAATCACCACACCGGAGAGGAGAACGCACAGTGAAAAGAGAAACGGTAAAACGGGTACTGGCCCTGTTGATCTGCGTATGGATGACAGTATCCCTGCTGCCCGCCGTCGCTATGGCGGAAGAGGTCACAGAGGATGTGATAGATGACAGCACCATTGAGGCTTACACGTCTTACGAAAACGGAGAGGATGCCGGCGTCGGCGGGGTCTCGGTTACGGACGAAAAGCCCAACACGGATATCAAGGTCATACCCAGCGACGCCAACGCCCTGATCCTGATGGATACCGGCGCACAGTCCCCCAAAGGCGTTCCCGGTCAGGTGGTGAAGATCGTGCTGCCGCTGGCGGTGAACAAGGAGTACCTGCCCAGCGAGAAATACATGCTGCGCAACATCAACATCTATCCCGATGTGCCTACCGACGCCAGCGTGTCCAACTGGCCCTTTGAGCTGATCTACGCCAGCGATGTGCAGCACTTAAAGGATATGTCCTACAACTCCACAGCGGAGGTGTGGTTCGAGTTCAAGGTCAGCGAGTTTGCCAGTAAGGGACGCTACGCTGTGCCCTTTAAGATCAACGCCACCGTGTGGCGGGAGGATGCCGTGAACGGCACCACCATCACCGAGGACGTGACCTTCAAGGTCAGCGCCTATGTGACCGTTACCGACAACGGCAATATGTCCGGCGTTACCACCGCCTTCGGCAGCCTTCAGGTGGCGGGTACCAACGCGGGCGGCTCCTATACTGTACCTACCGGCACACCCAATCAGACTATCTCCATGCGGATCCCCGTGATCAATGTGGGCGGCACCCTGACCAGCGTGACGGTCTATCCCGTGGTCTCTGCCGCGCTGGACGAGTTCCCCTTCGTGATCGATTCCACCAATTTGGGCAAGTATTTTGACTACTGGCCAAGCGGCGAGGTGAAGTATCTGGACTACACCTTCACGGTGTCGCCCTTTGCCACCTCCGGCAACAAGTCCATTAAATTCAAGGCCAATTATTTCGAGAACAGCGCCCCTGCGGAGGGCTCCTTCTCCACGCAGTTTACCGTGATCGACGGCTATGACGCCTCCGCCATGTCGGTGATGGTGCAGAGCTATAAGCTGTATGTGGACGATACCGAGGTATCCGGCCTGATGGCAGGCGAGGAGACGGAGCTGCGCCTGACCCTGATCAACAACTCCAAGTATGACACGGCCAAGAAAATCATCTCCAGCCTGGTGTTCACCAATTCCCCCGGCCTGACGCTGTGCGTAGGCGGCACGGATACCGCCTATGCCGACTCCATCAAGCCGGGCGGTACGACGATCCTGAAATACAAGATCATGGCCAAGCAGGACGCGGAGGTTGGCCCCGCCATGCTGGGCATCAACCTGACCTATGAGACCACCGAGGCGGTGGCCGGTAAGGCGGCGCAGAACATCATGCTGCCAGTCAGCCAGAAGATGGATGTTCTGGCCGGTACGCCGGAGGTGTACGGCACACTCAGCAAGGATAAGGAAGCTACCATCTCCGTGCCGCTGACCAACATGGGCCGCGCCAAGGCTATGAATATCCGGGTGCTGGCCACGGACGGCATGACCGCCGCCGCGCCCTGCTACGTGGGCGACCTGCTGGCAGGCGGCTCCACCAGCGCCGATGTAACGGTGGGCTTCTCCAAAATCGGCGCGTTTGTGGGTAAGATGATCCTCCAGTATGAGGATGCCAACGGCGAGACGTATTCTCAGGACATCTCCGTGCCCCTGAGCGTGGCGGAAAGCTCTGCGGATACAGATGCCAACAGCGTCAACGCAAATAAAGACGGCACAGGCAGCCGCTGGTGGCTGTGGCTGCTGATAGCGATCCTTGCGCTCATCCTGATCGGCATTGTGGTCTATGTCATCATCCGCTATAAGCGCGGCGAGATCGGGCCCGGTGCTGAAAACACCGCTGCCTTGGACGATTTTGACGACGATTTTGACGCAGACGGCGGCGCCCCGGATATTGGAGAGAAGCCGCTGACCTACGACGGAAGCAATAAGGACGGGAATGTATGAAGCCAAAAGACCTGTTTCGCTACGGCTGCACCAACCTGTTCCGGCGAAAGACCCGCACGGCGCTGACAGCCCTATCCATGGCGGTGGGCGTCATGTGTATCGTGGTGCTGATCTCCGTAGGTCTGGGCTATGAGCAGGCGTACCGCGAGAGCATCGAGGCACTGGGCAGCCTGACAAAGATCGATGTGACGCCTGCCACCGGCGATTACGGGCGCAAGGCGCTGCTGAACGACAAGGCACTGGAGGCGTTCCGAGGCATCGACGGTGTGGAGGCGGTAACGCCGGTCTACCAGCAGTCCGCCTACATCGTGTCCGGCAACTATGTCAACATGGTGCGCGTCTACGGCATCGACATGACCACGGCGGAGCGTTTCATGCTGACGCCGGAGCGGGGCGTTATGGCCGAGGACGGTACGCGCCTGCATCCGGAGGTGCTGTTCACCGACGACGTGGCGGCTGGTCTTGCCAACAAGGCCAAGGATTGGGAACTGGCGGTGGACGAGAACGGCAACGCCCTGATCGACCTGCTGGAAGTGCCTGTCCGCATGACCTTCGATTCCTCCAGCCTGACCGGTGAGCCGAAGGCCGACACCGACGGACGGGCGCTGCCCTCCAGCAATCTCTATACCCTAAGGGTGACGGGTATCTGCTCCACCTTGAACAGTAACTTCGCCACCGCCGCGTTCATGTCCTATGACCGCTTGCAGGAAATGACGCAAGCCAACGCCAATTACATGGGTGCGACAACTCAAACCAAGACGGCGGAGGAAAAGGCCAACGGCCCCACCTACGACTTGGTTTGGGTGAAGGTGAAGAACGTCAACGACGTGCAGCGGATCGTCAAGCTGATCCGTGACACGGGGCTGAACACCTATTCGCTCAATGATATGCTTGAGACGGTGCGCACACAGTCCCGGCAGATCCAGGGGATGCTGGGCGCGCTGGGCGGCATCGCCGTCCTGATCTCCGCCATCTGCGTGGCAAACACCATGATGATGTCCATTACGGAGAGAACGCGCGAAATTGGCGTGCTGAAGGTGCTGGGTACCGTTCGCAGCGACATCTTCAAGATGTTTCTCTCGGAGGCACTGATCGTGGGCGTGATAGGCGGCGCGGCGGGCTTGGTGCTGAGCTTTATCGCCAAGTGGCTGATACCGGTGATCTTCGCGTCCCGTGAGCTGCGGTGCGTGCTGCCCTGGTGGCTGGCGGTCTGCGGCGTGGTGTTTTCCGGCTGCGTGGCCATTGCCGCCGCATGGATCCCCGCACGAAAGGCAACGCTGATCAGCCCCAACGAGGCCATCCGCTCTGAGTGAGGTAACGATATGAAAAAGACAACACAAAACGTAAGACGCTCGCTGCGCCGTGTGCTGACGATGCTGCTGGCGCTGGTGATGACCCTTTCTCTGACGGTGCAGGCGTTTGCCGGGACGTCGAGATGGCCCGCAACGGGCGTTGCCAGCAGCGACCGCTATATGGATAATACCGGCACATTCTATAACGGAGATACCTCGATAGCACCCAAGATATCCAACTTTGGCGGATTCATCAACGTGTATGGCGTACCAAAAGGTTCTGCGGAGGACGCCTATGTGATGGTGCCCACCTCCGTTAAGTTCGGAGCCCTTCTGGATTCAAAAAACAATACCACCGACTTGGAATTGAAGAAACATTACGATTTCTCAAAGCCTTTCCGCTACAACATCATTGCCGAAGATGGCCGAACATTTTTCACCTATGCCTTTGCCTCGGAAATAGCCAGCAAAGATACTTGGACAGCGGCGGATACGCAGGAACTGGTGGATATGGCGGAGTTGTTCGTCAATACTTACCATCAGCTCTACCTTACGATAGATAAAATCAACGCTTCGAGGACGGAAATCGGCACCTATCATCCGGCCAACGCGGATATGCTCAGCACGCTGGGCTATTGGCTGGGTGTGAGCACGGCCTACTTCGACCTGGATGCGGGCGAGACCAGCATGAACGGCAACCGTCTCTTTGACTCCTATGAAGCAAAGTGGCGTGCCGGCGGCGCGGAGGCCGTTCAGTTCATGCGGGAATACCTGCAAAGGTATATTACCAAAAAAGGCTATAGTCAGGTCAGCCCCACGGCTCTGCGAATCATCTATGAGCAGATCGTCCCTGAATATCTTTCCTACGTTGAACAGAATCGCATCAAAGAGCCGGTCATCGACCGTGTGACCATCGGCGGTTCGGTGGGCCGCATCAACACAGATACCCGTACAGTAACGGTAAAGCTGCCGGAGAATGTGGATCCTTCCAAGCTGACGGTGGAAGTCGAGGTCGGCCCCGGACTGACCGCCAGCTCTGTGGCGGGCTCTGTTACGCAGGGTTCCCTTGCCTATCAGGTAACACCCTATGATCCGGCATACGGCACGAAATACAATGCACTGAGCGCCACATGGCGTATCGTCATCGAAACGGGTACGCCGGATAATCTGGTCACCTCCTTCGCCGTCACCACAGGTGGCGTGACACGCTGTGGCAAAATCAACGAGACCAACAAGACGATCTCCCTGAACCTGCCGGAGGGCACCGACCTGCGCGCCATCACGCCGGTGGTCGTTCATACCGGCACGGCGGTCACGTTAGAGGGTTCGGCCCTTGACGGCAGCACTTCCTTCGATTTCACCAATTCCGAGACGACACCTCTGACATTGGTGGTGACCAACAGCAACTTTGCTCTGCGAACGGAATACAGGGTAACCGTCACGGCCAGAGAGTCCTCGGAGAATCACATCACCGCCTATAAGCTGGGCGACGCAGAGGGCGTGATCGATGGCGACAGCATTGCCATCACCATCCCTTACGCCATGGATCTGGCGGCTGTAAAGCCGAAGATCACCTTTTCCGAGTTTGCGGTGCTTACCGCGCCTGCCGCGTTGCAGGAGGGCAAAAACACCTACACCGTTACCTCTGAAGACGGCAGAGTGCGTACTTATACGGTGACCATCACCCGCACGCCGGTGGCAACAGGCAGGCAGATCCTGTCCTTCACCTACGGCGCGGTGGCAGGCACGATCGATCAGGTGAATGGTACGATCTCACTGGTGCTGCCCGCTGGTACCGGCACCACCTTTGCACCGACCATCCGTGTATCGGATTTCGCCACGGTCACACCGGCCTCCGGTGAGGCGCAGGACTTCAGCAAGCCGGTACAGTACAAGGTCAAGGCGCAGAACGGCTCCACCAATATCTATACCGTCACTGTAACAGTTTCTCAGGAGCAAGTAGAGAATCCTTACAAGGCGGATATGGGGTCACTGGTCAGCAAGATCAACCAGCGGTACAGCCGGACAACGGCAGGCGCGTGGGAGGACTGGGAATGGATGAACCTGGGCTTCTACCAGAAGAAGCTGGGTAATCTTGACGACGGCTTCTCCATCGCGGAGTGCATCAAGCGGCTGGACACCACCACCAATGTGGCCATGACCAACATTGACCGTAAGATCATGACACTGACCGCCCGCGGCATCGACTGCTCCAAGCTGTCCAAGTACAACAACGGCAAACCCTTTATCGACGCCAAGGGCAACGAAGTGGACGACTTCGTTTCCATCCTCTATAACTACCGGGGCGGATACACCATCAACGGTCCCATTTTTGCCCTGAACGCCCTGGATATGGGCAACTATACTATCCCTGAAAACGCCGTGTGGACGCGGGAAAAGCTGCTGGAGACGATCCTGAACCACAAGTACCTGTCGGATGGCTTTGGCTTGGATATGGTCACCATGCTGATGCAGTCTATCGCGCCCTATCAGAACGATCCAGTGTACGGCGAGCGGGTCAAGGCTAAGCTGTGGGAGGGCTTTGACATTGTTATGAACAGCTTTGGCACCGACCCCTTTGGCAACCCATTCGGCGTCCAGTGGGGCGGCGTATATACCTCTGAGGGCGCGTCCCAGATCATCTGCGCTCTTTCCGCTATGGGCATTGACGTCCACACGGATGTGCGCCTCAATAACGGAGAGGACAGCGTACTGACCTCGTTCCTCAACTACGCCGACTTTGACGAGGGCTATTTTTACCACAGCAACACGACGCCCAAGAACGCCATGGCCACCTATCAGGGCTGCTATGCCACACAGTGGTATCTGGGCTTCCTGAATAACGGCGGCGCGGGACACCCCTACTCCCTGTATTACCGGCAGTTTGATTTCTCCCGCAAGCTGTCCACCGAGGCAGAGATCCACTCCTTCACGCTGGAGGGCAAGGCGGGCGAATTCACCACCGAGGGTGAGGACAACATCATCACCGTGACGCTGCCCACCGGCACGCCCCTGAACGATATGCACCCGCAGCTTCAGCTGTCTGACTATGCCACGCTCCTTGCACCGGATCTTACCGGCGGCATCACCTTTGTGAAGGATACCAAGACCGCCTTCACCGTGCAGGCGGAGGACGGCAAGACCACTAAGACCTACTATGTGGTAGTCAAGCTCTCGGATGAAGAAAAGCCCTCCGGCGCGGAGATCTACACCGATACCATTATGCTGAAGGACGCCAACATCCTGCGGGATCTGGATATTCTGGGCAAGAATATCACCGCTGGCACGGACAGCACGGATATCGAGCTGCTGCTTGACGCAGGAAAGGACACCTCAAATCTGATGATCTACGCCCGCCTCTCCTATGGAGCCACCGCCTCGCCGGCACTGGACGGGAAGAAGGGCATGAACCTGTCGGATTGGATGACCTTCACCATCACTTCCGGCGACGGGGCGAATACCCGGACATACCGCATTAAGGCCACGGCACGGACGCAGGCGTCTATCTCCGCCTTCAGCCTTACCATCGGCGGCACGGTCTATGAGGGCGTTATTGACAACAAGGCCAACACCATTACCGTGTCCGGTGTGGACGACAGCAAGCTGTCAAGCACCTCCTTCGCCCCGGATGTGACGCTTGGGCCGGAGACACTGGTCTGCTCTCCTGCCCCCGGTCTGGCGCAGGACTTCTCCCGCACGGTGCAGTACATCGTGGCGGGCAATGAAAAGGTGCTGTCCCGCACCTACACCGTCTCCGTGCTGAATAAGGCGGGGCAGTTGATCTCCGGCAGCGGCGGTGGAGGCGGCAGCGATCCTGTAACGCCGGCCACCGGCGCGAAGATCACGGCCTTTTCCGTGCTGGGCGTGGACGGCGTCATCAACCAGAGTGCAGGTACTATCACCGTAACGCTGCCTGCCGGTACGAACGTGACGGCGGTAGCCCCCTCCGTTACCGTGACAGCAGGTGCGGTGGTCAGCCCTGTGCCCGGCGAGGTGGTGAACCTGACCGTTCCAGTGGTCTACACCGTGACGTTGGGCGAGGAAACCAGCCGCTATACCGTCACCGTGACCTTCGAGCGCAGCGTTTCCCAGCAGCTTTGGGACGAGCTGGGCAACAACTCGGATGTGGCGGATCACCAGACCAGCCACACCAAGCGGGATTGGAGCTGAGTGCCATGAGGAAAAGAAAAACTGTATTTCTATTGCTGGCATGCCTGCTTCTGACGCTGGCGGCCGGCTGCGGGAACGCACCCCAGCAGCCGCAGGAGCGCAGCAAGTGGGATATTCTCTCCGCACGGTGCGGCGAGGCGGACTGCACCGTGTCCGTTACCAAGAATTGGGGCGGACAGGAGACGGGGCTGAGCTGTGTTGTGTTCATCCCCCCCACGGAGGGCATGGACATGACCGCCGTCCCGCTGACACTACAGCTTTCCAAGGGCGCGACGCTGGACGAGACTGAGCCGTGCATCGTATCCATTGACGGTATGTCGCTGGTGGTGGATCTGACGGTTAGCGACCCCTGCATCACCGTGCAGAACGAGGGCTATACCCGCACCTACTGCCTGCGGCTCAAGGAGGCGACGGGATGAAGCGCATAGCATGCTTGCTGATCGCCGCGCTGAGCATAAGCCTGCTGCTGGGCGGCTGTGGCCAGAACAGTGACCCGCTGGCTATCCGGGAGTTCATCATCGGTGACAGCATCGGCACGGTGGAGCAGCGCGGCAGCGGAAAGGATGCGGAATATGTGATCTGCATCACACTGCCGATAGAAACGGATTTCCAGAACTGCACAGCCAACATTACGCTGGCGGACGGCGCGTCCGTCAATGGCGATAGTCCCTGCCTGAAGGCAGATTTGGGCGGCCGCATGGTGCTGGATCTGACGCTGGAACATCGGGATCTGATTATAGAGAATGGGTCAAGCAGCCGTTCCTACGGCTTTGAAATAGGGCTGAGCCGGTAACGGCTCATGATAGAAAAGAGGTGATGCATGGGATTACGGCGTTCCCTGCGCGGAAGAGATCAACAAAAAAATAACAGAAGGAGAACGAACATGAAATTGACAAAGCGAATTTCAGCATTGTTGTTGGCTCTCGTGATGGCACTGTCTCTCAGCACCATGGCGTTTGCCACCAACAGCAACGCAATCCCCAGAACCGCTGTAGCATCCATTGACGGAGTGTCCTCCATCACCGTTGGTGGCAGCACTGCCTATTATGAGAAGGACGGTACTGCCGATCAGATTTACATCCGTGCACTGGTGACTGGCGGCACCGAGCAGGGGTTAAAAACCGCAGCGGTTGTATTGAACCTCACGGATTCCACTGTGACCGTGAGCGGCGACATCAATTTTTCCGGCAGTGGCACTACAATCCGCACGGCTACCGTTGACCTGTTCAACAAGGCCTATAATGTCACCATTAGCACTACCTCTGGCACCACCACCTACAAGCTGGCGGCAGGTCTGCCCAGCGGCGCCGTTGCGATTGCATCCAACGACCCCCTGCGAATTTCCGGTCTGAGGGTCGGATCTGTCAACGCAACGATTTCCGGCACCAATGTACAGAACCCCTACATGGGAGACACAGCACTCGCTGGCAATAACGGCTGGACTTTTATTAGCTACAGTGTTAATGCAGCCGCAAGCTCCACGATTGAAAACCGTTCCCAAGTCTTGACCTCGATTAAGATTCCTCGTAACACAACCGCATCTGGCGGTTGCTTGGGATCAAGTACAATTGTCGGCAATAATAATTTCCAAGATGCGACGCTAAATCTAAACACGCCCTCGCCTTTCATGAACGTATCAAAAGGCAATGAGACTCGTAAGTATTTCGTTTTTGTAACCGATCCGAATAGCTTCAAGGTAAACTATGGTATTGATTTCACCGAGGCGAAAGCTTCCACCTACTGCACCGGTACAGTTGAAACGGCGGTCAATACCTTGAATTCCCGAGCTAAAGAATATTTCGGAGAAACCAACGGACATGCTTATGGCGAGATTGTCGTGAATTCCGGGGAAACAGCCATGGATATCATGCGTAAGTTCGCTGTTGAGTATGGCTATTCTTCTGAAGTTCCTGAGGGCTGCACCTATATGGCAACGCTGAACGGCATTGGCGAGTTCACCTTCGGCGATATGTCCGGCTGGATGTATACCACAAGGCCGGAGTGGAATGCAGACGGAACAGCAGATTATCTAAACAAATGGTTTACGCCTCCTGTGGGTGCAGCCAGTTACACGCTGACTGCCGGCGATACGATTTGTTGGTTTATTTGCTGCGATTATTCGCATCACCCCTGGAATTGACCAACTTTTGAGGAACTGATTCTGTAGACCGAATTGAGAGGGGAGGCGATTATTCCCCCTCCCCTCTCTCCGGTTTAAGGGTGGAGAAAATGATAAAAATTAAAAATCGTATCGTCACATGGTGCTTGTTGATTGTAATGCTCCTTTGTATCATCCCTAAGGAAACGATTTATGCAGCAGACGCGCCGGACAAGGACTTTACAATTACTGGAAGCGATGGGACGTCTTATAGCACGATCAAACTTCCGGATGGCTATGCGACTGAACGCGGCGTGAATGCGTTATATGGTGTTTGGCTGCCGTCAATAGAGAGTCTTCCACTTGAAGTAAACTCATCGGCTTATGTCAAAGCTTCTTGTGGTTGCGGGACGGATTCTGCGGTGGCTGATAAATTCGGAAAGCTAACACTGTCGGTGAGAGGCGATCATACCGAAGATTGTTTTTGCTATGAGGATTTCTTTGACGCAAACGGAAAATTGCTTGACGATTACATTGACAATGAGTCTGCGGTGAAACTGATTCCAGTCGCCTTGGAAAAGGAAAACTCTTCAGATCCCATAGAAATTATAATCCAAGTCGGCGGCACCAACAAACTCGCTGGAGAACAACCCGATGATGCAGCAGACGCGCCGGACAAGGACTTTACAATTACCGGAAGAGATGGGACGTCTTATAGCACGATCAAACTTCCGGATGGCTATGCGACTGAACGCGGCGTGAATGCGTTATATGGTGTTTGGCTGCCGTCAATAGAGAGTCTTCCACTTGAAGTAAACTCATCGGCTTATGTCAAAGCTTCTTGTGGTTGCGGGACGGATTCTGCGGTGGCTGATAAATTCGGAAAGCTAACACTGTCGGTGAGAGGCGATCATACCGAAGATTGTTTTTGCTATGAGGATTTCTTTGACGCAAACGGAAAATTGCTTGACGATTACATTGACAATGAGTCTGCGGTGAAACTGATTCCAGTCGCCTTGGAAAAGGAAAACTCTTCAGATCCCATAGAAATTATAATCCAAGTCGGCGGCACCAACAAACTCGCTGGAGAACAACCCGATGAGGACAAAACCCCTCCGGAAATCAACGTAATTGCGGACAGCGTGAAAAGAACCTCCGAAACAACGGCCACGGTGACGATCAACTCTACAGAAAGCGGTAAAGTGTATTATTCCTGTACTTCTGCAGAGGGAATCAATACTGCGGAAGAAGGTATTGCAATAAGTAAAGGCGATAATAACATAAACGTCACAGGTCTTTCGAGTGGTGCCACAACCGTTTATTTCAAGGCGAAAGATGCCGCAGGAAACATCACACCGCAAGCTTTAGAGGTTTCTATCCCCGCTTTTGTGCCATCTTACGAGTTGTACCTTGGATTTACTAATCCTCAATATAACAAGGGATATCGCTTTCAGAGCGTCACCATAAATAATGAGCCAGCAAAGCTATCGGGCGTTACTACAACTCTGATTCTAAAAGAAATTCCCCAAGATGCTACGGTCAAAATAGCATTAGAAATCCCCGAAAGCGGCCACGAGCTTCATACGGTATCGCTTATTACAAATGACTCAAATAAGACGCCAGTGGAGGTTGCCGTGAATAGTGGAGAAAACAGCTTCACTTTCACAATGCCAGCAGTCAATGTGCGTTCCGCTTCTGGTGGCTGGTTCACACTGAAAGAATCTGTGGAACATACCTATCGTCTGACCGCAGACGCATCTCTGCTCTTCAGCGATGTTTCCGATTCTAAATTGAACCGACAGGGAACCGTTTCATTCACAAATAAAAGCGGTCACCCCATTGTTCAGGCAAAGCCTGGAGAGCAGGTTACCGTAACAGCAACGCCTAAAGATTTGGGAGAAGGTGCCCTCTACAAGTATAGATTTGTCGAATGGAAGAACGAGAGGGGAATCTCCGTTGATGAGAATCGCAACACGAGCTCTTTCTCGTTTATAATGCCAGAAAATGATGTATATCTCCTTGCACAATTTGAAAATGTAGGAACTGAAATCACTTGGAACACATCTCCAGTTGGTGTCACATCTGTCGCTCTGTCGGGTGTTGGAAACAATCGAAGTCCATTTATATTTGCGGAAGGTGCTTCCTTATCGGCTGTACCTTTGGGAACGGACTGGATGTACCAGTATGAATTCATCGGTTGGACCGTCACAAGGGATGGCGAAGCCCTATCGGAAAGCGAGCTGAACACATTGCAGCTGGTAAGTGGTGATAGACCCGCAGGCTCTTTCGGATATGCAACATGGGCTAAATTTAAGGCAAGCGGCGAGAAAATGACCGTCACGGCCAATTTCCGCGAGCGCACTTTCGCCGCCGTGACCGCCACGGTCAATGACCCTGCTATGGGCAGCGCTACCGTTGCTGTGGGCGACAGTACCCCCGCAGAGACCCAATCTGTTGTCTACGAGGACCAAACTGTTACCCTGACCGCCACCCCCGGCGCGCGCTACACGCTGAAAGGTTGGGAGGTCAAGGTGGACAAGGACAACACCACTGTGGAATACCGCGTTGCGGAGGATGTCAACGTTGCCACCTTCACCATGCCCGCCACCAAAGAGAACATCACCGCAATGGCGATCTTTGAAGTCGATCCCGACAAGGCCAGCCCCGCCTGCGATCTGAGCAATGTGACGCTGATTATTCCCGGTGCCACCAGCGAGCGCAACGGCACCAAGTATACCATCAAGGTTCCGGCTGACACAGACGAAGCCGCGCTGGCGCAGGCGGTACTGAAGCTTGATATCTCCGAGTATGCCGCTGTGAAGAAGACCGGCGAAGCCGACAACTGGCCCGCAGCGGGCAAAGCCTGTGATATGACGCTGGATCAGGCTGTCACCTTTACGGTTTACTCCGAAAAATGCCTGCTTGGAAAGGATGACAAAGCCAAGGCAGACTACACCGTGACCATCACCAAGGCAAAGAGCAGTGAGAAGGACATCACCGCCGTCAAGCTGTTGAACGCCGATAAGTCCGTGATCGCTGAGGGCAAGCTCAGCGGTACGACGTGGACAATCACGCTGCCCTCTGACACGGATAAGGCACTGATCAACAAGATCGGCACTTCTACGGATGTCTTTATGCAGATCAACTACACCGGTGTGTCTCTGGCACAGGCAGAAGGCTATGACGATGCTTCCGCAGCGGAAAGCATGAAATGGTCCTCCGGCAATATCATGTGCGGCATCAGTCCCAACAGCCACCAGACTTTCACCGTCACCGCCGAGGATGGCAGTACCAAGACCTACACAGTGGAGATCAAGTATACCGCCCCCAATGCTCCCACCCTGTCCAACGGCTCCGCCACCCGCACCAGCAAGACCGGTGCAGCCGTGAAGTTCACCACCAATGAGGCGGGCACCTACTACTACAAGGTAGTGACCCACGGCGCGGCGGCTCCCACGGCGGATGAGATCATGAAATCCACCACCCATGGTACAGCCAGCGCAGGCGAGACGACCATCACCCTCAGCAATCTGACCGAGGACGCCCGTGACATCTACATCGTTGTCGTGGGTGCAGCCGGAGGCGAGAGCGCGACCCTAAAGGTGGAGATCCCCGCCTATGGCAGCGGCAGTGAAACGCCGGATACCGGTAAGTTTACCATCTCGGTGAATGCCCCCAAGGGCGGCAAAATCACCACCAACCGCACCAAGGCGGATAAGGGCGACGAGATCATCGTCACCGTCACACCCGACAGCGGCTATCAGATGGCCGATGGCTCTCTGACCTACTCGCTGGCTGTGGCAGGTGGTGAAACGGTGAAGATCACCGGAAACCGCTTTACCATGCCCGCAGGCAATGTGACCATCACCTGCAAGTGGGAGACTGCAACAATCGCCTCCTCCGGTATTACCGGCTTCTCCATCAACGGCGTGGCCGGTGCGGTGAACAACAGCACCAATACCATTACCATCACCATGCCCCGCGGCACAGATGTGACGAAGCTGGCCCCGGTTATCGCCACCAACGGCGTCAAGTCTCTGACGCCCGGTAACGGCGTAACGGTGGACTTCACCAATGCCGTGACCTACACCGCCGCCATGGAGGATGGCAGCAGCAAAACCTATACTGTCACGGTCTACGTGGACAAGGGAACGCTGGCCGATCAGTTCTGGGACAAGCTGACGGACTTTGCCACCCAAGTTCCCTGGTGGGAGTATGCAAAGCATCAGCAAAGCACCAGCAAGTATCCCAAGTATTGGTAAGTAGTTTTCTCTACGCAAGGGAGGCTGTCGGCAACGCCGGCAGCCTCCTTCTTATTTTCCATCCTTTGCAGCCACGAACCAGCGGCCTTTTTCAAACCAGAGATAACTCTCCCTGCCCCGTATGCGGCAGGTATATCTCTCTCCCACGCCGCCTACACTTTGGCAGGCTGCGCGGCGCACGTCCAGTATCTTGTCGATATGATATCTGCGCATTTCGTCAAACTCGATCTCGATAGGACGCATCTTCCCGTTGGCGTCAAAATGCACCGTCACCGGCACATACTTCTTTTCAATTTCCATGGATATTCCCCCTATCCTGCGAAGTAGCCTATCGGATGCACGGTATGGTCATCCTTGGGATTGATGCAGCCCAATGCCGGGTCAGACATGGTGATGGCGCGGCGCACACTCATATAGCCATATCGCTGCCGCAGCCTGTCCATGGTCACATCGATTTGTTCCCACGCGCTCCGACGCCTATCGTTATCAAAAAGCGACGTTTGTATACCAATAGTCGCATCTACCAGATCGGTGCCGCGCACACCGATGCTGCGTATCGGTGCTATCCATGAATAGCTGCGACGGAACAGGTCGAACGCCACTTCTGCGATCTCCGCACTGGAGCAGGTGGGAACTGCCAGTTTCTTTTGCCGGCAGTACCAATGCAGCTCCGTATCCCGGACAGTAACTTCGACCACCGTACACTTTGATGCCAGCTCCCGCATTCTGCAGGCGACGCTTTCCGCCAACAGATACAGCATGAGACGCACATCATCGTCGTTGACCAGATCGCGCGGCGTGGTGGCGCTGTTGCCTACCGATTTTATGGCGCGGATATGATCACTGCGCTGCACAGGCGATACATCAAGCCCGTTGGCAAAGGTGTGCAGCACCAGCCCCATTTTCCCCAGCTTGTATTCCAAAAGCTTCGGCGACGCCTCGGCAAGCTGCCCGATGGTATAAATCCCAACACCGCGCAGCTTGCGCTCTGTGGCAGGACCAACATAGAGTAAATCGGTTGCTGGCAGCGGATAGACAATTTCTTTATAGTTATCCCGCTCGATACGGGTGATGGCGTCCGGCTTTTTATAGTCACTACCCAGCTTCGCCGTGATCTTATTGTCGGAAACGCCGATGCTGGCGGTGATCCCCAACTCAAACTTGATCCGCTTGCTGATCTCTTCAGCAATACTCACGGCCGAACCGAACAGACCGACGCTGCCGGTCACATCCAACCAGCTTTCATCAAGGCCAAACGGTTCGATCTGGTCGGTGTATTTCTCGTAAATCTCGCGAGCCATCTTACTGAATCGGATATACTCCCTCATATCGGCAGGCAGCACCACCAGATCGGGACAAAGCTGCTTCGCCTGCCAGATGGCCATGCCGGTTTTGACGCCTCGCGGTTTTGCTACATAGTTGGCCGTAAGGACGATTCCGTGACGGGCTTCCGGATCACCGCAGACTGCCACCGGCTTTTGCCGCAGCTCAGGACGGCGCTGGCATTCTACGGAGGCATAAAATGCGTTCATATCTACGTGTAGAATATGCCGCCCCATCCTTTGTCCCTCCTCACAGTTTTCTTAGCCCTTATAATAGAACATAAGTTCTAAACAAGCAAGAGACAAATTAAGGAAGCACTGTGCAGTGCTGGCATTTTGACAACACAAAATGTAGGAGAACTCTGTGCGCAGCTTTTACAGCGGTTGTGAATTGATAAAAAAGAGGCTGGTAGTAAGGCTGTATCTGTGAGGAAAAATTCTACGCCTTACACAATAAATATCCCCCGGCGAAGCCGGGGGTATTTATTATACGGGCGAAGCCCTATGTTACCAGCCACGCCTCATGCGGCGTTGGTACGACTTGCCATTTGCATAGGCTGTCCTCCCCACACTGGTATAAATCCATCACCTTTTCTTTCTCATATTGCTGTCATTCTTAACGCTTACACTTTTCCTTCTGCCTAATTATTCCAACAGCAATCTTTACTTCTATCTCACAACTTGCTAAACTGTTTTTGCCACTTCATTCTTGAATGGCCTCCCTTTGTTTTGTAGTTTGCAGTTGCCAGACCGCATCTCTACTATAACTGAGGGAGTTTTATTTTTCCTCATCGGCAGTAGCCTTTTTTGAACCACTCGCCCAGCGAGTGGTTTTCTATATACAAAAAAGGTGAGGATAGTTCATCCTCACCTTTCCCATGTCGTGTGTTATTCTTATTGCTCCTGTATCGCAGCCAAGGAGTTCAGGAGCGAATGGAAACCATCTTCCCCCAGCATGGCGGCGGCATCGAATGGGATACTCTCTGATGCCGTGACAGGCGGAAAATCTCCGGGAGTATTCCCCTCCGCTGTGGGGGTGGTTTCCGGCTGCATGTTGGATAGTATCTCACGTACCAACCGTTCTACTGTCTGCCGGTCTATCTTGGGCGCAGCTGTAGCCTCCGGCGACTCCGGACAGTTTATGTAATGAATCACGGCATTGACAAGGAACTGTGCTTTGCGCCGCCCCTGTTCGTTCAGGATAGCGGCTACCTGCTGGTGGCTTGGGTCGCCGGCATTGAATTGCACCGTAAATCGGAAGGTGTCTTTCTTCTCGCCCATACTGTTCACCTATTTGCTTTCGTGGCTGCGTATAGGAGCCCGTACCCGGCAGCGTTGGCGCTGATCTCCTCCACGAAGATGGCTGTACCGATTTTGCCGGAATTTTCAATCTGCTTGCGGAGCAGCAAGGAACCGCCGCCTACGAAAATAACCTTGCCAGTACGCAGCTCGATCTTCCGCTCACGCAGGGTGCGGAAAAGGTCTGCCACAAAGGACTCTGCGCCGTGCTCTACCAGCGATTGGATCTCGCTTCCATACTCTGTACTGCGGCCGGTAAGGATGGCGTCAATGTCCGTTTCCTCCAGCAGCAGATCATAGTCGGCACGGATCTTGGACAGCAGCCGATTGTAGAGCGTAATAATGCCATTTTCCAGCGAATCGCAGGATGCCCAGTCCGCCGCACCGTAGCGCAGGGAGAGGTAGTCGGCGGTAAAGCCGCCAATATCGATCACAATGGCCTTGGCAACCGTGCCGAGCTGGAGCTGCTTGAATACCGGAGCCGTGGCCGCCAGTGCCTGCGGGAAGCAAATCGCCTCCGTGATACAGATGGAATAGACCTTGCCGTTGAACTCGAAGCCGATCATACCCCGGTCAAGGAAGTATTGGGCAAAGCGCTTATACTGCGTGCCGTAATGCGCGGGCGGCAGCCCCACGGCAAGTTGAATGTCCATCAGCTGATCCGGTGCATACCGGCCTGCGGCATTGATCTCATAGGCAATGGCAAATAGCGTCAGGATGAAGAACCGGTCGTCCTCTGTCTTATCCCGAATATAAGGGATACGCTGGTCAGAGAGGGTGTAATACTTTCCATTGTAGAACATGATGTTATCGCCAAAGGGCGGCCGGGTATCGCTTTCCATCAGGCCGGAGGTAAATGTCCGGTTGGTGGTCTTGATCTGTTTATTTCCGTGGTCGATACAGACTAACATAGAATCAACTCCTCATTTTGTGTTTATACTGTGTTTATACGACTTTAATACGCATTACTGCAACAGATAGAAAAAACAGGCGTGGATCTCCATGCCCGTTTTAATACTTTGGATTATTATAACCTCAGTTATAACTTTTCAGATTTTCTATAAAATCTGGCGGCAGCATGAGGGACAGCTTTTCAAGCGATATGACGAAATGATTCTCGAAGTATTCATCACGATACCATGCCTCATAGCGGTCAATGCCATATTCTTCTTCCAGTACGTCCCTATCTGCCCAATCCTTCACGCAGCCATCCTGTTGTTCCTCCCGGACACTTTGCAGTAGGGCAAAACGTCCGGCATTGTAGTCGGCGTATAGCTCAGTGAAGCTGCTGGAATCCAGATTCGTCGTGCAGTGTGTGGTTAGCAGATAAAGCTCACAAGCCTTACACTCCTTCGGATCAGGCGAGATCACCCGCACCGTCTTCGGTGCCATAATGACCATATCCAGCGTGATCTCGTCGAGCTTCTTGGGCGTCTGGTAGAGGTCGGAGAACCGCTGCTCCAGCTCTTGAATCTCCTTTGGAAACAGCGGCGGTTCAAAACAGCAATAGATGTCAGGCGTATCATTCTCTGTCTCTCGGTCAGATCCGTCACGGATCTCCGTGATGGTGCCATAAAGTCCACGATATTCACTTGCCTCTGTTGCCATGACAGCGGCACCGACAGTGTAGGTCATGCCGTTGTATGTATAGCGCATGCCCTCTTGGTTGATGATCATTTTATGTCCTCCTGATTATATTCCTCCCAGCCTTCCATGCAGTTGGTGCGTGCGCGATCAGCATCGAAGCACTGACAGCGCGTATAGCCTTCTTCCGTTTTGAAGAAAAAGCACGGGGCAAGCCCATCGTCTATCTCTACTACGGACTTGGCTTTGACCTCTATGCCTAACAGCTCCGTATCCTTCTGTGTGAGCAGCTTTAGCCAAAACTCCCGCGGGGAGAGCGTGGAAGTTCCCTCATATGCCATTGCATAGCGGCTTGCCGTGGGCAGCGGTGTGAATGCAAAGCCCTGATGCAGCACGTTGTCCAACATATACGTTTCCGGGCTGCGGTAATAGTAGATCCGCAGCGTGTTCGGCACTTTCCGCTTCGGGCACCATTCCGGTGCCCGTCTGTTCAGATCACGGCTTTTAAGATGCCTGGCTCTCTTCGGCAGGGTGCAATAGCTTTCGCCAAAGTGCATCATGAGTCCCTTCGACTTCTGGGGCGCGGGGATCGCATGATAATACCGTTCCGGGCAATTCCGACAGGTATACTCCTGCGGGGCAGATTCTCTTTTCATGTTTATACTCCTTATTGACTTATATTTGAGGCCCCGGAAATCATCCGGGGCCTCTGACTTATGGGCGCAGCGTAAAGCGGTTTTCGCCCGTAAATGCACTTTGCAGGCGTCTTACTTCCGCCTCCAGTGCCGCTATGATCTGTTCTACCTGTTCCGGCGTGTAATCGTAACACACACGGCTTGCACAATTAGAAAGCGAATGGATAGCGTCTACGGCTCGTTGTGTGCGCTGTTCAGCCACACGCACGAACCGTTCCGCCTTGGTTTCTCTTTGCCTCAATGCTCGATACCTCCTTTACGCAATTTCCTGTTCGCCCCAGCGAATGCTGAAACGGCCGTCTTCATCTATGTCGCGGTATAACAGCAGCGATGTGAGATCGTAGTCCACTCCAAATCGTTCGTAAATATCATCCATATCTGCTTCGTCGCCCTTCATGAAGAGATTGAGCTTCTCTTTTGCCAATATCATCTGCATCAGGTTGGACTCAATGCTCTGTGCATAGGTCAGGAAATAGATGTCCTTCCAGTCAACGGAATTAAAGCGGATGAAGCGCATGTAAAACTGGCTCATGCGGGAGTTGTTATAGTGCAGCTCTGGGATGATGACTTTGTTGACGAACTCGAAGTTGACTGAACTGGGCAAGCTCTGCTGCGTACACAGCAGGATGCCGTTTCCGCTCTCGCGGAGCGTTTGCCGTAATGCCCTGCGTTTCGCAAAGGTAGTCGTCGCGCCGGTCACAATGAAAAGTGGCCGGTTGGGAAACGCTTCCCGCAGGGCTGCCGCATAGGCGTCCAGCACCACGGTATGGCGGACGCCTATGGCCACGATCTCTTCTGCCCAGCTGCCGGTAAGCTGGATCGTTCTCCGCAGCTTCCCGGGAAGCTCGCCGCTATACTCCGAAACCGTATTAGGCGCGGCACTGATCCGCAGCAAAAGCGTGATCTGCTGGATGATCCGCAGCATGGCATCTTTCCTCGTGTTATTCGTTGAGGTGAAATAGTTTTGGCGCATGGTATGGAACTCCTTGACCGCCCGTACCCATACGGCCTTCTCCTCCGCTGAAAACGGAATGAGCTCTTGATGGATACGTTTGATGTCCTTCCCGGTGACCTCCTCAAAGGTACGGGTGATCACTGTCTTGGCGAGGATATCGCGCAGAATATCTGCATTGTAGATGTCCTGTGTGCGCTGTCCGACACCAAATACAGTGATTTTCTCCGGCAGATGTGAATTGGCAAACAGCGTGTAGCCACGACGATAGGCCGGGATCGGTTGACCGTACCACGGGTTAGGCTCTCGTGTCGCCGTGCCGTCCTTATCATAGTGATAGATGGTGTGGCAGCAGGATAGCATATTGATGGAATTGTTATAAAGCAATTCCATCTGCGGTGCGAACTCAGAGATGTTGTTCCGGGTACTGGTTCCTGTGGTCAGCAGCTTTGATTGGCATCGTCTGAAGCAGGACAGCACCGCCTTGGCACGGCTGCTGTACGGATTGCATATCTCATCGCTTTCATCCAGTACAAGACAGGTCTTGCGGCTATGGATCTTCAGCCATTTTTTGATCTGCCTGCGATACTTGCACAGCGCATTGAAGGTCATCAGCACAAAGTCGCCGGGCTTGATCCGCTCCAGATCCCTCAGCCGTTCCACGAACACATACGACACGTCATAGTTGGGCAGCACCACATTCCAGTTATTGCGGATAGAGATGGCCGATGAAATGACCCAGGTGTTACGATACCCTTGTCTGTCCATGCGGTATTTCCCATAGGCAATGCCAGCCAGCGTCTTACCGGAACCCTGTTCCCATTGCAGCAGCGTATAACGCTTTTGCAGAGCAAGATTCAGGTCGTGGAGTTGGGTATCGTTCAGCAGGATCTCCTCCTCGTTCTCGGCATCCCATAACCAGAAATCATCCAACCATTTCCCAATTCCCGTGTCCGGGGTCATTTCCTGAAAAGGCTGGCTCTGGATCAGGTATTCATGCCGCTTTTTACGCAGCAGCCGTTCGTAACCGGGGAGTGTTTCACCGCGCAGCACTGCTTCACAGGCCGGGATAGGTTGGCGCAGCTCTTCACTCATGCGGCGTCGCACTGCGGCACTATACCCTTTATAGGCGAACGAATAATCCCGCTTGACAAGGTGGATCTCATCACGTTCCGGCTGCCGGTTCTGACGTCTGAGTGTCTGACGAAGATAATGCAGTACCTTCGCCTCGGTCAACCGCCGTTTGCACCATTCCTCATATCGCATCTCTGGCGGTTGTGTCTCCGTATAGAACCGATGCAGATACGCGCAGCATTGGGCATACCGATCCTTCAGGGACGGATGTATCCTGATTTGGTACAGCATCTTCTCTACCGTATAAGTAAACGATGCAGAGGTTTGACGCTCCTTTGCCAGTTCCCGCAGGATCTTGGCGCGATTTTCCTTCAGCATGGCCTTTGGCATTTGCAGCAGCGACATGTGGATCGTTTGTGCTGCACCAGCATAGATGCCGCCGGAAAGATCGCTATCCATTCCTGTGTGATAGCGAGCCGGTGTTTCGGAATCCACGCCCTTCTTCTGCCAGAACTGCAGCTTTATTGGGAAGTGCGAAACACCCATCTGCGCAAAGGTATCATCCGGCAACAGGATCTGACCAAGAAACCGGAATTGTGCCTCCATCTTCCGAATCATTGAGCTGTCCGAAAACGAGTCGGCCAGAAATGAGTTGGGTACGATCAAAGCCAGGATCCCCAGCGGCTTCAAGAATTGGGCAGCCTTCAAGCAGTAGTAGAGCTGTGATAGATACTCCTTTCCATTCTCAGCCATCCATTGCAGGTTGAAGGGCGGGTTACCTACCACATAATCAAAGCGTACCTGCGGCATATAATTGCGAATATCCTTATTAACCAGATTGGCCTCCGGATAAAGATATGACGCCACCTTGAATGCCTTGGTGTCCAATTCACAGCCATAGACATTGGCTTCCACCGGCATTACGTTGAAGAAGTTCCCCATCCCACAGGTGAGGTCCGCTACCAGATCGTCCTCTTCCAGTCGAAGGCAATCCGCCACAAACTGACACAAGGCGGGCGGTGTAAAGAACTGGCCGTTTTCCAGCTCTTTTTTTGCCTCACTGTATGTATGGTAGCTCCGATAGTTCTTCCGGGAAAGCCCGTGCAGGCCTCCATCCCCTGTATAACCCTGAAAAATATCCTGCTTCGTGATACCATACGCTTCGCAGCAGTTGTTGTCGATCAGGTACAGGAGCTTTTCGTTAACTGCTCTGCGACTGCTCTGGGGGATCGATTCTGTCGAGGGTGTATACTTCATGACGACACCTCAGCATGAATAGTCAAGATACGTTTCGGCAAACTCCTTTGCAATAGACGCCGTCTTAAACTTCAGATCCACGCGCCCGTTTTTGAACATGCGCAGTTGTACGAGCTTCTGGCAGGTTGGAAACTGGAACTGCGATGTGGATACGTCAGAGTACCCCAGCAGCTCGGAAAAGCCTGCGGGAAAGCGCCCAAATGTATTGGTCTCATAGTGTGCTACAGCGGTAAAAATGTCCTGCATACGTTCTGCAAGCCTCCACTCTTCATGGCCCCATCGTTCATCGCAACTGCAAAAGTATCCGCCAAAACGAAGCGTATCTCCTTTTCTATCGTAACCGGCATTGCTATTACTCCAATATGCCGCCTTATGGCATTTGGTACGCAGCTCCTGAAAAGCACGTTCTACGAAGCTGAGTCCGTCCAGCTGTATAAACATCTGGTCAACCACATCTTCATAGTGCAGCGAAAGATCCCGCAGATTGCGATGATACTCCTTGCTCGTATCCATATCGCACCTATACGGGTCCGGCTCTGCGGGGATCAGATGCTCTTTGATGGCATCCGTTGAGATCGTTACGCTATATTTCTCATTGAAATGCTGTGTGAGCTCAGAGATGAACCTACTGTGGAACTTCTCCAGTTCTCGGTTCAGATCCGTTATCCCGAACCGGTAATTGCTCCCAAAGTAGGGCAGCGACCCATCCTGCCCTATGCCGAGCAGGTCTCTTTGCGCCTGAATCGCTTTTTTCCACTGTTGGCGTATTTCACGGAGCGCACGGCAGGATTCATCATACGCCTGTTGATGGGTTTCGCAGAACATCAGGTCATCCTCCGGCAGGCGGGAATCCGCCTTGATCTCAACTTGCTCCAATTTATCGAGTAATCCCATAATTAAAAGTCCTCCTACAAAAACAAAAGCACCGCTGAACTGTCGTCAAACAATTCAGCGGTGCTTCTCCGCATTTATTCTTATTGTGCTGCTTCGATTAACACGTTTGGTATCGGGGGAAGGTGCATAAATTTACACTATGCTTTACTGTCGCATAAATCGGTATGTTAGCTTCCTTCGATCCCATTATACCCATTATACTGGGAGATGGGGGTATAGGGGGGGCGGCATTTTTTGCCGCCCTCCTGTACCATTCGTCATACTATGCGCACATCGCTTCCGGCAGCTCCATCACAAAAGGGTACGTTTCCAAGGACACATGATACATGGAGTTCATGGTCTCAAAAACGGCCTTTCGGTCAGTGAGAGATTGGATACGGACGACCCGTGAGGTGCAGACCAGACCGCTATGATGGCGTATCCATGCACGGCTGCCCTCGCAGAGCGGCGCTGCCAACCGGCCGGTAAGAATGACCTGCTTCTTATTCATTTTCTTTCTCCTTCCTTCGACCTGTGTGGTCGTGAAAAGCGCGATCATTATCCGAATCGAAAAACAGCTTGCGAATGATCTAATAGGCACACTTGAGAATACTCCGCACCATGTGCACGGTGGTATTCTCCCTCTGCGCGATCTCCCGCGTACCGTAGCCATCTGCCTTGAGCCGCAGTACGTTCATATCACGGCGGGGCATATGCCGGCCCAGATCGTGGAACAGCAGGCCGATCTCCATCTCCAGAAAGCTCTCATCCGTTGCGGAGAGCATATCGGACAGAGACAGGCCGGCATCGTCCATAACAGCATTGAGGCTGACCGTCGGTGCTGCACGCTTGGTAGATGCCTGATGGCGGAAGTGGTCTGCCAGGCGGCTCTCCATCTTGCGCCATGCAATGGTGGCGAAGCTGAAACGGCTGGACTCACCCTGCGTGGTATAGTCCATGACTGCCTGCAAGTAGCCAAAGACCACCACATCGTAATACTCATCCTCCGGCAGCTTCTTCTCATTGAGAAAAGCATAGACCAGATTGTGATGCTCCTCCGCAAATAACTGCTGCGCCGGGGTCATGGGGGTATTTTCATTCATTACAGTTCCTCCTATATGCCGGGAGCCGCAGCCTGTGTTTTACACAGACTGCGGCTCTTCACATGTTTCAGATCCCTATAAGGTCTGATAGGTTCATTTAGTGGGGAAGCTCCTCACGCTCGCCATCGATCACATCCGCACCGGAAATGCAGAAATGCTGGCCGCTGTCGGCAACAGCATACTCGGTGTTTGCGGTGGCATACTGGTCCTCCTCACCCTCACGGGCGGCAGACAGCTCCGCACGGTTCTTCAGCATCTCCTTCGCCTGCTGGCGGAACGACTCTACAAAGGCGCGGAACTCGCCCACCTGTTCAGGCTGGAGATCTTCCACCTTACGGAAGGTCGCCACGCTGTAGGTGTTGTTGCCGTTGTCCACGCGCTTCAAGCCGATCTGCACCACGCTGCTCCATGCCGGACGGCGCCGGGCCACAAACGCGGCGTTCATGAAATCATTGAACGGTCGCAGGCTGGTAGGCGGCAGAGAGAGCTGCAGCGGGATATAGTCACCGTCCTGCAGAAGGTACAGAATACGCATATTCTTGCAGGCCTTCCCCTTTCCGTCTGTTGCCGTCCCGTAACGGTTCAGCTCACAGGCAGCACAGGCGCCGCCGGGCGTACCGTAGCCCTGCTTTCCGTCCACGGTGGAGCACAGAGGAACGGTGTTATCATCGTATTCACAGCCCTCGGGCCAATACGCGCCACTGGCATGGTGATACAGGATAACGCCCTGCAGAAAACGGGTATACTCCGGATTCTCCGGGTCGCCGGTAGGCATCTCGAATTGCAGTGCGCCGCCGGACGGGATCTTGACCTTGGGAAATGAGAGCGTCAAGCCCTCCATATCGTCGGCAAGATCATCGTTGCCGAAATCAAGGCCGGCCATGGTGGGAAGGTTGAATGCACTGGCAGTTGCCATCGTAGTAGTTTCAGGATAACTCATTTTTTGATCCTCCATTTTATCTTTTTTGTTTTTTCACATTACGCCGCGGATACCTGATTCAGCCGCGACCACACACTTCTGGGCATTGCCAGAATGTTGTAGCCGATGATCTCCAGATCCGAGGCGCGGTCATAGCTGCTTACGTCTTGACTGTACCGTGTTACCGCATTGGAAAGACCATACAGGCTCAGGTCATGGCCTTCGATCAGATGTTGCAGGATGCCCTCACCCTCCGAGTCCGTAAGGCCGAACTGTCTGCTGGCCAGCTTCACAACGCCGGGTACATCTGCGGTGTTCATGGGGACGGCCGCAGCCTCCCGCATCATGCCCACCACCTGAGCGAACCGCGCTTCCTCTGCGGCGGCACGGACAGTGTCCTGCACCTTCAGCAGAAAAGCGTGATCGTCTGCAGCCAGCGTCTTTTCGGAATAGAGCTGGAAGTTCTCCTCCGCATCCGTTGCCCGGCCAATATGGTTGCGCTTTGTGGCGGCGTCGTTGACCACCATACCGTTGCTGCATACCAATCGGTAGATCAGAGGCTGGATGTTGACAGAGCCTAAGCCCACCTCGCTGTTGCTGATGACCACACCGGCCTGCACTGTGTCACCCGGCGTCACATCCTCCTGTAAACGGGGATTGACCGCCTTGATATACATGCGGGAGTCGGTGATCTGGCAGCTCTCGATGCGCACATCGGGGATCTCCGCCAGGATGGGCAGCACCGCTGAGGCGATACTGTAGTTGTCCATACGCAGATAACGATTGCTGAGGTAGGCGCGTGCCTTACCGTCCAGCACACGGATCATGCGCTGGGCAGGTGTCCGCTCCAGCCATGTGTTGACATTGTGTGCCAGTAGTCCGGGGTCTTCGCTGCGCATTCGCTCATAGTACTTGGCAGGGATACTCAGATGCGTACCGATCTGCCGGTGGGCGATGTCCCCGATCTCCAGCGGTTCGATACGGTCTGCGCCGTCACTGTCCAGCACGCGAAGTGTCAGATCGGGACCATAGCTTTCCAGACGAAGATTGCCGGTATTGACCACATAATCCTCTTTGGCGCTCTGCTGCCGGGTGATCTCCGCGGCAAGCTGCTCCAGGGTTAAGCCTGTTTTCATGGCAGCACCCTCCTTACCAGTTCAGCGCGATGGCATCATCCGTCATGCTGGCGGCGATGCCCTCACGCTCGAACACCTTCAGGAGCCGGGGCCAGTAATGCTTCTCCGGCAGGCTTTTGAATGAGGTCTGCGCTTTCTCTACGTCACCCTGACGGATGCAGATGTCACCGTTGTCCTTGATGACAAGGCTGCTATAGCCACGGGAATTGAGGTCGTAGATCAGATCATCCAGAACCTTGCGTCCCTGCTGCTCGAACCAGACCTGCGGATCGATCTCACGGGGCGGAGCAGGCAGCTTCTCGGAGGTGCCGTTCTCCGCCGCACTCTGTACCACAGGTGTGACCTTCAGCAGTGAGCAGGAGAAGTTGGCCTTTTGGTCAAAGGTCACCTCCGCCTGATCATAGTCGGGAATACCAGAGATGGTGATACGGCCTGTACCGCCGTGAAGGATCAGCTTCTCCGGCTCTGGGCTGCGCCACTCCCATGTGGCATCCGGATACACTGCTTTCAAATATGCGGAGATCCGGTGGTTAACATGGCGGAGCAGCAGTGGGCCGAAGCCATCCTCCTCTTCCACAGACAGTGCGCGAAGACTCTGGCGCTGTACGTCATAGGCTGCTCTGCGGGCGGCGCGCCGCTTTTCGTTTTCCTGTTCCTGTATATAAGGGAACACGAATGCGGCCGTGACCCAAATCGCCCAAATGGTAAATGCGGCTGTCAGAAGCCAGATCTGCGTGTCGCTGCGTACAAACGCAACGATGGCCAGAACGGCTGCGATAAGGACAGATACGCCAGACCAGATGGACTTCTTCTTATTCATGCTTTGCACATCCTTTCCTTTTCGTGATGAAAACAAAAAAGAGGAGCTGCCACGCATCCTTTTGATACATGACAGCTCCTCTTATGCCCGGCATCCTATCCAGGCAAGGGTTCTCGTTCTCCGTCGATCTCCGGTACCTGTTCAGGCACTTTCGTGTCATAGGGCTGGAGATACCGCCATCGCAGCGCGATGACCTTCAGACGCTTATCCCGCGTCCAACCATCCCGTTTCAGATAGTCCTCCAGCTCCAGTGTGCCTTCCACACTGATCAGCGCGCCGCGGCACAAGCCTCTTTTGGCGAACTGTGAGGCAATAGCCCCAAAGGAAACGACCTGATAATACTGCGTTCTTGCGTAAGCCCCCTTACCGGTACGCTCCGCAAGGTCGAACCGTAGATAGGGCCGATTATTGGCGCTGATCTTCAGTTCAATATCATCCGATACAATACGGCCAACGACGGATATGTTTGCCATTACACTCCTTTCTGCCTTACGGCTTAAATATCTATAATAAAAAGTACCGGCATACAGCATCAGCAATAAGCCAAAGCTGTCATGTCGGCACTAAATTACAATCTTGACAAACGTGTGCGATCCGAAAGGTATTCGGAAACCCTGAATAGGCGATGCACAAAGAACAACTACAAGTGCATTGTAGCACTATATATTGTGATTGTCAAGAGTCGCAATTCTATATATAGATATTTATTGAAACACACGAGAATCAATGATGTGCAGCAGCGCAGTGATTGCGGTGGAATATGACACGTCTTCAAAAAGGAGTGCGGATGTAACCTGCTCATAGTCACTCCTATATACGTCGGAGTCAACGATCTGCCGAAGGAGATCATTCATATCCACACCCTCTTGTGCAGACAGGCAGACCTTGTGCGGGCGGCGTTCTAGAATGACCTCACTGGCCAAGTGCCGCAAAGTATCATCAATCGTGACGATCATACTCAGTTTGTATATGTCATAGAGATGCCGCGAATGCTCTGTGATCGCTCCACTGAGGTAGTAGTCCACAAGAGCAAACAGCTTGTCCAGCAGAGTACGCTCCGCTGCCTGCACATTGACTGAAAAAGGTCGCAGATTGTATTCGCGGATAATACTATCTCTGCCGGCATCTTTCAGAAAATCATAAATGAGACTGGATGCCTCCATGGGATGATTCGGGAATGCGCGCATGGAAACAACGGTTTCAACGACAAGCTGCTGCTTCAAATACGCCGCCCCTTGCAAAGCAGGGTAATTGATCACATAGCGATTATAGTCGCGTCGGCTGCGAATTTCTTCAGCATTGCTCAGAGATAATCCCAAGTCATCAACTACCGCCAAGATATTTCGCTTGAGTGCTTTACGCTGCCCTTCACTGGGACGGTCTTCAACATTCAAATCAATGTCCTCAGAAAAGCGCTGGATCAGCTTATAGCATTTTGAGAGTGAAGTTCCGCCCTTGAACACCATGTCTGGCTGATAGGAAGTCATCTTCCTTAAAAACTCCGTGACATAGTAGTCTTTTTCAATGATGCTGGCCGCAATCCCTGTCGCATCCGCCGTTCGTAGTATAGCTTGCTCGAACAATTCTCTATTACTGTGTAACATGATAGATGATCTCACTTTCCACCAGAGTGCGCATAGCCTTATCAGGAAACGCAGGTGCGTATTCTGTGATGTCGCGTCTCGTAATGCCGTTTTTTGTGATAAACTCTATGGTCAGTTTCTTCCTCCCTTCGGAGAAATAAGGTGCCGGCATTTCATTCATAAGCTCCAGGAAGCTCAACACAGCAGCATTTTTTGCCGTGACCTTACTTCTGGCTCTGCGTAGAATAACACGCTGCTTCCCGATAGCTAACTCACGGGAACGTGTCTTTTCGTTGTTGGTACAGACTTCAATGGTATTGGGCATTTGCGTTGACAGCCCCAGTTGGTTTAAGAAAGCTGCACCGGAATAGTAGCCGTAACAGCCAGAACTATCCTTTACATATTTTTTCTCGATTACTTTGCGGGGGTCGAGCAGACTGGTGCCAAATGCTGTCTCAGTGGGAATATAATAAATACCGCGGTCAAAACGCACCAGCCTACCAGTTCTACACAATTCGTTCAGTTCTTTGAAGAGCCACGGGCGTGAATAGCCCCTGCAGTCAATCTCATCAAGTAAGATCGGCTCGTTACAGCCGAAATTCGTTGTGAGTCTATCTAAAAGCGTCATATCACAGCCTCCTTCTAATCATAGTATGCTTTTCTTGATTTGAATTATACTATAATCAACGCACTGTGTCAACATTGCTATAATCCGACGCCGCCTCAAGCCCAAGAAAGCCATCGGTCGGGAGAGATTCGTCTATGAAGCTGCTGCCGGTCTGTACCTGTGCAGGAGATTTATGTGCAGAGGATTTGAAATAGAAACGATATCGGCGGCCAACCTCTATCTTGTCCTGCCTAGGCAGTACAAGTGTCCTTTCACGCTCCTGACTGTCTATGATCCGGATATTGCGGTACTTGCGGAGCGGCGTCTGTGTGATGGCAATGCAGGAGCCATCAACGGTCGTGTAGTGCCCGGCGATAATTAGGCGGTAGAGTTCTGCCGTTTTAAAAGCAAGTCCTATGGCGAGGATGCCGCTGAGCAGAGCTGTAACGGTATCGAGGGAAAAGAAAATGGCTGCCAGCCCTACAAGGAAGAAAGCCGCCCCTGCCAACGCGGTGAGGAGCAGCTTTCTTCTCAGGGGCAGCGGTGCTGTCCTGAGTTTGTCCATCATGACAGCCTCTCAAAGATGATCTGACGGCGCAGATAGAGGTTTGCCACGGCCTGCAGCACGGGGCGGCAGCAGACGAAGGGCCTGACCATATCCGCGATATTGTCGCTGGTGGTGGTATCGTCTGCATACAGGGCGTCCATCAGCTGCGAATCAGAGTGGATCGTATGGATGTCATACTCCACACACTTGATCAGTTCTGCCGTGGATAAGAGTGCCTGACGGGACAGACGATAAACCCGCCGTTCGTTTGCGCTGCGCCGGTCCTTGCGAAACAGCTTCCTGGTAACCGCAAAAGGGACATGGCCGAAAACCGTCAGCTTGATAAACGAGATCAGCCGCAGCAGCAGACTGTCTGAGATCGGCACCACGTAAAGCCCTGACAACAGAGCATACAGTGCATCCTCATCGGTTTCGCCGCAGCCCTCCACCACCAGTCCGCGCTGCATCAGTCGGCGCATACAGGCGGAGATACTGCGCTGGGGTCTGATGCCGCTGGCTTTCAGCTTGGCAGAATAAGCATTCTCAAGGGATCCGGCATCCATGATCTGCCAGTTCAGTGCTGCCCAAAGGATCATCTCCTGGATGTCCAATGCATATTCCCGGTTGTTGATGATGACCATAGGGCAGGTCATGTCGCCCATGCGGCCTTTGCGCTCGAAACGACCCACCGCCGTATAGTATTTCTGCATGAATTTCACCTCACATTTTTCACGAAGCCTTGGAGCTTTTCTTCAACGGCTCATATTCAAGGCTATTCAAAAACTCCGCATTGTTCCTCAGCCGCTCAGCGGCTCTATGTACGGCCGCGCCCAAATAGTTGGCCTTGATCCCATAATAGGCAGCAATGTCCGTATTGCTCAGGCCGATAAATTTCAGCTGCATCGCCTCGATACCCAGCCGTGCGACACCGTTGTATTGCTGCTTCGCGCTTTCCAGAAGCGATAACGCATCTACCTCAGCCAACTGCTCCTGAAGACTGCGGATGCCGGAGGCCATGGCACGGTGATTGTCAGCCTCCGTGTCAAAGATCTCCGATACAGGAAAGCTGCGCAGCTCCTTGCTGTGCTGCAGCCGGCAATAGGTACGCAGACCGTTCTCAACGACCCTCTGAGCATAGGTGGGAAAGCTGGCGCCGCCGTCCGGGTCATACGTCACTGCGGCCTTGCAAAGCCAAATGCAGCCCTCTTGAAACAAATCGTCATAGCCGAAACCATAGCGCTGCTCATTGACCTGAATGCTGGTACGGATGGCCCAGCGTACCACGTCCATATTCGCCTCTACCATACTGCGCTGGGCATCAGTAAGGGCAATATCCCTATTCTTCATCGTCAGATTCACCTCTCTTTCTCTGTGGTTTTAGGCGTTCTCTCTATGCGACCTCTGCGCTGTGGATACGAAACTTATCGCAGGCGCAGATCAACCGATCACACATGTACGCGCCGAATTGTGCGATATGCGCCTGTTCCTCGTGCAGACCGAACTCTGTCTGCATCCATTGATACGCCTCTTTCTTGGTCATCAAGCCGGACCGCCACAGGCGGTCAAATGCCCGGTGTGCCTGGATACGCTTATGCCGAAGCTCCCCGTCAGCCAGAGAGCCCATGGGCTGCCGTGTGGCGCGATGGGCAGCCACATAGCTGTTGCAGGCAGGATAGCGGTCACAAACATACAGATAGCTTCCTGCACTACGACTGTTGCCATATACAAAGCTGGCAGGATGCAAGGTAGCCTTAGCTCCGCAGTTGGGGCAATGGATATTGACTCTTTTCAGAATGTTCACCTCCTTCTTTCGGCTTGTGTGCGTTCATTGTTGGCAGCTCTCCCACAATTGGGATAGACTGCACCGTTTCGGGTCTTCTACGTTCCAGACAAGCCAGCTGGTGTAGAAGCGTTGGAATCCCTCCAGCGTCATAATGCCGATGCAATCATATTTATCCACGGTCTCACCGGACAGTTCCTCGAATACCGCCACAGGGATGATTGACGGCACGGCATTGTGATTTACAGACAGAAGAAAACCGGAGCACCCGTCACAACGCTGGCAATCAATGAAGAAGCTGTTGCGCCAGTTACAGCAGGTTGCCTGTAAAAATCGGTAAAAACGCTTGTCCATAAAATTCCCTCTACTATCATTATCCGTAAAACGAAATCAAAAGTGCGCCACTTTTTGAAAAAATTTTCAAATTTCTCTGCGGCCACGGGGTCGGGGGCGTCTGGAGACGATAATTGCCACGGCAGCTGCCGCAGCCAAAATGATACAAATTGCTTTTTTCATTGTGCATTTCTCCTATTATCAGTTCGTTCACAGTAGACCACAAATCGCTGCCGCCCGCCGCCGGCGTAGGGGTGACAGGTCAGCCGCGTCGCAGTTCTTGTCAACTTTCAGGCTTCTTTACCTCACAGGAGCGGTGGTTTGAATCACCGCCCGCTGAAATGTTACCGGGTTTATCTGCAAACATTTCATCAGAGCTATTGATTTTTATCTCACGGTGTCGTATACTATCCATTGAAATGTAGCATGATAATACCAGCAAGTTTTCAATGGAGGTTGGGCTATGGAAATAAAACGAGATCGCTATTTGAAAAAAATCATCTCCTTCATGTGGGATGGTCAGGTGAAGGTGATCACTGGCATCCGCAGATGCGGCAAGTCCTTTCTGCTTCGCAATCTGTTCAAGAGTTATCTTCTCGGCGAGGGTGTTACCGAAGATCATATTCTGTCCTTTGAGTTGGACTTGACCCGTGATATTCGCTATCGCAATCCGCTGGAGCTTTCGGCTCATGTCCGTGAGATCGTAGAACACAGTGCAGACCAATATTATCTTTTTGTAGACGAGATTCAGATGTCCGACGAGGTTCCGAATCCCTACAATCCGGACGGAAAGAAGATCACCTTCTACGATGCTCTCAACGATTTGAAGTCCTTGTCCAACTTGGACATTTATGTGACCGGCAGCAACTCCAAAATGCTGTCCTCCGATATACTGACTGAGTTCCGGGGACGGAGCGATGAGATCCGTGTGCATCCGCTTTCCTTTGCCGAATACTATTCAGCCGTAGGCGGTGATAAGCAGGATGCCTTTGAGGACTATGCCTTCTACGGCGGTATGCCGCTAATCCTGTCCCGTCCCACGGATGCCGCGAAAATGGCTTATCTGAAATCGCTGTTTTCTGAGGTCTATCTGAAGGACATTGTAGAGCGGAAGAAGATCAAGCGTGAGGATGTGCTGTCCGCGATTCTTGATCTGCTGTGTTCGTCTATCGGCTCTCTGACCAACCCAACGAAGGTTGCTGCCGCCATCAACACAGTGCAGAAGCGTAGCGGTGAAAATGTCGTTGCCTTGAACACCGTGAAAGCCTATATGGATCACTTATCGGATTCCTTCCTCTTTACCGAATGCAAGCGCTGGGATGTGAAGGGCAAGAGCTATTTTGACTATCCCAACAAATACTACTGTGAGGACATTGGACTGAGAAATGCCCGTATCGGCTTCCGCCAGCAGGAAATGACGCACATCATGGAGAACATCATTTTCAATGAGTTGATGATCCGTGAATGCGCCGTTGACATCGGCATTGTCTACGGCAACGAGAAAAACGCCAAAGGAAAGGTCGTGCCGGTCGCGCGGGAAATCGACTTCATTGCAACCTCCGGTGGCAAGAAGACCTATATCCAGTCTGCCTACGCATTGGGAACAGCGGAAAAGGCGATCACCGAGAATAAGCCTTTCGCGCTGACCGGTGATTCCTTCCCGAAGATCATTGTCCGTCATGACATCCGTAAGCGTTGGTATGATGAGGGCGGCATTCTCAATATTGGCGTCATTGACTTCCTGCTGGATGACACGCTTGTCTGAATCCTCTCAAAATAAAACTGCTCACCGTGATTGGCTCATGGTGGGCAGTTTTTCACAGTACACCACATACCGCTGTCGCCCGCCGCTGGCATAGGGGTGGCAAGTGACAAGCGTCAGCATGTCACGGCCTTGCTGTATTTTGATTTTCTCCACCTCGTGGGGCTGGATGATCTGGATGTCGGCCACCGTGTAGGTCAGCGTTTCCCATAGATTCATCAGCGTAACGGTATCGCCCACCTGCAGGCGGTCGATGTGCCGGAAGTAGTCCGCGCCGCGCCATCCACGGTGCCCGGCAATGACGCAGTTGGTGTTGTCGCCGCCGATGGGTGCGGAGGTATTACCCAGCACCGCCGCACCTGCGGCAAGGTGAGCGTCGGACGCGCCCAGATAGACCGGCATCGTTAACTCCATGGCAGGAATCTCTAAAACGCCGATAATCTCATCCCCGATGCCGTAGGTGGTCAAGTCGGCGGCGGGTTCTTCGCAGGCTTTGAGGTCGGTGAGATTACACTGCTTTTCTGCGTAAAGCTGGCGGTTGTACTCCTGTAGAGCCGCCAGCAGTTCGGGGTATTGCTGCTCCGGCTTTCGTTCTTCGAGGAAGCTCTGCACAGCCTCATCTGTGTCGGCTTGCAGCCTTTGTCCCGTGAACACCGGCCACAGCATGACATAGATGCCCGCCACAGCCAGCAGTGCCGCCAGTAAAAGGGATGTCTTACGCATGGCGCACCCCCCTTACCAAAAAGTAAGCACCGCCAACCACAGCCACCGCGCCAAGGCCGACACCCAGGCCGGTGAGGTAATGCTGCGTCCAGGAGGATGTCACAGGTTTTTCCACGGCGGCAGCGGTTGCCTGTTCGGGTGTGTACGGAATGCGGTGGCCTCGCACCAGCAGCCTGTGGGTGTTGACGCCAAACGGCGTGCAGGTCACCAGCGTCACCAAGTCCTTGCCGTCCTCGATTTGCAGCAGGCTGGTGTCTGTCGGCAGTACAGTAGCGATATTGTCCACCTGATATGCCAACGTATCGCCCAGCACATGGATGTAAAACGTGTCGCCCACTGCAAGCTGGTCGATGTCCGAAAACAGCTTGGAACTCGCCATGCCGCTGTGGGCCGACAGCACCGCGTGGGTGCTGCTGCCGCCCACCGGCAGGGATGTTCCTACCACATGACCCACGGATTTCTCCAGCGTGTCCGCGCCCGTTCCGTGCTGCACTGGCAGATATACGTTGATCTTGGGAATGTCGATGTAGCACATGACACCGCCCACGGTAAGTTGCTGGGCATACGCCAAGGGAGGGGCAGATGCCCCTCCCTCAGTAATAGTTGCGCCGGACAACATGGCATTATATTGCTCTGCTGCCTGCCGCTGGGCGGTCAGCTCGGTTTTGTCGGTGTCTTCGATGGCGGCGGTGTAGGCGGTTTCTATGTCCGAGTGGTATTTCTCACTCAGAAGTTCTCCCGCCAGAGGATAAAGCATCAGCCCCAGCGCTGCAATACCGCAAGCCGCCGCCAGTAGCCAGCGCTTCACTGCTCGTTCTTGTGCTTACGGCTGCGGATCACGATAAACGCCGCTGCGCCCAGCAGCAGAACGCCGCCCACCGTATACATCCAAACGCCATAACCGCCCGTCTTGGGCAGGTCAAAACCAGGGTTATTGACCACAGTCAGCGGCACAATGGCGTTGCCGTCCGTCATGGTGACATCCTTGCCGTTGACGGTGGCGGAGGCGGTCAGCAGCTTGGCGCCGCACTTCTCGCACTGACCGTTCTCGGCGGTCTTGATAACGATCTTGACCGCGTCCTTCAGCAGCACATAGCCCTTGTCGGTAGCAATTTCGGTCAGGCTGTAAGCATCGTCCTCCAGCCCTTTGACCACGATGTGGCCGCTGCTGTTGGGGATAAAGGTCGTGGCATCAGACTTCTTGGCGGCAAAGCCCTTGGCGTAGTACACACCATCCTTCAGGTCTGCGATGATATAACAGTCGTCAGTATCGTTGTGCAGCTTAAACTTCACGTTCCGCAGATTGCCGCCGTTGTCAGAGAACTGCTTAAGGACGTCGATACCATAGGTATACACATGGCAGCAATCCTTGAGGGTATCAAAGTAGGTCGTGTTGGTGCGCTTCCACGTTAGCTCGACCTCGTTGGGGTTGTTGGTATCGCCCATCTTGGCGTCGGCAGTCAGGGTGGCGGCGTAGGTAATCCGCATGGTGCAGTCGCTGTAACCACGCTTGACGCTGTCGGTATACACGGTGGCCGCCTCGTTGATCTCCGCCAGACCGGTATCGGTCATGCGGATGGTCATGGTGTTGGCCGTGTCATCGTAATCCACGGTGAATTTGCTGGAGTTTTCATCCCATGCGGCGATCTTGTCGGTGCAGCCAGCGTCCTCAAAAAACTCAATAACCACATCGTTCTTGTTGTAGCGGATGCCCTTGCTCAGCGTGTCCACATAGGTGTACTCGCTCAAAGCCGACGCCTTGGAGGTGATGGTGGGCAGTGTGCTGATGATCTGATAATCCACCGTATCACCGATAGAGGCGGATGCAGTATGTGTGTAGCCGTCCTTGATGTCGGTCAGGCTGCCGGTATTCTTGCCGGTGGAGTTCTTTGCTTCACGCACGGTCTTATCCAACGTAGGATTGCCGGTCTGGTTCTTGGGGTAAACGGTCACATCGTAGTTCCATGCCGCGCCGTCAACGGTCGTCATGGGCAGAGACACGAAGAAGGGATTGCAGGTGGAGGTCACGTTTTCAGGGACGCGAGTCTCCACAACGAGATACAACCCCTGCTCCATGTCGGATGCAGAGGCGTGGCCGGTGGCATCCGTTTCGGGCATAGCCACGCTGCCGTTCTTCACGGCGGTCTCCAGCGCATTTTTCACGGTGGTGGCATTGGCAGCCAGTGCGGCGGACAGCTTGTTGTTGAGCATATCGCTGGTGAAGTAGTTGACACCGTTCTCAGTCTTGTGAGCGTCTGCGTTGGTCAGGCCGATGGCAGACAGTACGGCGGTGCTGCGGTCAGAGCTATCGAAGCCATACAGCACACCCACCTGACGCTGGCCGTCCGCCACTTCGTTGTTCATGGTGACATCGGCAACACGGAGATAAGTGAACTCCACGCCCTGAATGGCGTACTTGCTCAGCTTGTCGATAACCGCGTCGTCATGCAGACCGGTGGAAACGTAGGACTCCGCGTCCCATGCGCCATCGTTGCCGGCCTTGGTGATGTCATACTTATAGATGCTCAGGGATGCTTTCTTGCCGGGATCGATGATAGGCGCAGAATCTGTTGCGGCAAACGCCGTCGTCATCAAGCCGATGGCCATGAGCACCGCCAGCAGCAGCGCCAATACGCGATGGATCTTTTTCATTTGGTGTTCTCCTTCATAAAATCAGATTTTTTGCAAAAATAAACACCCATACAAAGCGTGAGTGCTGCAAACAGGAAATAGGTTGTAAATCCCGTGCCGCCTGTGAACGGTAGGGCAAATCCCGCATTGTTGCAGGCAGTGATGGTGACATCGCGGTCGCTGCTGTCCAATACTCCGGCGAACAGCGGCTCAGTCAGCAGCGTGTACCCTGCCGGAGCTTTGGTTTCCGTTACACGGTACTGTGCGCCGATTTTAAGATTCTCCCACTCGGCAACGCCTGTGCTGTCGGTGGTCACTCTGCCCACCTCCGTCCATGTCTTGCCATCTGCGGAGGTTTCCAACAGCAGCTCCGCACCGGCAAGAGGTGCGCTTGTCACATCCACCTTGCGGACGGTAATGCTGCCCTTGGCGGGTGCGTTCTCGCGGGTGACTTTGATGTTGAGATTTGTTGTGGTCAGGCTGAAATCGTATCTTGTCTCATCCAGCACATAACCGTCCACGGTACTAACTTCCTGATAGAAGTATTTGCCGAGTCTCAATCCGGAGAACGTTACCTTGCCGGTGGCGTCTGTCGTACCGTCCGTGATTTTGCTGCCATTGGCATCAAAGAGCCGGAATACCACACCAGCCAACGGCTGCTTGGTTTCTGCGTCCACCTTCAAGACCTCAATGCTGCCTTTGACCGGTATATTCTCGCGAGTGACCTTCAGCACCTGCCCGTTTTGGTTCAGCACAGCGGAATACGCCGTGGTATCCAAAACATATCCGTCCGGTGCTTTGAATTCCTTGTAGGTATAGCTGCCCAGTCGCAAACCGGAAAAGGTCAGCTTGCCGTTGGCATCCGTATAGCCCTCCGCGACCTGCTTGCCGGAAGTATCGTATAGGCGGAAGCCCGCGCCTTGCAGCGGTGTCTTGTGATCAGCGTCCACCTTGACGATCTCGATGCTGGCCTTGGCAGGTGTGTTGGTTCTCTTTTGCGTAATGTTCAGTGCCGTGGCCGTAATGGCGATCTGATACTTGGTGTTGTCCACCACATAGCCGCTGGGCGCGCTGATCTCCTGATAGCTATACTTGCCCTGTGGAAGATCCTTGAACACTGCCTTACCGTCTGCACCGGTGGTCATGTCAGCCACCTTTTTACCATTGGCATCAAATAGCCGATAGGTCACGCCTGCCAGTGCCTTGCCGGTTTCCGCGTCCACCTTATTGATGGTCAGGCTGCCTTTCTCCTCCACAATTTTGACCTTAAAATGAATGTACGCCCACACGGGGTCGGGAAGTGAGGTCAACGCGGCGCAAGCCTGATAATTGCTGCCATTGCTGGGCTCCAGCAGCACAGCCTCCGTACCCTCCACATCCAGTGCGTAGCCGTAGTCGCTGCTGATATAGCCGTTCAGCTGCGCCGCTGCGTCCTTTGTGGCCGTCACGGTCAGTACATTACGCCGCTGGCTGACGGTTACGCCGCTGATATTGGTCCGGAAGTAGTACTGCGACAGCACGCCATTGGTATCGGTGGCTGTACCCACATACTGACTGCCGTCCCATGTCAGCGTAATGGCATTAGCGTCCGAAAGCTGATTGCGGTACTTCACCGCAAAGCTGGGGATCACGCCATGACCCATGATGCGGTCAATAAGGATGTCATACGCCTCCTGCACGCCGTCACCAGCATAGTGGAACAGGTTGGCGCAGGTGGTATCATACAGGGTGTACGGATAGGTCGTACCGCGGTAGCCGCACACGAACTCCCAAATTACCGCCTGCGTCGCCAGCTGCGCGCAGTCCGGGTGGATACCATAAAAATCATAGTTGCCGCCGTAGCCGTAGGAGAGCGCCAGCGTCACAGCGTACCGCTGATTCCAGCTCAGGCTGCTCCAACTGGTGGAGGAGTAGCTCAGATCGCCGCTGGCAGAGCGAACGGATGGCTCCATGCAATAGGCAGGCACCGTTACGCCTGTATCATCTCTGGTAAAGTATTTCAGCTTTGTGCTGGTAAACGCGCCCCATTGCGGCACGGGCGTTTTGTCCTCATGGTAACGGTACTCGTTACCGCCGCTGATCGTACCCGTTACCGTGGCAGCGTGAGCGGTCACGATGGACAGACCCATGATTGCTACTAAAAGGCATACCAGCGTCAACAGCTTAGGAATTGTTTTCTTCATGCTCGTCCTTTCTCCCAACGCAAAAGACCGGCAGCTCACGCTGTCGGTCTTTCGGTCGGGTATTCAGTTGGTTTATCCGTACAGCACCACCACGATGTATTCGTCCGATGCCGCATCGTAGCGAGCGGTGCAGTTGAACCGCGCATACGCGCTGACCGTTTCTGCGCCGTCCATGGCGGCGAGACAGGCGAAGGTGGCGTCCACGTTGCCCTTTACGGCGGCGGTCAGTGCCGACTGTCCGCCGTTCTCCACCAGCCATGCCACGCTGTCCGCCGTGCCGGGGAAGTAGCTGGAGTCGGCAGTGGTCATGCTGGTGTCGATGGTCACGCCGTACTGCACTCTTGCGTACTCGTTGCCCGCTTGAATAGCCTCCGCAATGGAGTAGATGTTCCCGCTGGCGGCAGGCTTCGGCGTGGGCGTAGGTTCAGGCGTAGGCACAGGCGCAGGTTCTTCCTCCTGCTTCTCTGCCGGTTTCTGTGTAGGTGCCGGTGTGGGTGCGGGAGCAGGTTTATCCTCCGGCACAGGAGCGGGTGTCGCCGGCTCTTCCGGTGCAGTGGGCGGTGCCGTTTCACCAGCTGTAGGCTGCTTTTCTGCGGCGTTATCCGCATTCTCTGATGCATTTGCCCGCTCAGGAGCAATGCTGCTCTCAGATGTATCGCATCCATCTTCTGTTTGCGGCAGCAGAGATTCGGCCTCCGTGCGCTCCTCTTCGTTCTGCTCGGCCTGACTTGCTGCATAGGCAGAGACCTTGGTGTTGGACTCAGACGAATCCGAGACCGGTGCCGGCTGGACTGCGCAGCCTAACAGACACACGGCACTCAAAATAAGTGAAACTAAACGCATTCTTTTTCTCCTCATGGGCGTTCTCTCCTTTACGTAAATATCGCAGCACTGTTTAATGTGCTTTGAAGATATTTACGACTGGAGCCTCGCCTTTTTCAACACTATGTACTGTTGTTTGGGTTTTGCGGCGATTGCATTTGCCGCTCGGGCGTGAAACGCTGCTCTGCCTACCACATATAAAACACCCTCTTCCTGTATGCGAAAGACCGCCGAGTTACCACCCGGCGGTCTTTACAATTTTGACTGTACCAAGTATAGCACATGGTGATTTACGGTGAAATCGCAAAACAGTGCCAATCTGCTGCCATCCTCTGCCGATGTAGCGACGTGGCCTTTGGTGTGCCATATATTTTACACTTTTTTAACTGCAATTCTCTTGTTCTCTATGGTAAACTGGTATTGTGCATAATGATAAAGTCAAAAAAGCAGAAGGAGGGCAATATTTGATGAAGCATGATATGTCGTACCTGAAGGATCTGCCCATTGCCGTTTTAGGCGGTGGTGCGGTCGGAAAGACCTGCGCCGCAGATATGAAGCTGGCCGGACGGGAAGTGCGGCTCTATTCCCGCACCCCCAAGGCCGTGGCGAATCTGGACAAGACCGGCATCCTGCTGGATGGCGTACAGCGGAACCTGTACGGCTTTGAGCGGTCAGGCCGTGCGTTTCTGGATCTGGCCAGCACGGATATGGCCGAGGTGGTAAAGGGCGCGGGGCTTATCGTGATCGGCATTACCGCCAACGCCCAGGAACACTACCTGCGCACCCTGGTGCCGCTGCTGGAGGACGGTCAGGTCGTACATATCTTTACTGATAACTACGCCACGCTTCTGCTGCGCCGCTTCATGCGCGAGGCCGGCTGCACCAAGAAAGTCATCGTGGGCGGCTGGAGCTCCGCTCCCTACGGAACGCGGCTGGAGAAGATCGGCGGCTTTACAATGCCCCATGTAGGCGCGAAATATCGCGCCATTACCCTTCGCGGCGCGACGCAGCCCATGACAGATATCGATGATTTTCTGGAGTCCGCCAAATATCTGCCCTGCATGGATGCCGTTACCCACGGGGATGGCCCTGTGGCCGGAGACACGGTGCTGGACATTGGCTTTTCCAATGTCAACCCGGTGATCCACGTTCCCGCTTCGGTGCTGGGCGTGTCGAGCATGGAAAACTGGTCATCCATCTATGGCAACGACCCCGACAGCTATTCCATGTACTCCCACGGGCTGTGCCCCTCCATCTGCCGAGTGCAGTATCAGTTCTATCAGGAAGAATGTGCCATTGCCGACGCGATCGGCATCCGCATCCCGGACTATGCCTATGAGTCATTCTTCTCCCGCCGCAGCATATTGACGCAGGAGTACATGGGCCTTGGCTCCGAGGGCGAGGATAATGTGATCTTTCCGCTGGACAAGCCCTGCGACGAGGGCAATACGGGGCCAAATTCCATCGACCACCGCTACATCACCGAGGACATTCCCGTGGGCTGCAAGATCTACCACGACCTAGGCAAAAAGTTCGGCGTACCGACACCGATCATTGACAGCATGATCGTGCTGGGCGGTGCCATGCACGAAACCAGCTTCTTTGAAGACAATCCCTTCGATTTGGACTATCTCGGCATCGGCCATTTGGACAGAGAGCAGCTTCTCCGTTACCTGCACACCGGTCAGCTACCGGCCTGATAGCACAGGCACAACACTGATACGTTCATGATGCTTGAATAATTCACAAAAAAACAGCTGGTCGCATTTGCGGCCAGCTGCTTTTCGCGCATCCTAAATATGCTGCTTGATAATTCGGGTGATGATCCCCAGCGCAACGCCATGTTCCTCATCCAGATGGGTAACGGCAAAGCTGACATCATCCTTTCGTCCGGGTCTGCGCCGATCATAGCAGGAATGTGCTATGGCATTGGCACCGTTGCTAAGGCGGATATACACAACGCCCTTATGGATATGGGTGACCTTCCCGGCATATTTGCCCTGAATACGGCATTTCTGGAGATTGTCATTCTTGCTGTTGCCGGATACGCTTTTGATGTCGGCTTTAATTCTGATGCGCTCCGGCTCTGTGCGGTCAATCTCCAGCACGCGTACCAGAGCCTTGTCTCCCACAGCATAGCGGTCATGAGCATCGCCGATCCAGTCCCACGAAAGATCGCGAGCCAGGATGGATGTCTCCACGCCAAACACTTCGACCCGGACGACCTGCTCCGCCACAGCGATCACACGAGCCTCCACCACGCGCCCGTCATAAATACGATACTGTCCGTCACCGTCCTTACCGAAATAGTAGATCTGCTGCTTCTTCAGCATGGCGTCCTTTCGGCTGGCAACAACGGTTCGGCTTTTGGCGTCGATGCCCTTGACCATAAGATCCACCTCTGCGCCCAGCATCTTATTGAGGATCTTCTGGTGTCGGAGGATCATCTCATTATAGTCAGCACCGTACATATCTGCCGGGAAGTCCAGCACCATCTCCTTCAAGGGGATCACAATGCGGAATCCCTTGTAGTCCACAATGGCAATGGTTTTCCCCGCCTCCGTTCTTTCAATGCCGCTCAGCATACCGGAGAGCATGCGCCGGGTGCGGTAGGCATTGTGGATCTCGTGCCAGATAATGTCCTCCATCTGAGCCTGCGTTTCCGCTTCGCCCCGGGCATCCAATGTCAAAATATCTCTCTGCTGGACAGCGGCAGGGGCAGGTTCAGCAGAGGCGGCAGCATTCTCAGTAGGCGGCGTAACCTGCTTCTCCACCTCTACCGTCTTTTTTGCAGCGGTTCGTTTGCGGACGGTGCGCTTCGGCTTTTCAGAGGGCTGGGGATTCTCCGGCACAGTCACCACTTCCGCAGGCTCGGCGAGAACACTCACTGTAGGTACAGTATCCTCCACAGCAGGATCGGCTGCGGTTTCCGGCAAACACTCTTCTGCCACCGTCTGTTCTGCCGCATTCTCGGGGACGATGGGCAGTGCCGGTGCTTCCGGCATCACGGCAAGTTCTTCTGTTTTCTTTCTTGGCATATCACTTTCCTCCTTAGCTCACATTTTGGTTGACATGATGGAATCCTTATCGGTTTTTACAAACTCACTGCGCCTGCTCGGCACTTTCTTTGACTTAATAGGCTGCTCTGTTTGTTTCGGCGTGGGTGAAAACACAGGGCTTTTACGCCATTCCGGGATATGGGCGGAGGCCTTGCAGTCCCGCAGCTTCTTTGCCTCGTAGTGATTGGTATAGTCGTACTTATCTACCTGCAGCACCTTGTTGCCGCGTGCGATGACCAGCGCGCGGTTTACCGGCAGGCGCAGCACCTCATCCATAGTCAGTAGCTTGCGCTTGCCCACGCCGCTGGTTTCGCGGAACTCCGGCGTGTAGTTGCTGATACGCCATGTACCCAACTGCTTGGCCTTGCTAGAGACATGGACGCTGACCTCTCCTGTACGGTCACTGAGGAATTTGGCAGTCAGCTCATCGGTGCAGCCCAGTGCAAGCTGATAGTCGCAGCAGCCCAATATCTCCTGCCATTGGTTGTAGGGGTACCGGTTCTGTAAGCCCGCCAGATTCTGAAACACGCAGCTCATGCTGACGCTCCGCGAGCGGATCACACTGATCTTTCGGCTCAAGTCTGGAATAACACCGCAGGCTGTCAGCTCTTCGCCCAGCACATGAACGGGGACTGGCAGCCTGCGGTCGGCACAATTCTTGTCCGCGTAGCGAATCAGCTTGATAAACGCGAACGACAGAAACAGGGACGTAAGGAAATCAAAGGTGCTGTCCTGATCGGATGTGATGCAGAAATAGGCACAGGGCTGCTTGCCCGGCAGCTCCATGTCAATTTCATCATGGCTGGTGATCTGGCAGATGGGCCGATTCTGAAACACCTGCAAGCGGCTGCCCAGCCCGATGATAACGCCGCTGCGCACCGTATCTGAGGATTGGCTGAACAGCGCATAGGGCGCTCTGGCAGGATGGCTGGCAGGCAGCATGGAAAAAAGGTTGTCCAGTTCTTTCTCCGCGTTCAGCACCAACAGCTTGTAGACCTCGCCGATATTCCGGCTCTCCGAGGGATAGCCCAGTGCCACATATAGTACCAACGCTTTCAGCAAGTTCATCTCGGCAGCGTTCCAGAAATGGTCGCCCTTTTCGCTGCCGGTATTCCTGATGATAATGTCGCAGAAGATCTGTGCCATCAGTTCATCACCCTCGATCTCCGCCAGGCAATTCCATGAATCGGAGTTCTCCGGCTGGATCAGGTTGAACACCTTTACCACGTAGCCCTTGCTGCGCAGATACTCGCTGGTCTTTTCGTAAAGCTCCGATTTTGGGTCGGTGATGATCAGTGACTCCTTATGGCCGTTGTGGGCCTCGGTTGCGCTTTGCAAAATTCGATTGATGCAGTAAGCCCTTGTTTTCATGGAGCCGCTGGCACCGAACACGGCGATATTGCCGTTGAGCCGGGAGTTCTCCGGAATACACACCACCTGATTGTCCAGCTTGCCCAGTATGACGCCGCTGTGTTTGCGGATATCGGACACCAGATCAAGGACACCCTTCATCTCCGCTTTCTCCATGAAACCAGCCGTTCCGTAGGTTCCTTTGTTGGAATAGGTCAGGTTGCGCTCCGCGTCATACTCCCCAACGTCGGAATAGCCCATACGCATCACCATGACGATCAGTAGGCCCAGCAGCAACAGGCAAAGCCCAACGCCGATGATCCCGCTCTTACTGAACAGCGCTTCGCAGCAGGCGGAGAAGGACAGCACTGGCGTGGCCGGTGAGCTTCCGTCGCCGGGCGTTCCGCCCGCGTCCTTCCACTGCTGATAGTTCCGCACGAATTGCGATAGATAGCCGCCGCCAAACAGCAGCCCTGATAGAAATAGCGGGAGCGCGAATAGCAGAGTTCGCAGTTTCTTTTTTTCTACGGAAAAAACCTCCTCTCGAACGCAGCAAAGTCAATGGCCTGCACAACAGCCCTGTCGCCGCAGTAGCGGCGCAGCACTTCGGCCTGATGGTCGAAGCAGATCAGGATGCCATAGCGTTCTTGAAGTCGCAGTGCCGTATCGAACCGCCTGATTCGCGGCAGGTCACAGTCATAGGCAAGCAGCACCGGCGCGCCCTCCGGCGTCATGGCGTCATTCTCCACTGTTTCACTCAGCTGCCGGGGCTCCAGATCAAGGAGCAGCAGCTCGCGCAGGTCATTGTCTAGTTCTTTATCACAGAGGAGGCGCAACAGCACCTCTCCATGATGGTCGTTGGTCAAGAAGCAGAACCGCTCATAGCTGCCATCCAGAACGAAATAGTTTTTGCCACCCTGATCAGTCAGCAACTCATAGGCCAGTTCCATGCTGTCACCCAGCAGAAGCCCCTGCACCGCATCCGGGTGGTACTGGTGCGGCATTTGTTCACGGCACAGCACCGTCTGCATGAGTGCCTTTGTCCGCATCTCAGCTTTATAGCTCCATTTCATCAGCGCGTTGCCCATGTTGTAAACCACGTGGATATGCTGCGGTGTCAGCAAAACGCCCACGGACCGGGCACCACGAATTTTAACAAAGGTCGTCCCCATCTCTTTGATCTCACGGGAGGTGTAGAAGGCAGGTGTGCAGATGCTACCAATCGCTGTTTCACCGGGACGGAATACGCCTGGCTTTTCATCGCGGAAGATACTAACGTTGGCGTTACGCATGGTGATCAATGTCTGAGAGACACGGTGGAGTCGAAACCGCTGCTCCGGCTCACTCCTGATGTGGTTGGTGGCACAGGCTCCGGACAGGTAGAAAGAAAACCTCTCCGGGTTGCGCTCCAGCAGCAGTTTTTTCGCTGCGGCGGTGAGCCGGTATCCACGCAGTCCGTTCTTATAGTAGGACAGCAAAAGCCGCTGACGCTTCAGCGACTTGACCACATTCTCTTTGTAGCTGGTGCCACCGGCGAGCCTGCTCAGTTGGCTGGCCGGCAGCTCACCGGACAGGGCGACCAGCGCCAATAGCTGATAGGCTTGTGATAGGCTACCGGGAGCTTTCTGTGGTAGGGTACTCATACTGACCACCTCCTTCTGGTGTGCAGTACCCAGACTGCCATGACCACGGTATTTTTCGCCCGCACCGGTCATGTGAAAATACCCGGAAATACAGGCTTTGCCGTACCATCGTCATGTGTACTGTTTTTGACACGGTCGAAACACTATAAATCGGATATAGAGCGAAGCCGGTTTTCGCGGTCCGAAAGCCAGCCCTGAAATCGCTCCTTATCCATCACCGACACGCGGGTACAGTCACTGTCGCCGATCTCCGTTGTGTTATAGGCATCGCACAGCAGACCTGTATCATCCTCCATAACGAAGGTGGCAATCACATCCAAAAGCTGCTTGAGCTCCAGATTGTCATAGTCACGCACCCGGTTGGGGGACAGCTCGCGGCTGTAGATATGAGAAAAGCAGACAACACAGTGCCGGAACTTGGGCAGCGTGTGTGTCTGCGCATACTTACTAAGCGTGTAGTAAATGGGGTCTGTCAGATACTCGCAGCTATGCTTCTTGCTCTTCTTAGGCAGCAGGCAGGGGAGCGTGATTTCCAGTATGCCATCTTTCTCTATAACAGAGATGCCCTGCATGACACCAGCCGATGTCAAATACTCGGCTTTTCGGATGGTGGTCGTCTCATAGATGAGGTGCCGCAGCCGGCAGGCAATGACCTCACCCCGCAGTGCGGCCTCTGTGGACAGCATTTCATAGTTATCTGAATGCCGCTGGATATTCGTGTTGTCCATAGCGTAGAGCGTGTTGGACAGGCGGGTGATCTCATTCAAAATGCTCTCTATCCGCTGCGAGAGGGTGGCTCTGTCCACAAGGTTCCTCCTTCCTGAAGTACTGTACGCAGCCCTGCTCATCCACCATGCAGTAGGCGGCGATATGAGGGATGTGCAGGCGCTGCATTTGGTCTTCTTCCTCAATGATAACGAGCCGTTGCCCGGAATCATCTTCCGCGGCCAGCGCGTGCTGCAGCAACGCTTCCTTACCCGGGCCTACATAGACGACCTCATATACCTCGCCATCGGCGAAGAATACCAGCTTTGCCGGCATATTGTCAGGGCTGTGATACTCCACCTTTTCGATAAAGTCCAACAGCACCCATAGTGCCGCTGTCAGTTCCCTGTCCTCGCGGCAGTCAGGGACATCTCCGTAGCAATCCCGGTCAGTGTTATAAAATATCCGCTGCTGCTTGACCAGATAGCGCAGCAGGTTTTCAATCACGCCCTCCTTGCCCGGATACAGGCGTAGAAGCTGGTCACGGCGCATGCAGTGATAGACGGTTATGTTCCGCAGCAGCTCTGCGGCCTCCTGTCCATAGATCTGATCTCTGTTTCTCATAGGCGGCACCACCTCCGTAATGCGTATTAACTCCGTATTAAATGCGTATTGATTTTATAATGCGTGTTATCTCCGTATAAACGCCGTATTAGGCTTCCGGTCGCTTCATGCGGCGCAGCAGGTCAAGCAGCTCGCGGCGGTCTGTGGTGATAAGGTCGCGTTCCAGCGGGCTGGCTTTGATCTCCACCGTGATATTGTTGTTATTGCTGCTGATCAGGCCATTGCCCCGCTCAAAGTGGGTGATCTCCATGACCTCCGCTTCGGAGAGGTGCAATACCTGCTGAACGCGCTGGGCTTCCTCGTCCTCCAGATTCAAGATGACTTTTGTGCGGCAGTTGTTGATGATGCCCTTGCCGTACTTGCCGTTGTCCAGGAAGAAGAAGTCGTTCAGATCCTGTGTCGCACAAATACCGCTGCCGGAGTAGGCGCGGATGGTCTTGAAAATCTCCAGCACCATCTCGGCCGCAAGGCGGTTGCCGACGCCGAAGGTGCCAGAGCCGCCGCCGATGAGCTGCCAGCATTCGTCGATGAAGATGGCCTTTTCCTCCGTGCGGTTGGCTTTGGCTTTATCCCACACGAAATCCAGAGCTACGAACATCCCGATGGGCAGCAGATCGCCGCTGAGTTCCGAGATGTCCAGCACTGTGAATTTGTTGTCCAGATTCACATTGGTCTGCTGGTTGAAGGTGCTGGCCGAGCCGTGTACAAAGCGGTTGATGATGTTGGAAAGGCGTTTGGTATCGCTTTCCTCCCGCAGAACGTCGTAGAGGTCGCCCAGCACAGGCATCTGGCGGTAAACGTTGGGGTTATCCGGATCACTGAGAGAGGCGTTATCATGGGTGATACCTTTCCGTGCGTAGGTACGAATCAGGGCATCGTCCAAAAGCTGTTTTTCCTCATAGGACATATCGGGGATC
>ERZ1026772.128-NODE-128-length-57521-cov-6.261459_pt1 | contig 57521 bp, 49 predicted proteins | sample MGYA00380124_ERZ1026772 | MGnify/ENA primary metagenome ERZ1026772 (study PRJEB33269, sample SAMEA4719760) | human gut metagenome | biome: human-associated habitat; feature: organic feature; material: feces | place: Cameroon | collected 2013-10 ...
TTCGCCTCAATCTGTTCATTATCATACCGTAAATCACGAAAAAGAGCAATCATTTGACGGAATATATTAAATAAGGTACAGTAATCATAAAGAAAAAGACAATGAATCAGGAAGCCGCTTATGAAATCATTTGAACGAAAATCCAACTTTGAATTATTACGAATTGTTGCCATGTGTATCATTATTATGATCCATTTCTGTGCAGCTGCCGATCTGACCGCTTTTGGCATGCAGGGTACTCCCGGCAATATCCTGGGAGGTGTCATCATCGGAATCGGCAATATCGGTCCGGGGTGCTTCTGCCTGATATCCGGTTACTTCGGCATTAAGTTTTCCAGGCAGAAACTCATTAAAATGGAACTGATGATGATCACCTACTCTCTTTTGGAAACACTGCTGCTATACCTGTTCTTTCCCCAGGAAATGTATGGTGCCGCATTGCTTGAGCAGCTGATTAAATCCATCATTCCCTTTGCCAGCCGGAAATACTGGTTTTATTCCTGTTATATCTGCCTGTTTATTTTCAGTGGTTATATTCAGAAGTTTCTTGACAGCCTGAAGGAAAAGGAGCTGCGCATATTCCTCATCGTCTCACTCACTGTCTTTAGTGTATTGCCTACCTTATTCTACTTTGAGATTGTGCAGGATTCCGGAAAAGGTATCGTACAGATGATTCTTCTTTATATACTGGGACGCTATATCCGTATGTACCGGGATATCTCCCCCTCAAAATGGAAGTGCTTTGTGGCACTACTGCTATTATGGTGCCTCAACACCATCTCCATTCTGCATCCCATTCAGTTAGGCGGGATTACCCATTCACTTTGCCGGGACAACAGCATTACGAATATTGCCATTATGGTTCTGCTGTTTTATATTTTTAAGAGCATCAATATTTCTTCCCGGTTCATAAACCGTCTGACTGCGAATATTTTTGCGGTTTTTGCACTCGAAAACGCAAGCACCCATATTCTGGCTCAATTTATGGCGGATTATGAGCTGCGGGCTTCCGGTACATTTACAGCACTTCTTCTGGCAATCCTTATGGTATTCGGAATCTTCCTTGTAAACTGTCTGATTGGTATGATACGGGAGCTCCTGCTTGGAAAAGCTGACAATGCATTGACCACGCTGATTCTGAAACCGGCGGATAAAATACAGAGCTTTATTCCTCACTTGTAGAAAGCCTTTTACTTTGATATCATGATATAAAATAAATAACATAAATACAGGAGTTAACTAATGAAACCAATTCAGCTTTCAGCCAAATCCTCTGAAGAAAAAAGCAGATATTTATGGACCTTTTCCGTCATCGTCCTGGTCATTATTGACTTTCTGGTCTTCTTCCGTGCGGAAGGAACCGGAGATATCCGGGAACATTTTATTTACTGGATTGATAACGTATACCAGTATGGATTCCGTCAGGGCTTCATTGAAAATGCGGATATGTATCCCCCACTGTCCACTATTTTGATGTATATCGGTTCCCGTATTTTCTTTCTGTTCGAAAACGATCAGGCTATCCGTGGCATGGATCTTCTCATGCTGCTTGTATGCGGTCTCTGGATGATCCATAAATATGAAAAGCCGGAATACGGTTTCTGGATGGTTGTCTCCTGCTTAATCAGTGTTCATCTTGGTTTTATTGATGCGCTGGTATTTCCTTTCTTAATTATTGCTTTTTATTACCTGCAAAAGGAACGGTACTGTCTGTTCGCTGTATTTTTCACCCTTTGCTGCTGTGTCAAGATGCAGCCGTTAATTATCGCGCCGATTCTTGTGTGCTATTTCGTTACATTGTCGAACCGGAAACCATATTTCCTTGCTCCGTTCAAGCGGATCCTGCAGATGGGGATAAGCGCTGTTCTTACTTTAATACCATTCTTTATCATCTATGGTATTAAACCCATTATCGAATGTATCCGTTCCGGTCTTATTGCTCCCGGCTTCAGTGACAACGCCTTAAACTTCATCTGGGTTGTACAGTATTTTCTGGAAAAATATTTTCCCGGAAAGACACAGCCGTTAACAGACGGACTTCCCACCATTTACTGGGGGCCGCATGGCGTTCTGCTCCTTTTTAACTATGTCTTCTGGCTAGTATTTATTGCTTTGGTAATTTTCACTCTGGTCTTAAAACGCAAGACACCGGCTATTGTTTTGAAGATATGTATTATTGAATATACGGTGTATTTCCTGTTCAAACTGGCCGTTCATGAAAATCACCTGATCCTTGCCATGGTGCTTACCGCAATTCTGTTATGTCTGGAAGATAACGTAGTCAACCGTTGGATTTTTATAATTTATGCATTTATTACGAATATGAACATGTATCTGTTCTATGGCATTACCGGAATGACCTCCTTCCATACCTTATCTGTCGGGAATATTCCAAACAGTGTGATCATTGCCGGTGTGAACACCATAATATTACTTGGAATCTGTATCTATCTGATATACACAATTATAAAAGACCAGCATAAAACAGGACTTGAAATCTGATTTCAAGTCCTGTTCTGAATAAACTGTAATAATACCCTGCAGGTTCTTATTCCGCTGATCCACAAAGCCCCCTTTACCTTATTTGACCTGAGTGCCCTGTATCCTTCTTTCAGTGAAAGCCAGTAACTTCCAAAGCCTGATGTGCTTGTTCCCCCATAATACATCTCGATAATGATCTCGGGCAGATAGGCCAGCCTGTTCTTCTTATCCTTCAGGAAACGCACCATAAATTCATAGTCTGCGGCAATTTTATAAGAATCATCATATAAGCCGTATTGCTCATAGACCTCTCTTTTGAGGAACAGCGTAGGATGCCCCGGCATCCATCCTGCATAAAGACTTTTCTGCGGCCCCATCTTCCAGTACCTGATCACCCTTCCATCCGCCGCATAAACCAGATCTGCATGAACGCCGATACAATCCGGATTTTCTTCAATCTGCTTCATCATTCCCGAAACTGCGGACGCATACAGAAACCTGTCATTAAAGAATACTATGATTTCTCCGCCTGCAAGCGAATACCCCTGATTCATCGCATCATAAATTCCCTTATCTTTACAGGAGGTCCAGTTCAGTCTGTACTTTCCATGTTCCCCATAGTCCTTTATAATGGCAATGGTTCCATCGGTAGAACCGCCGTCTTTAATATTTACTTCAATCTGTGGGTAATCCTGCATATCAATGGATTGTAACGTCCGTGAAAGATTCTCTGCGCTGTTATAGGTAGTCAGTATCAGTGAAACCGTCTTCATTCCAAACATTCCTTCCTGTCTGCTTCAGTTTGTACTCTTCCTGCTTATCCGTTAACGGTTCATCCGCTTTTCGTCCATCCAGAATTTTCTCATACCAGACATAGGTACTGATCTGCTGTCCGGTATAAATCTGTTCCCGGCTCAGCATTTCCGCCGTCTGTTGATCCAGGGTATTCATCCTCTGATATCCGTTCTTATCATAAAAGCGCAGTGCACGTGCATTACATGGATTCACACACCAGTAAATTCTGTGAAGTCCATACTTCGTTACAGCAATCCGGAAGATCTCTTCCATTGCCTTCCCCGAATATCCTTTCCCCATGGCGCAGCTGCGAATCGTAATTCCGAACTCTGCATCACGGTTACCGATATGCTTCAGACTGACTGTCCCCATATAGGTTCCATGCTCATCCGCAATTGCAAGATGCAGGTTCTTTTTATCCGTATGACTGGTTTCAATAAACTTCCGGCAGTCTTCCAGTGTTTTCCCGGCAAAATCAGTCTGCAGATCCCGTACAACAGCTTCATCATGCATCCATTCCAGCATCAGCGGTGCATCTGCCTGTTCCAAACTTCTTAATTGCATGTTTTCTATACTCCAATTCCAAAGACTTCAGAGATCGCTGCTTCCCACTGTCCCCGCGCCTTTAGCACTTCTGCTATCACATCTCTTACGGCTCCGTATCCGCCTCTGACCTCTGATACATAATCTGCACGAGCCTTAACCTCTTCACATGCATCTGCAGGACAACCCACAAATCCACATAAGGACATCGGTGGCAGATCGTTCAAATCATCTCCTATATATCCGACCTCTTCCGGCGATATCTGATTCTCTTCCATAAAGTTCCTGAGATAAGTATATTTATCCTGAATCTTCTGTACAATGAAATCAAATTTCATCTCCTTCATTCTTCGGGTTGTCGCTGCACATTCTCTTCCGGTCAGTACCATCAACTGAATACCCGACTTGTGCGCTGCCATATAACCGGCTGCGTCCTTCGTGCAGAACTTCTTCAGTTCATTTCCATGTTCATCATAATAAATTCCGGCATCCGTCATGGTTCCGTCAACGTCAATTACAAAATATCTGATCTGATCCAAATTATCTTTTATTTTCTTCATTTCTTCCATCCTTCATCTCACCGATCATCATCCCTGTGGCATATATACTGATCATGATACTCCTCAGGTCTGTCTCTCCATACAAAATAGTCTTTTATTCCGGAACACATTGCTCCGATCATCTGTGGCTTCCCCTGAAGGAGCCAGAGAAATCCCCAGACCAGGCGGTTCAGTATAAAATACGGCCAAAACAGTATCCGCCTCCAGCCAAGATGCAGCTTTACATAAATGAGCCAGTTTCTGGTAATATAATACACATTGGCTTCACTCTGGTTTCCCTTGGTGGATCCGTTTACCTTATGATAAACCCGCGCCTTTGCGCAATAATAGATAGGAATTCCCAGTTTCTGCGCACGCATGCTGAACTCCGTATCCTCATAATAAAGAAAAAAGCTTTCATCAAGAAGACCTGTTTTCTCCAGAATTGTGCGATCCAGAAAGACTGCACACCCGTTTGCGAAATCGCAGTCACGATTTTTCGAAAATTCACCGGAATCCTTCTGATTGCACCCCATCTGTACCGGCTTTTTGATAACTGGTGTGAACCGGCCTCCGGCACTCCACAGGACATCTTTCTGATCCGCATAATAGATTTTGGGAGTAACAATACATCCATTTTCATTGTGGCAGTTCCACATCTGCTCTATGGCATCCCCGGCAATCTCCGTATCATTATTCAGCAGAAGATAATAGTTCATTCCCTGCTCCATCGCCCAACGGATTCCAACGTTATTAGCCTTTGCAAATCCACTGTTCACATTCAGCGGAATTATATGCACCCGTTTCTCCCCGCCCCAGGTATCCTGCAGGCTTTTGAGGGAACCGTCCGTAGAGCCGTTATCCACAATGACCACCTGAATCCGGTCTGCAACGGTGCTTGCAAAAATAGATGCCAGGCAGTTATCGTTATATTTCTGTCCGTTATAATTGACTAAGATGACACAAATTTTTTCCATATATGTCCTGTTTCCATCCCTTCATTTCACGGTCCGTTCCACGTCTCAGGATGTCAATTCCTTAAGCACATTTTCAAACTCTGTAACCTTGTCCTTCACACTGCAATTCTGGGAAAAAAGCCAGTTCAAGGCCTGTGTGCCTCTCGCTCTACGTTCTTCACCGTTGAAATACAATTCTTCCATGGCCTGTGTCATTTCCTGCTCCGTATTCACGATCATGCAGCCGTCCAGTTCACTGTAAATTCCCACATTTGTACTGATGACCGGAAGCGCCGCCGCCGCTGCCTCATGTGCAACAATGGACCATGTTTCCGAAAGACTCGGACACACAAACACATCTGATTTCCCGTAGATTTTAATAATCTCCTGCCTGTCCAGATGAGTCTCAAACAATACTTCCTTTTCACCCGGTATGACCAGCTCGCTCTGAATTCTCCTCAACCGGTCCAGGTACGGGTTTTCTTCAAACCCGATAAATACCAGTCTGCTCTTTCCGATCTCTGCCTGTGCAAAAGCCCGAAGCAGCATTTCCTGATTCTTATTGGCACTGTAATTTGCAACAAAGAGATATTGAATGATCTGTGATTCCGTCGAATAATCATGGCGGTTCTTTTCTTCATAAAACACATCTTCAATTGCGTTTCCAATAATCTTCCCGTTTGTCAGATGATGCTCTGCCGCATACCGGGCCGAATTATTCTCCTCGGTAAGATAGATTGCTTTATCATACTTTTGCAGATATCGATACAGGAACTTATAGTAACGTTTCGTCTTTAGTACTTCCAGCACACCAATGACATTCCGTTTTCTAAGCGGAGTCAGATAATCGTATTCCGCTTTAAGCTTTGAATATCCGTGGCTGTAAAAGATCTTTTTACACTTCACTTCGTCCAATACATCCCTGATCCAGTCAAAGGTCCAGGTCTGTACACAGACAACAACCAGTACATCCGGACAGATTTCCCTGACTCTTCTCCTGTAATATGCTTTCGTACTGTTATGATCCCACCCTTTCAAATGCAGAGGCCATTGAACATAAATTCTCATGCGCTCAATCTGAACCTTCCGGTACACTTCCTTCTTTGGCAGATCCTGAAGACCTCCATTCCCGGTACTGGTAAGAATCCACACCTCATGCCCTCTGTTGACAAGTCCTTCTGCAAGATATTTGGTTATATTAGCTACACCATCCTGGGACGGCCAATAGGACGGAACCGCAAACATCACTCTCATTATGATTCATCTCCAAACACTTCTTCGTATGTCCGTTTAAAGATACTTCCATCCGTAACTTCATAGATTTCATCGCATTTCCTGATTGTAGACAGACGATGCGCTACGATCACCAGTGTCTTCTGTCCGTGAAGAGCCTCAATTGCTTCCATAACAGCTGCCTCTGTATCATTATCAAGTGCTGCCGTTGCCTCATCCAGTACCAGGATATCCGGATTATTATACAACGCCCTTGCAATCGCAACACGCTGCTTCTGTCCTCCGGAGAAACGGATTCCCCGCTCTCCCATATGTGTGTTGATTCCCTCTGGCAGTGTATGAATCAGCTCTTCCAGCTGCGCCATGCGAATGGCATTCCAGATTTTATCATCGTCGATTTTATCTTCTTCCACACCAAAGGCTATATTATTCCGGATCGTATCGTCTCTTAAGAAAACTGTCTGCGGCACATAACTGACTGTATTACGCCACTTTTCAAGATTCTCAAAGATATTTACTCCATCGACCAGCACCTTTCCTTCCTGTGGGCAGAATAATCCCAACAAAATATCTGCCAGTGTGGATTTTCCGGAGCCGGACTGTCCGATCAGCCCTACAGAAGTACCCTTCTTAATGGTAAAATTAATATTCCTAACCACATATTCGTCTGTCTTCGGATATTTCCAGCAGATATTCTGAAATACAATATCTCTCGTGAACTGCATCACTTCATCCGAATCTTCGCTTACCTCTGTACCTTCGCCAAGCTTCTCATACAGTTCAACTTCCTTCAGATTATCATATACTGCCGTAACAGTAGGGCACATATAGACAAACTGGTTAAAGCTGCTCGAAATTCTTCCGATGGAAGGCAGTACCCGGAAAGCGGCTACTGCAAAAGCAGCAAGCTGAGGAATAAACTGATTGGTATCCACTCCCATCAGCAGCTTAATACCGACTATAATAATTAACCCGGATACACATACAGCTTCAATCAGATAGGAAGGACTTTCTGCTGCCACGGAACGGTAAGCATCCGTCTTCTGCTGTTCCCCGTAATATTTGTCATACTGGTTCGCATAATAATTACGTCCCTTGAAAATAAATACATCCTTAATTCCCTGAAAAGCTTCATATAGATAACGGTTGGATTCACTCGTACACTCTCTGGTATAATCCCCCAGCTGTTTCATTTTCTTACGGAAAATTGTGATCAGAAACAGCAAAAGTACCGCCAGAATCAACACAATTCCACCGGCCATAACAAAATCAGTATAGAAGATAAATATACAGATACAAAGAGCCGTCAATCCTTCTGTCAGCAGCTTAAATCCCTGGGATATTACCTCATGAACACCGGAACAGTCATATCCGACACCCCGGATCAGGTCTGCTGTTTTCATATTAATAAAGTAAGAATAATTCCGTTTCATATAAGAACGCATAATTCTTACCGATAATTCCTGCTTGATACTTACCGCAAAACGGACTCTCGCATAAGACAGCATAATCAGATAAGCGTTTTTCAGAATATAGATGACGATAACCACTGCCGATATGGTGCCAATCAGCTGCATGCCCGTCTCAATATGAAGAGCTGCAAAATATTTGGAGAATTTCTCATTATGCAGCAGCAAATCCGGATCAAGCATTGCCTGTACCAGCGGGATGATTGCCGATACTCCCAATGTTTCCACCATGGCACCTATTAAAATCAGGAAAAACACTACAACACTTTTTCTTTTTTGTTTCTTAGTCAGAATATACTGGATTTTATCCCATACATCCTTTAAACTGCGTAAGTCTCTATACATTACCTTCTCTCCGTTCGCATAACACTATTTTTCTATATTTATGGTTATTCCACATAATCACTACATTGGTAATATTAGAATGTCCACAAACGAGATAATCACATTTTGACAAAAACCACGCATCACGAAGCACTTCTTCACCCATAAGGTAATGATGATGCGTGCGTTCCTTTTCTAATTTCGTCTCATGAATTCCCACTTTGCGTTTTTCTCCGGTATCCTTTACACGAAACGCATCCTGAAAACAGATCCGTACCGTCTCATCTGCCAGTAATTCCTGAACCTTTTGAAGAATATTAATCTCATCCGTTGCAAGATATATGTGTGTGATTCGTTCGTCTTCTTTAAGGAGCTTTTGGATTTCCTCCACATAGGAAGTCACATCCGCCGGCAGGGGATGTCCCAAATCATTCTTCATATCGGTGCCACGGATATGGACTCCGATACTCCGGTCCATACCGTGCATATCTTCCGTCCATTCTGATTCAAACTTCTGCAGCAGATCCTCCCGGATCCGCAGGAATTTCCGGATATATGGGGCATAATAATCGATCATTTTATCGGTAGGATACCTGTAATTGGGATCGCAATACTTTTCCGCATACCGTGTCAGATATTTTTCATTGCCAAGTACGAAACGTCCGCTATCATAGGCTTCTTCCAGACCGACCCGGTCCACATCCCTGAAATAATAATTCCATGCGTTGCTTACACCATCAACAGGCTCTTCCTCACTATACAGCGTTTTATAGTTTTCCATGTCCACAACCGGAATATATCCAAGCTTTTTCGCAAATACCACATGTCCCAAAACCCAGAAATAATTGGAAAAGAAGCCCGCTCCCAAAGCAGGTCTTCGAATAATATAATACTTTTTCGTCAATCGTTTTAAATAAAACGGCAACTCTTCTTTCCAGAACTGTGTAACCATTCCTATCTGCCCTCTCGTCCGTGTCCGCTTAATCCGAAAGAATTGTTATTCTTATAGATTCCATTATTGATCAGAACATAGTCTTCAAAATCATTTTCGTACCATGCTCTTCTCATAATCCTTGCAATAAAGGTTACATTGGAATATCCGCAGACCAGACCGCTGCACCGCGTCAGGGTATATTCATCCCTGAGCACCTCAAGAGCCAGTTTATAGCGATGATGTTCCCTTTCATCTTCACTGAACGCAATGGATTCGTCCCCGTCAGTTTCACGGTAAGTATCCTCATATACCTTTACCTTATCACCAAAGGCCTCCCGGAACTTCCGAACCGCATTCTCCTCATCGGTTGCAAGGAAAATCTGTTCATATCCCTTGTTTTGCAGCAATTCTTTTACTTTTTCAATTTCCTGCTCAATTTCAACCGCAACCGGATGATTATTATATTGTTTTCTAAAATCGGTGCCACGGAAATGCACACCGACTGTCTTTTTCGTACCAAGTAACCGGTCATAGGACGATTCCAGATACTGTGCCGTTTTGTCATTATAGCACACATATTTTTTCATCATTCGTGCCATTGCATTGATGTAATCATCGGATACATCATAGCTCACCGCATGATAAATCTTTTTCACCTGCTCATAATGGCTGATTTCGGAATAAACAACATGCATTGCCTGATCAATGCTCTCTACCTCGGATGCAGGCTTAAAAAAATAGAGATACGCGTTCTTCTCTCCATCCATTCCATCCGGTTCATAATAAAGATAACGCTCTCCCCAATGAATATATGGCGTAAACCCTCTTTCATCTGCAAAATACAGCTTGATCAGGGTCACTCCCAGCTCTGCAAAGAAGCCCATTCCATGACCCTGTTCATCCACCAGATAAATAGTCCTGCCTTCATATTCGCTTCCAAAGGTGCGAAGTCTGATATAGTCCGCATTATGATATCCATCCAGCACCCATTCCCTGAAATCAGCCTTCTTTCGATGTATTCTGCACCGGTTCCAAAATACCAGCTGCTCGAATCTTTTCAAAAAATCTATGATTCCCATAAATTACCTCATCAATAACTTTCGTAATAAGAGAGCACCTCCAAAGGATACCCCCAGTAATCCCGGTATTCCCAAAAGATACCATGCAGGAAGTCTCAGGCACAAAACGCACACACACAACAGGATCACAAACAGGACAAGCGCTGCCAGAAGGACATTCCGATAGGTAACATTCTTCTTGATCTTTTCCACTTCTGCGGCTCTCCGGTCATAGCTTTTCCACTGTTCCAGATAATAATCCTTCTCATACGGACAGTCCTTGGCATACCTCCACCATTCATAAAATCCGGGCATAATGCAGACCGGATCCCATGGCTTTCCCTTATCGGTATAGGATGAAAAATGAAGAATCCGGCAATCCTTTTCACAGCTTTTCAGATAATCATATCCCAGGTTTCTCATGGACTGCCTGTTCTCTTCAATACACAGCTTATTTGCCGGCAGGAATTTAATCTTTCCTTTAAAGAGCATACCAAAGGTCAGTTCCTGCTGGGATGCACCGATCTTCTTAACAGCCTCCCGATCCGTATTCAGAATATCATCCAGCGTAAAGTCTCTGCGGATTGCATCCACATCATATACGGAGACCACAAAGGATAAAACATCTCCATCCAGCTTTTCCATAATCTTTCTATGGCTTTCCGGCTTATGATCCGGATCCGGACACGCTGCATAATATCCTGTAAGATCTGTGCTATAAAACTCTGCCAGAGAGCCCGTGACAATCGTATCGGATTCCACTGCCATAATCCGATCCACATCCGAAGGCAGTAATACATGAAACAGCCAGTAGCAAGCCAGTGTACCAAGCGGCCAGTGCTTCTCATCCGCACAGACAATCCTGCCTCTTGCCATTTCTTCATTAAATCTCAGAATTTCAATATGGTTTCCGTATTCTGCTGCCAGCTGCAGTTCATATGGAATGTCAACAGGCTCCAGATCCTCGGATACCAGATACAGATAAATTTCGGAATCTTTATTATTTTCAAACAACGACAGAATCGTCGGATACGCATATTTAATTACTCTCTTTGCAGTTGTCAGATACACATTCATTCGCATCCTGCAGGTTCTCCGTTCCTATCCTTTTATTTGTCATAAAGTGACTCTGTGAGGAAACATAATTCCATTTGTTTCCTGATATCTGCAATATACATACGGTTACGGACATTTTCTTCATGCCCTTTCGTATGCTGGCTGACCATATAGGAGTCAATATAATTGTTCCCATCACTATGATAACCATCAAATCCTGCCAGATGAACCCGCTTTACTCCGAGCTTCAGCAGCAGCTTTAAAATCATGATCACACAGTTGTCGCACTTGCCCTTCTCATCAAAGCACAAATCCGCATAGTTCAAAACATTCTTCTCTTCACATACATCCAGAAGATTCGAAGTAATCAAAACTTCTCCCGTATATTCCTTTTCTTTGACAGCCTCATACCGCATCGCATTCGAAAAGAATGCATAATCCACATTATATTTATCCGACAGATAATTTGCTGTAAAGATAATCGGATGTTCTGCTGCTATATAACCGGAAATCTCATCATACTTTTCAATTGCACTTGATCCGGGTGCCAGAATCAGTACCTCTTTATCAGCAACCTTGTCCCGGAGTGTCTTTAAAAGCAAATGATCATCTACTTCGTTATCCTGATAGCGTTCATACAATTCTTCAATATAGGCTTCATCATATGCCGTCTTTTTGGAAGTCTCGATGCTTGCCAGAATCTGATTGATCTGCTTGGCACGAAGACGTCCCTTGCCAAGCAGGAACTCCGCATAGTTCCTGTGCAGATTATACTTGGCAGATAACGCATATGCCGTATTATATCCCCAGGGTTCGATCTGCTTGAGCTCCACAATATGATCGTCGATTCCATCCAGAACCGGATTCACATCGTAGATTCCACCCATGGACTTATTCATATAATCCATAATCAGCTCCATGCACAGATTTCCGGGAGTTCTTCCCATTCCAAGCATAGATGCATCAATCACACTTGCCCGTTCACTGGCCTTCATGGCTATGAATTCCTGTGCGAGTGAATAAGCAAGTGCCAGATTCTCATGAAGATGCAGGCCAATCACGATCGATTTGTCCAGATTATGCTCGACCAGAGAATAAATACGCAGTAAATCCGCCTTCATCATAGATCCAAAGGTATCCACAATGGAAAAGGCATAAGGTTGGATCCGGTTCACCTTCCTAATCAGATCCAGAATCATCTCATCACTATATCCCATAATGTTGATCGGATTGCAGAACACCTTATAGCCTTTATCCTTTGCCTTTTGTATAAAGGTCAGCCCTTCATCAATATCATAATCATGGAAGGTTACGCGGATCGCATCAATTGTCTTTCCGTCGTAATCTTCCAGTTTATTAATATCATATTTATTATGGAGTGCCATAGCCGTAAACCGGGTATTGCCTTTTTTCTTAGGCAGAACTCTTGCAATTTCCGCACAGTTATTAAACAGACTGCAGTTTTCATCATATTCACAGTTACGTAAGAATCCAACCTCCACATAGTCCACTTTTGAATCCACTAATTTTCGAATAATGCTCCGGATCGTCTGATATCCGAAATTCCAATCATTAATATAGCCGCCATCTCTCAACGTACAATCCAAAAGTTTAATATTCGCCATGTCCATTCCTTTCCGGTTCACACTTTCCTCTGCTTGTCCTTATCTGGTGGGGTTCGGATCAACCATGCCATACATTGCTTTCGCACATTCATAATCATAAACATCGTCAATATCCGCTGCTTCACGCTTATTTACCAGCAGCCGATATGCCTTCGGTCCGTAATTGTAATGCCACTCTTTTAACTTCGCCTTTGGTGCAAGATTAATTCCATTCGTGAAATGATACAGCATCGGAAGCTGCTCGGAATTCTTATGTGCCAGTCCCATGCTGAAGTTCAGAGGTCCCTTTTCATCCATCAGATAGGTCTGATAAGGGCAGCAGGTAATCAGGGAATCATATCCCTCCTCAAGCTTCTCAAAGTATGTATGAATTGCCTTCTCATAAAGGTAAGGCTCCACAAGCGGAGAAGTGGCACATGCCCACATAATATGCTCATTCGGCATCGTATCACTGATATATTCAAGGAACATACCAAACGGAACTGACTCATCTGCATATTTCGTCGGACGCTTCATTGCAGTCACACCCTCTGCCTCTGCCATTGCAAGCATTTCATCAGAATCGGACGATACAATAATATCTGTAATCTCTTTTACCTGCTTCAGCTGTCTGATCTTGTGAATTAACAGATTGGAATCTGCAAACGGTAAAATATTCTTGTTCGGTAATCTTGTACTATTTCCTTTCACCGGTATTACTGCTGTAATTGTTCTGTCCATTGTTGTTCTCCTTTTCTATGTTCATTTCTAATTGATAACTGCTTTGAGGTTTATTATACCGCATATGGTGGGAGAAATCTATAAAGCATTGTTCATAAATAAATTAATGTATCATAATCCTGGCAAACAAATAATTCCTCTTATTATCCCGATATTCCTGCACCTGCACATTCTCGCTGCCATACTGCTCTTTCACAGCAGAAAGAAGTGCATCAAACTCTTCTGCATTTCCATTACTTACGATATTAATATCGTATCCTCTATCGCTAAAATATTTGAGCCGTGCCACGGATTCCGTATTTCCATTAATCCCGTATAAGATATCTGTGGGTACCTCGTTCTCTGTCAGATAGATAAATGTCGGATAAAATCCCGGATCTGCAAACAACCATACGGTCTTTTTATCCTGTTCATATTCATCAAGGGCGATTTCTGCCAGTTCCGTATAATCAATGGAATAGGATTTTACGCCCTCTTCATCCTCTAATACATCATGAAACCGGATATGATCGTATCCGGAGAGTATGAGTAACACTATACCTGCTGCTCCCAATACCGGATAAGCCAGATATCGATGTGCTTTCAGCAACTCATACATCTCTGCCACCGTAACCACCGGTACAAGAAACAATAATGGTACGAAATGCTGTGGCTGCATTCTGCTTATGAAAAGCAAAGAACATAAATAAAATATGATAAAAAAGGAGATCAAAAATATGATTTTCTGCATATTCATGATTTTTCTATCAGTAACATCTGCATCCAGACTAACTGAAACAGTATCCTGTTTTTCACTTGCTTTTTTTCCCTTAAAATAGTTCACGAAATAACAGGTGAGATACAATATCTGCATCAAAATAAATAAAGCAGTTACAACTATTGGAGCAACTGATGTTCTCTGTCCATTAATCATCTCCTCGCACTTGGTGTCAGTTGCAAGTTTCCCGAACCATTGGAAAAATAATGTTAATCTGTCACCAATGGAAATCTGATTCCCAAGAACATCCAGACCGCTTGATGACAACTTACCCCTAAGTAAAGGGAATACCAGCATAAGTCCAGCTACTGCAACTAACGCTCCGACACCCAGAACCACCATGTAAAAGCGTTTCAATACGGTTTCCTTTTTCTTTCCGGTAAGAAAATACCATGAAGGGAATCCGCAGACTCCAATAAATACCATACATAACACAGCCAATGCCAGTTTGGTAATCGTTTCGTGCCCCAATATATTCGTAAGTAAAGAATCCGCATACCCAAAGAAATAAAGACAGCTTCCGGCAATGAGTCCTGTTATGAAAGCCGTTTCTGCCCATCCTCTGTTCTTTTTCTGTAAAATCCATATGAAAATCATAAATACCGGAGCCAGGAAGATGAAGCAGAAATAACCATAAAACGCCATTCCCATACTAAGTCCCATAAGGAAACAGTATTTTTCTGCTTTAACAGTACTTTTTTCATCTGTAGAACATAGGACATCCCATTTTGAAACAAAAATAAATACAGCCACCAGGAAGAAAATAAGTCCCGGAAGCATGATATCATACTGTGTTCTTGACAGTGTTGTTCCATAAATCATTACAGCCCACACAAAAACTGTCCCAAATGCGATCTTCCGGTTCGTAAGTTTCTCTAAAATCTTATATAAGATATATGTTGAAATTGCGTAATACAATAAGTATGGTACACGCAAAGTAGCCGGACTTGCTTCAAAAATCAACAGAATCGGTAGCTGTAGGAACATGGAAAGAGAGCCATGATAAATTCCGCCAAGCAGTGGCAGGCCTACATGGGACATCGTTGTCTTCTCTCCCAACGCAGATGGATTTACAACAAATGCTGCCAGATAATCTGTAATTGCACTGTCAAAATACACTCCCGGCAATTCAATATTTCTTATTCCGGCAATCACCGTAAGAAGCACAATTACTCCAAATACGATATAATCCCTGTATCCTGTTTTACGCTTTGATTTGTATTCTGTTCCATTGTCTGACTGCTTACTTTTCATTCATCAGATACCTTTCTATCTGTTCTGTGGTAAAGAGACGCATATCCTCACCTTCTGCGCAACGGTAATACCACTCCGTCGTTTCTGCAACAGCCTGTTCAATATTCCAGACCGGTTTCCAGTCAAATGTTGTCTTTAACTTTGTACAGTCAAGCTTCAATAGATTCGCCTCATGAGGACCACCATCCTCCTGTGCAATCCACTCCTGCTGCCTTCCGGATAGTTCTTCCCATTTCCTGCAGAACAGAGTTGCTATCTCTCCTGTCGTGATACAATTGCTCTCTTCCGGGCCAATATTATAAGCTCCTTCCAAAGACTTATCTTCGTACTGTTTCTGTGCTACATGCAGATAAACCGATACCGGTTCAAGTACATGCTGATAAGGTCTTACGGCATTCGGATTCCGAAGTATGATCTTCTGTCCGGTTTCTGCCGCTCTGACACAATCCGGAACAATTCTATCCTTTGCAAAATCTCCACCGCCAATCACATTGCCGGCACGTAATGTGGAAATTGCGACATTCCTCTCTCCGAAGAAAGATCGACGATAACTTGCCGTCACCAGCTCTGAGCATGATTTGCTGTTGGAATATGGATCATACCCGTCCAGCTCTTCGTTCTCACGATATCCCCAAATCCACTCTCTGTTCCGATAGACCTTGTCCGTCGTTACATTAATCAATGAACGCACCGTGTCCGTGTTCCGTACTGCCTCGAGAACATTCGTAGTTCCCATTACATTGGTTTCATACGTATATAATGGATTCATATACGATTCCCTCACAATGGGCTGGGCTGCCATATGAATGACGATTTCCGGGCGATTGTCCTTCAATGCCTGATACAAACCCTCATAATTTCTCACATCCCCAATTATGGAATTCATAGATTCTGCCAGATGCAGAGTAGAAAACAAGTCCGGATCAGACACATTTTCAAGCGCATATCCCGTCACTTCAGCACCTGCATCTAACAGCATCTGGCTCATCCAACTTCCTTTAAATCCGGTATGCCCGGTTATGAATACTTTTTTTCCTTTATAAAAGCTTAAATTCATCATTTGTTAACAAACTCCTTAATGCAATCCGCCATACAGTCAAGCATCTCCTTCGTCATTCCCGGATATACTCCGATCCAGAAGGAATTCATCATAATTCTGTCTGTATTTTCAAGACTTCCAACAATCCGATATCCGCATCCTGTCCTTCGCATTTCATCAAAGCAGGGATGTTTAATGAGATTACCGGCAAACAACATTCTGGTCTGTATTCCGTTCTCTTCAAGATACTGCACCAGCTTGTTACGATCTATTCCCTCTTTGCACGTAATCAGGAATCCAAACCAGCTGGGATCTGACGAAGGACAGGCTTTGGGAAGGATCAGACGATCCTGAACGCTGCCCAGCTTTTCTGACAGATAGGCAAAGTTCTGTCTTCTCTTTTCTGCAAATGAAGGAAACTTATCCAGCTGCGCACATCCGATCGATGCCTGCAGGTCTGTCGCCTTCAGATTATAGCCGAAATGAGAATATACATATTTATGATCATAACCTAATGGGAGTTCTCCGTATTGTCTGTCAAACCGATGTCCGCAAAGATTATCCTTTCCGGAAGGACAGACACAATCCCGCCCCCAGTCACGGAAGGAACGAATGCACTTATTCAGTAGCGGATTATTCGTATATACAGCACCGCCTTCTCCCATCGTCATATGATGCGGTGGATAAAAGCTTGAAGTTCCGATATCCCCGATCGTTCCTGTAAAATATACTTTTCCGTCAAGTTCATAGGTAGACCCCAGTGCATCACAGTTATCCTCTACGAGCCATAACTGATGTTTGTCACAGAATTCCTTAACTGCCTTTAAATCAAACGGATTTCCTAAGGTATGTGCAAGCATTACCGCTTTCGTTTTCTCTGATAAAGCTTCCTCCAGCATGGTTACATCAATGTTATATTGCGGAATCGTCACATCAAGAAATACAGGTATTGCACCATATTGGATAATCGGTGCAACCGTCGTTGGGAATCCTGCTGCTACTGTAATTACTTCATCACCACGCTTAATTGCACGTTCTCCAAGAAGCGGCGAAGTCAGTGCCATAAACGCATTCAGGTTAGCAGAGGAACCGGAATTCACCAGAGAACAATACTTCACATGAAGATACTCTGCCATCTTCCGCTCAAATTCTTCTGTATATCTCCCGGATGTCAGCCAGAATTCCAGTGCACTGTCAACCAGTTTCTGCATTTCTTTCTCATCGTATACTCTGGATGCATAAGGAATCCTGTCTCCCTTATGAAATTCCTTCTTCTTACTATGGTAATTCTGATAGTATTCCGCTACCAGTTCCATCATCTTGTCCTTCGCCTGCTGCTGTGTCATTCCTTCAAACATATTTCCTGTCCTCTCTGATTTATCTTATATCAACTCATTGATTATCCTTATCATTTGTATTATCTGCTTCCACAAATAAGCCGGTAGCCTCTCACCCAATATTTCTTTAAATTAAATCCTAAAAATATACATCCACTGATTATAATAAATGGAATCATCCAGAATTCCAGAAACTGCACAACTCCATATTGTGGTATAACCATCATTATCGCTTTCTTTAACATGGCTTCATAAAACTCATGAAAGGCAAAAATAAAAAAAGTGAACTGAGAACTCCACAGAAGAACCGCTTTTCTTTCGCCCATTTGAATTATTCCCGATATTACATAAAAAAATATTATCCCAATTATAACATATGGAAAACGTATCAGCGAATATTCCCCTTTTACCACCCTTATCACTGTAAGTCCTCCAAAAGCAATCATCCAGATCCAAACGGAAAGCTTTTCTAATTTATTTATCTCCAAATGATATTTTATCACATAATAGCTTAAGGCAAACATACATAAAGACTCGTTATATACCAGATAGGGAATCTCCACTGGCCCAAATTCAAGAAAAAGAATCATCATCAAAGAAAGTATCGGTACTCTATCAATTACAATTTTGATCAGTTTTGCAAACACATTAAGAATCATCAGCTCTCTCAGGAACCAGAACGGATAATACAGTGGAATTGCGTTCACATATGCTGCAATTATCCCCTTTATACCATTAACCTGATAGGCTTCAGCAGAAAACATGGGTGCAATTCCCGGAATGCTCTGCATTACTTTAAAAAACAGAATCCAAAAGGTATTAATCAGCAGATAAGGAATCAGCATGGTTCGCGCCTTCTTCTTTAAATTTTCAAGCCAGGTAAACTCTTTTGAAAACAGAAGGTACCCGGAAATAAAAAAGAACCCGGGTACTGCAACCGCACATATCCCGTCCACAACAACTGATTTACACACCGCAACATATGTGGGTATCTCCAATTCAAATGGAAGCTCCGGTACCGCTCCCGAATGAATAAATACCACCATGACCATAAAGATCAGTTTGATGATATTTATTCTTTCTGATATATCCCGCGTAATCAGATTATTTCTTTCACTCATTCTATCCACGTTTTCCAAGGTGCTTTTCCTGACTCCCATAAGCTCTCCAGATATTCCCGGTCATGTACAGTATCCATCGGAGCCCAGAACCCATCATGCTTATATGCCGCCATCTGCCCTTCCTCTGCCAGATGTTCAAATGGTCCTGCCTCCAGCATTTCACTGCCGTCTCCCAGATAGTCAAAAATTTCACGATTCAACACCATGTATCCTATATTAATCCAGGACTGATCCTTACGTGCCTTTTCCTTAAAACCTTCTACCAGCCCCTCCTGTGATAATTTCAAGCCTCCGAACCGCCCCTCAGGCTGCGTAGTTGTAATCGTTGCAATCTTTCCCTGCTGTCTATGATAAGCAAGAAGCTCATCCAGATTCACATTTCCAACTCCATCTCCATAAGTAAGCATAAACTCCCGATCATCACCAATATAATCACGGATTTTCAAAATTCTCCCTGCTGTCAATGTGTTCTCCCCAGTATCAGCAAGGGTAATCCTCCACGGTTCTACCGTCGAGGTATGTATTTTAACACCATCATTCTTTAAGTCAAACGTTGCATCCGTCTGATAGCGATAGTACTTCGTGAAGTAATCCTTAATCATCCTTCCCTTATATCCACAGCACACTATGAAATCATGATACTGATACTCAGAATAGATTTTCATAATGTGCCACAGGATTGGCTTCCCGGCAATTTCTACCATAGGCTTCGGCCTGCTTTTCGATTCTTCACTGATTCTGGTTCCCTTTCCTCCGGCTAAAATAACAACTTTCAAATCTTCTCTCCTGTAAGAGCCTCTCTCAGCTCCGGTATGGTATTTACAACCTCTGCTTTAAATCCGGTATTCCAATCTTCCTGCTTTCCCTGGCCCCAGGTCACATAGATACAGGGAATTCCTGCATTGGCAGCTGTTTCAACATCACTCTTTCCGTCTCCGATATATACCGCCTGATCTGTGCTGCAGCCACATGCATTACAAATCTGATATACTCCATACGGATCCGGCTTCGAGGGTCTGTCTTCCCGATATCCGACCACAGCATCAAACGTTCCCGGAGCAAACAGCTTATCTGCCATGTCATCCAACAGCTGCTGCCCCTTATTGGAATTCACTGCAAGCTTACATCCTTTTCGTTTTAATTCTGTAAGAAGTTCTTCTGCTCCCTCATATGGTCTGGTATTGGGTTTCTTGCTCTGTAAATATACCTTTCGATATATGGTCTTCACTGCTGTGATGTTCTCTTCTGTCACCTGATCTTCCGGCAGCATTCTTGATACAACGGTTTCCAGATTCCCGCCAACCAGCGCCCCGAAGCTCTCTAACGGATGCTGTGGAAAATCACACGCCTTTAATGCCTGATTAAAGCAGATTCCTACATCTGTTATCGTATCTACCAGTGTACCGTCAAAGTCGAAAATTACCAGTTTCTTCATTTTTCCTGTCCTGCATAGCAATATTTATTGGAGTTATATTCCTCTCTTGGTAAGAACGGGAACATATCATCCATGGATGGTGAAACAATTCTTCCATCCGGTAATACCTTCGAAGAAAGCTTGGGAACAAAATTCTGTTCCGGATCCACAATGACATTGCATAAAACAGGTCCTTCCGTTTCTAATACCTTCGAAATCGTCTGTGAACATGCTGTTTCACCAGAAACTTCATAATAGGTGAATCCAAATGCCCCTGCAAGCTGCTTCCATTCAGGGAATCCAACACCGGTTTCCGGATCCAGTCCAATTAACGGCGGTTGAAACAGATTTCTCTGTGTCTGCCGGATGGAATGATAGCCATTATTATTCAAAATAAAGAGTTTTACGTTTAAATGATTATAGGAAATGGTCTCAAGCTCCTGCACATTCATCATCAGACTTCCGTCTCCGTCAATGCAGAGCACTCTACCATCCTGATCCTGTCTGGCAACTGCTGCCCCCAATGCCGCCGGTAATCCATATCCCATCGATGCGCACCCGGAATTGGTAAACATTCTCTGTCCCTGCTTAATCTTTGCTCCCTGAAAAGTCATGACACAGGCACTTCCGTTCCCCAGCGTCAGAACATCCTCCTTCTGCATAGCTTCAAACAGCTTATCTACAAAAACATAGGGATTTAATAATTTATTCTCATTATGATATTCCGGTAAGCAGGCCGGGTACTTCTCCACCATCTGTCTGCACCATTTTACCCAGGGCTGATGATCCGGGTTAGGCTCATACTTACATTTAAGCAGTTCTCCAATTGCCTGATGAATATCACAATGAATCGGCATATCCGGCTGGAATGTCGGCTTCTGCAGCTCCTGATCATCAATATCCAGCATGATTTTATAAGCATTCTTAGCAAAATCATTCTTGTTATAAGTAATTGTTCGGATGTTCATCCGGCTTCCCAAAATGACGATCAGATCACAGTTTTGTACAATAAAGCTGCTGCCTCTGGTTCCTTCACGGCTTGGTGAACCGGCATAATAGGGATTGTCATACGCTACCAGATCCCCGGAATTCCATGCAACCGCAACCGGTACTTTCAGTTTCTCAACCAATTCAAGTAAAAGTTCTGCCGAATCCGAGAGCCTTACTCCATATCCGGCAAAAAGCAAAGGAGCTTTCGCCTGCCTGATCTTATCTAAAACCTCCTCGGCCTCCCGCTGTGTAAATGAGTTCCGGGATGGAACAAGGCCTTCCTGCTTCTCATCAAAATGTTTCAGTTCCTTCTCTTCAATTTTTGCCCCCTGAACATCCAGCGGAATATCCAGCCACACCGGTCCCTTTCTTCCGGTATTGGCCAGATACCATGCCTTCTCCAGATGATATGCAATCTCTAAAGGCTCCGTAACCATAACCGCATATTTCGTCATATTGCCTACCGAATGAATAATGTCAAATTCCTGGTCTCCCAGTTGTCTTAACCGTAAATCCGGCACGGACCACAGTGTTGTTTCTCTCTTCACCTGTCCGGACAAAATAAACATCGGAATGCTGTCCAGCCAGCCTCCCATAACTCCTGTAATGGCGTTCGTCCCTCCCGGTCCGCTTGTCACACAGACACTTGCAATTCTGCCGGTCACACGTGCATAAGCTTCTGCTGCAATCGCACAGCCCTGCTCATGATGATTATAAATATTCTTCAATTCCTTCCTGTGCCCTAATGCATCATCCAGCTGCATCGCTCCACCGCCCGTAACCATAAAATTATGAGTTACGCCATGCTTCACCAGAAAGTCTGCTATATAATCCGCTACCCGAATTTCCATTCTTGCACTCCGTCCTCTCTTCTGCTTTTAAAAAGCTGCACTATGAATATCTTCTTCCTCATCATAAGCCGAATACGTCAGAAAACTGATCTCCATACTCTTACGAAACTCTTCGATCCGGCTTCTTGTATGTTCATTTAACCGTTTTGCCTCTTTCTTTACGAATCCATACTCCATCGCCGGTTTGAAATAATTATCTTCCTTTTCGGAGTATCCATCAAATCCGGCACAGACAACCCGCTTTACCTGAACCGCTTTCAGTAGGCGCAGCAACATCAGAAAAGAATTATCCTCGATCATCGCATGCCGCTCAAGCAGCGGAGCTCGATCCACAATATACGCATTCTCCCCTGTCCTGCATTCTATATTGGAAGTCGCAATGATCTTCTGACCCTTAATCTCCATATCATGATACCGGCCGGGGTTCGTAGCAAATACATAGTCAACCTTTATTTCATCCGGTATGTAATTAATCGCGATGATAATCGGATTTTTCTTTCTTATAAATTCATCTACCTTCTCTTTCTGCAGGCAGATATTCTTTCCCGGACCAACCAACAATAATTCGTGATGTTGCAGTTCCATTTCCAGCTTTTCTTTTGCATCCTTATCCCAGTTACAGTCTGCAAGATATTCCTGATACAGCTGTTCTGCCAGATCCTTATCATATAACAGCTTCTTCTCCTCCGGCTGAATCCGGTCAAGCAGTTCATCCAGCTTTGAAACAGACAGGTTTTGTTTTTCCTTAAAATATGTCACGTAATTGGGATGACACTTGTTCTTGGAACACAGATAGAAGAAAAGCTTATATCCCCAGGAAGACTGCTTGTAGAAATCCATAACACTCTCTTCGATTCCTTCAAGCAATGCGTCCACGCGGTAATTCTTTCCAAACTTTTCATTCATCCGCATTGCAAGCAGCTCAAGCGGTGCATTTCCCGCACTCTTTCCCATGCCAAATAAGGTTCCGTCAATTACAATATCATGCTTTCCTTCCTTTTCCAGAAATGCAAGTGAATTGGCATACGCAAGCTGCAGATTGTTATGCGCATGAAATCCAATCTGTATGTTCTCCTTCACATGGTCATCCAGAAGCTGATAGTAATGTAACAGATCCTGTGGATAAAGCAATCCGTAGGTATCCACAATCGACACTGCATATGGTTCTACCCTGTTTACCAGTTCAACCAGTTCCAAAAGCTTCTCATCGGTATAAGTTGTAATTGAGACAAGCTGGGAAAATACCTTATAGCCAAGTTTCTTAACCTGTGCACAGTACTCCATTGCCTCATGCATCTTATGTTCCTTAAAAATAACCCGGATGCCGTCCAGATAACTTTCTGAACAGGGCTGCAGATTCTCAATTCTGCAGGTTCCGTAATCAATCATTCCAACAACCATAGCTGGTCTGTGTGTTGTCTCTCCAAAGATCTTCGCCACAGACTCTGTACCCGGCATGATGCTGCGGTTCCGGTCAAACGGTCTCCGGTCATCCAGGAAACCAACTTCAATGATATCCACACCAGCATCCGCACTTCGCTCGAACATACTGATCAGATTGTTATGCCCAAACTCCCAGTCATTCACATAACCGCCATCACGCAATGTACAATCCAACAACTGAATTTTCTTCATCTGAATGCTCCTACTATTCCCAAATCTTCCATGGTGCCATTCCGGCATTCCATAAGTTCTCCATATCGCAGCGGTCCCGGACCGTCTCTACCGGGATCCAGAATCCTTCATGCTTATATACATGCATCTGATCCATCTGTGACAGCTTCTTAAATAATTGATCCTCCAGACTGTAATCCCCAAGCAGATGGTGAAAAACTCTACGATCAAATACATACACATTGGCATCCGTCCAGGCTTCACACCGAATTCCGGCTTCCGTTGATATACTGTTGTCCACGAAATTCCCTTCGTCATTAATGGTGATCAGCTCATTTCTTCCCGTCGGTCTTGCAACTGCCATGGTTGCCAGCTTTCCTGCCTTGCGATGCTCCGCAACAAGTTCGTTCAGATTAAGATCCGACAGACAGTCCCCATACGAAACAATGAACAAATCTTCATCTATATAATCCTTAATTTTGTTAATACGCTCTCCTGTTGCCGTATATAGTCCCGTATTAACAATCGTTACTCTCCAGTCTTCGGATACCTTCTTATGAATCTCAACCGTATTCTTCTGCAGGTCAACCGTAACATCTGAATTATACAGATAAAAGTCTGCAAAGTAGTCCTTGATCATCTCCACCTTATAACCACCACAGATAATAAACTCCCGGAAACCATAAGATGCATAGTTCTTCATAATATGCCACAAAATAGGCATCTCCCCCACCTGCGCCATAGGCTTGGGAATGCCTTCACGTTCATTCGATATTGTACTTGGTTGTCCACCTGCAAGGATTACTACTTTCATAAAAAAGCACCTCTCTCAACATATATGATTTATTATACATTGAGAGAGGTAATAATTCAACTTATTATCATCTAGTACGCAATTTCCGCCGTCTGAACAGTATCTGCATCTGCGTCCTTTATTTTCCATTCGATCGTACATATACCGTGTGAATCTAACGGAATCTCAAACTCCCGATTCTCTGAGAAATCCTGAACCATACAGGTTTCTTCTCCCTCCGGAGTCAGATAAATCCGATATTCAATCCCCTCATATCGGGTAGATACAACCTGCAGATGCCGCACTATTTCGTCACTATAGGCAGACGCACGGTCCTGATGGCCCAATCCCAGAATCATGGGATCTAAATGTGACAGCTTTTCATTAAAGGAAGAATAAAAGAGATCCTCCTCCCGAATCTGCCCTGTGAAAAACTTTGCAAACACCGTACTAAACAATTCCGCACCTTCCGTATTCAGATGGTCTGTATCCCTGAATATACCGGATGTATTGGGAATATACCCTTCCTTGCAGAAGTTAAAATCATAATATTTCACACCTGTTCCTTCAATGATGCCATTCACCTTGCCAAGGTAATCGTCATAATTTCCCATTCCTGCCAGTGCAAAGTTCGGCATCGGTGCCGAAACGAGTGTCAGTTCAATTCCTTCCTTATCACAATAGGAAATAATCTTCTTTAAAGAATTCTCCCAGTCCTTTGAAAATCCATCCACGTAAATGGGCCAGCATTGGAAACAATAGTATTCCGGTGCAACACCATTATTCGTAACATAGCCCTTGCCCTGATAGGCCTGTCCGTTGTCCGTTACATACGTATATTTATAATCGCGGTAGTCATCCGTGAGCTTTTTCTTAACCAAATCCCTCATATATACAGGATCATATAATTTCTCCCAGTCTCTTCTTGCCACAATAAAACTGTTCACATAATGTTCATTAGAACTGGCCTGCAAAAGGAAGGCGTATTTTCTTAATGACGGTTTCATATAATCGGATATGATATTCGTTCCCATCATCAGATCTCTGTCCTTATTCTCACCGCTTGCTCCCATACGGTAATACACTTCCAGATATACCTGCTGCAGATCATTCCTCTTATTCACCTCACGGATCAGCTCATAGGAGGCATCCATTCCCTGCGAAGAGCTTCCCACATTAAATGTATTCTTTCCAAAGATTTCATCCGTAATCTCCGGTACAAAAGAGAAATAACAATGCGATGATCCCACAAACAGCACATCTATATTCTCTTCCGATTCATACATCTCATGCATCATAATCCGGGTATAGGATGCGGTGTCGTCTGCCAGAATAAAACGAAAGAACTGTCCACAGGCTATAAACAATGCTATAAATACAATAATTTTGATACCAATTACTACTTTTTTCATGTATTCACCTTAAAACTGGAAATAAATAAACTGACTGACATCATATTCAATTCCATAAATACCCAGCATAATAATTACCCATATCAGCCCCAGGTAAAGTACCCATCGAATAACAATATTCCGCTTTCCCACCAGTGCGAAAACAGACTTTCCATTCTCATGAAGAATATCCACAGTCAGCAAAATCAGCAGCGCAGCGCCCAGGGTAATCCAGTTTCCCTGATTCAATCCAAGCTCACAGATACCCGAAGTAGTCCGAATGCTGCGCCCCATCTGACAAATCAGTTCCAACGCCTGTCCAAAACTATCCGATGCAAAAAACAGCCAGGCGAAATCCACAATACAAAATGTAAATACCATTTTCCAAAGACGAAGCCAAAAGGGAACACCTTCTCCCCTTCTATTGCTCCAACCGGGTTTTCTCTTTATTTCATTCCAGATATTTCCCAGTACCTGATAAATTCCATGAAGCAGTCCCCAAGCTACGAAATTCCAGCTTGCTCCATGCCACAATCCACTTACAATAAAAACGATCAGAATATTGATATTCTTCCGAAGTTGTCCTTTCCGATTTCCTCCAAGCGGAATGTACAAATAATCCGTAAACCAGGATGTCAGGGAAATATGCCAGCGTCTCCAAAATTCCTTAATATTCCATGCCAGATATGGCTGCCGGAAGTTCTTCATTAATGATATTCCCATCACCCGGGCTGCCCCTCTGGCAACATTTGTGTAGCCGTCAAAGTCGCAATAGATCTGAAAAGCAAACAGAACTGTTGCGATCACAATTTCCACAAGACCGTAATCTGCATAATTTCCGTATACCTGCTTCACCAGAATCGAAGCACGGTCTGCAATCACCAGCTTTTGAAACAGCCCCCAGAACATCAGCAATAAACCGTTTCGTATATTTTTATAATTCCACAAATTAATCTTATTCACAGACTGAATCTGTTTCAACAGATTTCCGGACCGTTCAATAGGCCCCGCCACCAACTGTGGAAAGAAAGAAACAAACAGAGCATACCTGACAATATTCTTCTCTGCCTTAATATCTCCACGATAAACATCCAATGTGTAACTGAGCGCCTGAAAGGTATAAAACGAAATTCCCACCGGAAGCAGCAAATCCAGCTGTCTATCAGCCACCTGGATTCCCAGTTCTCCCAGCAATACCATGATCGTATGCAAGGTAAAGTTCGCATACTTAAACACAAACAGGATTAACAAGTTGCTCACAAGACTCACGGCTACAACGATTTTTTTATGTCCATTTGTCCTGCACCTTTCCAATGCAATACCACTCAGATAGGTGACCAGTGTTGAGAACGCAATCAAAAGTGCATACTTCGGATTCCAGCTCATATAAAAGTAGTAGCTTGCAATCAGCAGCCATGTGCACCGCAGTTTACGCGGTAATATAAATAATATTCCGACTACAATGGGAAAAAAGAATAAAAAATCAATGGAATTAAACAACATAGTTCTTTTTCTTATTACTCCTTATCACCAAAAGCACAAATCCAACCAGACTGATTAAGGAAACAAGCTCTGCTGCACGCCAATACCACGGTTCCTTAAACTTAATTTCCAGAGTTCCCTCATAGGCCTCATTAAACTCTACACGTATCTTATTATTATTTCCCCGGACAATGGTATATTCCTGTCCGGTCTGCTGATCCCGGCATTCATAATGTGGGTATGCAAATAAAGGAACTTCCAGATAGCCACCTGCATCTGCCACACATTCTATCTCCATCTGTGTTCCGTTCTTTCGGAGATTCTCAACATAGGCTCCTTCTCCTGAAGTTTCCCCATCTGTTAAAACCATAGTAAGGTCTGTATCCTGGTACAAATATTCCGCTCCGGATATAATTTCTCTGATATCAAAGAGATGATCACCGTCATATTTCGTATAATTTATATTGTTTCTTACAATAAGATCTGTATATTGAAGGCTTGAATATACTGCTATTGCTGAAACTAATATAAGCATCTCCCTCATCAGGCGCTCTTTTCCATCTGACCTCAGCTTCATTAATATCATACAGAACAATAAAGCCAGTAATGGCATAGCAATACTCAGGAAACGCCAGGGGAACTGTATACTGGCAACGACAGAGGCCAAAGGCTTGATTCCCGCAAGCCAGTTCCAGGGAAAATAATATGTGGACATAAATATTGGAATTACTGAAACTCCTGCAATTAGTAAAAATTCCTTTTTCCCACCGATTTCCCAATTCTCAGCCTTCACACTCAGCATAAGTGCAAACAGAATAACCACAAGAATTGCCGGCCCAAGGGATGCCGGATAGCGTCCCACCAATCCTCCTGTTGCCTTAATCGCTCCTCCGGCACCAACTGTCACAACAGAAAGCAGTTCATACAGGCTTGCCCCATAATGTTGTATTCCATATCCATCCGTCTTTTGAAGGAAAATGTTAAGCTCCTCACGGGCATAATCTAAAAATGGTATCAGAAACCACACATTTAATAATATAGTGATTCCTGCCGCTCTTAATAATAGTACAATGTTTTTAGGTCGTAATACTTTTTTTACCATAATAAGACAGACTATAATCAGAAACAACACCACCATCTCAAAGCTCAAAGTATGTGTCTGAATAATTCCTGTCATCCCAATTGCCAGCCAGATCCAACTGTTCCTATGTTTGTATGTATTTTCCTCTTCTGTGAAAAGTTCCCACATTCCAAGCAAAATGAGAGGTAAGAACATAAAAGCCGAATACTCTCCTACTGCTGCACGAAGAACGACATTGGAAACCCTGTTCATGGACAGGCAATAAAGAGCTGCTCCACCCAATGCAATATATTTATCTTTGCTGATTCGTTTATAGCAATAATAAGAAATTAAAATTGTTCCTATATTGATCAGTGTCAGGTACGCCTTATAGGCATATACAATAGGAACCTTTAACATGTACAGAACCGCCGGTATATATAAAAGTATATCTCCATAAAATATCGATGTAGGATAGCCATACCCGTTACACCATCCCGGCTGTATCTTGACTGGCAGCTGTCCTTCGCGGATTCCCTCAGCCAGACCGACAATTCTTCCCATATGAAATGCCAAATCATGTCCCAAATTCTGTGCACTTGTAAATACACTGATACTGCAGACAAAGAAGACGATACCCAGCCCCAATACAACATAAAAGTTCCTCTTAATATAGTCTCTATTTATCCAGATAAGAAACAGCAAATCCAGCAGCATAATTTTAAACAGCAGCATTACCATCCGGTAACTTACCGATGCCTTATATCCCCGGATAACCTCCAGCCTGTCAATATCCAGATAGCTATCACCCGGAATCTCCTGTGTTCTACCACATTCAATGACCACCTTTAAATTTTCTATTCTGTCATTCACCCAAACCGTAAATTCCAAGCTATGATCATTGCTGCTCAACGAATAATCATCGGCATATACCGCGGGATATCTGTTCCCATCCGTATCACTGGTGCAATACAGGTAATAGTGAGATCCATTCGTATTATAATAAAGCCGTACATGATATACGCCAGGCTCTAACGTTCCGGACTGCCCGATAAACCAATATTTTGCACTTGGAAGTCCCGCATCAAAGTGTCCTTTACTATTCACATCCCCGGACCAGTTATATAAGCTTACATCGTGAATGATCACATCATCCTGATGACTCATCACAATTCTGGTCCCAAAGAACACCAAAATGACTATATTTATTATTATCAGGGTAAAATATAACCGCTTTTTCTCCATTTCTTTTTCCTTCTGCATCACCGAACGATCTGTCCATTATAACAAACAGAATCTATTACCTTCATCGTTGTATTATTATATATCACAATATTAATTCCTGCCTTTGCAACAGCTGCTTCCGTATCATTAATTTTGACAGAGCAGGTATACCCGCCTTCAGCCGCCCCACCACTTATCACTTCATAATCCAATAAGTGATTTCTCATACTTCCGTGATACGTCAATTTACCCATTCCGGCATTTTCCAGCACACTTCCTCTATCAATCACCGCCCAGTAGCTGCCATATTCTTCATAATTCATGGCGGGACCTTCTCCCAGTGATCGGAATTCTTTTATAGTCTCATCATCCATAAATTTCGTACCATCTCCCAGGACAGTGAGGAATATTGTGTAACGTTCCTGATTAATAGCCGGCAGATACTCATGAATATCTGTTATGTACTTCAGCTGACAATCATTAAGGATATCCTGGTAATACTTCTTTGTGTTCTCCCACTGTTCATCAATTCTTCCGCCAACTTCACACTTTCCCTGTAACCGGGAGCCAATGTACAGAGACAGTTTCTGTGCACCCCAGATATTCATATGCATATCATCGTTCATATCCTCTTCAAAGACAAGCGCACTGTCCTTATAAGCAGAAGCTTCGTTGAAGTCCCAATATTCCAAGTCCTTCTCAGCCGCATATTGAGATACTGTATTGTAATTTGTTATTTTCTGCGTTACAGAAGGAGTTTTAAACAGTATTAACTTAATTTCATTACTATCACATAATTCCACAATCTTATTGAGATATTCCTGCATAAGCGGAACCATTTCTACCTGCTCCCGATTATCGCCAGATACGAACGGTTGATACTCCATTGCAATCCGACGTTCCAAGGGAGTGTACCCCTTCAACTCATAATGCCGGTTCATCTGTACAAACCGGAAATCCTCTTCTTTCAGTTCTGTCCATCGGGTATGATAACGGACATTGGGCAGATAATAGCTTATCTCTGACTGTTCCTCATCCAGACGGCACATCTCTTTTACTGCTTCTGCCTTGACTCCGGACCATCTCATTCCATCAAAGGCTTTCCTCGTACAGCTTTCTGCCGAATTCAAAGCTTCCGCCTGATTTACCGGAAACAGCATATATGTATCCAACAGAATCACCTGTGGTTTCTGATACCGTAGTGCCTCCTTAATCCAATAATAAGAAGTGAACATATTCTGCTGTTCACATGCCAGATTATAACTCCGAATCCCGTATGCATCATAGATAACCTGCGGATTAAAGCTCGCTGCCGCATGCGAACTGCCCAGACAAAGAACGTCAATAGAATCTTCATCCATCCGGTAAAATCCGGCATAAGTTGATGTCGTAGGCCATAAATCATTATAATAATATTTAGGAACTAAAATCTTATTTATGAGAATAATAGTCAGCGTCAATATAATGCAAAAGCCAACAGCCCTGACTGCAAATCCTATATGTCTTTTCATCAGAAGCCTCCATAAATGAAATCCTGTGCATTAAATCCATAACCATAGGTCCCCAAAATCATAATACCGGCAATTGCACCAATATAAATCAGCCATCTGAATGGAATACTTCTCTGCATAATAGCTTCCGAAAAGGAAAACCCTCTCTCATGTTTCTGATCTATGTAGAACAATAAAATTATAGCAGCAATCAGAACTGCAATTTCTTTCCATCCTAATCCCAGGGTAAATATCCGGTCATTAAACAGAATCCATGGATTCAAATCCGTGACCATATGCTTGAGCATACTGATTCCGGTTCTTAATGATTCTGCCCTGAAAATAACCCATGCAAAGTTTACCATGAAAAAGGTCAGGATACGTTTCCCCCACTTTCCAATCTTAACGTTCTTCCGATCTATTATCAGATCTTCTCCTATCTGATAAAAGGCATGAATTCCGCCCCAGACAATATACTTCACACCTGCACCATGCCACAGACCGCTAAAGAGGAACGTAAGAAGAAGATTGATCTGTTTCCTAAACTTTCCTTTACGATTTCCTCCCAATGGAATATAAATATAATCGCGCAGCCAACTACTTAGTGAAATATGCCATCTGTGCCAGAAATCCTTTACAGAATCTGCAAAATACGGCTGTCTGAAATTATCCATAAGCTCTATTCCAAACAGCAAAGCCGTTCCTCTGGCAATCGTCGTACATGCCAGAAAATCCGTATACAACTGTATACTATATAGGAAAGAAGCAAGCCATATATAACATCCACTGTACGCCGGATAGTTGTCAAACACCATATTTACAATAACTGCCGCTTTATCTGCAATAACAAGCTTCAGGAAGAACCCATAAATAATGAAAGAGAAGCCACGAATAACTTTCTTTTCATCAAATACATTACCATTCACTAACTGAGACTCCAGTTGTGCATATCTGGGTATAGGACCCTGTACTAACTGTGGAAAAAAGGAAACAAACAGGGCATACTTCGCCAAATTCCCCTGTGGTTCTATTTTTCCTTTATATACATCCACTAAATAGGAAATCACCTGCAATGTATAAAAGGAAATCCCCAGAGGAACAATCCAGGAGATTTCCGCTCTGTTCATAAGATCATGCAGAAAGCAATTGCCATTCTTAATGACAAACCATGGCATAATAACCAACAGAATCCCCACAAACAGAAGAAGTCCTTTTCTCTTGCCCTGAGATTTAGATATGTATATTGCTGTAATCCAACTTATAATTATTGTAACAGACAGAATCCACCAGCCTGTTTTATAAAACAGCCAATAAAAAATTCCATTTCCTATGAGCAAAATTACCCACCTGTATTTTAATGGAAATACATAATAAATAATCAGCAGCAGAATCACAAATAAATAAAATTTAAGAGAAATGTAAATCATGTATTATTCCCCTCTTGAAGATTTTGTCCTTCTGTAAATGACCGAACACTAAAAAGCATTAAGTCTAAGCACTAATTAGTAAGGATGTGAACACGGAAACTGTAAAGCTAAAACCCATCTTTCCGTTATTCCTAGGTAAACGATTGAGGACTTACTATCTGAATAAATAGTATCCATTTCATCCATATTTTTATTAGGTTAAAAAAAATTTTGTCTAATCTATGACAATATTTTGCACTACAACCAGCCAAGTAAATAAATAACGGCACTTCAAGAAGACGGGATAGATTCCTAATCACACTTGGTGAAGAAATAATTTGTCCAAACCCAAAAAACTGTATGATGCAATATAATAGCCAGTACCGCTCCTCCCCGAAAAAAATCTATATATATAAATCTCTTGATTTTTTTATATTCTTAGCAACCATATTGCATCCTTCATCAATTTCATATCATCTTTGATCATAAATATAGAATTCACACCTGATATTTCTAAACCTTGTTTTTTAAATAATGTGTGTAAAGATAATTATCCATATTGAAATATTCCTGAACTTTTTTATAATTATCTAATATTGCAGGCAAGCGATTCAAATATTCTGATTCCGTGCACTGTTTAAGTATTTTATCTATCTCACTTAAATCCTGTTTATCTAGGAAAATAATTCCATCTGAATTAAAAAATTCATGAATCTTTCTCGCCCCCAAATAAATAGGTATTGTCTGCGCCGCAAAGCAATTGGTGATCTTTTCGCAAAAAAAGTAATCCGATAGCGTATTTTCAACAACTATGCTATACCGATAATTCTTTAAGCTATTTGAGATATCACAATATGCTCCACCATCAAAAGTTCCAAATGTATCCGCACTACCCTCTCGTTTACATTTTCTGGCTAACTCTATTCGAAATCTATGCAGGTTACAATTTACTTTACTTGATGATACTATAGAAACATTTTTAGTCTTCTTTTCATACGCTTTGGGATCTAATTGAACTGGTGAATCATCTATTCCATACCATACTGCAGCACATACCGGATAAAATTTAGCATTTTCTACCTCGTTTAACAACCTGTCGTCAAATGTGAACACCTCTTCAAATTCCTTTTCAAGTCCCTTATTCATATGAAATATTTCATAATCACGTGGTGCAATTTCTCTACTTTCCAACATCATTCCATATTTTTTAACAGGTTTCCCCATTGTTTCCAACATTGCCTGATGTGTATAAAAGTGTATGTCCAATCCATAATCAAATCTGTCCCATATAAAATATCTGCTATTATTCCAATTAGGATTGCTTGCACGATGAAAATCTCTAATAAAAAAAGTATCCATGGGTTCTCCCACTTCGTTATATATTTTAAGTTTTCGTGAACTCATTGGAGCATTAACATTATATATGGGGTAGTAAAAAATTTCGTCATTTCGATGAATATAATTATACAAATTTCGTAGGACACGCGGTCCATATGCTTTATTACGTATAATCTTTTTTCCCATATTACCAGTCACCTTTTATCTTTCTATTTCCATTCTTTCGAGTATATTTTCTTTTGATGATATCTCTGATACCATAAACTTTCATTTTTCATTTCATTCATAAGAAAAGAGAACAACCATAGATCGTGTTTCTTAATACTTTTTAATATAGTCTCCCTTTTCATTCTTTTGATTTCTTTCACAGATAAATTCATAGAGTGATGATATGTATAAAATTTGGGAATGGGTAATTGTTCAATATTAGGAATTTCTTCCTTTTTCATAAGTATAGAAAGAATACTCTGATCAAATCTATGCTCATTAAATCCTTCATAATTATCCTTACCCATCATGTTGGGACAGTCTGTAATCATATTATAATCCTGACAATACTCCAGCCACTGTTCAATGAATTTTACCGTTCTTTCCGTCTTCTTAAGCATTACAAAACCCGCATAACATTGAAATTGTTCTGCAAATTGTGGAGTATCGCACCCAAGCTTAAGAAAAACATCTCTCTTAGTCCATTCCCTTTCCAAGTATCTTCCATTTCTACTACCAATAATCTCTATTTGATGTTTTTCCATAAACATCACAACTTGATTTACCTCACTTCTATAGTAATTCCCTGCTGCATCCAGATAAATGAGGTAGTCTCCAAACTTTATTTGTGATATAGCCCTATGAATAAAATACGGCTTCCATAAATAACATCCTTTTCTACGCTTACCACCAGCATTTAAAATTCTATGATTCTTCTCCTTAAATTTCTCATCCATTTCATTTAAATTATAAAATAAAACTTTATCTACTTTTCCTTTTTTAACTGCAGTTTCCAGTTGAAATTTCCCTACAGGTGCATAATGATCATCCGCACAGGTCATTGCATAAATCATAGATTTTCCCCTTCAACTATTGTATTTAACCAATTTTGAAAAGTGTTATTTTGATAGGTAATTAATTGATCCAATTTTGTCGAATCAAAAACAGTATCTCCTGATTCCATTTTGGCTGAAAGTTCTGGCCATGGAACATACTCAATACCTACATGATACTTTTGAGCAATTAATTCCGCCATTTCCTTCAATGAGTAATTTTCTCCTCCAACATTATAAACACCATTTTCACACTTCTCTTTTTCCGCTGCATATAGAAGAGAAAAACTCAAATCCTCCACGTGGGTTAATGTTCTTCTCGGCTCCCCTACCCCAAAAAGTCGTATATCTTTCCCCAGACGTGCATTTTTTAACATAAATCCCATTGTTCCGTAAGAAATCTCCCCCTCTACAAGCGAACCATATGGCACACAAATTCTCATGATCAGATATCTTATTCCGTATATTTTACTGTATAATTCCAGATATCGTTCACATGCCAGTTTATTAATTGCATAAATAGATTTCCCTTCTTTCTCACTTTCTTCCTTAAGTAATCCCGTCTGCCCCTTATAGACCAATCTGCTAGATGGAAAAACAAATTTTGCATGTGATTTTTGATTATGATATTCAGACAATACATTTAGCAAAGCAATTTCGTTCACCGCAATATACTCTACATACTCGTTAAAAGCCTGTTCAATTCCCGTCTTCCCAACAAAAAAGTAAATTATATCGCAATGCATATCTATCGTTTTAACAGAGTTTACATCCAAAATATCTACATATTTATACGGCTCTACACCATCTTTTTGTTTTTCTTCTCTTCCATATAGGATTAATTCATATTTATCCCTATTATACTGTATAACTTGAATAAGATTTCTGGCTAAAAAACTATTTGCACCTATAATTACTATTTTTTTCATTATTGATATCCTTTATCTTTTCTCAAAACCTTTGACCCTTTTTATATATACATTGAATCAGATCGGCCTGTAATTCTATCTCTCTATATTCCTGCTCTCTTTTCTCCAAATTATAAATGCAATCATAGAAATGCTGTATGGAATTTGCAAAGGCATTGTCCCTTCCAAGTTCCAATACGTTTTCCACCCCAGCATGTACAATCGTTCCCACTGTCATAAGGTCCTCCGGTGCAGTAAAAACTCTTCCCGTTCTAAATGTTCCCTGACTCCCCCACAATTCTAATTCACATCGATATTCATTATCCATGCCAAAAGCAATCTGTGCAGTGATTCCCTGTTCATTTACTAGTGTCGCATTTCCATACATATCAACCTCATATCCCGGTATAGTATTTAAACACGCGCATATAACATCGGATGTCTCTCCCATTAATGTTGTTGCCAGCTTTACGGGGTAACCACCAGCATCGAACAAGGCGCCTCCTCCCATATCCCTCTTATATCTAAAATCATCTGCCGTCCTCTCAGGAAATCCAAACTTCATAGACAGTAGTCTTATATCTCCAAGACTCTTTTCTGATATTATTCTTTTTATCTCTTTAATTTGTTTATGATATATAAACATATAGTTTTCACACAGAGCTAATTCATTCGCTTTAGCCTGCTTCAGTAGCTCTTGGCTATGATGTGCCTGAATTGTTGCTGGTTTTTCCAATAATAAATGTTTTCTCTGTGAAAGTATTTTCTGGGCATATGGATAATGCAGTGCTGGGGGAAGTGGCAAATATATTGCATCGACCTCATCTGAATTTATTAATTCAGAGTAACTGTTATAGAGTTTCCCTCCATATGTACTTACAAACTTTTCAGCCTTCTGTTTTTCTTTTTGCAAAATAATATTTTGTTCATTTAGTGAAAGTCTTTCGTCAATGAATCGCTCTGCTCTACTATACATTGCCAAACCAATATATTGAAAATTCTTATTTTTCAGTACTGCCGGCATGAAGCGTCTAAACGCAATATCTGCAGGGCTAATCACACCTATTTTAATCATATTGTCTCCATGCTTACAAATCAACCAAGAATAATAAATTTCTCAGTTGAATATTTAGTAAATTATTCATCTGCATCATAGCAGCTAACGTTGAAAAGTCAACCCAGAAATAGCCTTGCGGAAGTGTTTTTATTTCATAATCTTCTATCCCTATTATAACATTCCGATTTTGTTCATGATAAAATCTTCCCCCTTCCTCTGATAATATTACATCAACATCAACTGCTCCTTTATTCATTTTGGAAAAAAACAACTGATCTATTTCATTTTCTACCTTCTGATCAACTGCTTCTTTTTGCACCGTAGGTGCAACTTCAATGGTATCCATTGTCCCAATTTCTGTCTTTACTGAAACAAGGAAATGACGTTTATTATTAAAATCACAATAAATCAATCCAAATACAGCTTGTCCGCTTGCTTTAAACAGTGGTTGATTCCATGAATAAACCTCACGTCCCTCTATCTCAATATCATAAAATCGCACTTTAAAATTGGCCTCTTTTCTACATGTTACTCTTCCATTATCATCCACATTCCAATCGACTAATTCATTTAGTGGTATTTTTTTAACCTTTAAATCATGAAACATTTTAAAGTTATTCAAATAATACTTCAATTCCGTATAATCATTGAGATTATCTGATTGATACATAGAATAATACAACGCATCATCATTCATAATTTCACGAATTACTTCATTTTTCTCTCCTACTATAAAAGTAAATGGTAAACCAGACAATACCGTTCTGGTATCCATGTTCACTAAATTGTCTATTCTTAACAACTTTTTAATTTGTCCAAGCGTCATCCAACAATAATTGTTTTCGACCTCAATTTCTTCGTTAACTTCAATTATAATATTTCTATTTTGCTTCTTATAGAATCTTGTAGACTGCTCTGACTGAATAGAATCATATATGACTTTATACTTTGATGCATTCTCAAAATAGGAAAAATAATATGGAAGTTTCCCCCCATGAACCCGCATAAAATTACTTTTCGTTGCCTGTATTGTTGGTGAGATCTGTATTGCATTAACATTTCCAGGCTCAATTTTAGCCTGCATTAGAAAGTTTAATATCCCATTAATCTCCTTGCAAATAATCCCCAAATATCCAATTTCTGGCTGCAGTATAACAGGCTGTTCTTTTATAAACCTACCATCCAAAAACATTCTCATTCCTTTTATAGAAAAGAACCCTCGTTTCCTATTTAATATTTCACCATTATAATCATCGTAAAACCAAAAAGCACTCTCTAAAATATTGCACTCCTTTACACTTACATGTGTGTGCGCTTTTCGCTCATTAATCCAATCCAAAATCTCATCAAATGAATTAACACTTCCAGTTGTATTCTTCCATGATACAAATAATCTGAAAATTATACTATCAACCATATCATTCTCCCATTATTTAACGATCTTCTTAATAATCCTTTCCATCTTTTTCTCAAGCATTTCAATACATATAGATCCCCCTAAAGAAATAATACAAATAATAATATAAATACATATTTGCTCTATGCCTGAATAAACTTTATAGCCCCCCCCGAAAATTTTCCAGACTCCATCAACAACAAATAGATGTAATAAATAAATACTGTAACTATATTTTCCATATATAGCCAATATATTATTACATAAAAACCGAACAGGTTTCACTAACTGTAATATAAAAATAATCGAAAAGCATAACGAAAAAGAAAAAGCTGTATCAAACACCAAAAATTTATCACTACCTATAGTTAACAATAATATACAAAACATTGCGGCAAAAAAGCTTCCCCTAATATTACTTATCCTTTCAATTTTTTTCTCTTTTTCAAGCCAATATATAACTACCCCAAGAAAAATAATTGGTAATTGTGCTCCAAAGAAGAAAACACTTAAATAATCGTTCCAGATCGGAATACTTGAAATAATAGGTTTATTCTTTAAAAGTATTAAAATACTATAAATTATAGGTACTCCAAATAACAGCCCTGTCACCACTTTTTTCAAAGAATTAAATACCCTATAGATAACTGGAGCAATTAAATACCATAACATCAAGTCTGCTATATACCAATTCGCATTAATACTATTAGCATAATATGGAAAAAAACCATGTATACATAGCAAATTACATATTATATTTAACCAAGATACTTCTTTTAGTGGTCCAAGATAAAAACGCTCTCCACGTCCAAAAACTATTATATGTAATATGGTGAAAAACCAATACAGTGGAATGATACGTAATATTTTTCCTCTGTACCAAGTCTTCAATGGAGTTTTCTTTTGATATGCATTTTCTAATGATTTAAATATTAGATATCCACTTATAATAAAAGTTAATTGAACACCACGAGCTCCATTATTAACAATGCATTGAAAAATATTTCCAAATGATAAGCGACTATGCACAAGTATAATTCCTAACATTGCAATTCCTTTTAAAGAATCTATACTTTTTGAATATTTCATATTTTCAATCTGGAGCATAAAATCTCCCTATCTCCTCCCGTGTTCTGCCAAGATGCTTACGATATGAATCATAATCCTTTGCCAGATGTCCAATATCCCATGCGGTATATCCTTCCTTCGTCAAATCATGAATCAACACCTTGGAGGCAGGTCCTAAAATAACACAAATCAGTCGATCCTTATCAATCTTTCGTGCCTTCTCCAAGATTTCATCATAGGCAGAAAAAGCATCCCTTGCCGGTCCATATAGGTATTCTTTGTCCTTAGCCAAGTCAAATACGTCATAGGTCAGCTTATCCAGAATCCCTTCCCCTGCGATTATGGTAAGCTTCTTCTGTTCAAAAAGCTTTCTCACCCTTTCATAATAAGCCGCAAAGTTCATAGAAGAATAGGTCTGGTATACCTGATTAAATCCAGTGTCGATATATTGTTTACGCTGCACCGGCAAATAGCAGTTCAGAAAGCTGCGTATCCACTTTCCTGAAGTAAAATAAAACTGTTTCACCAGTTCATTAAACCGTTCCGGTGTTTGAAGCTGCTGATATGGGATTCCAATCATCATATTCTTCTCGCTTTGTGTAAAGATCTCCCATAGTTTTAAGGCCAGAAGGGGATGATATGGTTGAAATCCGAGATTCCCTCCGAGCATCAACATAAATTCCCCATCCCCAAATCTGCAGAAACTTTCCTCGGTCTCTCCGAGATATTCAACCGTCTCCTCAGGACCAAGTACCTTTACTTCCGTTAACCGTGACGCCATCGTTTGCAGCTTTGCATTCACACTGCCTGTTTCTATGTTATTCTGCATCAGATCACACAGTTTTACACCAGAAAGATAAGCCAGATTCTGCAAAAACACTTTCCATTTTGCAGTTTTCTCCTGATTCTCATCAACAGGGGATGCCGTTAACTGTAAATACTCACTGCCCACATGAATCTGTCGATAATTCATTCTACCGATCTTTAATAAATCGAGCACCTTGTCTTCATACTGATATTTAATAAACAGGCTCAACGCATCCGAACCTTTTATACTGTCAACTTCATTCTTATGTGTTTCCTGTACACGGTTCACTGTAATCACAATAGCCTTGCTTTTGTGATAATATGCAGCCAATGCCGGCTTCTTAAAGTATTTTAGTGGCTCATCTTCCGGAACGGATTCCAGATAATTAGGTGTTTTGAGATTCTCAATACCGGCTTCCCGGAAGACTTCCAGAATATCCTTACGTCTGTATAAGGTACAATCAAGTTCCCACGGATAGCCATAGTGCCCGGCATTTTCCGTCCAGTTCCATGTAAAAAAAGGATCCTCATGTACCATTCCCTTCGGAAGCGGATGAATATTCCTGCCAAGCCGAAGACTAAATCCCAATACCTGCTCATGATTGCTAAGGTACATTTCCATATCTTTAAAGCAGAACCGGTCCAGAAACAGGACATCGTCACAACCAAACATAATATACTCTTCTGATTTACTTACAATTTCCTGCAACTGCTGACTGAAACAGGTCTCAGCAATCCAATGGATGTGTGGAAAATTAGACTTCACCTTATCATAACGGATCGGTCTTTCTTCACGATACAAGACATAAATCTGTTCCTCTTCGCAATCGGATAACCGGATCAGACTTTCCAGATACGCATGCAGCTGCATTGGTCTGTCCTTCGAAAATACAATGACTGTACTCATTGTGTTTATTTCCCTCTTCTCTCTTCTAATAATTCAAATACATGCAGTTTATATAACAGATATCGTAATTGATTTGGCAAACTGCATCTTAATTGATTTCTTTTCCTGTAATTCTTTAAAAAGTCCAAATATTCAGAACTGTTTATATGCAAGGCATCCTGATATGCTTCATTATAACTCTTCGTCATAATTTCCCGGCTGTCACTCACCAGTTCTTTGTACTTTTCCTGAATTAACAATCCGCTTCTCTGCATATTCATTCTTCTAAGCGGATGATCGGAATGGCTCAGAGACCCTTCTGTATAACGGTACATAACCGTCTCTGCATCCAGATATCCGATATTCCCCTGTCTGGCCGCTCTTAAAAAAAAGTCCCAGTCTTCAATTCCCAGATTCGGATCATATAGTCCAACTCTTTCATATAGTTCTCTTTTTACCATTACTGTCGGAGCAGCTATAAAGTCATTTCTGTATAATTGTTCAAATACCCCACGGCCATACGGAGGCATCTGTGCATACTCTTTCGACAATCCCCGGGAATCAAGGGGGAAATGTGTTCCTGCATTTCCATGCCATGCATTGGAATACACCAAATCATATTCCGAATTTAACTCCATAAAAGCAGCCATCCGCTCAATAGAATCAGGAAGAAGAAAATCATCTGCAGCCATGAACTTTACATATTTTCCGTGGCACTGTATTACAAGCCTGTTCAGATTTTTAATAAGTCCCTGATTTATGACATTCCCAGTGAAACATACTTTTTCAAACTTTTCTCTGATTCTTTCTTCATATCGGCATGCTTCTGCAAAGGATCCATCCGGCGAACAATCATCCAAATATAAAAGTTCTATATTTGGATAAGAAAGATGCAAAAGGCTCTGCATACAATCTTCAATATAATTTTTTTGATTATATGAAATTATAATGAGAGAAACCAGTGGAAAATTATTCATTCTTGTCCTCTTTTTGCATATTTAAAATACTCTTACATAAAGCAAGATATTCTTTACCTACAAGATCATAGGTATTCTTCTTAAGAACACCATCTCTCGCATTAGTGGTTAATTTATCTCTGTTATTCACACAATACTCTATCCCTCGTGCCAGATCTCCTGAATTTCTCACTTCCGCAAGATATCCATTGTGTTGGTGCTCCACCTGATCCAGAATTCCACCAATTGGAAAAGCAGCCACAGGCGTTCCACATGCCAGTGCTTCGCATACGGTATAGCAAAATGTTTCCTGCAAAGATGGTGCAACAAATACATCAGCAATGCTATACCATTCAGCCAGCTCATTCTCATCTTCAATCTGACCAAGGTAAGTAATCTCAAATCCATCTATAAACTGTTGATTCGCCTTTTCGCCTCCCCCAAAACAAACTGCACAATACTTCGTTTTATCTAGTCTTTTCAACGCCTCTATTAAATATCGGAAACCCTTTACCTCATCTTCAAAACCCCTGCTTGCTCCAAATAAAATCACCTTTTTAGATGTATTCATTTTCTGAAATCTAAGTTTCAGGCGATCTAATGGTCGAAAAATATTGACATCTAACGGATTCCATATTTTAACCACATTGCACCCCCGAAGAGCATGGCTCTTCTGTGCACACTCTAATTCCCATTGACTCAAAGCTACAAAAGTAATATTCTGCTTTGAATATAATGCTTCCTTTTGCCATAAGTTTCTATATGTCCGATCCTTTATATTACCAGACTTTAAAATCGGACAGCATCCGCAATCTTCCACATATCTGCCACAACCGCCATCATAATGACATCCACCGGTAAAAACCCACATATCATGCATCACCCAGATAATCGGTTTGCCTAACTGGGATATTTTCTCAATACTCTTCGCTGAAATAAATGAATTAACCCAGTGCAAAATAATTATATCTGCATCTCGCACTGACTGAATACCTGTTACATCCGCTCCCAACAGATCTGTAACCACATCTCCACTGGAAAAAAGCAGGTTAATACCATTCTTTATTTTTGAACAAACCCTCTTGATTGGGGAATTCATCACTTCTATCGTCTTGGAATTATGATATTTCGTTCTTACCAAAACAGTAGAATCAACAGATTGCATTTGAAGGCTCTCGCTAATACGTGCAGTCGCCCTAAATGCACCTCCTGAATCTGTTGTTGACAAATGAACTATATTCATAATTATAATCAGCTATTCCTTTCCAAAAACTTCTTCTTTGCTTCTCAACACGGCTTTGCCATTCTTAATTTCATATATTTTATCACAATTACGAATAGTGCTGAGTCTATGGGCAATTATAATAAGTGTCTTTATCCCATGAAGGTGATCTATTGCTTCCATCAATGCATTCTCTGTTTTTCCATCCAACGCAGATGTCGCTTCATCTAGCACCAAAATATCTGGATTATGATATAGCGCTCTTGCAATTGCAATACGTTGTTTTTGTCCTCCCGAAAAACGAATTCCGCGTTCTCCGACCATGGTATCTAAACCTTCTGGAAGTTTCTCAATATAATCTTTTACCTGTGCCTTTTCCAAGGCATCCCATACTGTTTCTTCACTAATTTCATCAGGTGCCAAACCAAATGTAACATTCGCTCTAATAGTATCATCAATCAAAAAAACAGACTGAGGAACATAGCCAATAATTTTACTCCACGCAATTGGTATCGCAAATATGTCAACACCATCCATATAAATACTCCCATGAGAAGGCTTTAATAATCCCAAAATAATATCCGCTAATGTGGTTTTTCCTGCACCTGAAGCTCCAATAAAAGCTACTGCTTCTCCTTTGTTAATTGTTAATGATAAATGTTTTATAACCATCTCTTTTGAAGAATCATATTGCCAATCAATATTATCAATCACTAACTTCTCTTTAAAGTCAATATCATCTGATAGAACCACCCTATTTTCTAATCTTTTTTGTTCCAATGTATAATATTCTTTGGTTTTTTCTTCATACTCATTAAAGGCTACCATATCATTATATGCTGCATCCATAGAAGATCTATAAAATACTAGCGTTTGTAAATAACCAGCACACTTAGAAATAGACGGAAGAATTCTAAATGCCGCAACTGCAAAAACAGATAATTGTGGTACAAACGTCGTGGCATCTACTCCCATCTGCAAACGTACACATACTATGCCAATTATTCCTCCCACACATACAGTTTCAATTATCTTTTCTGGCAATGAAGTAATAACGCTACAAGTAATAGTTGTTTTCGTCACTTTCTGAGTTGCATTCTTAAAGTACTTAACGAAATAATCGCTTCTTTGCATTACCTTTATATCTTTATTCCCCATAATAGGCTGATACAAGTATTTATATTGTTCTTCTGATGCCTTTCGAGATATGATTCCCTGTTCAGATAATTTTTTCTTAAATCCAACTGTTACTAATACAAAACAAAATGCACAAACTATAATTACCCCAACTGCCATAAATAGATCAGAATATGCCAACAGGATTCCTAATAATATAATTGTAAACCCCTCTGCAACCAATTGATATAGTGTATTCATAATATCATACACACTATTTGAATCATTTTGTATTGCCTGTAAAATTGCAGAACTGGTTGTGGTAATAAAATAGGAATACGGTCTTTTTAGATAAGAACATAATAATCGTGTAGAAATATCTTCGTGAAAATGACATCGAAACCTGGTTTGTATGTAATTAGCCACTATCAAGAATATATTTTTTACCAAGTATACTATAATGATACCAATACCTATAATGACAATAACCGAATTTGCATCGTAGATTCCAAATTGAGTTAAAATTGGCTTGATATACTGATTTTTCATAATTTGTTCCGGTGTCAATATAGCCTGGACGAATGGAAGTATTGCTGATACTCCAAAGGTCTGCATGATAGCACACCCTACCCCCAAAAAAAGTAAGCCAACAAACTGAATTTTTTGTTTTCGACTCAAAATATAATTAACTTGTTCTATCATTTTAAAAAAAGTTCTAATATCTTTCATATATCGCCTCTATTTATATAAGTTCTTTAATATCAATATAAGGGGGCTATCACTAATTAAATTGAGATGGTATGGTTACCTCATCTCTATTGTTCATATATAAAAACAATAGGTTCTATGATTAAGACATGAATATAACGCTTACCTTTCTCTATATAATCATTTCGTATTCTGATTCTAAGTGCTCACATTATATCTGAATATTGCCTTATGTCTTTGAAAATGGAACCTTTATTGATTTTACTATTGTATTTCATACCCTTAACAATTTAATAACATTTCTATAACTTCCCTTATTGCCCCATTCCCCCCTGTTTTCCGAGTAATATAATCAGAAACTTTCTTTACACTCTCCGTACCATTAGCGACACTGCATCCAAATCCAACTGCTTTTATTACTTCAATGTCATTAATATCGTCTCCTACATATGCCACATTCACTAAATCAATTTTATATTTTTGACAAATACTATTTACAACGCTTAACTTATCCTTCACACCATCTTCATAAATATCCAAGTTAAGTTTTTGGGCTCGTCGTCTATTTAGTTCTCTTTTTTCTCCGGTAATAATTCCCGTCACAATTCCCTTTTCATGTAAAAGCTGAAATCCCATACCATCCTGCGCACAGAATTTCTTTATTTCATCGCCATTTTCTGTATAATACATTCCTCCGTCAGTTAGGCATCCGTCACAATCAGTCAAAAACATCCTAATCGGAGGGATGGGAGTATTTCTCGTATTCTGATTCTCCAATCTCCTCTTTAATAATTGCTCGATAATTATCCAGTCACTTATTTCATCAATTTCGAAATAAGATGCCTCATCCATCTCGCATAATCGTATATTTCCTGATATTCTACACTGGGATTTTGTAAAAGCTTTCCTACTTGTTATATAAAACGCTCCATTCTCAACCCAGTATCCATTAAATTCCTGTCTACGAGGTCTTTTGAGAAAATCATAGTTTTGGGGTATTGCATATCCTTCTCCATTTATCCCCCAATTAAATCTCTTCTGTCTTACCACCGATAAAACACTATCTGTACCTTCACGATAAAATTCTTTAAATCCTCTCGAGATATCATCACATGTCAGTAATGGAGAAGTTGCCTGTATCAAAATAATATTGTCATACGTAATTTTCTGTGAAAACTCTATCATTGCAGATTCAGTTGATGCCGTATCCGATGCTGACTCCTCACTTCTTCCGATTACATATACCTTTTCTAATTTGAAATTTTCCACTACATTTCTAATTTGTTCACTATCTGTTGCAACGTAAATACGATCTATTTCTTCACAATCATTTGCAGCTTTTACCGTCCAGTATATTAATGGTTTTCCAGCAATCTCTTTTATATTTTTTAGGGGAATGGATTTACTCCCCCCTCTTACAGGTATAAACGCAACGTTCATCATTCTGTCTCCATATTTATTTCTTAATTATATAAGAGGGCTTTGTATGCGATAATGACATTTTTTTAATAATATAGTCCTTATCCCTAAAAAACTCTTCTATTGCAATTGTCTCACCTTCTACCGTAGCAAAATCATCAAAAACAATTACTCCTCCCTTCACCACACGATCATATAACTCTTCCAAGCCAACCTTAGCAGGTTCGTACACATCAGTGTCAATATGTAAAAGTGATATTCTAAGTTCTGGATGGTTCTTCACATAAAGGGGGACCGTTTCCCTAATGTCGCCCTTTATCAATTCTATGTTTCCTATCCCTTTATTCTCAAAGCTTTTTAATAATTCTTCTCTTGTAAGAAATTCTCCCTTTGTCTCCAGCTTTGCGAATTTTTCTATAAAATTTTTATCACTTTCCACAGTGGTCGCTTCAGGAAATTCTCCAAAAATATCGAACCCAATAATCTTCCTTGATCCCTCGTTTTCCAATAACTCTCTGAATGTTGCAAACTGTATCAAAGAACCACCTTTAAAAACACCGAGTTCTACAAGATTTCCCGGCAAGTCCTTAATCATTTTATACAATTCATAATGTGCAAGAATATTTCCAATTCTTGCTGGTTTCGATGTTAAATAAAATCCGTTTTCATAATCAAATGGTTTTGTTTCATCAAATCGATTAATCATTTCATTTTCTCCCTTCTTCTTTCATGGCACATTTCCTATATTTTAATTTATTTCGTTGCACCTGCTCAATGGGTAAAATCTCCTGATCTTTATAAGTGAGTGCCTTATAAGTACATTCAAGATTCCTCTTTAACTTTCGAATTCCCTCTGGTTCAAGTGATGCAGCCTGATCCGTGCCTTTCCATGTTCGGTCAAGTGTATAATGTCTCTCTATTACAGACGCACCTAGTGTATATGCTGCAATATCAATTGCAATTCCCAGATGATGCCCCGAAAACCCAATTCTTTTCACCTTATCTGCATACTGCTGATACATTCTTTTTATTTCCAACAAGCATACATCCTCAAATGGAACTGGATACCCTGAGGTACATGCATACAAGACCAAATCCCTACATCTTTGCTTTCTCTCAAACAACCTCATCAACTTATCTTCTTCTTCCTTTGTTGTCATTCCAAGCGAAATGTGTATTTCACCTGCATAATTGTCGCAAAGCCATTCTAACATATTTAAATTATTGTTACATGCAGAAGGAATCTTAATCAGCTTTGGATTTAATTGTGTAATTTCTTTTGCTGAAGTCAAATCCCATACGGATGTACTGTATATTATTCCAAGTTCTTCGCAATATTCTTTTAATTCCTTATGTTGTTCTGATGTAAACTCTAAAAACTCCCTATGTTCACCATATGTTTTTCCATAGGAATTATGTGGATCAGGATGTGGTGCGTTATATTGTTCCGGTGTCAAGAGCTCTCTATTACATCTTTTCTGAAACTTCACCACATCTGCTTCACAATACATTGCTGCTGTTCGAATCATCTTCTTAGCAGTCTCGAAATCACCTTGATGATTACATCCGATTTCAGCAATTACAATTGGCTTTAAATATTTCATAATGTGTGTACCCTCTTCCATATTCAAATATTTATATTACGCATTTTAAAATAAATCTTCATATTTTATCTTAGGTATACTATCTACGAGCGATTGAGGAGTGCAATTATATATGGAAACACCTTTAGAATTACAATATAAATAAATTTCCCGATATAAATGAAAAATTCTTGTATATCCTTTTAGCATCATCTCTAATGGGACTTCTTTTGAACCATCATAATATGCTTTTTGATTGCTACCATTCTCGTCAATATAAACATATCTTGATGGATCTTTTCCGCTATAATACAATTCAATTCCGTCTATCAAATTTGTTTGTTCAATTCCTAACACATAAATCTCTTTAAATCCCATATAAGTGGCCAACAATATAGCCGTTTGAACTACACACTGTGGACATGGAATTGGTTTACGAATATCCCATTCTTTTCTATATCCGTCTGGGAAGCTCATTGGACCATCTATATAATAAATATCTGTCCATTCATTCCATTTAAATTCTTGTTCTATAACGTTTTTTTCTTCCCAAGGTAATATGAATGCCGGTTTTCTTTCATATTGACAAATTTTTTCAATTTCTTTTAGTAACTCTTTTCCTCTCTCCTGAGAAAAAAAAGCTGGATCTACTATACAATAGTAATCTGGTTTTGCGTCATAATACTTATCATAACGAAAGAATCCATTTGTGGCAAACACAACTTCATCTGCTAACAAACTAAGATCCTGCTCTCTGACAGAGGGACCATTTCCAATAATAAAACATCGCTTATCTTTATATTTATTTCTTAATTCCTCATTCTTTTTTGAATCATCAGAACCAGGAAACCTTGATTTACATTTTGCTTTAAAGTTTCCCCATCTAATCATTAACTGAACAAATTGTTCTGTTGTCATAATGCTCATTCGTATTTTCCTCCAATCTGTCCCTTAATCGATCCACATCATCAAAATATATTGCATGTTGCTTAATCCAATTTTCATCTTTGTTCCACCACTTCAAATGAAGTAAATAATCAATCTGTTGTTTACTAAAACGATAACGAATAATCTTTGCCGGATTACCCCCAACAATAGTATATGGCTCTGTATCCTTTACCACTATAGCTCCTGCAGCCACAATAGTGCCATCTGCTATGGTAACACCCTCCATAATTAATGCACTATCACCAATCCATACATCATTTCCGATATAAACCCAATATCCATTTTTCTTATCTACATATCGAAATTCTTCAAAACGATTCTCATCTACATATGCTATGCTATGAGTTGCGTCGTTGGAATAAAATGCCGGATGAATCGAAACATATCTTTTAGTCGGATGTTGCCCGTTTACAACATGTACATTAGGTCCTATTGCACAATACTTTCCTACCCTTGTATTTAGTAAACAGGAGCTTTCTGATATATAGGAGGCATATCCCAAATAGCAATGATTTAATATCGTAAATTTCCCCACCTGGTTGTTTCCTTCAAATTCGCAATTTAAGAAATTAATCAGACTTCGTCCATCAATTTGGCATTGCTTGTTTTTATATAATTTGTGACGAGTTCCTAATGTTTTAATACATCTGATCCAATCACCTAATCCACTCATACCTGATCCTCTCTATGTGTCAATCCCCATGCTTTTAATCGCATTATCGCCACTATACTTCTGATAGTAAGCTCTAAATTTTTCCTTTCCGGTACCTGATATATATGTATAGGATTTGAAAATTTGTAATCAAAATAATCTCTCTTGTCATTGCCCCCATTGCCCTTTTCCAGATTCTTCACCTTGGGACTGTTTTCTCCACTACCATCAAATCCCCAGTTTCTTACCTTTTTGTGACATGCAGCAATAACATATTTATCGTCAACAACAGCATAGATTTTAATTGTCATATCAATAACTGGAACTTCTCCATTGGGTAATTGGTATAGTTTATGCCTACGTAAAATAGCTTCCTGTAACGCAAACAGTAAACTTGGAGAATGCTTAGCTAACTTGATTAAGGCTTCTGTATGTTTTACTAACTGAAGCAAATAGCTTCTATTAATTCTTTCATAATAATAATTTTCTTTTATAATCCATGTTCCATAACCATAAGCTGCAAAATCAGGTGTCAATACAACGTTATCTGTTTCACTTTCTGGGCAAACCGGAGCCCCCGCACATATTGCTATTATATCATCATTCTCTTCAAAAATATCCAAACCCTTATCAATATATTCAATAAAATTGGGAGAAGTTTCTATATCATCTTCTAAAAAAATGTATCGATCATAATTACTCCCAACATGTTTTCTTAAAAATTCCGCATTCTCATACGGTCCCAGATTTTCTTTCTGATATATAATTTCTACGCTAGCAAACCCTGTGATATCTTCTTTCAGGTAGCTGCATACCTTTTGATATCCATCCTGATACTTTTCACTCGGTGGATAATCCACTGATATGATCAATGGCGTGTATTTTGCCCATGGATTTCTTTGCAGGGAAGTAATACATCTTTGTAAGTGCTCTATTCTATTTAATGTAGGAATCACAACCGGTGCATATTTCATCTTTTTTATACTCCAACCCAATGCTTACCTCTAAGGCGCGTTAAAAATCCCTGAGCCTCTTTCCATATAATTGCAGCCACTTTCAACAGTGGAACTGTTTTCACAAGAAATTGGAATTTATTAATTTCGCTGCCTTCATATTTCCGATATAATAATTGCATTTCTTCTTTGGTCCGGTCCACGATATGACACATATTACCTGTCAGCATCGTTTCTGCATGTCTGCTTGTGTTAAACAGAAAAGATTTGATGCATTTCATCCCTTTTATCCTATCATAATTTTCCCTGTCAGCTTCACAATGTGCCGGAAAGAAATAATATATTTCACCCTGATAAGCCTTCATCCTTTCAGTAAGATCATAATACGGATTACCAAGATTATCAGAAATGAGATATTGCCCTGAGAAATTAAAACAGTACATCGCATTCAATTCGACCGCTGTCAGCACTGCCATATAGCCACCGGCAGAGCTTCCAATGGTAATTACCCGATAATCTTTCGTTAGTTCCTTTAATAATTCCAGCGTCTTATCAACCGTATCCTGCCGGACATTAATTCCCTTGGCATACCAGCATTTATAAATATCTCTGACATAGATAATCCTTCCGGCCCTTTGCGGAATATGCGAGTTCTTCACCACCCACTTCCATTCATATCTGTCCCTCTCCGTAATTGTTTCTACAAATGTCTCTCTGGTATTAGGATAATATAAGCCATTACTGGAAAACAGAATATAACATATATCTGAATTTATACCTGTATCAAAACACTGATAATTATTTCCCTGATATGCCTGAACCAGCACCTCATCATTAAGATCTAAAATATCCAACTCCGTATCTGCCATCCGGATTTCTTCTCCTCTTCTAGTCAATCTGTCTTCCCTTGACTTCAGTTATAATTTCCTGATATTTCCTTGCGATATACATTTCTTTCACATTACATTGGCTTTCTATGTCTTCCCCTGTAAAACATTTCAAATGATTTACTATAAAATTATATCCCGCCATGCAGCTGAATTTAACCCCTCCTGAAAATCGCGGATTGCATTCAAGGAAATAGTACTTTCCTTCTTTCGTACATATAAATTCAAAATTCACACATCCCTGTATCTGCAGATAATCAGCAAGCTGTGCAGCTTCTCTCTCCAGCCTTTCATCCCGAAACACCTGTACGGAAAGCCCTGCGCCATTTAAAGTTCTAAGCAGCTCCCTGCGGCATACAGCAGTCTTAATTTGATGCTGATCATCCCGGATAACATCAACCGTAACGATACTTCCTTCTATTTGCGGTTGTACAATATATTTGGAAATATCATGATGTTCAATAAAGTAGGCCATTTCTTCATAATTTCGAATGTATTGAAGGCCCTGACTGCTTCTGCCATCATAAGGTTTCACAATTACAGGATAGTCTATCTTTTCGCAATCCTGTTTTTCAAGCAATTCCGTGCTAATCAGTTGTATTCCTCCATACTGTTTTAAATGATGATACAGCAAATATTTATTTCTACATAGGCGAATACAGTTTTCACCCGATATACACAAGATGATTTCTTTTGCTTCGAATCTTTCTCTGTTCATGTTCAAAATATCCACTTCCACATCCGTAAGTGGTATAAGATAATTAATTTTCTCTTTTGCACAGATCGCATCTAAGAAATTCAGATATTTCTCCTGATCAGAAGCAAGCGGAGCCTGATAAAACCGATCCACATCTAATGCATTAGCAACCCACTCTCCCGGATAGATATCACATCCTATAACCATGCAGCCTTCCTGTTTTAGATATTGAATAACTGCATCTGCTGAAAAAGAGCCGATTGCCGTAACCAAAACTCGTTTCATTTGTTTTCTCCATCTTATATTAATCTACAACATATATTGACGGTTTCGGAAGAATAAAATCTGAAACAAGGGAAACTGTATATGCACCTGCATTTGTAAAGATGATCCTGCTTCCTGTCTGAATTTCTCTTTCATTCTTAAGTACCATGAACCGGTCATGTTCAAGGCAGGTTGCCCCACATATTTCCTGTACTGCCACATAATCCAGCTTTGATTCAGGAAGAACAGCTGTCTGCTGTCTCGAATTCATAAAAGGATTAATATGAAGAGAACTTCCATCCACCACTACAATCCTCGTATCACGGATATCTTTTACAGAAACAACCGTCGTAACATAATCCATTACCGTCGCACTCATCGCCGATCCCGGTTCCACAATAAGTTCCACCTCTGTTGTAAATTCTTCCTTTAAAATTGGAACAATTGCCTCAGCATACTGCTGCATGGTGGGCTTTCCTTCAAGTGCCCTGCCTCCCCAGAATCCACCACCAATATCAATATACTTTAAATTCAGGCCAAATCGTTTTTTTACTTCACACATTTTCCGGACAATTGCCTCAAAAACAGCAATGCTTCTTGTTCTGGTTGTAAAGTGGATATGAAGTCCTTCCAGTGAAATTTCATTCTCGGTAAGTAACGCAATCGCCTTTTCCAGATCGCCGTTCTCGTAACATATTCCAAAACGTCCAACACGATTTCCTGTAGAAGTTTCTCCCGGCACCAGACTTTCCAGATCAAAATTAATCCGAAGTCCCAGATGAACATCCTTATCCGGATGCTCTCTTAAAAAGGATACCATCTCATCTACTTCTGTCAGATTGTCCAGATTAATTTTCGCACCACCAATACACGCCGAATACTTTGTATTTCCCTTCACAGGACCATTATACAGAATTCTTTCATCTGCAAACCCTGCTTCCTTGGCTGACTCATATTCCTGTTCAGAAACAACTTCTGCATACAATCCTTTATTATACGCCAATTGTAACATCTGAGGTGAATTATTCGTCTTCACAGAATAACCGCAGCTGACATTATCTCCCCACTCTTTCCTAAAAGAACCCATAATATCCTCGCAATTGCGGTCAAATATTTTCTTGTGAATCACATAATATGGTGTCTTCATTTCTTATTCCTGTCTGTTATTCTGACTTTTAACTGAATTAATTTTTCTTTTAATGGCTGTCTGTATCTGCTTCCACCAAGGATAAGCCATTCCTGATAATACTCTTCCCACTTTTCATTATATAAACCTTCCCAAAACTTGGGTCTTCCATATGCATGAATAATAGAAGCTTCTCCGTCATCATCCCTTGGATGCAGTGCATACTTCTCTCTGGAAAGATTATCATAGGAAATCTGAAACTTCTGAACAAGCATGGATAAGATGCATTGTTCCGGATAATAGATATACGGGGCATATTGCCTGGTTTTCTCAATACACCAATTATAAAACTGTCTGTAATCACCAATTTGTGGTGTCATGACAAATAACGGAGTACAGACGCCATTCTTCTGCAAATCATACTCTGTAAAGTCTTCAACCTTTATATCCGGTAGAAACATCGTCTGCAAAGCTTCATTATCTTCCACAATCTGTAATCCGGCATCACTTGCCAATAACTCCTTCAGATTCCTTCGTATCAGGACATCGTAATCTGTCCAGATCACCCTGTCGTATTCTTCCAGTAATTTAAAACATTCATACTTACAAAATATCATAGAAGAAAAGTATCTTAGGGAACTGTTTTTTCTTCTGCTGATAAAGTCTATCGGGAATTGATATTCACAAAATCTGGTCGGAAATATATTTTGAATAATTTTCTGTTCTTTCCTTGAAATACCGTCATGATAAATGATGAGTTCATCAGCCAGATCAGGCGCGATCTCTTTTATATTCAATGCCAATACGCCCATGGCCGATACATCCTTTTTCGTCCCTCCGGTAACAATTGCGGTTTTGCCCATTCTTAACCGTTTTCCTTTCTCAAATAATATCACATATGTAATCTACTGTTTCCAACGGAAGATCTGCATACATCGGCAAGGTCAGCACTCTGTCTGATATATACTCTGCAACCGGCGTTTCTCCTGTGCGATACGTATTCTTGTAACACTGAATCCGGTTCGTCAAAGGATAGAAATATTTTCGGGCAATAATTCCCTTTTCCTTCAATGCCTCAAAAACCTGATTTCTGGTTTTCCCTGATATCTTTTCATCAATCACAACCGGGAAATATGCATAATTTTCTGTTACATTCTTCTGTGGCGCAGAAAAAATAATCCCCTCTTTTCCTTCCAGGTTCTCACGATATCGTTCTGCAACTGCTTTACGCTTTGCGATTTCATTCTGAACATGACGCAGATTGCAGATTCCCATAGCCGCCTGAAATTCATTCATTTTGGCGTTTGCTCCTATTGCTTCAATTACTTCCTCTGACTGAATGCCAAAGTTTTTCAGATTATAAAGTTTTTTCTTGAGTTCTTTATCCTGCAGGCAGACTGCACCACCTTCTATCGTGTTGAATACCTTCGTTGCGTGGAAACTGAACATGGATGCATCCCCATAATTCCCAACCCCTTTTCCCTCATAGGATACTCCAAAGGCATGAGCAGCATCATATATAACCTTAAGGTGGTGTTTTCTGGCAATCTGTTCTATTTTATCGACTTCACAGACATGTCCATATACATGCACGGGAATAATTGCAGAAGTCTTGTCTGTAATGAGACTCTCTATCTTATCTGCATCTATCGTATAGTCTCGACTATTGATATCACAAAAAACAGGAGTCAGTCCGTTCCGTACAATTGCGTGTGTTGTTGATACAAATGTAAAGGGTGTTGTGATAACTTCTCCGTTTAACTCAAGAGCTTGAATTGCAAGTTCCAACGCCATGTGACCATTGCAAAACAATTCAAGATCTGATACTCCAAGGTATTTTTTTAATTCTTTCTCCAACTGCTGGTGTTTAATTCCCATATTAGTTAACATATGGGAATCCCATAACTCCTCAATCTCTGCAAAATATTCTTCTTTATCCGGCATAGATGATCTTGTTACATAGATCTCATTCATATAACATTGCCTCCAGTTAATGATACCAAGTGAGTTTTCTCCAAAAGTTTAATCACACAGATATTTTTCATACAGATAATCCTGCATATTTTTATATTGTTGTACACGATGATAATTGTCTAAAATGGCTGGTAGCCGCCTTTCATACTCTTCTTTTGTACATTGCTTTAATACATCCTCTATATGATCAAAATCTTGTTCCGTAATAAAAATAATACCATCCTCATTAAAAAAATCTTTAATTTTTATTGCTCCAAGATAAATAGGAATTGTTTCAGCTGCAAAACAATTAGTAATCTTCTCTGTGAAATAATAATCTGTCTGCATATTTTCTATTGCAAATGAAAAACGGTATTCCTGCAGTGGTTTCTCAATTTCTACGTAGCCACCATTAACTGCTTTCCCATAAACATCAGCCAGACATTTATCTCTACAATATCTGGCAGCTGATATTCTTTTTTTGTGCATTTCACACATTGCTTTATCAGAAGAGAGAAAAGAAACATTTTTTGTCTTTTTTTCATATGCATTTTCAGTCAGCAGTTCAGGATTATCCTTTGCATACCAAATTCCAGCACTTGCAGGGTAAAAGGCTGCATTGGATATATTATTTAATATCTCATCATCAAATGTAAAAATTCTTTCAAATTCATTTTCTAATCCTTTATGCTTTTTAAATATCTTATAATCATTTGGCACAATTGCTCTGGACTCAATAAGCATCCCATACTTTTTATCCGGTTTTCCCATCGTTTGCAACATAGCATTATGAGTGTAAAAATGGGTTTTAAATCCCCAGTTATAACGATCCCATATAAAATAACGTCCTAAATTCTCATATGGTCCAGCTGCCATATGAATATCTCTCATAAAATAAAAGTTATATGGTTCACCATATCTATTATACACGCATGGCTGAGTGCTATCTAATTCTCTGTAATAATTGTATAACGGCTTATATGTTTTCAGATTACCAATAAATGGTATATATTTACTTCTAATATATCCTTTAATATCCATAATTTTATTTATCTTCCTTCATTAATCCGGATCATAAAATCTCTTTAATTTGCCTTCCGTTCTTTCTTCACGCATCATATAAGAATTATAATCTTTTGGCAAATGTCCAATATCCCAAGCACAATATCCATTATAGTTCAATTCATATACTAAAGCCTTAGATGTTGGTCCAAGAATAAAGCAAAGCAAATATTCTTTTCCATATTGTTTTGCACGAGAAAGCAATTCATCAAATTCATCAAACGCATTCTTGGATGGTCCCGTTTCATAGATCACTTCTCTAGCATTTTCAAACAAATTATATTGTAATTTTGTCAAAACTCCATTTCCTGAAAAAATTACTAATTTCTTATTGGAAAATAATTGTTTTATCCTGCCAAAGTATGTCTCAAAATCATATTCTTTATAAAGCTGATAAATTTGATTAAAACTAGCATCTATATATAGATTCTGCTTATTGCACACTTCAGCAAAAAATCTGCCAAATTTATAACTATATAATTGATAAAATGATCTGTTAAATTCATTGAATATGCTATT
>ERZ1026772.139-NODE-139-length-55395-cov-10.549566_pt1 | contig 55395 bp, 46 predicted proteins | sample MGYA00380124_ERZ1026772 | MGnify/ENA primary metagenome ERZ1026772 (study PRJEB33269, sample SAMEA4719760) | human gut metagenome | biome: human-associated habitat; feature: organic feature; material: feces | place: Cameroon | collected 2013-10 ...
CGCCGGTCTTGCCCAGATAGTCGATCTCCTCCGGCGTCAGGCCGGCCTTCAGCCGCCCGCCGATGATGGCGATGGTGGCGGGTACGGCGCCGCTCTCCCGGATGAGCTTCTCCACGTTCAGCGCCGTCTCCACATTCTGAGGATAGGGCATACCGTGGCTGATGATGGTGCTCTCCAGCGCCACCACGGGCTTTCCGGCGCGGATAGCCTCCTGCACCTCGGGTGCAACGTCCAGATAACGATTCATATCAAAGTTCCTCCTTGTCAAGAATATAGCGTATGTTTTCCCAGCTCATGCCGGGGTGGATGGTCTCGGAAGCGGTGCAGGCCAGTGCGCCGGCGCCTATGGCCAGACGCGCTGTCTCTGCCAGCGGCTTGCCGTGGGCGATGCAGGCGGCCAGCGCCGCCGCTGCCGCGTCGCCGCCGCCGGTGGCGTTGGCGACCTGTATCTTGGGGCAGGCTATGCGGGCGGTATGTCCCTCCCGGTCGGCAGCGTACAGACCGTCGCTGCCCAGCGAGATGTACACCTGCCGCAGGCCGGTCTCCAGCAGCTTCTCCGCCGCACGGGCGGCGTCGGCATCCGTCTGAATGGTCACGCCGCTGAGCAGCTCCGCCTCTATGCGGTTGGGCTTCAGCGCCGTCAGGCGGCCCAGCACCGGCTTGAGCTTGGGGGCCTTGATGGTGGATACCGGGTCGGCCAGCAGGGGGGCGGTGCAGTGCTCGCACAGCCAGTGCAGCGACGATTCCGGCAGATTCGTCTCTATCACCACCAGATCGGCGTGGTTGATGTAATCCAGCCGCTGACGCAGGAAGTCCGGCGTCATGTGGTCGTAGATGGCCATATCATTGACCGCCAGCGCCATGTCGCCGTCGCTGTCGTCGATGAACAGGTAGGTGCCGGTGCGCCCGTCGGGGATGACGGCGCTGTGGGTCAGGTCGAGGCCGATGGCGGCGGCGTTCTCCCGCACGCTCTGGGCGAAGCTGTCCTGTCCCAGCACCGTGACCATGGAGACCTGCTCGCCAAGCAGACACAGGTTGTGGGCGATGTTGCGCCCCACGCCGCCCAGCGACGTGGTGACCCGGCCGGGATTGGAGTCCCGCGCCACCAGCGGCGCATGGGACACCGCGCCGATGTCCATATTTACACCGCCCACCACCACGATATACGGGTCGGTGCGCAGCAGATAGCCACGCCCGGCGATGTAGCCCTTCTTCATCAGGCTGGAGATGTGTACCGCCGCGCTGGAGCGGGTGATCCCCGCCTTTTCAGCCAGCTCCTGCTGGGAGATCATGGGGTTTTCCCGGATCCACTCCAACAGCTGGCGTTCCCGCTGGGTCATGGTATCGCCTCCTAAACGAAACTTAACTTTCTAATCATGTGCTTATAATAGCGCGGCGAAAGAGGTTTGTCAAGAGGAAAACTGCCCTTGTAAAATGCGGCGAGGCAGTGTATAATATCAAATCACAGCGCAAGACCCCGAAATATCAACAGAAAAGGTGAAAGACTATGGAACGAATGAGAATCGCAGCGATCTTCGCCGACCAGGAATCTCTGGGCGGCAAAGAGGTCACCGTCTGCGGCTGGGCGCGTACCATCCGCGACATGAAGACCTTTGGCTTCATCGAGCTGAACGACGGCTCCTGCTTTAAGAATTTGCAGGTGGTCATGTCCGCCGAGGAGCTGCATAATTATAAGGAGATCGCCGCGCAGAACGTGGGTGCGTCCCTGATCGTCCGCGGTACCGTGGTGCTGACACCTGACGCCAAGCAGCCGCTGGAGGTGAAGGCTCACACCATCGAGGTGGAGGGCAAGTCCACCCCGGATTACCCCCTGCAGAAGAAGCGCCACAGCGTGGAGTTCCTGCGCACCATCCAGCATCTGCGTCCACGCACCAACCTGTTTTCCGCCACCTTCCGCGTCCGCTCTGCGGCGGCCTACGCCGTCCACGAGTTCTTCCAGAGCCGGGGCTTCGTCTATGTCCAGACCCCCATCATCACCGGCTCCGACTGTGAAGGCGCCGGCGAGATGTTCCAGGTGACCACCCTCGACCTCAACAATGTCCCCAAGACCGAGGATGGCGAGGTGGACTATACCCAGGATTTCTTCGGCAAGAAGACCAGCCTTACTGTGTCCGGCCAGCTGAACGCCGAGAACTTCGCCATGGCCTTCGGCGATGTGTACACCTTCGGCCCCACCTTCCGTGCCGAAAACTCCAACACCCAGCGCCACGCCGCCGAGTTCTGGATGATCGAGCCGGAGATGGCCTTCTGCGATCTGGCAGGCGATATGGACGTGGCGGAGGCCATGATCAAGCACATCATCCGCCGTGTGCTGGAGCGCTGCCCCGATGAGATCGACTTCTTCAACAGCTTTGTGGACAAGGGCCTGCGGGAGCGTCTGGAGCACGTGGCGTCCTCCGATTTCGGCCGCGTCAGCTACACCGAGGCGGTGGAGATCCTGAAGAAGAACAACGACAAGTTCGACTATAAGGTGGAGTGGGGCACCGACCTCCAGACCGAGCATGAGCGGTATCTGACGGAGCAGGTCTACAAAAAGCCGGTGTTCGTCACCGACTATCCCAAGGACATCAAGGCGTTCTATATGCGCCTGAACGACAACGGCAAGACCGTGGCCGCTGCCGACTGTCTGGTACCCGGTATCGGCGAGATCATCGGCGGTAGCCAGCGTGAGGAGCGTCTGGAGCTGCTGGAGAGCCGCATCCGCGAGCTGGGCATGCGCGAGGAGGATTACTGGTGGTATCTCGACCTGCGCCGCTACGGCAGCTGCCGTCACGCGGGCTTCGGCCTCGGCTTCGAGCGCATGGTAATGTACCTCACCGGCGTCAGCAACATCCGCGACGTGGAGCTGCATCCCCGCACCGTGGGCAACGCCGATTTCTAAAAAGGATACGAAAGAGCGCCCTGCGGGGCGCTCTTTTACTTTGTAAAAGGTGTCCTCCGCAGGTAAAGAGAAATTCTCATCTCTGTAAGAAATAGGCAAAGAGTGAAATTTGGGGTAGAAATTCGCGGGCGGCTCTGCTATAATAAGCGCCTACGAGCAGCCGGGGTATTCTTTCGATGTAATATCGTATATTAGATGCACTTGTAAAACGCTGAACTTTATATTAGATATTTAGGAGAAATATATGGAAACACAGAAAAAGCGCCGGGGCGACCGCAAGGACGGACGTCTGCTGCGGGAACTGGATTCCCTGCACTTTATCACCGGCATCATCTATCCAAACCGCTGCGACAACGAGGCGTATGTCTCCGAGCGCATCGATCTGACCGCCATGAACGCCTATCTGACGGAGAAAAATCAGACGGAGACGGAGTTTCCCTACACCATGTTCCATCTGGTGGTGGCGGCACTGCTGAAGACCATCACCCTGCGGCCCAAGCTGAACCGCTTCATCGTCAACAGCAATTTCTACCAGCGCAACGAGGTGTCCGCCGCGTTCGTGGTGAAAAAGCAATTCTCCGACAAGGGCGCCGAGGCGCTGGCGGTGCTGCACAGCCGGGAGGACAACACGCTGGAGGACGTCCACGCGTACATCCGCCAGCAGGTGACGGAGTGCCGCAGCGAGAAGGTCGACCCCACCACCGGCGTCATGGATTATCTGAACAAGATCCCCCGCTTTATCAGCAAGACCGCCATCCGCATCCTCATGTGGCTGGATAAGCACGGCTGGGTGCCGGCGGATATCATTGCCACCGACCCCTACTATAACTCTGTGGTCATCTCCAATCTGGGCTCCATCAAGCTCAAGTGCGGCTATCACCACCTGACCAACTGGGGTACCTGCTCGATGTTCTGCATTATCGGCGAGAAGAAGCTGTCGCCGTTTTTCGATGCAGAGGGCCGTGCGACCATGCGGGAGACGCTGGATCTGGGTCTGACCATCGATGAGCGTCTGGCGGATGGCTACTATTACTCCAAATCCGTGCGCCTGCTGAAGTACCTGCTGGAGCACCCGGAGGAGCTGGAAAAACCGATGAAGGAGGAAGTACAGTATGAGTGAAGTAAAGACCCCGTGGAAGCCTTATATGGGTGATGTTCCCATGCATCTGGACTATTTTCAGGGCAGTATGTTCGACGCTGTGGAGCGCATCGCCGATATGTACCCCAACAATATCGCCTTTGACTTTATGGGCCGCTCCGTCACCTATCGCAAGATGGTGCAGGAGATCGAAAAGTGTGCCAAGAGCCTGAAGACGCTGGGCGTCCGGGTGGGCGACAAGGTGACCATCGCCATGCCCAACTGCCCGCAGGCCATCTATATGTTCTACGCGGTGAATCTGGTGGGCGGTATCGCCAATATGATCCACCCCCTGTCGGCGGAGAAGGAGATCGAGTTCTATCTCAACGCCTCCGAGTCCACCACCGCCATCACGCTGGATCAGTTCTACAACAAGTTTGAGCATATCCGGCAGAACACCGGCATCATCAACATCATCATCGCCTCCGTAAAGGACGAGCTGAGCCGCACCATCCGCGCCGGCTATATGCTCACCGAGGGACGCAAGATCCAGAAGATCCCCGAGGATGCGCCTGTCATCCGCTGGCGGGAATTTATGGAGATGTCCCGGTACTGCTTCTATAAGAACTACCGGGTGGAGCGGGGCTTCAACGATCCCGCCGTCATCCTGTACTCCGGCGGCACCACCGGCACCACCAAGGGCATCGTGCTGACCAACGGCAACTTCAACGCGCTGGGGCAGCAGATCATCGCCACCAATCCCATGTTCCGGCCCGGCGACCGGATGCTGGCGGCCATGCCCCTGTTCCACGGCTTCGGTCTGGGCGTGTGCGTCCACTCCATGCTGTCCCAGGGCGGACGCTGCATCCTGATCCCCCGCTTTACCGCCAAGAGCTACGCCAAGCAGATCGTGAAGTACAAGTGCAACTTCATCGCCGGCGTCCCCACGCTGTATGAGGCGCTGCTGCGTCTGCCCAGCATGGACAACGCCGATCTCAGCAGCCTGAAGGGTGTGTTCTCCGGCGGCGACAGCCTTTCCATCGAGCTGAAGAAGAAATTCGACAAGTTCCTGTACGACCACAAGGCTGTCATTCAGGTGCGGGAGGGCTACGGCACCACCGAGACGGTGACCGCCTGCTGCCTCACCCCCACCAATATCTATAAGGAGGGCTCCATCGGCCTGCCCTTCCCGGATACCTACATTAAGATCGTCAAGCCCGACACCGACGAGGAGGTTCCCTACGGCGAGGAGGGCGAGATCCTGCTGGCCGGTCCCACCGTCATGAAGGAGTACATGAATAACCCCGAGGAGACCGCAAAGACGCTGCGCAAGCACGCCGACGGCCTGACGTGGGTGTACACCGGCGATCTGGGCAGCATGGACGAGCAGGGCTTCATCTACTTCAAGGGCCGCGCCAAGCGGATGATCATCTCCTCCGGCTACAACGTGTATCCCGGCCAGCTGGAGAACATTCTGGACGCCCATGAGAAGGTGCAGATGAGCTGCATCATCGGCGTACCCGACGCCTATAAGATGCAGAAGGTCAAGGCGTTCGTCACCCTCAAGCCCGGCGTCCCCGCCGACGACAACACCAAGCAGGAGCTGCTGGCCTACTGCCGCAAGCATATCGCCAAGTATGCCATGCCCTACGACATCGAGTTCCGGGACGAGCTGCCCAAGACGCTGGTGGGCAAGGTGGCCTACCGTGTGCTGGAAGAGGAGGAAAAGGCGAAGCTGGCCGCCCAGCAGTCCGGTATGTAACACGCTCCGCCATATAGAAAGAAGGAGACTGACCCATGGAAAAGGAATTGAAACGGCACTATATGCTCATTGTGGATTTTCTGGGACACATTCTCGGCCCGGATTACGAGATCGCTCTGCACGAGCTGAACGATGACTCCAACGAGATCATCGCCATTGCCAACGGCGAGCTGACCGGCCGTCATCTGGGGTCGCCTCTGAGCAATAAGATGCTGGAATACGTGGCGGGCAACCTGTACGAGACCCAGAACTATGTGCTGAACTTTGAGTCGGTGTCCGCCACCGGCAAGACCATGTGCTCCAACTCCATGTTCATCAAGGGACGCTCCGGTGAGCTGGCGGGGCTGCTGTGCATCAACTTCGACGCCAGCCGCTATGAGGAGCTGGCCCGCCGTGTCATGGATCTGTGCGGCGGCAATCAGCGCCGCGGTGTGCCCAGCGGCACCCGGCTCATCGCCGACGGCAACGACCCGGTGGAGACGCCGGTGCGCAGCGGCTACCCCACGTCTATCGCCGGCGCCACCGCCAGCATCGTCTCGCAGGTGGTGGCGGACTATCCGGTGGAGGTGGATCGCCTGACGCAGGAGGAGAAGATGGAGATCATGGATATCCTGAACCGCAAGGGCGTGTTCCTGCTGAAGGGCTCCGTGAGCCATGTGGCCCAGGCGCTCCACAGCTCCGAGGCCAGCATCTACCGGTATCTGGGAAAGCTGAACAACAAGTGAGCAAACAGGAAAAGAGCCGGACGGCATAGCCGTCCGGCTCTTTCTTGCTGTGTTTTCAGGCCAGATAGCTGGCGAGACTGACCATCAGCGGCATGGTCAGGGCGGAAAACGCCGTCTGCACCGACACCATGGAGGATGCCAGCGCCGTGTCCAGCTTGAACTTGGCGGAGAACATACTCATCAGGGCGGCGGGCGGTGCGCTGGCGGCGATGACGGTGATGACCGTCAGGCGGCTGTCCAGCCACAGCGCCAGACAGACACCCAGCGACAGCAGGGGAAACGCCACCAGCCGCAGCAGCATGGATATCCACGAGTTGATGCCCTGCAGGGCGGCGCGGAAGTCGGCGTGGCTGAGCTGATAGCCCACCACCACCATGGGCAGCGGCGTGTTCAGATCGGACAGGTAGGTGATCGGTATCATCACGATCTCCGGCAGGGTGATCTGCAGCAGGAACAGCGCCATAGCCAGCGCGATGCTGATGACGCCGGGATTCAGCAGCAGGGGGCGCAGCTTCAGCTGGGAGCGGTCACCGGTCATGGCGAAGACACCGTAGGTCCATGTGAGGAACGTGAACACCACCACATAGGCGGAGCCGTAGAACACACCGATGCTGCCGAACAGGGCGGTCATCAGGGGGTATCCCATAAAGCCGCAGTTGGAGAACACGGAGCCGAACAGCATCAGACCCCGGCGGTGGGCGTCCTTCTCCCGGAGGATGAGACGGGACAGCACGATAAACGCGGCATGGAGCAGCAGGGCGATCCCCAGCGAGATGGCAAACTCATGGAGCAGCTCATGCTCCAGCGGGCGCTGGAACGCCACCAGCAGCATACAGGGGGAGACGACGTACATCACCAGATTGCTCATGGTCAGGGAGCCGCGGTCGTCGATGAGCTTGACCTTGCCCAGCACAAAGCCCACCGCCATCAGCAGGTACAGCGTGATGATCTGACGGCCTACCGTCAGGAAGGATTCGATCATGGGGGAGGAGCCTCCTTTGTCAAGATGGAGGGCTGCGGGAATTTGCCGCAGTCCTAAGACGCACCAGACAAGTCTACCACAAAAAGGAACACTGTCAAGAGTAACGGTTGTTTTACGGAGAAATTCGGCGTATAATATAACCACCTATGGAACTTTGGGAGGAGCCCTATGAAATTGATGGTTCTTGACGGCAACAGCATCGTCAACCGCGCCTATTACGGCATCCGGCCCCTGACCACCCGGCAGGGTCTGTATACCAACGCCATCTACGGCTTTGTCACCACGCTCCAGCGTCTGCTGGACGAGGAGAAGCCGGAGGCGCTGTGCGTCACCTTCGACCGGCGGGAGCCTACGTTCCGCCACCAGGCGGATGCGTCCTACAAGGCGCAGCGCAAGGGAATGCCGGAGGAACTGGCCATGCAGATGCTGCCGCTCAAGCAGGTGCTGACGGCTATGAGCATCCCCCAGTACGAGCTGACCGGCTACGAGGCCGACGACCTCATCGGCACCATCAGCCGCAAATGCGAGGCCGACGGCTGGGACTGCGTCGTGGTCACCGGCGATAAGGACAGCCTCCAGCTCATCACCGACCACACCAAGGTGAAGCTGGTGTCCACCCGCATGGGGCAGACCACCACGAGGGATATGACGCCGGAGACGTTCCGGGAGACCTACGGCTTTGCGCCCATCCATATGATCGACCTGAAGGCGCTGATGGGCGACAGCTCCGACAACATCCCCGGCGTACCGGGCATCGGAGAAAAGACCGCCATGGCGCTGGTGCAGGAGTACGGCAGCATCGATGCGCTGTACGCGCAGATGCCGGACGTTCACGCCAAGCCTGCCGCCCTTCGCAAGCTGCAGGAGGGGGAGGAGGCGGCGCGGCACAGCTATTGGCTGGCCACCATCGTCACCGACGCGCCGCTGGACTTCAAGCCGGAGGACAACCTGCGCCAGCCCTTCAAGCCGGAGCTGTACGACCTGTTCCTGCGTCTGGAATTCCAGAAGCTCATCGACAAGTACGGTCTGTCCCCCAGCCGCACCGTGGAGGAAAAGCCATCCCACACCGCCCATGCGGAGATCGTGGAGACGGCGGCGCGGGCGGAGGAGCTGCTGACCCTGTGGCGGGCGGCAGAGCACGTCACTGTATACGGTCTGCCGGATCTCTCCGCGCTGGCGGTAGAGTGCGAGGCGGGGGAGGACGCGACCCTGATGGCGGAGCTGTACGAAAACCGCTACGCCGGGAACTGGCACGACCTGCTGGCGTCGCTGTTCGCGGCGGACATCAAAAAGGTGGGGCATCACATCAAGGATACCATGCGCGCCCTGCTGGAGCGGGAGCTGCCCGCCGAGGGCTTCGTGTTCGACACGGCACTGGCGGCCTACCTCTGCGACGCCACCGCCGGCAGCTACGATATCCCCAAGCTGTTTCTCTCCTTTTATAACGAGGAGCTGCCCAAGCCCGCCCACCTGTCGCCGGAGGCGTTCACTTCCCTGCTGGGGGACGACGCGGCGGCACAGACGGCGCTCATCAGCTATACCTCCGCCGTGTCGGCGCTCCACGGAACGCTGGCGCCCAAGCTGCGGGAGCTGGACATGGAGCCGCTCTACGACGATGTGGAGCTGCCGCTGTGCCGGGTGCTGGCGGAGATGGAGACGGCGGGGTTTCTGGTGGATCGGAAGGCGCTGGCCCAGTACGGCGAGACGCTGCAGGGCGTTATGGACGAGACGGAGCAGGCCATTTACGACGCGGCGGGGGAGACGTTCAACATCAACTCCCCCAAGCAGCTGGGGATCATCCTGTTTGAAAAGCTGGGTTTGCCCCACGGCAAAAAGACGAAGACCGGCTGGTCCACCAATGCCGATGTGCTGGAAAAGCTGCGGTACGACGCGCCCATCGTGGCGGATGTGCTGCGCTACCGGCAGTACGCCAAGCTGAAAAGCACCTATGTGGACGGGCTTTTGAAGGTCATCGACCCGGATGGCCGGGTGCGTACCAGCTTCCAGATGACCGTGACGGCTACGGGCCGTCTCAGCTCCACCGAGCCGAATTTGCAGAATATCCCCACCCGCACGGAGCTGGGCAGCCAGCTGCGGCGGATGTTCACCGCACCGGAGGGCTGTGTGCTGGTGGACGCGGACTACTCCCAGATCGAGCTGCGGCTGCTGGCACACATTGCCGGAGATGCGGAGATGCAGGCGGCGTTCCGGTCGGGGGCGGACTTCCACACCGTCACCGCCTCCCGCGTGTTCCACGTGCCGCCGGCGGAGGTGACGCCGGAGATGCGCCGCCGGGCCAAGGCGGTGAACTTCGGCATCGTCTACGGCATCTCCGCCTTCTCGCTGGCGCAGGACATCGGCGTATCCGTGGCGGAGGCCAAGGCGTATATGGAGCGGTATTTTGAGACGTATCAGGGCGTGCGGCAGTATATGACCGACGTGGTGGCCAAGGCGGAGCAGGACGGCTACGTCCAGACGCTGATGCACCGCCGCCGCACTCTGCCGGAGCTGAAAAGCAGCAATTTCAACCTGCGGGAGTTCGGCAAGCGGGTGGCGCTGAATATGCCGGTACAGGGTACCGCCGCCGATATCATGAAGCTGGCCATGGTGCGGGTACACCGCCGCCTGAAGCGGGAGGGGCTGCGCGCCCGGCTTCTCATGCAGGTACACGACGAGCTGATCGTGGAGTGTCCGGCATCGGAGCAGGAGCAGGTAGAGCGCCTGCTGACGGAGGAGATGGAGCAGGCCGCCAGCCTGTCCGTCCCTCTGATCGCCGAGGCGCACAGCGGCAAAAACTGGCTGGCGGCAAAGGAGTAAGATATGAAACAGGTAAAGATCGTACCCATGGCGGCGGAGCATCTGGACCGGCTGGAGCAGCTGGAGCGGATGTGCTTTTCCCGTCCGTGGTCTAAAAAAATGCTGGCGGAGGAGCTGGACAACCAGTGCGCCGCCTTTCTGGTGGCGGTAGAGCCGGAGACGGAGCAGCCGGTGGGCTACGCCGGACTGCTGGTGGTGGCCGACGAGGGCTATATCACCAATGTGGCGGTGGATCCCGCCTGCCGGCGGCAGGGCGTGGCAAACCAGCTCTTGCAGGTGTTCGACAGCTTTGCCCGGGGCAACCATCTGGCGTTCCTGACGCTGGAGGTGCGGCCCTCCAACGCGGCGGCCATCGCGCTGTATGAGGGCTTCGGCTTCGCGGAGGCAGGGCGGCGCAGGAACTACTACGACCTGCCCAAGGAGGACGCCCTCATCCTGACGAAATACTACACGGAGGAGGCGGCGCAATGAACATTCTGGCTTTCGAATCCTCCTGTGACGAGACGGCGGTGGCGGTGGTGCGGGACGGACGGCAGGTGCTGTCCGATGCTATTTTGTCTCAGGCGGATATGCACGCCCTGTACGGCGGTGTGGTGCCGGAGATCGCCTCCCGCAAGCACGTGCAGGCCATCGCTGCCCTGTCTGACAAGGCGCTTGCCGACGCGGGGCTGACCAAAAAGGATGTGGACGCCGTGGCGGTGACGTATGCCCCCGGTCTCATCGGCGCGGTGCTGGTGGGGGTGTCCTTTGCCAAATCCGCCGCCTATGCGCTGGGCGTGCCGCTGATCCCCGTCCACCATGTGCGGGGACACATCGCCGCCAACTATCTGGCGTTCCCGGAGCTGGAGCCACCCTTCGTGGCGCTGGCTATCTCCGGCGGCAACACCCTAATCGTGGACATGCGGGACTACACGGACATGACGGTGCTGGGCGCCACGCGGGACGACGCGGCGGGGGAGTGCTTTGACAAGGCCGCCCGTGTGCTGGGGCTGCCCTACCCCGGCGGCAGACCCATGGATGAGCTGGCACAGCAGTCCGCAGGCGGCAAGTACGAGCTGCCCCGCGCCCATGTGTCCGGCGCGGAGCTGGATATGAGCTTTTCCGGCCTGAAGACCGCCGTGGTGAATCTGGCCCACAACGCCCAGCAGAAGGGGGAGGCGCTGGACGCCCCTGCGCTGGCGCGGGATTTCGCCTGTGCCGTATCCGGCGAGCTGGTACCCCGCGCCATGCGGGCGCTGGAGCTGACGGGCCACACCAAGCTGGTGGCAGCCGGCGGCGTGGCAGCCAACTCCGTCATCCGCGCCGATCTGGAGCGGGCCTGCCGCCGGGCAGGTGTGGAGCTGTTTCTGCCGCCGCTGCGTTGGTGCGGCGACAACGGCGCCATGATCGGCGCCCAGGGCTATTACGAGTATCAGGCGGGTCGCACGGCCGGCCTGGAGCTGAACGCCTACGCCACCATGGATCTGGGTACATTGGAATAACGCGGCGCCCCCGTTCTGTCGACCGACAGGGCGGGGGCGTTTTTTGCGTCTAATGCAAGAGAGAAGGTAACATTATGGTAACGTTGCAGTAAACTTCGACATTATGTAAAGTAAATCGGGGAATGATGACAGGGTATAACGCAGTTACCTGTGCTGGATATTTTTTGTAAAAAACCGTAAAACCACTGAAAGTAAAGGCGTTAAGGCGTTGTGGATAACTCGGTGGAAAGTGTGGATAACTATATGTAGAGATTATGCGGTGTCGTATTATGTAAAATGTTTGTAAAGGGAAGAGCTTGCGGGAAAACAGGAGAATTATCCGGTAAAAGTGGGAGAATAGGGGAAAGGGCTTCTATTTGCGGGAAGGGACGTACCACGGAAAGAAGCACCAAATGTTCGGTACAGCACAAAAACGGAAGATTATGACGATGCGATTACGTTATGTATTATTTTTGCCGGCGCGGAAAAAAGGTTGACGGCGGGGAAGGAGTATGTTATACTATCACCCGGTGTTTAACCATGCTTGTGTGGCTCAGCTGGCAGAGCAGCTCACTCGTAATGAGCAGGTCGCCGGTTCGAATCCGGCCACAAGCTCCAGACTCCTCGCGGATGACGCGAGGAGTTTTTCTATGTACAAGAGCGACGACAAACGATATACACTTCCCATGAAGAACGCGGAGGCCTCCGTCCGCATGGAGGGCTGTCAGGTGACGCCCCAGATGCGGGAGCAGTGCCAGCGGGTGCTGCGGGGCGAGGTGACCACGGCGGAGCTGCTGCGGCACGGGGCGCAGGGCAGTTCGGCGGAGCGGACAAATTAAAAAAGAGGATGGCCGCGTGGCCATCCTCTTTTTTGTGCGTTACCGCTGGTATTCGAATTCCAGATCGTACATACTGACGATGTCGCCGTCCTGAATGCCCATGTCCTCCAGCGTGTCGAACAGACCGCTCTGGCGCAGCATCTTGTCGAAGTACATCCGGCTCTCGTAGTCGGAGAAGTTGATGTTGCCCATGAGCCGCTGGAGCCACAGCCCCTCCACCAGCCAGGTGTTGTCCTCCCGCTCGATGTGCAGCGGCTCGGTGGTGTCGATGACCGGCGGCTTGGGGACATACTCCGGCTCGTACACCGTCACCGGCGGCAGCTCGCTGAGCCGCTGGCTGATACGCTGCACCAGCTCCCGCGTACCCTGATGGGTGGCGGCGGACATGGCGAAGAACTCGTAGCCCAGAGCCTCCACATGGGCGCGGAAGGCGTCCAGCTGCTCCGTATCCGCCAGCAGATCGGTCTTGTTGGCCACGGCGATCTGGGGGCGGGTGGCCAGCTCCGGGCTGTACTCCCGCAGCTCGGCGTTGATGGCGTCAAAGTCCGCAATGGGGTCGCGTCCCTCGCTGCCGGACACATCCACCAGATGCACCAGCAGACGGCAGCGGTCGATGTGCCGCAGGAAGTCATGACCCAGTCCGGCGCCCTCGCTGGCGCCCTCGATGATGCCGGGGATGTCCGCCATGACGAAGCTGACGCCCTCGTCCACGTAGACCACGCCCAGATTGGGGTAAAGGGTGGTGAAATGGTAGTTGGCGATCTTGGGGTGGGCCTTGCTGACCACACTGAGCAGCGTGGACTTGCCCACGTTGGGGAAGCCCACCAGTCCCACGTCCGCCAGCAGCTTCAGCTCCAGCACTACATCGTGGCTCTCGCCGGGCAGACCGGCCTTTGCGAAGCGGGGTACCTGTCGGGTGGGGGTGGCGAAATGCTGGTTGCCCCAGCCGCCCCGGCCGCCCTTGCACAGCACAAAGGGGGTGTCGTCAGACATATCCTTGATGATCTCGCCGCTCTCGGCGTCGCGCACCAGCGTGCCGCGGGGGACGCGGATGGTCAGGCTCTCGCCGTCCTTGCCGGACTTGCGGCCGCCCTGTCCGTCCACGCCATTGCCTGCCACATATTTGCGCTTGTAGCGGAAGTCCATCAGCGTGGACATATTGTCGTCCACCTTCAGGATGATGGAGCCGCCGTTGCCGCCGTCGCCGCCATCGGGGCCGCCGGCGGCGATGTACTTCTCCCGATGGAACGCCACCGCGCCGTTGCCGCCGTTGCCGGCCCGCACGGTGATCCGCGCCTTATCAATAAAACCAGTTGCCATGGTGCTTACCTCACTGTATCTGAAAAATGTACCCACTGACCCATAATATATTTATTCTACCCGAAAACGGGGAAAAGGTCAACAAAAAAGCTCCCGCCACCGGCGGGAGCTTTTGCTGTGTGTTTACTCAGCGGGGTAGACGGAGACCTTTTTGCGATCCTTGCCCAGACGCTCAAAGCGGACAACGCCGTCAGCCTTGGCGAACAGGGTGTCGTCAGTGCCCTTGCCCACGTTGGTGCCGGGGTGGATATGGGTACCGCGCTGGCGCACCAGAATGTTGCCGGCCAGCACGAACTGCCCGTCAGCGCGCTTGGGGCCAAGGCGCTTGGACTCGGAATCACGGCCGTTCTTGGTGGAGCCCATACCTTTTTTGTGGGCGAAGAACTGCAGAGAAATGTTCAGCATATTTCAGTACCATCCTTTCTGTAAGATACTTTCGCGGGAACAGGAGGGTTTTACGCCTCCAGAACTTCGATATGATCCGGATACTCGTCGTGAAGCTCCGCCAGATAGACCATCAGGCCGGTGAGCAGGTTCTGACACGTGCTCTCCGCCGTCTGCGCCAGCCCGCCGGGCAGCCGCAGGGAGATGGAGGCGTCCTTCTCGTTGACTTTCACCGCGGCACACAGTCCCATCACGTCGTTGACGGTGGATTCCACCAGCCGCACGGCGCTGGTCACGGCGGCGCAGACGATATCCTCGCCCTCCTCCGCGTAACCGCTGTGGCCTTTTGCATCAAATCCGATGATGCGGGATTCCTCTGTGAGGAATGTAACAGTGGTCATACTGCCTTAGAACGTGATCTTGCCGATCTCGACCTTGGTGTACGGCTGACGATGACCCTGCCGTTTGCGATAACCCTTCTTGGGGGTGTACTTGAAGATACGGATCTTCTTACCCTTGCCGTTCTTCACGACGGTGGCATCCACCTTCGCGCCCTCCACCACGGGAGTGCCGAACTTGGTGTTCTCGCCATCCACGATAGCCAGCACCTGATCGAAAACCACGGAATCACCAGCGTTGACGTCCAGCTTCTCGATGAACAGAGTGTCACCCTCGCTGACGTTGTACTGCTTACCGCCAGTCACGATAATAGCCTGCATTACTTGTTGCACCTACCTTTCCTTCATTACGGACTCGCTGTCGGGGGCGTCCGGACGCGCCGAAACTTGATACCCATTCAAAGCGGCTTATCAAGTATAACAGCGGATATCCTGTTTGTCAACAGAAATACCCGCTGTTTTTGCAAAAATCTTTATTATTTTGTGGGATAGGCCAGCTTTTCCTCGGTCCAGTCCGCGATGACCGCCGCATAGTACCGGCAGCAGTCCCGTGCCAGCGCCACATCCAGATTCCGGCAGTTGCCGCACTCCGACACACTTCCTCCCGGCATCTCGCCCTCGTAGGATGCGCCTGCGGCAAAGACCTGCTGCAGAAGGCGAATGGCCTCGCTGATGGTGATCTGCGCCTCGTCGAACAGGAAGTAAAACCCGGTCTGGCAGCCAAAAGGCCCGAAGTAGATCACCGCGTCCTTCTGCTCGGAGTTCCGCAGCAGTGTGGCGATGATATGCTCCACAGAGTGTATCTCGGCGTTGCTCAGAAGGTCGCCGGTGTTGGGCTTTTTGAATCGCAGGTCGAGGGACACGACGTTCCCATCACGACGGCTGAGATACAGGCCCGGGATCAGCAGGGTGTGGTCTACGCTAAAGCTCGCAATACGTTCCATGGTTCAAACCTCCAGAAGGCGCTGCGCCAGCGGCAGCGCAGTTTTATTCAAGTCCCGCATGGCCTGCGGGAAATTGAAGTAGAAGTCGTGATGCGCCAGCACGCAGTCGGACACGGACTTCAGCGCCAGGAACGGCACGTTGTTGCGCCAGCACACCTGTGCCGCCGCGCAGCCCTCCATCTCGATGAGCAGGGGGTGGAAGGTGTCGGCGATCCAGCGGGCGCGGTCGCACTCGGTGGCGAACCAGTCGCCGGTGGCCACGCTGCCCACCCGGTAGGTGCATCCCAGCGCGTCCAGCGCGGCCTTGGCGGCCTCCTGCCGTGCGGTGGGGAAGTCCATACGGTTCACCGTGGAGATCAGCCCCACGGGGTCGCCGATGCCGGAGGTGTCCATGTCGTGCTGCATAAACCGATCCGGCAGCACCAGCGTACCGATAGGCAGATCCTCAAAGCAGCCCGCCACGCCTACATTCAGAATGAGGTCGGGGTGGTACAGGTCGATAAAAAGCTGGGTGGCCATGGCGGCGTTGACCTTGCCCACACCGCCGCAGCAGGCGATAATGTCCTCCTGAATGCGGTAGAACAGCACCCCGGCCTTCTCCTGCAGCAGCGGCGTCTCCTCGGTCAGCAGGCTCTCGATCTCACCCTTCATGGCGTACAGCAATCCAATACACATGGGTCATATCCTCCTGTAAAAAACCATTATCCTCATAATAATGACCTCGGTGGGGAAAAGTCAAGAGGCGCGTTGCAATATGCGGGTATTTCGTGGTAAAATAGCCGAAAGAACGACGACGGGGGAGAGCAGCTATGTCCGTTGCAGGCATTATTTGTGAATTTGATCCGCTCCACACCGGCCACGCCTATCTGATGGAGCAGGCGCGAGGGGCCGGGGCGGAGGCGGTGGTCTGCGCCATGAGCGGCAGCTTCACCCAGCGGGGCGGCTTTGCCGTGGCGGACAAGCTGGCCCGGGCGGAGATGGCGGTGCGCTGCGGCGCCAATCTGGTGCTGGAGCTGCCCACGGTGTGGGCCATGTCCACGGCGGAGCGGTTCGCGCAGGGCGGCGTGGACATCCTGACGCGCACCGGCGTGGTGACGGAGCTGGTGTTCGGCTCAGAGTGCGGCGATCTGGCGGGGCTGCGCCGTGCGGCGGACTGTCTGGAAAGCCCGGAATTTACCGCGTCGCTGGCATCGCTGCCGGAGGACGGGCGCACCTTTGCCGCCCGGCGACAGGCGGCGCTGGCCACCCTGCTGGGAGCGGAGGAGGCGGCGCTGCTGGCAAGCCCCAACAACACGCTGGCGGTGGAATATCTCCGCGCCATCCGACGGCTGGAAAGCCCACTGACCGCCCGGACGGTGCGGCGTACCGGCGCACAGCATGGCGAGGAGGCATCCGGCGGCTTCGCCTCGGCGTCCTATCTGCGGCAGCTGTTGGCGGAGGGGGAGCCGGAGCGTGCGGCGGCGTATATGCCTCCGGCGGCGGCGGAGATCCTCCGGCGGGAGCTGGCGGCGGGACGTATCACCGACGGGACACTGTGCCAGAGGGCCATATTGTCCCGGCTGCGCACCATGACCGCCGAGGGCTGGCGGCGCTTTGACGGCGGCGGTGAGGGGCTGGGCAACCGGCTGTATCAGGCGTCCCGCACCGGCGGTACGCTGGAGGCGGTGCTGGCTGCCGCCAAGACCAAACGCTACCCCATGGCGCGGCTGCGGCGGATGGTGCTGGCGGCGTGGCTGGACTTGCCCGCACCGCCGGCGCGCGCGCCCTACCTGCGGGTGCTGGCCGCCAACGATACGGGACGCCGCCTGCTGCGGCAGATGCGGGATGCGGGCGCGCCGGTGCTGACCAAGCCGGCGGACGTGTCCCTGCTGGGAGCCGAGGCGGAGGCCCTGTTTGCCGTGGAGAGCCGGTGTACCGATCTCTACGTGTTGGCGCGCCTCGATCCGGCGCAGATGACGCCGGGGCAGGAGTGGCGCATGACCCCGGTGATGCGGTAAATAGATCAGAAAAGCAAACGCTGCTGTGCGGCTCCACGGAGCCGCACAGCAGCGTTTTTGCGTCTGCATATGGTATGTTTGCGCGGGGAGATCAGGTGCGCTCCTCCACCTCGTACCCTGCGCGGCGCAGGGAGGAGAGGATCTCCTGAATGTGGGCCTTGTCCCGCGTCTCCAGCGACAGCTGCACCACGCAGGAGCCGATGGCGGCCCGGAGGTTGCGGCGCTCGTGGCTCACGTCCAGCACGTTGGCGCCCATGGACGACACGACGGTCAGGAACGACGCCAGCGCGTGGGGCTGGTCGGGCAGTACGGTGGAGAACGTGACGGTGCGGCCCTCCTTGGCAAGGCCGCGGGTGAGGATGCGCTCCAGCATGGTCACATCCACGTTGCCGCCGGACAGCAGGGCGCAGACCTTCTTGCCCTCGATGTTCACCTTGTGGTACATGGCGGCGGCGATGCCCACGGCGCCTGCGCCCTCGGCCACCAGCTTCTGCTTTTCCAGCACGGTCAGGATGGCGCTGGCGATCTCGCCCTCCGTCACCGTCACCACCTCGTCCACATACTTCCGGCACATATCGAAGGTCAGGTCGCCGGGGGTCTTGACCTTGATGCCGTCGGCCACGGTGTCGACACTGGAGAGGGTGATGATCTCGCCCTTTTTCAGGGATTCCGCCATGCTGGGCGCGCCCGCCGCCTGTACGCCGACAACGCGGCAGTCCGGCTTCAGGTTCTTCACGGCGTAGGCAAGGCCGGCGATCAGTCCGCCGCCGCCGATAGGCACGAAGATCACGTCCACATCCGGCAGCTGCTCCAGAATCTCCAGACCGATGGTACCCTGACCGGCCATGATGTGGTAGTCGTTGAAGGGGTGGATGAACGTCAGACCCTGCTCGTCCCGCAGGCGCACCGCCTCGGCGTAGGCGTCGTCGTACACGCCGGGTACCAGCACCACGTTGGCGCCGTAGCTGCGGGTGGCCTCGATCTTGGAGATGGGCGCGCCCTCGGGGATGCAGATGGTGGCCTTGATGCCCATGTCGCGGGCGGCGAAGGCCACGCCCTGGGCGTGGTTTCCGGCGGAGCAGGCGATGACGCCCCGGGCCTTCTCCTCATCGCTGAGGGTGGCGATCTTGTAGTACGCGCCCCGCAGCTTGAAGGCGCCGGTCTTTTGCAGACAGTCGGCCTTGAGGTAGAAGTCGCAGCCGGGGACGATGCCCTTGGTGGGGACCACGGGGGTGTAGTTGATAACGGGCGCCAGCACCCGCTGGGCGTCGTGGAGCATATCCATCGAGATCATGGGGAAGCCTCCTTTATATTTGTGGTGAGATGGGGGTCACTGTACGAAGCCGGACACCAGCTCCACCAGCACGTTGGTCATGGTATCCAGACTGGCGGCGGGGATCCACTCCCGTACACCGTGGAAGTTGTAGCCGCCGGTGGACAGGTTGGGGCAGGGCAGACCGTCCCAGGACAGGTGTGCGCCGTCGGTGCCGCCGCGGATAGGCACGCAGGCGGGCGTCACGCCGCTTTTCCGGAAGGCGTCCTCCGCCCGGCGGATCAGCTCCATGTGGGGCAGGATCTTCTCCTTCATGTTGTAGTAGCTGTCGGTGGTGACGGCCGTGGCCGTGCCTGCGCCGTACTTGGCATTGACGGCGTCGGCGCACCGGCGGAACAGTGCCTTGCGGGCCTCGAACTTTTCCCGGTCATGGTCGCGGATGATGTAGTGCAGCGCGGCCTCCGTCACGTCGCCGGACATGGCGTGCAGGTGGAAAAAGCCCTCGTAGCCGTCGGTCTTCTCCGGCACCTCGTCCGCCGGCAGCATGGCATGGAACGCCATAGCCACGGTGGCGGCATTGACCATCACATTCTTGGCGCTGCCGGGATGGACGCCCACGCCCCGGAACGTCACATCGCCGGAGGCGGCGTTGAAGTTCTCGTATTCGATCTCACCCAGCGGGCCGCCGTCCACGGTGTAGCCATAGTCACAGGCCAGCTCCGCCACGTTCAGACCGTCTACGCCGCAGCCGATCTCCTCGTCAGTGGTGAACACCACCCGAATCTCACCGTGGGGACGGCCTTGCAGCAGCTCCACGGCGGCCATGATCTCGGCGACGCCGGCCTTGTCGTCGGCGCCCAGCAGAGTGGTGCCGTCGGTGACGATCAGCTCCTCCCCGGCGTGGGCGGACAGGCCGGGACACAGCGCCTCCGTCAGAGAGACCGCGTCGGACAGGGGCAGGTCGCCGCCCTCGTACCGGACGACGCGGGGCTTTACGTTTTCACCGGGGGCGTCGGGAGCGGTATCCATGTGGGCGATGAGCGCCACCACCGGTGCGGTGACGCCGGGGGAGGCGGGCAGCGTGGCGATGACGTTGCCCGCGCTGTCCATGCGGCCATCCGTAAGGCCCAGCGCCGTCAGCTCCGCCAGCAGCACGCGGCCTAAATCCTTCTGCCGCTCCGTGGAGGGGGAGGCGCCGGTATGCTCATCCGAGGTGGTGTAATAGGTCACATAACGAAGAAAGCGGGAACGTGCCGTTTCCATGGTGAGATCCTCCTTTAATGTCAGTAGTTTCCTGCATACAGTGTAGCACATCCGGCGGCGGGCTGCAACGGGAAAAGCGGCTTTTCCCGTTGGCATAGGGACTGGCCGGCGTGGCATAGGTTCAGAAAAAGGGAGGTATGCGGGTATGCTATCGGCATTTTTGCTGTTGCTGTGCAACAGCCTGTTTTTATCGCTGCACCTGTCCGGCGGCGCGGGGTCATTCCCCAAGCCGCTGACGGCCCAGCAGGAGCGGGAGTATCTGCGGCGTTGCGCGGAGGGGGACTTAGAGGCGCGGAACCAGCTGGTGGAGCACAACCTGCGTCTGGTGGCGCACATTATCAAAAAGATGTAGTCCAAAATGCCAATCGGAAACGTGTAAGCCGGAAAAATACAGGGCTGAAGAAAACCCAACGGAGGATTGGTGGCGTACATCTTCCCTAAGTATTGCGCCACCAAATGCGGGACAACTGCTGTCTGGAAGCCTGAGAGTGGACAGCTACAACCGGCATCTGGATATTGCGTATCAAACGTATCTTCTATTGGCATAGGGGACAAGCACTATAAAACAAGAAGCAAAAAGAGACGGTGTGAACCGTCTCTTTTCCTATATGTTTATATTAAAAGTATACAAGGGAGGAGGAGAAACCTATGGCCGTATTCAGGGTGGAGAAAACGCGGAACTACACCGTCATGTCAAATCACCATCTGCGGGATAAGTCGCTGTCGCTGAAGGCGAAGGGGCTGCTGTCCCTGATGCTGTCGCTGCCGGAGGATTGGGACTACACTACCAAAGGGCTGGCCTGCATCTGCAAGGACGGTGTGGACAGCATCTGTGCCACAGTGCGGGAGCTGGAGGGCGCGGGGTATATCGTGCGAGCGCGGGAACGCCACGCGGACGGTACGCTGGGCGGCATCGAATATACCATTCTGGAGCAGCCCAGGGAGCCGGAAGCACCTAAACGGGAAAATCCCGTTCAGGCGGAAAATGCTGGTGACGCACCTAAACGGGCTTTTCCTGAACAGGTAAAACCTGTCTTGGGAAAACCTGAACAGGAAAATCCCGCGCAATTAAATATACAAGAACAAAGTAAAGAAGAACTAAATACGGATTTTACTAAGTCCTTCCCTTCCTTCCCTCAAGAGCGTAAGACTACACAGGAGAATGAGTTGGAGCGGAGAGACGGCTATCAAGAGCAGATCATGGCCAATGTGGACTACGATTATCTCGTCGGTTACACCGAGGTTGACCGTGGGCGGTTGGACGAACTGGTGGGACTGATGCTGGATACTGTGTGCTCTACTAAGGCCACCATCCGTGTGGCAGGCGAGGAGCTGCCAGCGGAGGTAGTGCGTTCAAGACTACTGAAGCTGACCGGCGCGCACCTGCTGTATGTGCTGGAACGAGTCAGGGAAAACACTACCGACGTGCGCCATGTGAAGCAATACCTGCTGACCGCGCTGTATAACGCGCCGCTGATCATGGATAACCACTACGCCCTGATGGTGGGCCATGATCTCAGCGGTGGGAGTGGGTAGAGAAATAGCTGCCAGACATGAATTGTCGGACAGCTATTTTCAGAATGATTTGGATTGAATGAGCGTCAGATGCAGAAGGCCGCATACAGCGGGACAGACTTCAGGCCATCCTTTTCACCAAAGTTCTTAAGGGACAAGCGTATCGCACAGGAGGGATGATAGCTGCCGATGAACAGATTAAGGCTGCGGGAACGGACGTGTTCGCCTTTCTTAACTTCAATAGCCGTGACTTGATTTCCCTTTTGCAGAACAAAATCCAGTTCAGCGGTGTTGTTGCTCTCCCAATAATAGAGAACATACCCATTTGCGGCCAACTGCTGTGCTACATAGTTTTCCGTGACAGCACCCATGAAGGTGTTCCCCTCGCCGGATAAAACGGTTTGTTGGGAAAGACCGGACTTTGCGGTCAAGAGGCCCACGTCTCCCATGTATAGCTTAAAGGCAGACAAATCCGCATATACAGAGATAGGCTCAAACGCCTGACTGATACGCTGACATTTCAGCACGACCCCCGCCAGATACAGCCATTCGATGGACGCCCCGAACAGAGAGGCGCTGCCGCCTTTTTGCACGACCTTGTACTGGAATTTGCGGTTGTCCTTTGCCAACTGCGCCGGAATGGAATTGTAACAGGCACGGATCTTCACGCTGTCGGCGTTACTGGCATACTTGGCCATATCCGCGATGTAGTTGTCCAGTATTTCATTCTGCACCAGGGAGACATCCAAAAAACTGCCGTTTCTGAGAAAGGCGTTGATACTGGCAGGCATACCGCCGATCAGCAGGTACTCACGATACAACTCAGTTGCTTCCGCATGGAGCGCGTCAGGCAGGGCGGTCATCGTTTCAAAGGCGGAACGTATTTCAGGAGCGAGGAGTTCCTTGCCGCGAGCCCATAGGTATTCCTCAAAATCCAGAGGATACATGGTGATCGTTTCGACCTTTCCCACAGGGAAAGAATAGTGCTGTCTGTTGATGGCGACACCCAATAGGCTGCCCGCTGCTGCAATGTGAAATTCCGGAGTTTCCTCGCAAAAATATTTCAGCGATGTCAGCGCACGTTCACAGGACTGAATCTCATCAAAAAAGATAAGCGTTTCTCCTGCGATAATGCGTTCGCCGGTGGAGGCTTCCAAATAACGCAGCAGACGTTCGGGGGCAATATTATCGTTGAAGTAGGAGGCGATGGTCAGGTTTGTCTCCAAATTGACGTAGACCACGTTCTTGAATTGCTCCTCTCCGAATTTGCGAAGAATATATGTTTTGCCTACCTGTCTGGCTCCATTGACCAATAAGGGCTGGCGCTCAGAGGACTTGTTTTTCCACGCCATAAGCTGCGCTTCGACTTTACGTTTCATGCGGATCACCTCATTGACAGTTTAGCTTTTGCAGAACGTTAAGTCAAGAAAAATGTGTAGAAACAAGATTTTTCCCCATTTAAAAATAAAACAATAGTGAGCAAGAGCCGGAAGGCTCTTTTTTTGTTGCACGAAATGGAGGTGTGCTTTTGAAAATCATCGCATTGGCAAATCAGAAGGGCGGCGTGGGGAAAACCACCACAGCCGCCAGTTTGGGAGTCGGCCTTGCCCAGCAGGGGAAGAAAGTTCTGCTGGTGGACGCCGACGCCCAGGGCAATCTCACCCAAATGCTGGGCTGGCGGCAGCCGGACGAGCTTTCTCCCACGCTGGCCGACCTGATGACCAAGACTGTCAACGAGGAGTCCATCGCACCCGGCGAGGGTATCCTGTACCATGCGTCCGGCGTCGATCTTATCCCCGCCAACATTGAACTGTCGGGGCTGGAGGTGATGCTGGTGAACATCATGAGCCGTGAAACGGTGCTGCGGCAGTATTTGTCCACGCTGGCACCAGCCTACGACTACGCCATCATCGACTGTATGCCCTCGCTGGGGATGCTGACCATCAACGCATTGACCGCGGCGGACAGCGTTATTATTCCGGTGCAGGGCCAGTATCTGGCCGCCAAGGGGCTGGAGCAGCTTATGCGTACCATCGCCCGCGTCAAGCGGCAGATCAATCCCCACCTGACGGTGGACGGTATTCTGCTGACCATGATGGACAGCCGTACCACGCTGGCTAAGGAAATTAGTGAGCAGTTACGCAGGAACTACGGCAGCCGGGTATTCGCCAGCGAGATACCCCGTTCTATCCGCGTGGCGGAGATCAGCGTCACAGGAACCAGCATTTATGAGCATGACCCAGAGGGGAAAGCGGCACAGGCGTATGCCGCGCTGACGAAGGAGGTGTTGCAGCTTGGCCCGCAAATTAAACGGCATAGAGCTGACCCGGTACGATGACTTGTTCAAAACAGACGCAGAGCGGGAGACCGACCATCAGGAACGGGTACAGATCGTACCTGCGGAGCAGGTGTTCCCCTATGCGCGGCAGCCCTACTCCGTAGACCGCCCCAGCGCCGATTTGGTGCGGCTGATGGACAGCATCGAGCGCACCGGCATTGCCGAGCCGCTGATCGTTCGTCCCCGCAGCGAGGGCGGGTATGAGATCATCTCCGGCCACCGGCGCGACTACTGCGCCAAGGTGGTGGGGCTGGACGCCCGCCCGGTCATCGTGCGCAATTACAGTGACGAGGACGCGGACATTCTTGTGGTGGACTACAACATCAACCGGGAAAACCTGCTGCCCAGCGAGAAAGCAAAGGCATACAAGCTGAAGCTGGACGCCATGAAACGTCAGGGAGCGCGAATAGATTTAACTTCGTGCCAAGTTGGCACGAAGTCAAGAGCAGATGAATTGCTTGCAGAAAGTGCGGAGGATAGTGCGCGTCAAATCCAGAGGTATATCCGGCTGACAAACCTGATTCCGCCGCTGATGGAGGCGGTGGACACGGGAAAGCTGAAATTTGTTCCGGCAGCCGACTACATCTCCCACCTGACCGAGAAAGAACAGACCTACCTCCAGCTCGTCATGGAGCGCGACGAGGTATCGCCGTCCGTGGATCAGGCCCAGCGGCTCAAGCAGATCAGCGCGGAGGGCAAGCTGGAAAGCAACATCATCGACCTCATCATGCGGGAGGAAAAGCCGCTGGAGCGCAAGGTGACGCTGCGGAACGACCGCCTGCAAAAGTACTTCCCTGCCAGCTATACCCCCAAGCAGATGGAGGAAGTCATCGTCAAGCTGCTGGAGGGATGGCATCGGAGACGGCAGCAGGAGCAGGAGAGATGAGGAGGACGATCATGAGAAGGAATGAATTACCCGATTTCTGCTTTTCCACGATACCCTCCACGGGACAGCTTATCATTCTCAAGAAGGGTGAGCGCGGCTACTATGCCTCCGAGTGGGATACAGGGAATCGGGAGGAGAATCAGAACATCGCCCAGACGCATAATCGGCGACGCGGCATTTCTGACATACAGGAGGCCGCCATGAGCGCAGGTTCCATGTTCGGCTGGAATCTGCCGGGGGCAGACCCGCAGTGGTATTTGGACAACGCCAGATATGTGAACGCGATGATGACAAAGGGGCATATCAAAGACCCTGTTATGAGCATCTACTATCCGGTGGATGATTTCCTGCTGCGGTATGAAATTTTAGGTGAAGCAAAAATGTATCTGCCCATATCGGCACTTCCGGAGGAACTGCTGGGTGCGAAGTCGCAGTTTGTCATGCAGCCGGATCTGGTCTGCGGTGTGCCTGCCATGCCGGTGAAGGCGCAGCAGGTACAGAACGGCAGCTACACCCTGGAGCTGGAAAGCGGCAGCTACGTTGTCGGTGAGATCATCAACGCGGACTATAAAATCACAGCGCGGGTGCGTGTCGGGGATTCCGAGTTTGTTTTAGGTGAACACCCGAAGGCGCCCTCCCCGTTTGCTACATGGCAGCGCAACTGCAAGAATGACGGGGATGGCCCGCCCAATTACTTTTGGGGACATTACGGCGCAGACCGTGCGACGATGATCGAGGACTTCTGCGAACGGGCAGGCAGCGAGTATCAGGAACAAAAAGAGCAGCGAGTACAACGGGAGCAAAGCCGTACCGCACCGAAAAAGGAGCGAGGTGAAGAAAGGTGAGGCATGACGCGGAGAAGTTGACCTATCAGGAGGTCACAATTTTAGGAAAGCCTGCACTGTTTACGGAGTGCCGCATTGACAGAACGACTGTACCGGAGGGCGTGTACCGTTACGAAGTACGCCACGCAGATGAGGACTGGGGCGAGCCGATAACACTGTCACGGAGCATCTTGGTCAACTATTATGGCACTGTTCTTACCTGTGAGCCGTTCCAGCTTCCTGTGGAGGGCTGGATTCCGCTGGAGAGCGACAGCCTTGTCTTTCAGGACGGTGGCTGCCACACACTTGCAGAATTTCAGCAGAAATATCCCATCAGCGAAAAAGATGTCATCGACTTTTACAGCGTCAATGATGAAACGCTGCACGACCTCTATTTCTCACGCGGCGAGGAACAGGACAAGGCCGTGGGCTGTGTGGGACATCTGCGGGGTGATTTTGGCAGCGGCGGGAAGCAGTTTTTTACGACATGGTGGCCCCACCAAAATGATGCGCTGAACACACCGGCGTTCAAGGCGGATATTGACCGCGCTGTGAACTGGCTGCGGGAGCAGCCGGATTCCCCCTTGCGGGATTTTGACACCATGAAGCGCTGCTGCGACCGCTACGGGAGAAGCTGTGCCATCAAGGGAACGCTGCTTCCGTCATGCGCTTTCATGGTGAAAACAAGGCAGTATGTGTATATGCTCCGCTGTACGCCGGTCAAGGGTGATTACCAGTTCTATGTATACTGCTACCAGCGGGAGCCGTTTGAAAAGGCTCACAGAGAGCGGCAGGAAAACGACCAGATTCAGGCGAAAAGGCAGACGGAGCCGGAAAGATAAGTGCTTTTTCGCAGGAGGAGCGTTTTAACGTATGTAATACGTCCAATCACGTTGACAATTAGTCCAAAGCTGGGTATACTTTGGACTAATTAGAGTAAAAGCTGGACGAATTATTGCCAAGGAGGTGCGATGCCATATGAGGAATTTTGACTATCAAAAGCTGGCGCAGCAAAAGTGGGATTCTGAGATTCTGCTGTATGTGGCAAAGATTCATGAATACAAGGGACGGCAGGAGCTGTATGTCCGGCAGAAGCCAGTGGAACTGGAACGGCTGGTGGAGGTTGCCCGCATTCAAAGCACAGAGGCATCCAACAAGATCGAAGGCATTGTTACCACCAGCAGCCGCATCAAGCAGCTAATGTCGGAGAAAACATCGCCCCGGAACAGGGATGAAAAGGAGATTATGGGCTATCGGGACGTGCTGAATACGATCCACGAAAGTCACGAGTTCATCCCTCTGCGTCCCAGTTATATTTTGCAGCTTCACCGTGACCTTCTCAAGCGCACGGGGCTTTCTTACGGCGGCACTTTCAAAAATGTGCAGAACTATATAAAAGAAACACTGCCGGATGGAACAGAGATCATACGCTTTACGCCGGTGGCACCTTACGAGACGCCAGCCGCCGTGGAAGCTATCTGCGACAGTTATGCCCGCACTCAAGCATTAGAGGCTATCGACCCACTGATTTTGATCCCAGTTTTTATCTGTGACTTCCTCTGCATTCACCCATTCAACGATGGCAATGGACGTATGAGTCGCCTGCTGACGCTGTTGCTTCTCTACCAAAACGGGTTTGAGGTAGGCAAGTATATCAGCGTGGAGAAGGAGATCGAAAAGACGAAGGATGTCTACTATGATGTTCTGGAAGGGGCGGACTTCGGCTGGCACGAGGAGAAGAACGACTATACGCCGTTTATCCGTTATATGCTGCAAGTAATCCTTTCCTGTTATGTGGAGTTCGAGGAACGTGTTGGGCTGATGCAGAGTGGCGGAGCGAAAAGCGTGGCCTATGATGTGGTCAAGGCGTATGCCGCCTCGAAAATCGGGAAATTCACCAGCGCGGACGTCATCATAAATTGCCCCAGTGTGGGCCGTTCCTCGGCACTTGCAGCATTAAAAAAACTGACAGACGAGGGTTATTTGACGAAGCTGAAAACGGGCCGGAATATTGCCTATGTACGGTCAGATAGTTAATAGATCCCAAATACGGCGTACAAGAAGCAGCTCCATAGGGCTGCTTCTTGCATTATGAAAGGATGCGACACCGTGGCAAATAAATCGTAATTCATAGCGGAGTTGTATAGCTGTTTGGGGAAAATTAGAACGCGGAGGTGATTTGATTCGACAAGCAGATATTTCACGCGGTATCCCTTTCGGGCGGCAAGGACAGTACGGCCATGCTGCTGCTCATGCTGGAACGGGGGATGCCCGTCGACATGGTGCTGACAGCGGATACCGGCATGGAGTTTCCGGAGATGTACGAACATCTGGCAAAACTGGACGAGCATCTCTATCGTGAGCGCGGTATTCACCTGACAACGCTCCGCCATCCCAAAGGCTTTGAATACCTGATGTTCGAGGAGGAAAAGCAAAAGCCGTCCTCCATTGAAAATCGGGAAAAGCTGGGCGTTTCGCTCTACGGCAACGGCTGGCCCGGTGTTAAAGTCCGATGGTGTACTGGTCAGCTCAAAACGCACCTCATCAACAAAGAGGTCAACCGGCTCAAGGGCGAGTATCAGGCGCTCCATTATGTCGGTATCGCGGCAGATGAGCCGAAGCGCATCAAAAACGAGCAGTACCCATTGGTAGACTGGGGCATTACAGAGGTGGAGGCATTGAAAATATGCTATGACCGCGGGTATGATTGGGGCGGCCTTTATGAGATCTATCACCGATGCTCCTGCTGGTGCTGTCCGCTTCAGCGGATAGATGAGTTACGCAAGCTGCGGCACCACCATCCGGAGCTGTGGCGAAAACTGCGGGAGATGGATCAACGAGCCATTGAACAGTTTGGTCATAACCCTTTGGGACAATTCAAAAAGGACTGGACAGTAGAAAGACTGGAACAGAGATTTGCGGCTGAGGATGCACAGATCTCTGTTTTTTTGTGCGCGAAAAAGGAGAACGAAATGGAAAAGAAACAGATAGTGCATGAGGATGAGTCGGTTGAAACGATGCTGAGAGGGACACCGCCCTCAAATATTCTCGTGTCCTTTGACGGAAAACCAGCGCGTTCATTGGCGGAGCTGCAAAAAGAACGGAAGCGTAAGAAAAAAGAGCGTGGTGAGGAACGATGACGAACTATCAGAAGCGGAAAGAAAAAAACGATGAATACCGCAGCAGGATCAAACGCTTTACCCTTCAGTTTTCCCTTGGCGATGGCGAGGCGCGGGAATGGTTTGAGCAGCAGTCTGAACAAGGTGTGTATCTCAAGGGCCTTATACTGCGCGACAAAGCTGAACAGCTCGGTTACAGAGAGCAGAAGGCTTCAAACCTCCGCAGAGCCGGGGACTATGAAGTCATACAGTCCATTCGTATGGGCGGCATGACAATGTTGATCGGATATAATCCGATAGACACCACCTACATGACCTGTTATCAGGATTACGACCTTTTGGGCAATGAGCGCTTTTCTGAGGCTGTCGGGAGCGAAAGCTATGTTGAGATCATGGACGTGTTCTTGCAGCGCTTGCAGGCGCAGACAGAGAAAGTGAGGGTATTTCAGGCGGAACGTGCAATACCTGTAACTGTTTTAGGGCGGGAATACTGCCTGCCATGTTCGGATGAATCCTTGGAAGGGAAACTGGTTATCATCCGCCCTACCAGCCTTGCGCCGGAGTATCGCACTGCGGACTGCCAGCTCGGATATGCGCTGGGTGGTTTTGGCTGTTCTCCCGGCTCCCGCGGACGTGCAGTTTATTTTGAAGAACTGTATTCCGGCAAAAAATGCCGGTGGGACAGAACGGATATTCTCGGTGTTGCCGACCGTGAAAAGCTGCCTGATTGGGCCAAAGAAAAAGTAGCAGAGTACGAGCAACACCGTACTGCACCGAAAAAGGAGCGAGGTGAGGCAAGATGACAGACCGTGAGCCGGTAAATATCATGGGCGTTATCGCCTTTCCAGAGCCGGATAAGAGCAAACGCCGGATTCGCTTTATTGATCCGGAGTACAATACGCTGTTTTATATTCCGGACGGCGCCAGCATCGTCATGACGCGGCTGGATGGCAGCAGCGTGATACGGCCCTGCACCTACATCGACGACTACCACACGTTGGTCGGCAGCGAGGTCTATCATATTTGTGAGTTTGCGGAGGCAGCGCAGCGGACAGGCACGGTGTATGAGCCGCTTGATCCGAAGCAGCTGCCTGCGGAGGCTGGCTATTATGAGATATATCAGATCGACAACGTGGGTAAGGTGGATTACGCCTTTATGCGCTATGAGCGCGCCAAAGGCAAGCTGCGTGCTGCCCATTACCGAAAAGCCTTTGCCGGCGTGCTGGCTCCCGACATGACGCTGGATAAGCTGTATCGAAAGCACAATGCGGACACACGGCCTTTCTGCCAGCGAATGCGCTCTCTATCTGAGAGCGATGTGATCGTGGCCAAGCGCGGCAGTGAGAGAAAGGCTTACTATGTGGATGCTGTGGGTTTCCAGGAAGTGCCGAGCTTCTTGAAGGGACTGCAAAAGCTGAAAGAACGGGGCGAAGCGCGGTAGCCGGAAATCAATACGCCCAACATTTTTGAGGAAGGAGGCAGTGCCTTGGCAAGCAAATTTCAATTCATTACAGAGCTGTATAGCCGCACACTGACAAAGTTGACCGGCGACTATGAAAGCTGGACGGACTTTCTGCGGGCGGCCTGCTATAACTATAAATGCCCGTTCGACGAGCAAGTCCTGATCTACGCTCAGCGTCCCAACGCCACGGCGGTGCTGGAACTGGAGAAGTGGAACAAGCAGTTTGGCCGGTGGGTCAATACGGGCGCTACCGGCATTGCTGTTATTGATGAAACCTACGGCAAGGGGCGGCTGAAGCACTACTTTGACATCGCGGATACCCACACCACACCTGTCTCACGGTCAGTTCCCATCTGGTCGATGGAACCGGCCTACACGGAGAGGGTCATCGAGACGCTGGAGGCCACCTTCGGCACACTGGCCGAAAAGGACACCCTGCCGGACGCCATACTGTCCGCCAGCCGCAACGCCGTGGCGGATAACGTGCAGGACTACCTGCGGGATCTGCTGGATTGTCGCGGCGGCAGTATGCTGGAGGAACTGGACGCACTGAATGTGGGGGTCACATACCAGCGGACGCTGGAGAGTAGCGTTGCCTATATGCTGATGACCCGCCTTTCCCTGCCTGCCATGGCTTACCTGCTGCCGGAGGATTTCGAGGGCATCTATTCCTTTGATACCCCCAGCACCATCAACGCGCTGGGTATCGCCACCAGCGATATTGCCGAGATGGGCCTGCGGGAGATCAGCCGCACGGTGATGCAGACGCGGCGGGAGCAGTTTTTTGCAAAGGATGCACAAATCGGCTATGATGCAGACAAAGAGCAAAACAACGCCGAAAAAGAAAGGAGCGCGGAACATGGAAGTGACCTACCGAGTGCAGGGGGGCTTTCGCCTGCCGAACCTGTTGATGCCGCAAGAGCAGGAGACGCACCTGGGCAAGTACGCGGAGCTGCGGAGACAGCACCTGATGCAGCACCGGAGAGTGCTGTATACCAACCTCAAGACCAGCGGCCAACTGGCGGCACATCTGGCGGAGATCGAGGAGACAGCACAGCGGATGGTGACACAGGCCGTGGCGCAGATGGCGAAGGCCGAGGGCGTGACGGAGGAACTGAAGGCCACCGATCCCCAGCGCTGGACAGGGCTGATGAACAATCTGAAGCACAGCGCGGAGGAAGCGGTGCTGAACGATCTGATCTACAGCTGAATAGCACAGACGAAAACGCCGGGAGCGCAGAGCTTCCGGCGTTTTTGGATGAACACCTCATTGAAGCGATCCTATTGGACGATGGTGGGCGCAAGCATACACGGCAGGAGATATTCGCGTATTTCCAAGCCAACAGGGATATTACGAACCGCACGGAATTCCTGAAAAACAGCTACAACGATATATGGGTGGAAGTCCTGGCCGGTACGGATAAAGTGCGGGTGGGCTGCCACGCCCAGCAGGACGGACTCCTTATGTGGGAGGGCAGCTACCTCTCCCGTACATCGGAGTCCGTTTTTTCATGGGGTGTGGTCACGGAAATGACCGAGGGTCTTATTGAGCGCGGCGAGTACAAGATCAAGCTGGGCTTGCAGAACACGCCGGTGATGGCGGAGCAGCTATCCTTCTTCGACATGGGCGGCGGCGCAGCCGTCTACGAGGTGCCGGAGGCGCAGCGGACGGGCGAACTGTTCCCCACCCGCACAGTGCCGCAGGCGGTCATCGACCAGGCGCTGTATACGGCGGGCAACAGCCGCGGCAGCGCGGAACGGATCGCGGTGTTCTATATGCGCCAGCGTCCGGAGGCGGAATGTGTCGCCTTTCTTCGCCGTGAGTTCGGCACGGAGAATGGGCGCGGGATTGAGTATGACGGGCGCAAATATGCCGTATGGTTCATGGAGGATGGTATCCACTTGGCACAGGGCGACAGCATCCATACTGGCCACAGCCGCACCACGGTGACGTGGGAGCAGGCATCGACGCGAATACTGGAGCTGCTGGAGGCGGGAACATACCTTTCGGCGGCAGAGCTGGCGCAGGCACAGGACAAGGTGCTGTTTGAGATGGGCGATGCCCTGCTGATGACCGCCCGCGATCTGACTGAGGAGGGCCGCGCGCAGAGTTTGTTCCCTCAGACGTTGGCCATCCACGACCAGCGCAAGGGCTATCCGGAGCTGGACGAGGATATGGTGACCTTCGCCAAAAGCGAGGGCGGCCTTGCCACGTTGGCCGAGGAATACCACGCTTTTCTGAGTGCTTATGAACAGGATCACAGCATCATGCGCTTTCGGCTGTCGGGGTATTGCGCCCACCGGATCGGGATAGTGTTGGATGGGCTGAATTATCCGGAACGCAGCTTTGCCGCGCAGCCGGATTTCCTGCGCCGGTGCAAAATGTTCATCACGCAGGACGAGATCGACCATTTCTTTCTGGCTGATCCCGTGGACAGTCGCTTGGATGTGTACTCTTTTTTCTGCTATTCCCACACGAAGGAGGAACAGCAGAAATTCATCAAGAACTGTTTTGGTGAGTACAGCGGCGGCGGGCGCGACGGATATGACCATACGAAAACCTATAGGGGATTGACCTATCAGCGGGAATATGCCGGTAAACAGTACGATGAGGTAAAGCTGACCATCCCCAATGTGGTCAAGGAGTATGAAAGGCTCATCGCGCAGAGACGCTTCCCTGGCGAGGACGCCATTGCCGAGATCCCGCAGTATGAACGGCGGCGGTTGGCACGGTCGGTGTATTTCGGCTTTTCGGATGCACCGGACGATGTGCCGAAGCCGTACCCCAAGGGCGCGGACTACTACGACGCTGTTCCTGCCATTGAGGAACAGTTGGCAGACAAGGTAAAGACAGCGGAAATGCTGGAAGCTCTGACTGCCTATCTGGACGGCATGGACGAGGGCGACCGGCACTATAACTCCTGCCAGCGGGCAAAGGAGCAGCTTTCCGAATATGTCAACGGCACGTTCAGCCTGTTCAACCACCGGCACGACCATACATTACAGCAAGCGGAGCAGAAAGCGATACCCGTAACTCCCGCCGAAGAAACGAAATCCACAGAGAAACCGATGCAGGTGCAAGCACCCCCGCTGCCGCAGGAGCGCCAGCAGGAGGCGCAAAAGGAACAAACGCAGGCGGCGATCCCGCCTGCGTTTACCTTGCCGAGAAAAAAAGAACGGCTGGAAGCAGATGCCCCGCTGTCTGAGGGCGGCGTCAACTACCGCATCACCGACGACGCCCTGGGCGCAGCGCCGCCCAGCCAGCGCTATGCCAACAACGTGGCGGCCATCCGGCTCTTGAAGCAGTTGGAGGCGGAGAATCGCGCCGCCACGCCGGAGGAGCAGGAGATTTTAGCCAAGTATGTGGGCTGGGGCGGTCTGGCGGACTGCTTTGACCCCAAGAACAGTCGGTACGAGGAACTGAAAGGGTTGCTGTCTGAAACGGAATATGCCGCGGCGCGGGAATCCACGCTGACCGCCTTCTACACGCCGCCTGTGGTGATCCGCAGCATCTACGCCGCGCTGGAACGGATGGGCTTTCAGCAGGGCAACGTGCTGGAGCCTGCCTGCGGCATCGGCCACTTCCTCGGTATGCTGCCGGAAAGTATGGCAGAGAGCAAGCTCTACGGCGTGGAGCTGGACGACATCTCCGGCCGCATTGCCCGCCAGCTCTACCCCCGCAGCAGCATTTCCGTGCGGGGTTATGAAAAGATGGATTTCCCCGACAACTTTTTCGATGTGGCTGTGGGCAATGTGCCGTTCGGCCAGTTCAAGGTGCAGGATCGGCGCTACGACCGCCTGAACCTGCCCGTCCATGAGTATTTCTTTGCCAAGACGCTGGATAAGGTCAGGCCGGGCGGCGTGGTGGCGTTCGTCACCTCCAGCTATACCATGGACAAACGCACCGGCAACGTGCGGAAGTACATCGCGCAGAGGGCGGAGCTGCTGGGCGCGATCCGCCTGCCCAACGACACCTTCAAGGCGGCAGCCGGCACGGAGGTGGTATCGGACATTCTGTTCCTGCAAAAGCGTGACCGCATGGTGGACATCGAGCCAGACTGGGTACAGCTGGGGACAAATGATGATGGCATCCCCATGAACCGCTATTTCCTCGACCATCCGGATATGGTGCTGGGTGAAATGAAGATGGTGTCGGGACCGTATGGCCCGGAGCCTACCTGTGCGCCGTTTCCGGATCAGTCGCTGGACAGCCTGCTTTCCAACGCCGTGCAGAATATCCACGGCGAGATCACCGCCTATGAGCGCGAGGAGGAGCTGGAGGGCGAGGATCAGTCCATCGAGGCAGACCCCACCGTCCGCAATTTCTCCTATACGCTGGTGGAGGGGAAGCTCTATTACCGCGAGAACAGCCGTATGAATCCGGTGGAAGTGTCCAAGACCGCCGAGAGCCGCATCCGCGGCATGATCGGCCTGCGGGATTGTGTGCGGACGCTGCTGGAGTATCAGACAGAGGACTATCCGGAGAGCGTGATACGCCAGCAGCAGGCCGAGCTGAACGACCTCTATGACCGTTTTACCCATGACTACGGGCTGATCAACTCCCGCGGCAACGCCATTGCCTTTGACCAGGACAGCTCCTATTTTCTGCTGTGTTCGCTGGAGGTGCTGGACGAGGAGGGCGGTCTGAAACGGAAAGCAGACCTGTTCACTAAGCGCACCATCCGCAGCCACCGGCCTGCCGAGAGGGTGGACACGGCGGTGGAAGCGTTGGCCCTGTCCATCGGGGAGAAAGCCCGTGTGGACATGGCATATATGGGGCAGCTCACCGGCAAGGACGAGGATACCCTGTTCACAGACTTGCAGGGCGTCATTTTTCTGAACCCCGACTACGTGGAAAAGGGCGGCGAGAAATACCTGCCCGCCGATGAATACCTGTCCGGCAATGTACGCCGGAAGCTGGCGGAGGTGCGGGCAAAAGCGGAAACGGAGCCGCAGTACCTGCCCAATGTGGAAGCGTTGGAGAAGGTGCAGCCCGTAGACCTGACCGCCAGTGAGATCTCCGTGCGGCTGGGTGCTGCATGGCTGAATCCGGAGTATATCCGGCAGTTCATCTTTGAGACGCTGGATACACCCCGCCGTGTGCGGTGGGATATTAAGGTGCATTACTCCCAGATCACCGGCGAGTGGCGCATCGAGGGTAAGAGCAAGGATAAGAGCAATATCAAGGCGTTCAACACCTACGGTACGCTGCGGGCCAGCGCCTATGAGATCATCGAGAGCAGCCTGAACCTGAAAGACGTCCGCATTTTTGACTATCAGTACGATACGGACGGGCGGCGCGTGGCGGTGCTCAACAAGAAGGAGACCGCCGTTGCACAGGGTAAGCAGGAGCTTTTGAAGGAGGCGTTTGCCGAATGGATCTGGAAAGACCCGGAACGGCGGGAGAAGATCTGCAAGGCGTACAACATCCTGTTCAACAGCAACCGACCCCGCGAATACGATGGCAGTCACATCAATTTCAGCGGCATGAATCCGGAGATCACCCTGCGGAAGCATCAGGTGAACGCCATCGCCCACATCCTCTACGGCGGCAACACCCTGCTTGCACACGTAGTGGGGGCAGGGAAGACGTTCGAGATGGTGGCGGCGGCGATGGAATCCAAGCGGCTGGGCCTGTGCCAGAAATCCCTCTTTGTGGTGCCGAACCACCTGACCGAGCAGTGGGCCAGCGAGTTCTTGCAACTCTATCCTGCCGCCAATGTGCTGGTGGCCACGAAAAAGGATTTTGAGACAAAGAATCGCAAACGTTTTTGTGGGCGCATCGCCACCGGCGACTACGACGCCATCATCATTGGCCACAGTCAATTCGAGAAGATACCCGTCAGCATCCAGCGGCAGCGGGCCATTCTGGAACAGCAGATGGACGAGATCATTCTGGGTATCCGCGAGGCGAAGGCGGACAAGGCGGAGAACTTTACCATCAAACAGATGGAAAAGACCCGCAAGGGCTTGCAGAATAAGCTGGACAAACTGAACGACCAGAGCCGGAAGGACGATGTGGTCACGTTCGAAGAACTGGGCGTTGACCGGCTGTTCATCGACGAGAGCCATTACTATAAAAATCTGTTCCTCTACACCAAAATGCGGAATGTCAGCGGTATCGCGCAGACCGAAGCGCAGAAGTCCAGCGACCTCTTTATGAAGTGCCGGTATCTGGACGAGATCACAGGCGGGCGCGGTGTGGTGTTCGCCACCGGTACGCCCATCTCTAACAGCATGGTGGAGCTATACACCATTCAGCGGTACTTGCAAATGGGAGCGTTGCAGGAGCAGGGCTTTCAGCATTTTGACGCATGGGCAGCAAACTACGGCGAAACGGTCACGGCTATTGAGCTTGCCCCGGAGGGGACAGGCTACCGCGCCAAGACCTGCTTTTCCAAGTTCAACAACCTGCCGGAGCTGATCTCTGTATTCAAAAATGTGGCGGACATCCAAACGGCGGATATGCTGAACCTGCCCGTGCCGGAGGCACACTACCACAACATCGCCCTGAAGCCGTCCGAGTATCAAAAGGAGATGGTAGCGTCGCTGGCGGAGCGTGCCGAGCAGGTACGCAACAAGCAGGTGGACAGCAGCGTGGACAACATGCTGCTGATCACCAACGATGGCCGGAAGCTGGCATTAGACCAGCGGCTCATCAATCCCATGCTGCCTGCCGACCCGGAGAGCAAAGCGGTCAAGTGCGCGGAGACAGTGTTTGACATCTGGCGGCGCACGGCGGAGAAGCACTCCACGCAGATGATCTTCTGTGACCTGTCCACGCCTAAGAGTGAAGGCATTTTCAGCGTTTATGACGACATTCGCAGTAAGCTGGTGGAAATGGGCGTGCCGGAAAACGAGATCGCCTATATCCACGACGCTAAGACGGAGGCGCAGAAAAAAGAGCTGTTCGCCAAGGTGCGCGCCGGTCAGGTGCGGGTGCTGCTGGGCAGCACACAGCGCATGGGTGCCGGAACCAACTGCCAGCAGAAGCTGGTGGCATTGCACCATTTGGACTGCCCGTGGCGTCCCGCAGATCTCCAGCAGCGGGAGGGACGCATCATCCGGCAGGGCAACGAAAATGCTGAGGTGGATATTTACAGCTACGTCACCGAGGGCACATTCGACGCCTACCTTTACCAGCTGGTGGAGCGGAAGCAGAAATTTATCGCACAGATCATGACCAGCAAGTCCCCTGTACGCTCTGCCGAAGATGTGGACGAACAGGCCCTTTCCTATGCGGAGATCAAGGCACTGGCCAGCGGCAATCCGCTTATCAAGGAGAAGATGGACTTGGACATTGCGGTGACGAAGCTGAAGCTGCTGAAAAGCAGCCATCTCAGCCAGCGGTACGCGCTGGAGGATGCCATCGGCAAGACATTTCCCAAGTCCCTCGCAGAGACGCAGGAGCGCCTTGCCGGGTACGGTGCGGATATTGCCGCAGTCAAGGCGCACACCGCGCCTAATGAGGACGGGTTTTCGCCCATGACGCTGGCGGGCAAGGTCTATACCGAGAAAAAGGCGGCGGGCGCGGAGCTGCTGGCCATGTGCCAGAATATGCTGACGCCGGAGCCGACGCAGGTGGGCTCTTACCGCGGCCTGACGCTGGAACTGTCCTTTGACAGCTTTTCGCAGGAGTACCGGCTGACCATGATCGGGCAGCTGCGCCATGTGGTGACGCTGGGTACAGACGTGTTCGGCAACATACAACGCATGGATAACCTGCTGGAGACACTGCCGGTCAAGGAGCAGGCTTGCCGCGAGAAGCTGAGTGAGCTGCACACGCAGTTGGAAACGGCAAAAGTGGAGGTGCAGAAGCCATTCCCCCGTGAGGAGGAACTGCAATCGAAGCTGGCGCGGTTGGAGGAACTGAACGCGCTGCTGAATATGGACAAGCGTGAGCCGGAAGTCATAGGCGATACAGAAATGCCGGAGGAACCGCCACCGGCACGGAAAACAACAGAATTGGAAAGGTAGGTCGATATGGGATACCAGGAGAGCTGGTTCTACATAGAACCGCAGTGGAAATTTGAGAGGATGATCCGCGCCTATGAAAAGGCCGAGAATTCCGGCTACTATAAGGTGGCGGGCGCGGAGCCATGGTCGGTAGTGATACTCAAGAAGCCATTTGGAGATATTCCGGCAGGCAAGCGGGTACTGTGGGTGTGCGGTGATCGGGGCTTTCACAGCGTGGGCGGCGTATTCGGCGGCGAGTGGAAAAGCCGGGCGCGTGTTCGCGTGATCCCCGTGGAGGAGGTACTGCGGCCCGATGATTACCGACTGGAGGGCATTGATCTGGACAGCGCCGCGCCCAGCGAGAACGCCTATATGCGGCGGTATAGCGTGGAGAACTACGCACACCGGATGCGGGCGGGGCTGGCGAGGTGAAATAGTTTGACAGCAACCGTAGACTTTGGTATGGTGTGCATGGTGATCGTGCTGCGTATGCTTGCGGGGCGCGCAGCCGGAAAAGGGAACTTCCGCACGGAAGCTCCCTTTTTCACGAAATAAAAATAGGGAACAAAACGGGTATTTACTGATGCAAAAGTTCCCTATTTGGTAAAGTGTAATTTTACAAAGGGGCCATCTACATCTTTGAAAAGTGCCAGCAGCTTCGACATAATTATATTGAAAAGTTCCTCTATGTAGTGTATAATTTGCTTGAAAAGTCATCGCAAGGAGGGACAACGATGCTGTTTCGGAAAATCGAATCTCTTATCGAAGATCATCTGCAAAGCGATTCAAAGAAAATCCTTCTGATAGACGGTGCGCGTCAGGTCGGGAAAACCTATATCATCCGATATGTAGGACACAAACTGTTTGAAAATTTCATCGAGATCAACATGGTGGAGGATTCCATCGGCCCACGGTTATTTGCCGAAACGAAAACCGTCGAGGACTTCTACCTACAAGTCAGTATGCTGGAAGGCAGCAAAATGAAGCAGAAGGACAACACGCTGATCTTTATCGACGAGATCCAGGCATACCCTCATCTACTGACTCTACTGAAGTTCCTATCCCAAGATGATCGCTTCACCTATATCGCCAGCGGATCCTTGCTGGGAGTGACATTGTCACAGACCACATCGATTCCCATGGGCAGCATCCGCAAAGTTCGGATGTTTCCTCTGGACTTTGAGGAATTTCTCTATGCCAACGGGCTGAACGAGTTTGCCATCTCTGCCATGCGGAAGAAGTTCGAGCGACTGGAAGCGCTGGATGAGCCGACCCACAACAAGATGATGGACTACTTTCGGAAATATCTGCTGGTCGGCGGCCTGCCGGACGCAGTCAATTCCTATCTGGATAACCACAACATTCAGCTCGTCCGTGAGATCCAACAGGAGATCCATGATTACTATGCCGCCGACGCATCCAAGTATGATGAGGAGCGTAAGCTGAAGATCCGCCGTATCTATGATCTGATCCCCTCCAACATGGAGAATAAGAAAAAGCGTGTCGTAGCACAGAGCATAGAGGATAAGAAGGGAAAGACCTTCGCAGATTATCAAGACGAGTTCGAGTATCTGATCAGTGCAGGCATTGCCCTCAATGTGCAGGCCATCTCTAATCCGGTATTCCCGCTGGTCGAGTCCACAGGGAAAAATCTGCTGAAGCTATACCTGAATGATGTGGGTATCCTGACCGGCATCCTTTATGGCAATAACATCCGAGCTGTGCTGGACGATGAAGCCAGCATCAATCTCGGCTCCGTCTATGAAAGCGTCGTAGCCAGTGAACTTATCGCACATGGTTACGAACTGTTCTATTATGATAACCGCCATAAAGGTGAGGTGGATTATCTCATCGACGATTATGCCACGTTATCCGCCGTCCCCATTGAAGTAAAGTCTGGCAAGGACTATACCATCCACAGTGCGCTGAACAACTTCGTGAAGAATGAAGACTATCATATTCAGAAAGCCTTTGTTGTGTCCAATGAGCGAACGGTCTCTACGAAGGGAAAGATCATCTATATCCCCATCTACTATATCATGTTCTTCCAGCACGGTCTGGAGGATAGCGAAGCAATGCGGTTTTAAGTCAGGCGACAATGCCTTGATTGCGGCCAGCATTTAATGTCAAAGCAGCCAAGCAACTAAAGGCAGTGGGCTATATTGCAGCCCGCTGTCTTTTTCTCTGCCTATTTCAACAGACGCAAAACAGGAGATGATCACGGAAAAAGGAGGTGATGCCCTATGCCGTTTATTCCGCCAGAGCAGTTAGCCCGCGCCCGAGAGATGGATCTGCTGACCTATCTGCGGTGCCGTGAACCGGAAGAGCTGGTCAGCGTGGGTGGCGACACTTACGCCACCAAAAGCCATGACAGCCTGAAAATCTCCAACGGGGAATGGTACTGGTGGTCAAGGGGCATCGGCGGCAGTAACGCGCTGGACTACCTGACCACTGTGCGGAAGCTGTCTCTGCCGGATGCGGTGCAGCGCGTTCTGAGCGCTGGCGGCGCACCTTTGGCAGAACCGCCGCGCCGGAAAGTCTGCCCGACAAAATCATTTTCTCTGCCACACAGACACGCCGACAACCGGCGTGCTTTTTCATACCTGCGTGGACGCGGTATCGACCCGGAGATCATCAACCACTGCATCAAGCACGGCCTGCTCTATGAATCGGAACAGTATCATAACTGCGTATTTGTAGGCTTCGCCGGTGGCAGACCTGCCTACGCCATGCAGCGGGGGACGCTGCAAGACAAGCGTTTTGTGGGCGAGGTGGCCGGCAGTGACAAGCGTTACTCATTTGCTGTGCCAGTGACACCGGGCGGCAGTACGACGCTGTGTATCTTCGAGAGTGCCATTGACGCCCTTTCCTACCTGACGCTGCTGAAGCAGCGAGGAAAGGACTGGCGCAAGGCAAACACGCTGTCGCTGGGAGGTGTCGGGAAAAAAGACCAGCAACTCCCACCGGCGCTTTCACGGTATCTGAAGGATGCACCCCACATCACCCGCATTGTGCTGTGTCTGGACAACGACGAGCCGGGACGGGCGACAGCGGCGGCGTTGAAGGGGCTGCTGGGAGGATATGAGGTCATTGACAGGCCACCGGCGCGGGGGAAGGACTACAATGATCTGCTGCGGTGCCGGCGTGACGCGCAGCGCGGCGAAGCCCGCTGATTTCTTTTTTCGGCAGGTAAAGGGCTGCACACAGCCTGCGGCTGTGTGCAGTCGCAAGCATAGCATTTTGACAGCAAAATGCGCTTGTTAAGGGGCACAGCCCCCTAAGACCCCTATTAGAAATGAGGAGGAAATGAATGAGAAAAATCGCAAAGCGCGTTTCTCTTCGGCTGGACAGCGCAGAGTACGCGCATCTGAAACAGCTTTCTGCGGATACTGGCCTGAAAATGGAGCCGGTGATCCGCAGACTTATTGTGGGTGCGGAACTGCGTCCCCGTCCGCCCGATGAACTGGCAGAGCTGCTGCGTCAACTGTCCGGCATAGCTGTGAATATCAACCAAATTGCCAAGGTCGCCAATGCCAGCGGCTTTGTCCGCATGGAGGATATAGAGCAGATCAAGAAGATGCAGGAAATGCTCTGGCAGACCATAAAAGGGCTATGACATGGCATACACAAAAGTCTTTGCCATTCGCAGGAGGCTGGATGACCGCATCCTTTACGTCGTCAACGGCGAAAAGACCACGCTGGATGCCGGTATTACTTACGCCACAAATCCAGAGAAAACGGAACAGAATTTCTTTACATCTGCCCTTAACTGCGAAAGCTGTGAAACGGCTTATGCAGAGATGCGGGCTACGAAGCAGCGGTTCAGCAAGCCGGGCGGCGTGGTGGGGTATCACTTCATCCAGTCCTTTGCACCGGGTGAGGTGACGCCGGAGCAGGCCCACACCATCGGCGTGGCGTTTGCCCAGCGCTTGTTTGGCGACCGCTATGAGGTGGTCATCGGCACACACTTGAATAAGGCCCATCTGCACAATCATGTGGTGGTGAACTCCGTGTCCTTCGTAGACGGCAAAAAATACCACAGCAGCCCCGGCAGCTATTATTTTGATGTGCGGGGCGTGTCGGATGCCCTGTGCAGGGAGAATGACCTGTCCACTATCGCGCCGCAGGGCAGAGGAAAGCACTACGCCGAATGGAAGGCGGAGCAGAACGGCAAGCCCACGATCCGCAGCACCATTCGCGCTGACATTGACCGCATCATCGGAGAAGCATACACATACGAGACGTTTCTGATGCTCCTGCGGCGGGAGGGGTATGTGGTACAAAACCGGCCTGACCGCAAATATGTGACCGTGCTGCCGCCGGGCGGCAAGCGGGTAATCCGGCTGGATGGCCTGGGAGACGGGTACACGGAACAGGACATCCGCAGACGGCTGGCCGGTCAGCGGGAGGGCGGCGCACAGACCGTGCCTGCCATGACACGCACGGGTAAGCGCTACCGCGTCAAGGGAAAGCACCCTACCGGGCCGAAAAAGAAGATCACGGGGTTTCAGGCACTTTATCTCAGATACCTGTACCTGCTGCGAGGGACACACCGGAAGAAGCGCTTCCGGCGTGTCCCTTTTTCCATGCGGCAGGAGGTCATCCGCTTACAGCGGTATGACCGACAGTTTCGGTATCTGTGGGCGAACGGCCTGACCACGGCGGAGGAATTGGAGCAGCGGATCGCCGTCCTCCAGCGGGAGATATACGATGGCGAACAGCAGAGAAGACCACTATATCGGGAAAGGAGAGATGCAGCAGATGAGGCGTACAAAGCGCAGTGCAGCGCGGAGATCGACCGCCAGACCGCCGCCCTGCGGGAAAAGCGGAAGGAGCTTGCCCTGTGCCGCAGGATACTGGAGGATGTGCCTTTGGTATCCCAGCAGGTGCAGCAGGCCGAGGAAGAACGGCAGGAGGATATGAAGAAGGAGGTGCGGAAGCATGAGTACCAGCGGTGAGACTGCCGACCTGGTGGTGAAGGAGAGCATCCAAATCACGGAGAGCGCCGTCAAACTGGCGGGGCTGGGAGCAAAAAATCTGGCGGCTCTGTTGGTGGCGCTGGCCAAGGATAACCCCAAGCTGGCCGGTAAGACGGGCTTGAAGCGGCTGATCCAGGATGGCGAGGAACTGACCATCTTTTCCGTCAAGCAGGAGGATCTGAAAGGATTCCAGATGGAGAGCAAGCGCTACGGCGTTTTGTTTTACCCCATCATCAATCGCGTGGAAAAGACCGGCACGGTGGAGGTCATGGCCAAGGCCAAGGATGCCCAACAGATCAACCGCATTTTTGAACGGATGGGGTATCCCGCGCCGGTACGGGAGGATGTGCCGGCAAAAAAAGCGACCCCCCGCGCTCGGTCAGAGAGCAGCTTCAGGGAGCGCGGGAATGGTGTCAAAACGTCTACCGAGATGGATAAACCGTCTGTGCGGGCGAAAATGCTGGAGCTGAAGAAGGTATCTGAGCAGATGGCGCGGCAGGCAAAAGCCGTCCCTGTGCAGGAAAATGAACAGATAAAATAAGGAGGAAATTATGGCAAATTTGAGTGAACTGATCCGGCAGAAGGAGCAGCAGACCGAGGAGTGGAAGCAGAGAAAGGCGGATGAGCGTGACAGCCTCAATGACAAGAATGACGCTGCCGCGCTTCGCGTGACCGAAAGCACCGGCGCTTTCCTGCACTATCTGGATGTGCAGGCGGACAATCCGCGTTTCAGCGCGTCCAATGTGCTGCTGGCGATGGAGCAGAACCCGGAGGTGACGGTGTTCAACAGTGTGAAGGGCTGGAATGGTCTGAACCGTAACGTCATGCGGGAGGAAGTGGGCATGAAGATCCGCGTGGGCGATACCTACGTCAGGGACGGGCGGCAGTATCGCGGCTACAAGGTGGGGCGCGTGTTCGACATCTCTCAGACCACCGGGCGCGGACAGCCGACAAAGAACCAGTTGGCAGACGGCAGCGATGCCATGAGTAAGGCGCTGTACCAGCTTCTGATGGTGTCGCCTGTCCCCGTTGTGACCGGCGATGCCCGCGGGCAGGATGCGCTGTATGACCCAAACCAACAGCAGATCATCGTCAGCGGGTACATTTCGGACAGCGCGGCGTTCCGTGCGCTGAGTCGTGAGGCCGTCCACGCGGGCATCCATGACCATGGTAATTTCCCGTACTACAGCAGGGAGAGCTGTGCATTGAGCGCGGACAGTGTCAGCTATATGCTGTGCCGCAGCTATGGCGTACCCTGCGACAAACCCAAGGTCACAGACCTGGTGGAGATGTTCGACGGAATGGAAGCACGGGACAGAACCAGCGTTCTGGCGAACTTCCAGCAGACCTTCGCCGCACAGCGCGCCAGTATCCAGCGTGGCCTTGCGCCGCAGCAGCAGGAGAAAAAGCAGGAGCAGGACATGGAGCGATAGGCAAAAATTTGACGGCAAATGGCCGTGACCGCATAATGGTACTATCTTAAAAAGAAAGGTTGATGCTATCGTGAAAAAGAAGATCGTGACCCTGATGATGGGGACGCTCCTGCTGCTCACGGCCTGTGGGCAGATGGGGAGCAATTCCGCATCGACGATGCTGCCGGTGGCAGCGGTGCAGAGCGCGGCGCAGGCTATCGCACCCGTGGAGGACAAGACGCAGGACGATGTCGAGAGCCTGCTCGCTGAGGAGGATACTGAGGAGGCCAAGCCCACAGGCGGTGAGGAGACTCCGAAACCCGTCGAGGACACAGAGACACCCTCCGGCAAGACGGAGGAAACGCCGCCTACACCCACCGGTGAGAAACAGCCCGACGTGCCGGAGCAGCTTACCACACCTGAACAGGCGGTGACGCCTACGCCGCAGCCGGAGCCCGCACCGAGCGAATCCGAACCTACACCTGAGCCAGTACAGGAGCCGGAGCCTGCACCTACCCCCGAACCTGAACCGGAGCCGGAGTATGAACCGGCAGATTGTTGGGCGGCTGTTGAAGCGGTCAACGCCTATGCCGCTGTGCAGTACGGTGTCACTACGGACAGCGGCCTGACGCTGAACAACAGTGCCTACCGCTTCCCTGCATCGGTAGCGGCAGATGCTTCGCAGGAGACACTGGAGGCCAAGGCGCGGGACATGGTGGACTACACCTTCCGGCAGCTCATGATGCAGGCCGGTGTGGACACGCTGGCCGATGCGGGCATTCGATGCAGCGTCTGCATCGTGGAGGATGGCGGCAGTCTCCTCATCTACGTCCTGTACGATGGCTAAGTCGATCATTTCATACACGACCCCCTCCGAAAACGGAGGGGGTCAACTTATACCCCGACAGGAGGCAACATGAAGCATTATAAAAAACTGGTGGGGCTTGTGCTGGCGCTGGTAATGACGGCGGCACTGGCGGTGACGGCCTACGCCACATCTGTAACAGTGGATTATCGGGCCTACGTCTACTCCAGCCAGATCACCTTTGACCAGTACGATTACAGCAAAAGTACAACGCCCACCGTTACGACCATGACCATCTCGGCCACCAGCAGTCTGGGCAGCGGCAGTGCGCTGTACCACATGAAATATGCGGACGGCGCGGTGGCCTACTGCATCGAACCGGGCGTTCATTCGGACGACAGCGGCAGCTACAGGGAGGGTTCCAGCGCCAGCTGGTATAACCTGCCAGCCGCCGTGCAGAGTGGCATCGCGTTGGCGATGTCCCTCGGCTACCCCAGCGTGGACTATGGCACCGCGCCCGGTGACAAGAACACCGGCACCATTATCAAAGCGGAGAAATGGGCCGCTACGCAGACCGTCATTTGGGAGCTGATCTGTAAGTGCCGCAGTGCCTATTCCTACGAGGACTGGGGCGCCAGCCCGTTTTATGACTGCGTGTCAAAGAGTCGCTATCCTACCTATGACCTGTGGTACGACAAACTCACGGAGGCGATGCAAGCGGCCACGATGATCCCCAGTTTTTCAGCGTTTACGCCGCGCTGGTGCGATACCATCGAACTGAAGAAGAACGTGGCAGGCAGCTATACGGCCACGGTCACGGACGATAACGAGGTGCTGGGTGACTACAATTTCGGCGCAAATAACGGAAGCGGCATCACCTTTACACAGCGGGGCAACAAATTGACCATCACGGCCACAGCTGCGGCGGCCAAGACTCTGACCACGGAAAAGACCTACTCTGCTACCGGCAGCGCGTATGAGATCAATCCGGACAGAGCAGTAGTTTGTTGGTATGACCGGTTTGGGCGGTATCAGGCGCTGGCCGGTTACACCGGCGTGGGGCGCGATCCCGTGAAGGCTTATATTAAAATCAAAGCCGTGGCGGAGAAAGGCAGCCTGACCATCAATAAGGTCGATGCGGAGACTGGTAAATCGCTGGCGGGCGTGACCTACCGGCTATTTGATGCCAATGGTAAAAAGGTGGCTGACATGACCACCGGTGCAGATGGTAAGGCCGTGTTCAAGGATTTGACGCAGGGCAAGTACAGCTATCAGGAAATCAGTGCTCCCAGCGGCTATGTGGTGGACAAAACCAAGTATCAAATTACCATCACGGCCACGGCACTGAACATTACGGCGAAGCGGACGAACGCGCTGGCGAAAGGCAACCTGACCATTAACAAGGTGGATGCCGATACTGGTAAGGCGCTGGCGGGTGTGACCTATCGCCTGTACGACAGCGTCGGCAAAAAGGTGACGGATGCCACCACCGGCGCGAACGGTAAGGCGGTGTTCAAGAATCTTCCCCAGGGCAAGTACAGCTATCAAGAGATCACCGCCCCCAGTGGTTATGTGGTGGATAACACTAAGTATCAAATCACCATCACGGCCACGGCACTGAACATTACGCAAAAGCGGACGAATGTACTGGCGAAAGGCAGCATCACCGTCCACAAGGTGGATGCCACAGGCGCTCCTCTTGCCGGTGCGGAACTGCTGCTGGAGACTTCCGTGGACGGCAAGGCATGGACGGAGGTCGGCAGAGTGACCACTGACAAGACCGGCAACGCTAAGTGGAGCGACCTCAAGGTCGGTGTGCAGTACCGTATTACCGAAACCAAAGCTCCCACGGGGTACGCTCTGTTGACCGCGCCACTGTTTATAGGAACGTTGGACAGCAACAACCGAGATGTCACCATTACGGCCTGCAACAATGCAGGCTTCGTACTGCCATTCACAGGCGGCAACGGATTTATCGCACCCATTATGTTTGCAGCACTCATGCTCTGCATGGGTGTTTATTTTTGCAAAAAATCTGATTTTATGAAGGAGAAAACCAAATGAAAAAGATCCATCGCGTTTTGGCGCTGCTGATGGCGGCGCTCATGGCCATCGGACTGATGACTACGGCTTTTGCCGAGCCGACCATCGACACCAGCAAGAAAGCATCCCTTTCCATCTACAAATACGACATCACCACGGCCAGCGCAGAGGGTGCGTGGGATACCGAGTCCTACGTTTCCGCTGGCCTGCATGATGACGCCGTTGTTGACAAGCTGGCGAAGTACGCCATTCAGGGCGTGGAGTTCACATACCTCCGTGTTGCCAACATCGCCATGAACAATGAATTGGTGGACGGTCAGCGTCAGGTGGGTGTGCTGTATGGCTTCGACAACAGTGATCGCAGCAATGCCGTACTGTCCGCCATCGGTCTGACCGCTTCCGATGCACACAAGACCGACAACGGCGTCAACTACTTTACCAGCGATATGCTCAATAACAAGCTGTCTGCGGCTCTGGCCGCCAATGCCACCACTGTCAAGAATGCGCTGGAGGCCGCTGTCAAGAACGGCGGCGTGGTCATGACCGAGACAGATGTTACAGGCCACACTTTCGCGTCCGATATGGAGCAGGGGCTTTACCTCGTTGTAGAAACTCGCGTCCCTGAAAATGTGACTTCTACCTGCAATCCCTTCCTGATCTCCTTGCCCATGACGACCGTTGACGGCAGTGAGTGGAATTATGACGTCACGGTCTACCCCAAGAATCAGACCGGCAATCCCAACCTCGAAAAGACCGTGCGCGAGGACAAAAACTCCACTGGCAAGCACAACGGCAGTCTGACCGACATCGCAGACGGTTACGAGCATACCGCATCCGCCTCTATCGGTGATACGGTGGACTATCAGATCATCAGCACACTGCCCACCATCACGTCCAAGGCATCCTCTCTCAGCGAATATACTTACGTCGATACCATGTCCAAGGGCATTCGCTACAACAAACAGGACGTGGTTATCGAGTTCTTTAAGGACGCTGGCTGCACCGATAAGATCACCACATGGGCCGAGGAATCCGGCAAATTCGCCGTGGCCTATGACGACGCGCAGAACATTATGACCATCCGCATGACCGAGGCTGGCCTGAGTGAAATCAACGAGGCGGCCACCGTGTATACCGACAGCGTGAAACGCGGATACTCCGACTGCACCATGCGTATTACTTATGCCGCCACCCTGACCGCCGATGCAGCTACCTACGGCGACCGCGACAATCCCAACAAGGTCAAGCTGACGTGGAAGCGCACCAACACGACTTACTATGACACACTGGAGGATTGCTGCCACGTCTATGTCTATGCCATTGACCTTATCAAACAGTTCAGCGACAACAACGGCACTTTCGGAAAGGTGAAGTTTATCGCCTACAACGATACGGACGGCCACTATATCAAGGCCAACATGGAGGGCGAAGTCTACAATGTTACCGGCTTCACATCCAATAAGTCCGAGGCCACCATGCTGATCCCCAACCTCAAGGGCCACATTATTCTCCGCGGTATTGAGGACGATACCTACACACTGACCGAGGTTGCCACCGATAAGGGCTATGTGCTGCTCCGCGATCCCGTGAAGATCGTGGTCACCACCAAAGAGGATGGCGCCTGTGAACGGTGCGGTGCGGCCCTGCTGACCGCCTCCGCCACCGTCAACGGTGAGCCGGTGAGCATGACGGACGCAAACGCTGTCGTGCCGCTGCGTATCATCAACAATCCGGGATTCGACCTGCCCAAGACCGGCGGCTATGGCGTTTGGATGTATACGGTGGGCGGCGTTCTGCTGCTGGGCGCGGCGGCCTTCATTGTCGTCAAGTCCCGCAAGCATAAGAGTGAGCAGTGAGGCGCTGGATACTGGCGGCGGCTTGCGGTATTGCAGCGCTGGGGCTGATGCTTTACCCACTGGCGGGAGAGTTTCTGAGCGAAAGGTATCATTCGGATGTGGAAACCACTTACACCGCCGCTATCGCGGACACCGATGATGCCGAACTGACCGCCCAGCGGCAGGCGGCAGAGCAATACAACGCGATGCTGTCCGGCACGGCGGCCATTACAGAGGGAGGGGCTTTGGCCCCTCCCTTGGCCTATGCCGAACAGCTCACGGTGGGCGGCGTCATGGCCTATGTGGACATCCCTAAAATCAACGTATATCTACCGATACAGCACGGCACGGACGCGGACACGCTGGAGCGTGCGGTGGGCCATGTGGTAGGTACATCGCTGCCGGTGGGTGGAGAAAGCACTCATGCGGTGCTGTCGGCTCATAGCGGAATAGCCTCGTCCAAGCTGTTTTCGGACATCGACCAACTTGCAGTGGGCGATATGTTCTATATCCATGTGCTGGGTGAGGTGTTGGCCTACAAAGTGGACAGCATCAACACAGTGGTGCCGACAGATACATCTCTGCTCCAAATTGAAGAGGGCAAAGATTTGGTCACGCTGGTGACCTGCACGCCGTTTGGCGTCAACACCCACAGGCTGCTGGTGCGAGGCCACCGCATTCCGTACACACCCGAACAGGCAACCGCTGCCGCCGTGGAAAAACCTGTGACATCCTCCTGGACGCAGCATTACCTCACCGGCCTGGGTGTCGGCCTTGGCGCGGTGGCGGTAATCGGTGGTGCTTACTTTTTGGTAAGGAGGGTGCGCCATGCGTAAGACATCCCTTGTACTGGCGGTACTGTTGGCCGTGGCGGGCATCTGCATCATGCTGTTGCCGGTGTTTACCGGGTATAAGCTGCAAGCCGATACAGACGCTGCCGTGCAGAGCTTCCTCGAAGAACGAAAGACGGAGCAGCAATATCCCGAACTGCTGGCGGCTCTACAGGAGTACAACCGCCAGCTTTACGCGGAAAAGCGGTGTAACCTTGTTGACCTCGAAGCCTGCGAGGAGCCCGCCGCCGACTTGACTGCCTACGGTGTCGAGGATGAGATCATAGGTGTGTTGGAAATACCCGCTATGGAACTGACCATGCCGGTCTACTTGGGCGCGTCCGATGCTCACCTTGCCGCAGGCGCGGCAGTGCTGGGCAATACCTCTGCACCCATCGGCGGGGATGACACCAACTGCGTCATCGCCGGACACCGGGGCTGGCGCGGCGCGGACTACTTCCATCACATCGACCGCCTGCAGGTAGGCGATACCGTTACGCTGACAAATCTATGGGAAACGCTGATCTATACCGTAGCTGATATTCAGATCATCCAGCCCCACGAGGTAGACAAAATCAAAATCCAGCAAGGACGCGATCTGCTGACGCTGCTGACCTGCCACCCCTACGCCGGCGGCGGCAAGCAGAGGTATGTCGTTTACTGCGAGAGGGTGTTGCCATGAAGAAGGTAAACCCTGTGGTATGGGCTGCCCTCGCTGTGCCGGTCATTTACATGGCGATGGTGTTGGCCTGTTCTTATGAAGCGGGAACAGATCTATTTGCGCTCATGGAGCGTTTCGGCTTACTGCTGGGGCGGCCCGACCTGCTGCGGTGGACAGCGTATACGCCGAGGTGCATCCTGGGCGCGTTGGTATGCTATGGCCTGGCGGTGACGCTCTACTATTCTGACCGCGAGAACCGCCGCCCAGGTGAGGAATACGGCTCGGCTAAATGGGGCAGCGCCCGTGAACTGAACAAGCAGTACGCCGATCCAAACGGTAAAAATGTTATTCTGACCAAGCACGTTTCCATCGGACTGGACGGCTATAAGCACCAGCGCAACCTCAATATTTTGGTGGTGGGCGGCAGCGGTTCCGGCAAGACCCGCTTTTTCTGCAAGCCCGGTATTATGAGCGTCAACTGCTCCTATCTGATCGTTGACCCCAAGGGAGGTGCGACACGTTCCTAACTGAAAAGGTTAGGCGTGGAGCCAAAAGAAATGAAGAACGAAAGGAGCTTCTGAAAAAAATATGGTTTCATAGAACTGATTATCCGACAGGTGGAATGATGGGGTAACGCCCGGAAACGCCTGCTCTAATACTCCGAATGGCGTGGCGGCAGCCAAGTGCCAAAGCGTCATAAGCTCGGTGAAGTCGGCTGAGAGCGTACCCTAAAGACGCGAAAGCGGTACAGGAACAGCGAACCAGAGGTGGTCGAGTGCGTGATAGGCCGGGAGTCCAAGCAAGCATCTATGGTTAGAATCCGCTATGCAACAACATGGCGGAGGCGTATTCTCGATTGTACGGGTCTAAATCGGGTATTGGTCTAACCGGCCAATCTCACCATCGTGTGAGGCCTGTGGGGATGAGTAAAACTCTGCCTTTATGAAAGTCCCTGCGCCGTTACAGGCGGCGGCAAGCAGGCAGGCTTATAGAGAAGACCTACGGATGCCGAATAAGGATAGGGTAATCGGAACGTGGTAAGCCAGCGACGCGGAGAGCTTGACCTCTGTGAAGCGGCGGCAGGGAAAAATCTTCGGATACAACCTGCCTTGCGCTGGTGAATGTGGCGGCATAGTACCAATGAAGCGGAGCTAACAAAGCCGTGGAGGGATAGCCGCCAGTCAGTGTTTTACAATAAATCGAATTTACAGTTCAAATGAACAAAATCATTCTGCATAAGGTTCGAGTATGACTAAGAGAGGCGAACTTCAAGGAAATGGAGCAAGCCGACTTATGGCAGTCAATCAACCAAAGAAAAAGCAATCACTCAGAAATAACGAGTATTATAACACCCAAGAAATATTTGACGATTTGTACGAGAAAAGTCAGCACGGCGAAGTCTTTACACACTTGATGGAGTTAATTACCAGCGAGCAAAATATCCTGCTGGCCTATCGTGCCATCAAGAAGAACAAGGGCAGTAAGACCAAAGGTGTAAACTCGACCACGATTGTTGAAATGGGCGAGAAACGACCGGAGGAACTGGTTGCCTACGTGCGGATGCGGCTGCAAAATTTTCATCCTCACGCAGTACGCCGTGTTGAAATCCCAAAACCGGATGGACGTATGCGCCCGCTGGGTATCCCCACCATGGAAGACCGCATGATTCAGCAATGTATCAAGCAAGTGTTGGAGCCAATCTGTGAAGCAAGGTTCCACAAACACAGCTATGGATTCCGGCCCAATCGGAGCGCCCATCATGCGGTAGCAAGGGCGATGTTTCTTGTGAATATCTCAAAATACCGCTATGTAGTCGATGTTGACATTAAAGGATTCTTCGACAATGTAGACCACGGGAAACTGCTGAAGCAGCTCTGGACGCTGGGCATACAGGACAAACGGCTACTATGTGTTTTGTCCAAAATGCTGAAAGCACCCATTCAAGGTGAAGGTGTGCCCCAAAAGGGTGTACCGCAAGGCGGTATTCTCAGCCCCCTGTTATCCAATGTGGTACTAAATGAGCTGGATTGGTGGATTGCCAGCCAATGGGAAACGTTTCCAACCAAAACAAATTACACACATGAGGTATCCCGCTACCAAAATCTCCGTAGGACAAGCCACATGAAAGAGGTTTTCATTGTACGGTATGCGGACGACTTCAAGCTGTTTTGTAAATGCCGCAGTGATGCAGAAAGAATATTTACCGCAACGACAATGTGGCTGAAAGAACGGTTGGGGCTGGAAATCAGCCCGGAGAAATCCAAAATCGTCAATCTGAAAAAGGGATATTCAGACTTCCTCGGTTTCAAATTGAAGCTCCGCCCAAAGAGCGGGAAATGGGTGTTGAAATCACACATGGCAGACAAGGCACAGAAAAAGTGCAGAGAAAACATACGAGAGGCCATTGGTCGAATCGGCAGAGAGCCGAACCAATGGAGCGTTATGCAGTTTAACGCTATGGTGTTGGGCCTGCATGAATACTACAAAATCGCAACCAACGTATATCTCGACTTTGACCGAATCGCCTTTGATGTCAGAAAGACACTTTTATGCAGAACAAAAAGTCATCGCAGCAAAACCGACCTGCGAAGTCAGGCATTTCAGCAATTCTATGGTGATTTTACAGGGAAAATATTTAATGTGGCGGGGTTGGCACTCTTTCCAATCAACGGAGTAAAGACCACACCTCCGATGTGTTTTTCCCCGGATATTTGCAATTACTCTGAAAAAGGACGGGCTAAAATCCATGAGCTGCAAAAGGCAGTTAATCCTATAACCCTGCAAAAGCTCATGGAGCACCCAATACAGGGGCAAAGCACCGAGCTGAACGATAACCGCATCTCCCTTTATGTCGCTCAGCGTGGCAAGTGTGCAATCTGTAAAGAGCCTCTGCTATTAGGTGAAATGGAAGTCCACCACATTACGCCCAAAACCAGCGGTGGAAAAGACAACTACTCTAATCTGGCGCTGGTAACGGGAGATGTGCATAAACTCGTTCACGCAACTGATCCAGTAATCATCCGCAAATATCTTGAAAAGCTGAAGAACTGTAAGCTGAACATGGTGAAACTCAATAAGTTCCGGTTATTGGCTGGCAACTGTAAACTCGAATATAGGTAAACATTGATGGGGCGCCGTGTGAATCGAAAGGTTCGCGCACGGTGCTAAGCGGGGGAAAATCTGGAGATAACTTCAAAGGATTACCTATCGCAAAAGATGCTGCGTTCCACCGGCTATCTGCTGAAGGAGGAAGGGTACGACATAAAGGTGTTCGACCTGATCCATCCCAAGCAGTCGGACGGCTACAACCCATTCACTTATATTCGGGACGAGCCGGATGTGCTGAAGCTGATGGACAATTTGGTGAAAAATACCACGCCGCCAAAAGGCGCATCTAATGACCCCTTTTGGGAGAAGGCGGAGATCGCACTGGATTCCGCACTGATGCTGTATCTGCTCAGTGAAGCCCCCAAGGATGAGCGGAATTTTGAAATGCTGATGTTCATGCTGGAGTGTGCACGGGTGATGGAGGAGGACGACCAGTACCAAAGCCCGCTGGATCTGCTGTTCCAATCGCTGGAGGAGCGTGACCCGACTCATGTGGCGGTGCGGGAATATAAGGTTTACAAACAGGCGGCGGGAAAGACTGCCAAGAGCATTCTTGTGACCGCCTCCGTGCGGCTGGCGGCGTTTATCTTCCCGCAGTATGCGGCCATGATGCAGGCCGATGAGATGGATCTTGCTTCGCTGGGTGAGCGTAAGCGCGCCATTTTTTGCGTTATCCCCGTCAACGACGGCAGTATGAACTATTTGGTCAGTATGCTGTTCACACAGTGTTTTCAGCAGCTCTACCTGCGGGCTGATGAACGGTACAATGGGCGGCTTCCCATACCAGTCCGTGTGATACAGGACGAGTGGGCCAATGTTGCCCAGCCGGACAGCTATCCCAAGGTGCTGGCCACCTGTCGCAGCTACAACATCGGTATCAATATCATCGTGCAGAACATCCAGAGCATCAAGGCTCTCTACAAAGACGAATGGGAGGGCATCATCGGCAACTGTGATACCCTCCTTTTTCTTGGCGGTGGCAACGAACCCACGTCGCTGGAATTCGTGTCGAAGCTGCTGGGGAAAGAGACGGTGCATACCCGCACCCGTGGACAGACAAAGGGACGCAGCGGCTCCAGCTCCGTCAACTATCAGCAGACAGGGCGCGACCTGATGACGCCGGACGAGATACGGATGCTGCCCACGAAAGATGCGCTGTTGTTTATCCGCGGCGAGAAGCCGGTGCGGGACAAGAAGTACGACATCACAAAGCATCCCAATGTGCGCCGCACAGCAGACGGAGAGGCAAAGCCTTATATCCATAACCCGCTGCCTGTGCCGGACTACTCGCTGCCCGATCTGCCCTATGAGTTCCGTACATTGGACGACTATACATTTTTGGAGGACGAACATGAAGAAAGCAAAAATAATTATAAGGAACGTGTGCGTGGGTGCATTGACCGCTTTGTGCGCTACTACCACCGCCTACGCCACCGGCGGTGATCCGCTGACCATCGTCAACAACCTGTCTGATTTTA
>ERZ1026772.140-NODE-140-length-55156-cov-5.845574_pt1 | contig 55156 bp, 53 predicted proteins | sample MGYA00380124_ERZ1026772 | MGnify/ENA primary metagenome ERZ1026772 (study PRJEB33269, sample SAMEA4719760) | human gut metagenome | biome: human-associated habitat; feature: organic feature; material: feces | place: Cameroon | collected 2013-10 ...
ACCAAGTCCTCGGGCAGCGGCTGGCTATGGGCCGGTCTGGCGGCTGTGGCCGTGCTTGCCGGCGGCGGCGCATACGGCTACTCCATCTACCGCGCCAATCAGCGCCGCGCCGCTCAGCGCGCCGCTCAGCGCCGGCAGGCTCAGCAGCAGCAGACGCGCACAACGCAGCAAAGCGCCTATGCGCGTCCCACGCAGCAGTATCCTCGCCAGCAGTCCGCGCAGCAGCAGGGCAGCGTGTTCACCCCGCCCACACCCTCGCAGCAACAGGGCAATCCTTACGCCGCGCCCCAGCAGGGCACGCAAGCGTCTTATCAGCCCCAGCAAGGCAGCAACACGCAAGCGTCCTATCAGCCCCAGCAGGGCAGCGGCACGCAAAGCCCCGCCTCCGGCAGCCAGCAAAGCGCCAGCGGTGAAACCCGCCGCCGTCGCTCCGAGCGCCACCAGGGCTAAACGCAAACCACAAAAAATTCGCCCTCGTCAGAAATTGACGGGGGCGTTTTTGTTTGCTATCTTCGCTTTATTCTTGCGCGTTTTCATCTTGCCGCGCGGCCTTGAGCGGCAACTCGGGCGGCAGCGGGGCTTCTGAGACAATACGATCAAAATCATCCGTATGGCACACCAGATAGGTTTCGGCAATATTGCTGATGATCTTGGTGGTGCACAGCAGCACGTTCTGATCGCAATTGGCCATCATGGCATGAATGATCTTTATTTTCTCCGCCGAGTGATGCCACACATTGCCGGTAGGCGAAACGTGCGGCACAGAAAAGAATGCGATGTTCGCATGCAGGCGGGAGAGCATCTCTTCAGCCAGCAAACCGGTAGCCGTTTTGCCGCTGGGGATCACTACGCCGCCGATGCATATCGTTTTGATCCCCAGGGACGCAGCCTTCAGCGCATGTTCCAAGCCGTCGGTAATGATCGTCAGCTTGTTTTTGCGCGCCAGCAGCGGAATCATAAACATCGTCGTGCTGGCCGAGGAAAGGAAGATCGTGCTCTTATCCTCCACCAGCTTTACCGCCTCGCGAGCAATCAGGCGCTTTTCCTTTTCGTAGGTTTTTAGCGAATAGGATAGCGACACGCCGCCATGATCGCGCTTGAGGGCGATGATGCCCTGGTCTGTACGGGCAATCAGATTGGCCTTTTCCAGCGCGGCCAAATCGCGGCGCACGGTTGATTCGCTGATATACAGGTTCTGCGACAGCTCACGGATGGTAAGCGAGCCGTTGTTTTCCAGCAGTTTCACCAGTTCAAGCTGACGATCAGTCATACCATTTCACTCCAAAATGACAGGCAAAAATGAAACTTTTTCAACATTTTTGGCATCGTTGACAATTAAAATGATACCATGCTAAACTGACTGTGTCAATGAATTTGATCGGTAAATCCGCAAGCAGCAATTCAAAAGCAATTCAAATGAAAAGTCCTGACGATGGAGGCACGCATCATGAGCAACACGGTGCTGAAAAAGCAGCGGGAAAAGTCCCGAAAACTCTCAAATATCATGCAGAACAAGGCGTTGTACGTCATGGTTCTGCCGGCGCTGGTGTTCTTTGCGCTTTTTAATTACTGGCCCATGTACGGCGTGCAGATTGCCTTCCGCAATTTCAGCTTTGCCAACGGCATCACGGGCAGCAAATGGGTGGGCATGAAGTGGTTCAATTTCTTCTTCAAGGCCAATCAGTTTCCCGTAATCGTGCGCAACACCCTGCTGCTGAGCCTGTATGACCTGGCCGCAGGCTTCCCCTTTCCCATCCTGTTGGCGCTAATCATGCACAATGTGCCCAGCAAGCGCTTCCGCCGCGTCACGCAGACGGCCACCTACATGCCCCACTTTATTTCCGTAGTGGTGCTGGTTGGCATGATGAGCTGCATGTTCTCGGTAAACAGCGGCTGGTTCAGCACCATCGTGCGCGCGCTGGGCGGCACCCCGGTGCAGTTGATGGGCGAGGCCAAGTACTTCCGCCATGTATACGTATGGTCGGGCGTATGGCAGCAGATGGGCTGGAACTCCATCATCTATCTGGCCGCGCTGACCAGCATCGACCCCGGCCTGCATGAAGCCGCCATGATCGACGGCGCGGGCAAGCTGCGGCGCATCTGGCATATCGACCTGCCCGGCATCGGCGAAACCATCGCCATCATGCTGATTCTGAAGTTTGGCAGCATGATGTCCACGGGCTTTGAAAAGATTTACAGCATGCAGGCCGACCTGAACCTGAGCGTATCGGAAGTCATCAGCACCTATGTGTACAAAATGGGCATGATGAACAACAAGTACAGCTATTCCGCCGCCATCAGCCTGTTTAACAACGTGATCAATTTTACCCTGCTGATCCTGGTGAACAAAGCGTCCAGCAAGCTCTCCGGCAGCAGCCTGTGGTGAGGTGAGCGCTATGAAAAGAATGAGCACCGGCGAAGTCATCCTCAATGGCTTCTTCTATGTAATCCTTGCCCTGCTAATCGTCATCTGCGTATACCCCATCTGGTACGTTATCGTCGCTTCCGTATCCGACGGCACCTATGTCAACTCCGGCGCGCTGATTCTGCTGCCGGTCAATATGAAGTTTACCGCCTATGAATACGCCTTCTCCCAAAAGCAGCTGTGGGTAGGTTACGGCAACACGATCATCTACACCCTGGGCGGAACGCTGTTCGGCCTGGCAATATCGCTGCCCTGCGGCTACGCGCTATCCCGCCGGGATATGGAAGGCCGCGGCCTGATTATGGGGCTAATCACCTTTACCATGTATTTCAATGGCGGTCTGATTCCCACCTATATCGTATGCTCCGCCCTGCACCTGACCAACACGCGCCTGCTGCTGATCTTCCTGGGCAGCGTAACGGCCTACAACATCATCCTGATCCGTACGTTCTGCTCCTCCAGCATTCCGGATGAGCTGCGCGAGGCCGCATTCATCGACGGCTGCTCCAATACCCGTTTCTTCTTCATGTTTGTCATTCCCCTGTCCAAGGCAATTATCGCCGTTATTTCGCTTTATATCGCCGTGGCGCATTGGAACAACTACTACAACGCCCTGGTATACACCACCGATGCGTCGCTGCAACCCCTGCAATTGTACCTGCGTCACCTGCTGCTGATGACCACCGGCACCGAAAGCATTATGGAATCGGACGCCAACGCCGAGGTGCTGCGCCTGGTGCAGACCGTGCGCTACGCGGTGATCGTGCTATCGGCCCTGCCAATCATGTGCCTGTATCCGTTCCTGCAAAAGTATTTTGTGCAGGGCGTCATGATCGGCTCCATCAAGGGATAAAGGCGGAAGGATTTCCGCTTTTACATCATAATTCAAACGGAGGGAAAAAGAATGAAAACCCGTATCGTCGCGCTGTTCCTTTCCCTGGCCATGCTGCTGTCCCTGTGCAGCTTCGCCATCGCCGAGGAACCCACCCAACTGACCATCTGCATCGGCCGCCGTCCCTATGACAGCACCGAATCCTACTCCGAAAAGCACTGGGTGCAGGAAGTGGAAAAGGCCTGCAACCTGAAGATCAACTGGATTGAGCTGCCCGAAGAAACTATGAAAGAGCAGCTTTCCTCCGTGCTGACCAACACCAACAACCTGCCGGATATCTTCATGTGCGGCACCAAGATGACCGACTCCATCGTGAGCCAGAACACGGGCCTGTGGCATGTGATCACCATGGATGAGATCAAGCAGTACGCTCCCACCTACTATGAAGTGTGCGAAAAGTACATCGACGGTTGGGTGGACGCTACCACCTATCCCGACGGCAACATCTACAGCCTGATGGGCAGCGTGTATGACTCCGAGCGCCACTACTCCTATGGCGTGCTGTATATGAACTATCAGTGGCTCAAGAACCTGAACCTGGAAGTGCCCGCCACGCTGGATGATTTGCACGATGTGCTGGTTGCCTTCCGCGATCAGGACGCCAACGGCAACGGCGACCCCAACGATGAGTATCCCATCAACATCAACCTCAAGTATGGCCAGGGCCAGCCGCTGAACTTCGCCGCGCTGTGGGGCCTGCCCATCACCAACTCCATCTTCTACAAGATCGATGAAAACGGCAACGTCACCCACGCCGTGGATACCCAGGCATTCCGGGATTTCCTGACCTACTTCTATCGGCTGGGTCAGGAAGGCCTGCTGAACCTGGAAGGCCTGTCCTCCACCTCCGATCAATACACCGCCGAGTGCGACGCCATGCGTTCTGGCATCTTCGGCGCCTGGGCGCCCTCCTACCTGATCACCGACACGGCCAACGCCATGCAGTATGACGGCCTGCCCAAGATCACTGTGCCCGGCTATGAAGAAAGCTTCTGCCACCGTGAATTCAACCATGCCAACCGCAACGCCTTCGTGATCAGCAAGTCCTGCAAGAACGTAGAGGCCGCCCTGCGCTTCTATGATTACATCTCCGAGCCTACCCGCGCCATCGAAGTGTTCCTGGGCGAACAGGGCATCTTCTGGGATTATGTGGACGACGACTATCACTACGAGATGGTATACTGCCCCAGCCAGGAAACCGATCCTGAGGGCTATGCCGCGCATGTACAGAAGCTCATCGACGCTGGCTACGGCGACTATGTGGAAAAGGGCATCATCCTGGATGGCTCCAGCCTGAACTATTACAATACCGTTGGCTGCGTGGACTACGGCTCCCTGGTGCTGCATGCGCAGAACTATGACATGACCAACTACGCCGACGGCAACGTATACCGCATCGCCACCATCCGCAACATCACCGAGCGCGGCGGCTATGCCCCGGCCATGAACACCAACATCGTGCCTGCCGAGGCGCAGGAAGAGTTTGATTTCATGTGCGACGGCCTGTCCACCGTAATCAACGCCTTCGTATCCGAGAGCATTCTGCACGGCGTAACCGACGAAAGCTGGAACGCCTACCTCAAGCAGCTGGAGCAGTACAACTACGATTACTACATCGAATTCTTCAACAACAAGCTGCACAACAGCTTCTAATCCGCGCAAGCCTTATTAAGCGGGGAGCGTCCTGCGGCGCTCCCCCTTTCCATGGCCCGCCGCAGCCAGTTTTCAAGCAGCAAGGAGTACTGTCGTATGATTCTGATGACAAACAACCAGTGGAAATATGACCACAACAACGAAAAATGGGCGCGGCTGGGCATGGATTGCTCGGCTGACGTGCGTTCTGCCGGGCTGGTGCGGGCATATCAGCAGATCTGCCCGGACATCCTGGCCGTGCAGGAATCCTCCCATCTGATGGAACGGCTGATCATGCAAAGCCTTTTTGAATACGCCACGCCGCAGGGGGAACGGATAAGCTACAAGCTGGTTACTGGCGGCGACACGCCCATCTACTACCGGGACGATAAATTTTTCCCCATCGAGACGGGCTATTACCTCTATCCAGAAGCCGTGCCCGGCTATGAAGGCTCCTTCAACAACGCCCGCACCAAATCCTACACCTTCGGCGTGTTTGATGAGTTGTCCACCGGCAAGCGGGTTATCGTGGTATCCACCCATCTGTGGTGGAAATCCGGCAACCCGGAACGGTTCAACTACCAGCCGCATTCCAATATCGCGCGCGTATATCAGATCTCCCTGGCCATTCAAAAGGCGGAGGAGCTGATCGCCAAATATGCCTGCCCCGCCTTTATTATGGGCGATTTTAACGCGGGCATCGACAGCGCGTGCATGAACGAAGTGGCCAAGCTGGGCTGGACGGAAGCGCACGATCTGTGCACGGGCGAACGCGATGAAACCAAGGGGCATCACTTCTGCGCCCCCGACGGCTTTGAGCGCGGCGAGCCCGGCGTATACCATGATGCGCTGGATCACATCATCGTCAAGAACGGCTCCGCCGTCGCCATTCAATCCTACAAGCGGCTAAACGACGCATGGTTCGACTGCGTGTCGGATCACTATCCGCTGTACGTGGACATCAAAATCTAAACCGTCCATCGCCTTTCCAGGCAGCCTGCCTAGAAAGGCGCTTTTACATTGCCGCAATCATGTTTGCCTTTTGGCCCACAATCTGCTATAATGATGTTATGGTGCGCAGGACGCGGCGAAATCGATCCGAAATCATTTTCCCTATGGAGGCGATCATGAGCAACACCACCCCCTTTCTACAGCGGTTGGCTGATTGGAATCAGGGCATGAACGACGTGCCCAGGCGGCTGCTGATCATTGCAGCCGTAGCGCTGGCCTGCTACATCGCGGTGCAGCTGTTCCCCTTCTGCTGGCCCTTTGTGCTGGCGCTGGTTTTCGCCTCGCTGATGGAGCCTGTGGCGCGGCTGCTGCGCAAGGCATTCAAGCGCTTCAAGGCCGCCCGCTCCATCGCAACGCTATTGTGCATGCTGCTGCTGTATGGGCTGATCACCATTCTGTTTTTCACCATCACCGACAAGCTGGTGCGCGAGTGTATCAGCCTGGCCCGGACGCTGCCCGATATGGCCCGCGCATTCGTCAACCAGCTGACAGTGTGGGCCACCGCACTGTATGAGGACTACGCGCATCTTTTGCCCGCCGATTTTATCGAGCGCGTATCGGGCATGCTGGCCAGCATGGTATCAAACGTCGCCTCCTGGGCGGCCAACATCACCGGCTGGATCGCCAGCTTCACCATTTCCACGGTATCCTCGCTGCCCATGATCATCCTTTCTGTGCTGTTCACCATCATGGCCACCTTCTATTTCAGCTATGATAAGGAGCGCATCGCCGGCTTCTTCCGCAGCCAGTTTCCCTCGCAGGTGGTCAAGGATTTCCGCCTGATCAAGGGCGGCGTGTTCACAGCGATTTTCGGCCAGGTGCGCGCGCAGATCTTCATTTCCTTCGTGCTGATGCTGATCATCATCGCCGGTCTGGTTATCATGCACAAGCCCTATGCGCTGCTGCTGGGCATGCTTATCGGCGTGGCGGATGTGCTGCCCGTCATCGGCGCGGGCCTGTTTTTGAACACCTGGGCCATTGGCGCGCTGATCATCGGCGATTACTACACGGCCATCGGCCTGTTCATCATCTATCTGATCACGGTTACGGTGCGCCAGATCATCGAACCGCGCATCGTGGGCAAGCAGCTGGGGCTGTATCCGCTGGTTACCATGATGTCCATGTTCGCCGGTTTTCAGATCATGGGCACGCTGGGACTGATCGCCGGCCCCCTGGTGGCCAACATCTGCAAGGTAACGCTGGACGCGGACGCGGGCAAGCTGGAGCCGGGCACCCAAAAAAGCGTGCTGCCCTGGAGCCGCCTGTGGGATAACCTGCGCAGGAAAAACAAGAAAAGCAAATAAACGGCTTGCCCTCCCACAAGCCAGCAAAAAAGGCCGCAATATGCGGCCTTTTGTTGTATAATGAAGGGCGAATCTTCCTTCATCCAATTATTATTTTCTCCCAAACAGTCTTCCCACCGCGTCCACCGCGCGCTGCACAGGGCGCTGGTGCTTTTTCAGCGTCATGGCGGCGTTAAAGGCTCCACGGCGGAATTGCAGGTTATCCGGCTCGCGGCGCACCGCCTCGCGGAAGCTCTGATGCGCGCTGTCATACTGGTGTAGATTCATCAGAATCTCGCCCTGCAGGCAGTACCACTGCGCATCCTTGCTGTCGGCGCGAGCCAGCTGACGCAGGGCGTTCTCATTGCGGCCCTGCTCCATCAGCTTGCGCGCCAGCGTTTTTGCATCCTCACAGGATACGGTGTTAAAGCCAATTTGCCGCTTGGCGGCGATGCGCAGCGCTTCCTCGTAGGCCAGGTTCAGGCGGATCAATTGCTCCTGCGCCTGGTCGGCCTGCGCCTGATCCTGAAACTGATCGGGATGGCAGCCTTTGACGCGGCTGCGGTAAGCGGCATGCACCTGCGCCTGATCAGCGTCCCAGCGCAGCCCCAAGGTTTCAAATGCGTTCACAGCCAGCGCCTCCTTTCCATCCGTTTATCCATCCGCATTACAGCGGCGCGCGGGCGATATCCGCCCCCAGCGCACGCAGCTTATCTTCAATGCGCTCATACCCACGTTCAATATAGCTGGGCTCGTAGATCTCGGTTGTACCCTTGGCCATCAGGCCCGCAATCACCAGCGCCGCGCCCGCGCGCAGATCGGTAGCCGTAACGGGCGCGCCGTAGAGCGCATCCACGCCCTCGATGATGGCCGTCTGCTCCACAATGCGCACCTTCGCGCCCATGCGCTGCATTTCCACCAGGTGCTTGAAGCGGTTTTCAAAGATGGTCTCAATCACCAGGCTGTCGCCCGCCGCGCAGGTGAGCATGGCGCTCATGGGCTGCTGCAAATCGGTGGGGAAGCCGGGATATTCCTGCGTTTTGATGTTGACGGCGCGATGCTGCCGCTCCGCGCGCACACGGATGGTATCGTCGGTGCTGGTCACCTGCACGCCCATTTCCAGCAGCTTGGCGGTCAGCGCTTCCATATGGGTGGGAATGCAGCCGCGAATGGTCACATCGCCATGCGTAGCCGCCGTCGCGATCATCAGCGTGCCCGTTTCAATCTGATCGGGAATAACGGAATAGCGGCTGCCGTGCATATAATCCACGCCGCGGATGCGGATGGTATCCGTGCCCGCGCCGCGCACGCGACCGCCCATGGAATTGAGGAAGTTCGCCAAGTCCACAATATGCGGCTCACGCGCCGCATTATGAATGGTGGTGTTGCCATGCGCCTTGGCGGCGGCCAGCATCACATTGATGGTGCCGCCCACGGTGATGCGGTCAAAGAACACATCCGCGCCCACCATATCGCCCTTGGCGTAGATCATGCCGCCGTAATCGTCCACCTGCGCGCCCAGGGCACGGAAGCCCTTCACATGCTGCTCAAAGGGGCGATTGCCGATGGCGCAGCCGCCGGGATAGCCCACCTCGCACTGACCGCAGCGGCCCAGCAGCGCGCCCCACAGATAATAGCTGGCGCGCATGCGCTGCGTATACTGATAGGGAACATGAAAGCTGTTTACCGGCCGGGGATCCACCGTCATGCGGCGCGCCTTGGGATCGTAATCCACCTTGGCCCCCAGCAGGTTCAGCATATCGTAAACCACATGGATATCTTCAATATCGGGCAGGTTTTCCACCACGCAGGGCTCATCACACAAAAGCATCGCGGGAACGACGGCCACGGAGGTATTTTTGCCCCCAAACACTATAGTTTCTCCCCGCAGCGGCGCACCGCCCGTAATCAGCAGCTTGTAGCGATCCATGCACACTCTCCATCCCAGAAGATGATTGAAAACAGCTAAATAGAACCATCCGGGCGCAACGCCCGTGTGGTAACAATTAGTATAACATAATTTGCGCACAAGTGCAACCGCAGGCAATTTTGCGCAGCGCAAGCAATATTTGTAGAGTTCCGCCCATGCAGATCTTCCTAAATATACAAAAGTGGAAGCCGATATTCCATCAGCTTCCGCCCTGTTATTCTCGATTATTCCGCAATCGCTTCGGCCGCGCTCTGTCCGGCGGTATGGCCGCTGGCGACAGCCCAGCCAAACAGCGTGGCCGTCATATAGATATCGCCCTCCAGGCCGCCGACAACCTCACCCGCCGCGTACAGGCCGGGAATGGCTTCCTGTGCAGTGGTGAGCACCTGCATATTGTCGTTGATATGCAGGCCGCCCAGGGTGGCATAGTAGCGCACATATACGCGCAGCGCGTAATAGGGGCCTTCCTCACTCAACGGGGCGTTGAGCTTTCTTCCGAAGGCGTCGGCTTCGCCGGCAGCATAAGCCTGATTAAACGCTTGCGCAGCGGAGGAAACCGCCTCATAGGGCAGATTCACCTTTGAGGCAAGCTCCTGCAGCGTTTCCGCCTTCTTGTACACCGGGTCGCCGGTATAATCGTCCGCGGTCCACTTCTGCACATCTTCAGCGCTGTATACGCGAGAGGTCGCGGCATTCAGCGCTTCAAAACCAGCCTGATCCATAATCAGATACTGCGCCTTGTTTCCCTTCATCGCCTGCACGGTATCCCATGCCTTGCCCTTTTCATTGCAGAAGCGCACGCCATCCTGATTTACCATGAATACGCCGTTATACTCAAAGCTGGGGCCGCCGCCTACACCTTGGCCGTTGCCGCTGGGCAGCTTAATGGCAATCGGCTGCATGTTCACCATTTCCATGTTGATCAGATCGGCGTTCAGTTCCTTGGTCATGGCAATCGCATCGCCCTGCGCGCCCGCATGGCCGGCATAAACATAATTGTCAAAGTTTACATCCTGCGGCAGCAAATCGCGGTTCGCGCCGTAGCCGCCGCTGGCCAGGATCACCGCCTTCGCGCTGATGGTATAGCGCGTATCGGCGCTCTGGGCAACCACGCCGCAGACCGCTCCGTCCTTTACAACCAGCTCCTTGGCAGGCGTGCCCGTCATCAGCGTGCCGCCCGCCGCAGTGAACTTCTCGCCCAGATTCTTGACAACGCCCGCGCCGCGGCCCTCGCCGGAGTAATAGCGCTTCGCCGTTTCGGGGCGCACATAAGGCACAGCCGCGCCCTCATCGGAAACCAGCCAGTCGAAAGAGGGGCCGATGATGCGGGAGAACAGCTCCACCGTCGCGCGGTCATTTTTCTGGTGACCGTTGGCCATCATATCCTCCACCAGCTTTTCGGGAGAATCCTCATAGCCATCCTCCTGCTGCCAGCGGGAGCCCGTGGCAATCGTGCCCGCGCCCGCCGTAGCGCTCGCGCCGCCGATCATGCCCGTCTTTTCCAGCAGGATTACGGAGCGGCCGTTCTGCGCGGCGGTCAGCGCAGCCGTCAAGCCCGCGGCGCCCGCGCCGACAACCACGATATCCGTATCCAGCGTTTCTTCCTTTAGTTCGTTCTTTTCAGCGGCAGCGGTCATTTTGTCCATATCCGCGTCCGCCTGGGTCAGCGCATCCTTCATCGCGGCTTTGAAACCGTCGCTGGTGATGGTAGCGCCCGTCACAGCGTCCACGCCGATCGTCTGGTTGGCCAGCACGGCCTCCACCAGCATGGGCAGAGCCGCCGCGCCAATGCCTTCCGTTTCAGACTGCTCAACCACTTCAATACCCGTGATCTTGTCCGCGTCAACGGTAACTTTCAAAACGATGCTGCCGTGATACCCTTGCGCGGAAGCCTGATAGGTTCCGGCGGTCATGCCCTCTGCCAGCGCTGCGCTGGACAGCAGCATAATCACAGCCAAAAACAGTGCCACGATTTTCTTCATAAGTTAACCTCCCTTTTGGTAGACGACCAGTCTACTATAAAGGAGTATACGCTCTGACAGGCTGCTTGTCAAGCGACAAACCCGCAATTTCTGCCAAGTAAAATCGCCGTTTTATAGCTCATCGTCATATTCCCGCACAATGCCCCAGCTGCGCTTGGGCGCTTCGTGCGGCGGACGCCACCAGGGGCTTTCCACCAGAAAGCACCCGTTTCTCATGGCGCAGTATTTTTCCATTTGGTTTTGCCAGGCATGCAGGGCTTGATGAATCATCGCGTTGATGGCCGCAGTGACGGCGGGCGGCGCAGTGTCGCAGGCATGCGACCAGAAAGTGTGGTTCCTCTCTTGCATGTCGAATTCCCCTTTGTGACTAAGATGTCGCAGTTTATGCTTATTGTGGTTGAATTATAGCCCATTTAAGCATGCTCGTCAAATTGCTTGCTTCTATTAGTCATTCAATAGACAAAAGGATACGCATATAGACAAATTGCCCAGGCAAGCTGCTCTGGCATATTATTCAGGAATGAAAATTCCCTTGAAAACACCTTCAAGAGCTCTCTCTTTATATCAGCTGAACCAATATTGCAGATTAAAAAGAGCCGCCCAATAGGCGGCAAATAATAAAATGCTTCTTGCGCTTTCGCGCATTCATCAGATGCAGTTAATAGCTTATTGATTCATGATCTGCCACGGAAGCTGTTAAACCTCCGCAAGGTATTTGTTTATATTAGGCTTTCTTTATTCCCGCACGCTGGACGCGCGCACAATCAGCCGCGGCGCAACCAGCACCTGCCGTAGCGGGGTCTTCTGCGCAATCTGCTCAAAGAGCAGCTGCGCCGTCTGCCTGCCCTGCATGGCGGTGTCGATATCCACCGCCGTCAACGGCGGATCCAGATACTCCGCCAATGGGGCGTTGTTGAAGGCCGCAATGCCAATATCCTGCGGCACACGCAGGCCCCTGTCGCGCGCGGCGCGCAGCAGTCCAAAGGCCGCGAAGTTATCGTCGCACACAAAGGCGTCGGGATGCTCCGCCTCTGCCAGGCAGGCCAGCGCCGTCCGGTACGCGCTGTCGGGCGCAGCGTCAGTCGACAGCATGCGCGGGGGACAATCGGCAGGCAGCGCCGCCTGATATCCCTGCAAACGGCGGCGAATAAAGCCCATGCCGCCCGTATGCATGCCGCCAAAATAGGCGACGCTCCGATAGCCCTGCTCCAGCAGGTGTGCCGTGGCCAGGGCTGCGCCGCTGCGGTTATCCACATCCACCCAGGTATTCAGGCACATGTCTTCATCCGGCTGACCCAGGATCACATGCGGAAAATCGCCGATGCGCGCCATCACCTGCGGCGTTGCGGCCGAGGGCGGCAGGATCAAGCCATCCACCTTTTTGCCCAGCACCAGCTCCGTCACGGTTTCAAGCGCGCGCTCCCCGCCGTTTGCAATCAGCAGATGATACCCATGCGCCTGCGCCACCTGCTCGATGGCATACTGGCTGCTGCCGAAAAAGGCATTGTTAAAGGCCCCGTCGTCCCCGGTGTCCAGCACCATGCCGATTGCCCCAGCCAGGCCGCTGACCAGGCTGCGCGCCAGGGAATTGGGATGATAATCCAATTGCGCCATGGCGCTGTATACCCTTTCGCGGGTTTCGGCAGTGATGACGCTTTTTTCGTTAATGACGCGGGATACGGTGGAAGGGTTCACCCCGGCCAGGCGGGCGACGTCGCGGATTGTAGCGGACATTTTGCGCTCCTATTTCCATCTTTGGTTAATGCAATCGTTTGCATAGCATTATTATAGGCGCTTTTTGTGTTTTTGTCAATCGCCAGCACGTTTTTTTACCCTGCCTTTGACGCTGCGGCGCATCCGTGATAAAATATAGTGAAATTTTGCGTTATGAATGGAGGGCCTATGGCTGCCGCCTTTACCCTGACGGACGTATCGCTGCATTACAGCGAAAAACAACTGCTTTCCCACATCAGCGCCACGATATCCGAGGGCGATAAAATCGGCGTGGTGGGCCGCAACGGCGCGGGCAAATCCACGCTGCTGCGCCTGCTGGCAGGCACGGAGGAGCCGGACGCGGGCGACATCGCCCGCAAGCGTGGCCTGACGCTTGCCTATCTGCCCCAAACGCCGCATCTGCGCCCGGAGGACAGCATCACCCAGGCGGCGCTCAGCTTTTTGCCCGCCGCCAATGAGGCTGAGCGCGAGAGCGCAGCCTACGAGGCGCAGACCATCCTGTCCCGCCTGGGCTTTACGGATTTTGACCAGCGGGTAGGCACGCTGTCGGGCGGGCAGCAGATGCGCGTAGCCCTGGCCGGCGCGCTGTGCCGCAAGGCCGACGTGCTGCTATTGGACGAACCGACCAACCACATCGACCTGGATATGGCCGCGTGGCTGGAGGATTATCTGGCCGCTTACCGCGGCACGCTCATCTGCGTAACCCACGACCGCTACCTTTTGGAGTGCGTGTTCAACCGCATCTTCCAGGTGGGCGGCGGACAGGTGCAGACCTATCAGACCGACTACGCCGGGTATCTGGAGGAGCGCGCCCAGCGCGAGGAAATGGCCGCGGCCACCCTGCGCAAGCAGAAAAGCCTGTACCGCACCGAGCTTGCCTGGATTCAGCGCGGCGCGCGCGCCCGCAGCACCAAGGCCAAGGGGCGCATCGACCGCTTTGAAACGCTCAAGGAAAACGTGCGCGAGGCCCCGCCCGAGGCGCAGCTGCAAATGAAAAGCGTGGCCAGCCGCCTGGGCAAAAAGATTCTCTCCTGCGAGCATTTGCACTGCGAATTAGGCGGCCGCACGCTGGTGCGGGACTTTTCCTACACCCTGCTGCGGGACGACCGCGTGGGCATTGTGGGCGGCAACGGCGCAGGCAAAACCACGCTGCTGCGCCTGCTCAGCGGCGAGCTGCCTCCGGACGGCGGCGTCATCGAAATGGGCGAAACCGTGCGTCTGGGCGTGTTTGCCCAGCATTGCCCGCCGCTTGATCCCGACGCACGCATCATCGACGCGGTGCGCGATGTGGCCGTGCGCGTTTATACACCCGACGGCGAGCTTTCCGCCTCGCAGATGGCCGAAACCTTTTTGTTTCCCTCCGGCATGCAGTATCAAAAGGTATCCTCCCTGTCGGGCGGCGAGCAGCGCAGGTTGTATCTGCTGCGCGTGCTGATGGCCGCGCCCAACGTGCTGCTGCTGGACGAGCCCACCAACGATCTGGACATTGAGACGCTGAACGTGCTGGAGGATTATCTGGACTCCTTCCAGGGCGCGGTGATCGCCGTCAGCCACGACCGCTATTTTCTGGATCGCGTTACGCGCAAGCTGTTTGCCTTGGAGGACGGCGAGCTGATTCCCTATATCGGCGGGTACGCAGACTATCTGGCCGACCGCGCCGCGCGCGAGGCTGCCGCTGCGCCCAAGCCAGAAAAGCCCGCCGCCGCGCCTCAGCCCGCGCGCGAAAAAGCCCCCGTCAAGCGATTTTCCTTTAAAGAGCAGCGCGATTTTGACACCATCGACGGCGTAATCGCCGAACTGGAAGGCAAGCTGTCCGACCTGGCCAAGCAGATCGAAGCCAACAGCGCCGACTACGAAAAGGTAATGGCCCTCATGGCCGAGCAGGAGCAGACGCAATCCGCCCTGGATACGGCCATGGAGCGCTGGATGTATCTACAGGAACGCTACGAGGAAATTCAGGCTGCCAAGGAGGGCAAGGCATGAAAACCTATGCTTTTCGCCTGCATCGCGGCGATGATCTTCGCCTTGCGCTTACACGCTTTGCCAGGGAGAACCATCTGCGCGGCGCAGTCGTCCTATCCTGCGTAGGGTGCCTGAGCCATTGGCGGCTGCGCGACGCAAGCGGCGTAAACATGCAAGAGAAAACCGAGCCGGTGGAAATCGTATCGGCCACGGGCACGCTCAGCCAGGATCGGCTGCACCTGCACCTGTCCCTCAGCCGGAAGGATTTATCCACCATCGGCGGGCATCTGGCGGAGGGCTGCATCGTCAATACCACCGCCGAGATCGTGCTGCTGGAGCTGGAAGACGTGGCCTTCGGCGCGGCCTATGATGCTGATACAGGCTATGACGAAATAACGATCCAGCCGCTTTGACCGCTATAAACGCAGGGCTGCCCCGTTTTTGCGGGGCAGCCCTGCGTTTATGACGCGCCTTTTTGCTTTTCCGCATTCAGCAGCGCGCGCAGCCGCTGCGGCACGGGCACGCCCATGCCGGCCAGGTTTTCCAGCACGCTCAGACCCTCGTTGCAGATATAGAACCAGATGACCGCCGTGCGCAGCACGCCGTTGGCCCCGGCGTAATCATCCAGCAGGGCGGACAGCAGCACGGCCAGGAGCATCAGGCTTTTTTTCAGCAGGCCGCGAAAGCCCGCGCTGGCCGACAGCCTGCCGCCGCTGGTTTTATCACTTTTGCCCAGCGCCGCGCGCAGCACGCCCGTGATATAATCGGCAATCATCATCACCGCCAGCACCGTCATGCCCTGCCCCGCGCCGCGGAACACCGCAATCAGCGCCGTACCCACGCGCAAAATGGTCGCCCAGGTGTTTACAAAAAACTGCTTCATCCCCTCGCCTCCCTGGGCGAAAGTATGAAGCAGCGTTTTCATTTATACCTGATCCCAGATGCGACGCGCATTGTGCAGGCCAACGCTGGTGGCGTAGCGCGCATCCTCCATGCCCTCAAACTCAATCACAATGTGTCCATCATATCCGCTGTGCTTGAGTGCAGAGAGCGTTTCTTCGATGTCCAGGTCGCCCTGCGCCAGAATGGCGCCGCGCAGATAGCGCCCGCCGCGGCTGCGGAACCAGCTGCCCGCACAGTCAAACTGCGTGCTGTCGCCCGGATCACGGGTGCGAATGTAAAAGTCCTTCAGGTGCACCATGCGGCAAAGCGGCGCCAGCGTGCGCGCGGCGATGGCGGGATCCTCATCCACACAGATCACATTGCCCGTGTCCAGCAGCAGGCCGTAGTTGTCGTCATCCACCAAATCAAGAATGCGGATCACCCGGTCGCTGCCATTGGCAAAGAAGCCATGGTTTTCAATCAACGTCTGCACCCCGCGGCTGCGGCCATACTGCGTCAGCTCGCGCGCCGCCTCGGCCATGCGGGGCAGCATACGTTCAAAATCGCGCGGGGTGTTCTGCCCCTGCGGGCGGCGGAAAGCGCACACATCGTGGCGCATGCGCGGCAGCCCCAGCTCGGCGGCGATATCGATTTCGTGCTTCAAGCGGTCGATCTCGGCCCGCTGCGCCTCGCCCTCGCGGCACAGATCGGCCAGCACAGAATAATTGCACAGTTCAACTCCCGCATCGCGCGCCTGCTTTTTCACCTGCGCGATGGCCTGCGTATCGATTTTTCCCGTCGCTGGATCATCAAAGCGGAAGGCGAAGGGCACCAGCTCCATGCACTGCGCCCCCTGCGCCGCAGCCCAGTCAATGGCCTCCGCCAGCGTCATGCGGCCCTGTTCAATCTCCCGATCCAGGCAATACGAGCTGATTCCCAGCTTCATGTTTTACGCCTCCCTGTTGTTTTTCGGCCTTATTATAAGCGCGTATTTTCGTTTTTGTCAATCAATACCGCCTGTTCTATTGACAAGCAACGCAAAAGTTGCTAAAATAGACATATAGATGCCAGTAATTGGCAAATCGAAGTTTTCTACTCTTTATTCTTTACCAAAGGATTTTACCGGGAAATGAATCTTCAATATTTGCGTTATGCGGTGGAGGTTGCCCGGACGGGATCAATCTCCCAGGCCGCAGAAAATCTGTTTATGAGCCAGCCCAGCCTGAGCAAATCCATTCACGAGCTGGAAAGCTCTCTGGGAGTGCAGCTGTTTAAGCGCACCAGCCGCGGGGTGTGCCCCACGCCCGAGGGCGAGGATCTGCTGCTGCACGCCCGCTCCATCCTGAGCCAGGCCGAAAAAATCGAAACGCTGTATCAATCCAACCTGACCAGCCCTGTGCGGTTTTATCTGGCCGCCACGCCGTCGCTGTATATCAGCGAGGCTTTTGCCAACTTCTGCGCCAAGGCTGTGCAGGAGAGCGAATCGCGCCGGTTGAACCTGAGCCTGCATGAGATGCACCGGCTGCAGGTGATCGACGCGGTGGCCAGCGGTTCATGCGATGCAGGCGTGCTGCGCTGCCGTGCGGATGAGGAAATGATGCTGGGATCCATCCTGTCGCGCAAACGGCTGGACAGCACGCCGCTGGGCACCTATCACCTGCGGCTGGCGCTGGATCCCCATCACCCGCTGGCCGCGGCCGAAAGCATCACCCAGGAAATGCTCTCGCCCTATCCGCGCGTTACGCTGGACGCGGGCGCGGTGGAAAACCTGGTGCTGTTTGAAAGCGAGCTGCAGGAGCCTGTGCAGGACATCAGCCGCATCAGCGTGTTCAGCCGCGACAGCGCAGTGGCCATCCTGCACGCGGTGCCCGGCGCCTGCATGCCTTGCAGCCCTGTGCCGCAGGCTGTGGCCGATCTGTATCATCTGATTTTGCGCCCCGTGCAGGGCGTACCCTGCCGATATCGGGACTTGTACATCACCCGCAGCGGCACGCTACAGCGCCGGGCGGAACAGATGCTGCTAAGCGAGCTATACGCCCTGCAGGGTGATCAAGCGCCTGCCGCCGTGTAATACCAGATTGTACATTGATTTCCGTTTTAGGTTTTTACGCATCCCATATACGCCTTTATATGTGGGGTATATCGGCTTATATTTGTGTGATACTTTCAAAATGTGGATAAAACATTTTGTCAGATTTATGGGTTGACTTTTTCTTAAAAATGGCGATAATGGTACATGCAGCAGATCGTGCTGCGCAGGTCGCAAGGGCGGCCTGGGAAAGGAGAATGAGTATGCTTATCAATGTAAAGATCAACAGCATGAAGGACGCGGAGCATTTCAGCAACATCGTTCGTCGTTACCCCGCTGAGATCACCCTGAAGGCCGATAAATTCTGCGTGGATCCCAAGTCTGCGCTGGGCGTGCTGGCCATTCTGTACTCTGCCCGTGACAACATGATGCTCGACACCGGCGATATGGACGACGGCGAAATTCCGCAGCTGGTCCGCGATATCAAGGACTACATCAAGGAATAACGTTCCCCGCGGCAGCAGCCGCCCGGATGAAAAAACTCCGGCCCGTCCTTCTGGACGAACCGTTCACATATGGGTTTCCCATTTTGAATAGATCAACCCCCGCCTTTTTGCAAAGGCGGGGGTTTTATTTGGTTGTATGCTTTGACACCCAGTCTTTACCCCTTCACCGGCAGCTGCACGGTGAAGGTGGTGCCCTTGCCCTTCACGCTGTCCACGGTAATTTTGCCACGGCTCAGGGCGATGATTCGCTTGACCATCGCCAGGCCCAGGCCGTTGCCCTCGCCATGGTGGGACTTATCGCCCTGATAGAATTTTTCAAAGATGTGCTGCTGCGTTTCCCTGTCCATGCCGATGCCCGTATCGCTCACCTGCACGGTAGCGGTATCATCCACAGCAACCAGGCTGATGCCGATTGTGCCGCCCTCGGGAGTAAACTTGATGGCGTTGTTGATCAGATTGACCCAAGCCTGGGAGAGCATCTCGGCGTTGCCGTAGCAGGTGACCTCCTCCAGGTCGATCACCAGCTCCAGATGCTTTTGCTCCCATTGCTTCTCCAGCAGCAGAATGCAGGAGCGCAGCTGCTCATCCAGGCGGAAGGCCGTTTTTTCGGTCACAATCTGCTGGTTTTCCAGCTTGCTCAGCAGCAGAATGTTGGTAGCCAGGTTGGCCAGGCGCGTGGACTCATCGGCGATGATGGTGGCGTACTCGCGCCGTTCCTCATCGGTGATATCATCGCGCTGCAGCTGCCGCGCAAAGCCGCGGATGGACACGATGGGCGTTTTGAACTCATGCGAAAAGCTATTGATAAAATCCGAACGAAACATCTCGATGCCGCCCAGCTCGCGGGTCATGCGGTTGAAGGAGCGCACCAGGTCGCCCATCTCGCCGCGGCCGTCCTCCATGGGCAGCTGCACGCTGAAATCGCCCTTGGCCACGCGCTTGGTGGCCGCAATCACCTGCGTGACGGGACTGAGATAATACTTGCCGATCCAGGCCGTAATCACCGTGCCGATGATGGAGCTGACGCACACCATCCAGATGGGCGACATCATCTGCGTGATGAACAGCGGGCGCAGCCAGCCCGCGCTGAGCATGACCACATATACCGCACTGGTAAACAGGCTGGCCATGGTCATGATGCAAAACACATACAGCACCAGCCGCGCCCGCAGCGATCCCAGATGCGCGCGCATACGCACGCCGCCCGAGCCTGCGGGCATGGGCGGCTGCTTCAGCTTGCCCCTCATGCGCGCAGCACCGCCTTATAGCCCAGGCCGCGCACGGTCTGGATTTCAAAATCGGCGTTGCCGCGGAAGCGGTCGCGCAGGCGGTTGATATGCACGTCCACCGTGCGTTCGTCCGACTCGCTGTCCAGATCCCATATTTCGTCCATCAGCTGGCGGCGGGTGAAGATGCGCCCCGGATAGGACAGGAGCTTGAACAGAAGCAGAAATTCCTTCTTGGGCAGCGACTCGGTTTTGCCCGCCACCGTGACGGACATGGAATTGAAATTCAGCTCCGTACCGCCGATATTGAGCCGCCGGTCGGCTACAATGCGCGATCTGCGCAGCAGCGCCGCGATGCGCAGCAGCATTTCCTCTTCATCCACGGGCTTGACCATATAGTCGTCCGTGCCGATGATAAAGCCCTTTTTCTTATCCTGCGGCGTTTCCTTTGCCGTCACCATCAGGATGGGAATGTCGCTGCCGCTGTCGCGCAGCGTGCGGGTAAACTCATAGCCGTCCATGCGCGGCATCATCAGATCCAGCACAATCAAATCCACATGGCGCGATTCCATCTTTTCCAGCGCTTCCACGCCGTCGCAAGCCAGGATGGGCTGATAGCCATGCTGCTTGAGCACAGTTTCCATCAGGCGGCGGGTGTTGGTATCGTCCTCTACAACCATAATCTGGAACATCGTAAAAAGGCCCCTCTCCGGTAGATGGCCTTATTATAACAGAAAAATATGAATTGCGTATAAACTTCCGCCTGCCGCGAGCGCTTTTTTCTATTTTTGCAGCGTTTGGCAGCTATTCTCAGATTTGTTACAATTTATTTTCAAAAATATGGATGATTTTTAAGCGCAAATCCGTTATATTAATAGCGGCGGGTTAATTTTGCCTGCCAAGGCCACAAAAGGAGGTTCAAAACCGATGAAGAAATCCAAGCGTATTGCGCTGCTGGCAGTATCGCTGGCGCTGTGCCTGTGCCTGGCCGCGTCCGCCCTGGCGGAGGGAATGCTCAGCACCCTGTTCAACGCCGGCTGCAAGCTGCTGTTTAATACCGACAACGCCACCCTGAACGCCCATGCCACATTCAGCTATGACGGCGAGCTGTTCAAAACCTTTGACGGCAAGTACATTCAGGACGGCGTGAACTCCTACATGAACGTGTCGCTGCAAACCCCCAAGTCGGACGGCACGGTGTATGAGGGCGGCTATACGGTCATCTCCAACGACGGCATCGCCTACTCCATGGAAACCGCGCGTCCCAAGATGTACACCACCACCAGCTCCAGCCTCAGCTCATCCATCCTGTCCTCCACCGTGCTGCGGCAGTCGCTGACGAACTTTGGCTCGGCGCTTTTGAACCTGATGGAAGGCAGCATGAGCCGCTACATCACCGCCGAGCCCAGCGATGGCGGCACGCAGTATCAGATCCAGCTGGCCAGCGGCGATTCGCCCGTGATCGCCAACGCTACACTGACGCTTTTCTCCCAGCTGGCCGCGCAGCGCTTCTTCGGCGTTGATTACGATCAGATTTCCGCCGGCAGCGAGCCTGTGGCCGACGGGCTGATCTGGGAATATGAGGATTGGGAAGGCCTGTTTGCCCTGACGTACCGCCAGCAGTACGGCGAGGAGCTGCCCAGGGATTTCTATGAGGCGCTTTGGAACAGCGAGAACCCCAATTCCGCCGCCTACTATGAGCGCTATGTGGTTATCAACGGCCTGGTGGACGACGTTTGCACCCAGCTGTGCAATCAGTACAAATCGGGCATAGCCGTCATCCATGCCGACGGCACGCATGATTACTGGGCCACCGAGGATGAATACCTGGTGGACACCGGCAACCAGATGGTGCTCTACGAGGATTCCGCAGCCACCTTCATGCAGTATTATCAGCAGAAGACCGGCGAAACGCTGACCCAGGCGGATATGGACGCCATCTACGCCAGCAACAACCCCGAGCTGTACCGCGCCTATCAGCAGATGTTCAACGATATGAATCTGGCCTATCTGGCGCAGGTGGAAGCGGACGGCAAGGCCTCGGCCATCTATGTGAGCAAGAACGGCGAAACGAAGATGATCTACGATATCGCCGCCTATCAGCGCGAGCAGCGCGGCGATGACTATCACGGCACCGTCACCTCGCGCATCGTCTACACCATGAAGTCCCTCAGGCTGGATCAGACCAATATGCGCGTCACCCTGGACGCTGAAGGCCGCATCCTGGCGGGCGAGGGCACGGTGCGCATCATGGTAACCGATCTGTACGGCGTGGAGCATACGCTGGACATCGCCTTCAACGCCACTGCCGGTTCCTACGGCTCCAGTGAGGTGGAAACCTTTGATCCCGAAGCGTACAATGTGGTTTCCTCTCAGGAGTATTATGAAAACTACGAAAAGTACGCCACCATCACCAAGGGCGATCAGGAAACCCCTGCGCCCGATTCCGCCGAGGGCGACGATTCGTACAAGCTGCCTGATACCGTTACCTTCAACGGCGTTAAATATCAGGTAACGCTGGACGAAAGCATCAACGGTTAAATTTCAATAACCGCCTGCAATCAAAATTTCTTTTTCTAACCCGCAATGCCTGGGGGCATATCGCCCCAGGCATTTTTCTATCTGTGTAATTGTAAAACTTTCTCTTTCTTATTGACAGGTATATTACGTTTGCATATGATACCGCTGAAAGCAGGCCCTGCTTTCTACTCCACACCAAAGGACGGGGGCTGTCGCCAGCCCTGCAAACAAAGCCATGACAATACGTATGTTTAACCCTGCGCACATCGCCGTATTATTGAGCACGCTGATGCTTTGCATCCTCGGCTCGCGTCTTCTGCGCCGTCTGCCGCAGCGCGGCGGCAACCGGCTGATGATCGGCCTCGCGCTGTTCAACATCGGGCTGTATCTGCTGAAAATCGCCCTGATCTGCCGCCAGCCCTGGTTCAATGTATGGGAGTATCTGCCGCTGGATCTATGCGGCGTCAACCTGTTTGTGTGCCTGCTTGCAGCGCTGCTGCAAAAAAGGGCGCTCTATAGCTTTTTGTATTTCATCGCCTGTCCCGCCGCGGCGCTTGCGCTGCTGCTGCCAAACGCCTGCTTTTTGAACTGCAATCTGTTTGAGCCGGTCACGCTGATTTTCTATTTGCAGCACAGCATCCTGGCCATCTTCCCCCTCCTGCTCATTTTGGCCGGGCGCTTTCGCCCGCAGCTGTCCAGCGTATGGAGGAGCGCCGGTGTATTTGTCCTCTCCTGCGCGATCATGTACGGCATAGACAAGCTGATTTTTCTGCTCACGGGCGTTCGCGCCAACTACTTTTTTCTGGTGCGCAGCCCCGGCAATCCCGTGCTGGATTATCTGTGGCGGCTTAACCCGCGCGAGTTTGTTTATGCGCTGCCCTGCCTGCTTGTGCTGACCGTTATCAATATGCTGATGTGTCTGCCTTTTATCTCAAAATCCCCGCATCGCCATAACATCAAGGCATAAATCTTTCATCACCCGTCCCTTTTTGCCGGCTGTATATTCCTGTTTAGCTGTTATGGAGCAGCAACAGATAGTAATAATTCCTCTGTTGCAGTTCAGTTGATGAACCGCACCTCCGTGCCCAAGTTGTATGCCTGCGAAGTTGGTGTTTCCTTTAGTAAGATTATCGCTCCTGGTTCCGCACGAGTAACAATGAAACACTACTTCGATGGAGTGCCATATTGGGCTGAATATACACGAGAAACAAACGGCATCAAAAAGCGTCTGCTAGATACACTAATTCTCATGAAGGAGTAAAGTATGAATCCCAAAATCACGATCTTCATTTGTGTAGCTTTCTTGTCTTTAGTAGTCGTCGGTTTTGTTTTGCTTTATTTCCCTGTTTCTGTGTTGCGCTACCTACCAATCTATGACTGTCACTTCGTGTATAAATACTATTTAGTTGATGAGAATGGAGACATCCAGGATGTTTCGTATCGTAGTGCTGAAGTGTCTCAATCAGATACCGAAAAGCTCTTTGAAGAGCTGATTGGTCAACGGTGGAGTACAAAGATATCAAATGATTGGAAGAATCACAAGTTAGTATTTACTACAATATTGGGGATTAAGTTCTCAGTGAACATTCAAAGCCTCACTTCCGACAGAGCACAAATAAATGGGAGTGGTGCATGGCTCGACTCAGAATCGGCAATTCGTCTTTGGGCGATACTTAATCGCTACATTGTTGATGACCATGTTGCAAACGGACCATAAGTCTTCAATCTAGCGGAGCTTCGAAAAGAAGCTCCGCCTTTTCTATGCCCCAAAACAAGAAAGGACGTGACAAAATGATCACTCGCATTTTCGGCACCGTCACTGGCGGTCGCCTTAATCTTCGCGCGGCTGCGAATTCTTCCGCAGCTATAATTGCAAGCATTCCGAATGAAACCCTATGTTACAATAATGTAAGCTGCGGGCGGCAAAATGTAAGGCGATTCGATGGCGCAGCCTGCCCGCCGCCTGCTATAATCAGCGCGTAAAACCCGCAAGGAGGTTGATTTTTATGAGCATGCTGGAGGTCAAGGGCCTGCAGAAAACCTATGTATCCCGCTTTGGCGGCAACCGCGTGGAAGCGCTGAAAAACGTTAATTTTACCGTGGAAGAGGGCGAATACGTCGCCATCATGGGCGAATCGGGCTCAGGCAAAACGACGCTGCTGAACCTGCTGGCCGCGCTGGATCGTCCCACGGGCGGCAGCGTGCTGCTGGACGGCAAGGATCTGAGCACGCTGCGCGAGCAGGATATCGCCGCCTTCCGCCGCGACCATCTGGGCTTTGTGTTTCAGGAGTTCAATCTGCTGGATACCTTTTCCATCGAGGATAACATCTACCTGCCGCTGGTACTGGCGGGTAAATCCCACGTCGAAATGCGCAGGCGCATCGCGCCCCTGGCGAAGCAGCTGGGCATTGACTATCTGCTGAAAAAGTACCCCTATGAGGTTTCCGGCGGGCAGAAGCAGCGCGCCGCCGTGGCCCGCGCGCTGATTACCGAGCCGCGCATCCTGCTGGCCGACGAGCCTACCGGCGCGCTGGATTCCCGCTCCACGGACGAGCTGCTGCGCCTGTTCCATCTGATCAACACCTGCGGGCAGACCATCCTGATGGTTACCCACTCCGTCAAGGCCGCCAGCCATGCCGGGCGCGTGCTGTTCATCAAGGACGGCGAGGTGTTCCACCAGCTTTACCGGGGCGACTGCAATAACGAGCAGTTCTACCAGCGCATTTCGGATGCGCTGACCATGCTGCAATCGGGCGGTGACGCGCAATGAAGGCAGGCTTCTTCCCCATGCTGGCCGTCAGCGGCATGCGCAAAAACCGCCAGCTCTACACCCCCTACCTGCTGGCCTGCACCGGCATTGTGTGCGTCAGCTATATCGTCGCCTTCCTGGGCGTTTCGCCGGTCATCCGCACCATGCGCGGCGGCACCAGCACCACCATGATCCTGCAGCTGGGCAAGGGCGTCATGGCGGTGTTCTCGGCCATCTTTCTGTTCTATTCGCATTCCTTTCTGATTCGCCGCCGTAAGCGGGAGTTTGGCCTGTACAACATACTGGGCATGGGCAAGCGCAGCATCGGCCGCATCCTGCTTTGGGAGGCGCTGATGAGCGCGGCGCTGTCGCTGCTGGGCGGGCTGGCGCTGGGCGTCCTTTTGTCCAAGCTGTGCGAGCTGCTGCTGGTCAATCTGCTGCGCGGCAGCGTCACCTTTACCTTCACCATTTCCGTCTCCGCTATCCGCGATACGGCGCTGCTGTTCGCCGCGATTTTCGCGCTGATGGCGCTCTTTGACCAGGGGCAGGTGCGCCTGTCCAGCCCGGCGGAGCTAATGCGCAGCGAAAGCGCGGGCGAAAAGCCCCCGCGCGCCAACTATGCGCTGGGCGTGCTCGGCGCAGCGCTGCTGGCGGCCGCCTATTATCTGGCGGTATCCATTCAGCAGCCGCTGGAGGCGCTGACATGGTTCTTTGTGGCCGTCATCATGGTCATCATCGCCACCTATCTGCTGTTCATCGCGGGCTCCGTTGTGCTGTGCCGCCTGCTGCAAAAGAACAAGCGCTTCTATTATCAGGCGCGCCACTTCGTATCCGTCGCCTCCATGACCTACCGCATGAAGCGCAACGGCGCGGGCCTGGCCTCCATCTGCATCCTGGCCACGATGGTGCTGGTCACCATTTCCTCCACCACCTGCCTGTACTTTGGCTCGGAAAGCCTGCTGCGCGCCCGCTATCCGCGCGATGTAAATATCGATCTGCTGGTGGATGCGCTTGAAAAGCTCAGTGATGAAAACGCCCGCGCCGCCTATGCCTGCATGGACAAGGTGATTTCCGACGCCGGCCTTTCCCCCGAGCGGCAGCTGCTCTATCGCGCCGTCACGGGCTACGGCCCGCTGGAAGACGGCACGGTTGACCTGCATGCCCCTGCCGACCGCGCCAACAGCGTCAGCCGCCTCAGCCAGGTGTATCAGTTCTGCTTTGTGCCGCTGGATGATTACAACCGCATCACCGGCAGCGCCGAAACGCTGGCGGCGGACGAAGTGCTGATTCATCCCTATCGCGCCAGCTTCAAGGGCGATACCTTTGCCCTGCTGGGCGGCGCATCCTACCATGTGAAGGCGCTGCTGAACGATTTCCCCACCAACAGCGCGGCGGCCATGAACGTCGTAGGCACGCTGTTTGTGGTTGCGGACGATCTGCAGGCCATGCTGGGCGCGCTGGCGCAGCAGGCGGCCGAGGATCCCAGCCTTGGGCTGAACTATCATTACCTCAACGCCTTTGACTGCGCGAAGGCGGATCAGATCGATTCATCCGAATTGGAATCCGCCATCCTGCTGGACAGCGTGCCGACGCTGGGCCGCGCGATCAAAGTTGAGCTGCTGGCGCAGGAAGCCGCTGATTATTACGGCATGTACGGCGGGCTGCTGTTTCTGGGAGTTATGCTGAGTCTGGTATTTGCCGCCGCCGCGGTGCTGATCATCTATTACAAGCAGATGTCCGAAGGCTACGAGGATCAGCCGCGCTTTGCCATCATGCGCAAGATTGGCATGACGCAGCGCGATATCCGCCGCAGCGTCAACGCGCAGATGCTGATGGTATTCTTCCTGCCGCTGGGCTTTGCGGGCCTGCATCTGGGCTTCGCCTTCCCGATGCTCCACAAGCTGCTGATGCTGTTCTGCCTGTACGATCTGCCGCTGCTGCTGGGCACCACGGCGATCACCTTTGTGGTGTTCGGCCTGCTCTACGCGCTGGTGTACCGCGCCACGTCCAATGCCTATTATCGGCTGGTAAGCGGCATAACCAAGGACGAAAAGGCGCAACAGTAAACTAACTACACCCCCCTCTGCACAAAAGCCGGTTCAGAGCATTCACTCTGAACCGGCCTTACGTTTATTTGAAATATCGCTTAGATTTCCTCGTTCGGCTCGGCGCTTACATCCTCACCGGCATCGCTTTCCTCCGCCGCGTTTTCAGGCGCGTCCGTTTCGTCGTCCTCGTCTTCCTTTTCAGCGCGCGCGACGCCCACAATGCGGCTGCCATCGCCCACGCGCATCAGGCGCACGCCCTGCGTGGCACGGCCGCATATGCGGATGCTGTCCGCCGCCGTGCGGATGATCGTGCCGTCATCGGTGATCAGCAGGATATCCTCGTCCTCGGCGATCATCAGCTGCGTGGCCAACAGGCCGGTCTTATCGGTCAGGTTCATGGCGATTACGCCCTGGCCGCCGCGACTCTGCTCGCGGTATTCCGCGGGATCGGTGCGCTTGCCGTAGCCGTTCTCGGTGATGGAGAGCACCTTTTCGTCCTCATCCACCACGCACATGGAGATGACCGCGTCGTCCTCGCGCAGCTTCATGCTGCGCACGCCCTGGCTGGCGCGTCCCATGGCGCGCACGTTGTTTTCATTAAAGCGGATGGCCTTGCCCTGGCGGCTGCCCAGCAGCAGTTCACGGTTGCCATCGGTCAGTTCAACCGATACCAGTTCGTCGTCCTCGCGCAGGATAATGGCGATCAGGCCGCTCTTGCGCAGGTTGGCAAACTCCTCCAGCGGAGTCTTTTTGATCAGGCCCTGGCGCGTAGCCATCATCAGGTAATGGCCCTCGGGCATATCGGGCATGGGAATCATGGTGGTGACCTTTTCGCCCGATTGCAGCTGCAGCAGGTTGATAATGGCCGTGCCGCGCGCCGTGCGCCCAGCCTCGGGAATCTGGAAGCACTTCATCATGTAGCAGCGCCCGCGGTTGGTGAAGAACATGATATCCTCATGTGTATTCACCACGCGAATCTGCTCGGCGTAGTCCTCCTCGCGCAGGCTTTGGCCGGTTACGCCCTTGCCGCCGCGGTTCTGCGCGTGATAGGTGGATTTGGGCAGGCGCTTGACATAGCCAAAGTGCGTCAGCGTAACCACCATATCGTCGCGGGCGATCAGATCCTCCACGTCGATCTCACCCTCGACGGCGCTGATCTCGGTGCGGCGGTCATCGCCGAACTTATCGCGAATCTGTCCCAGCTCATCCTTAATAACGGACAGCAGCAGGTGCTCGTCCGCCAGGATGGAATTGAGGTAGGCGATGGTCTTTTCCAGCTCCTGATACTCGGCCAGCAGCTTATCCAATTCCAGATTGGTCAGGCGGGCCAGACGCATATCCAGAATGGCCTGCGCCTGCTTGTCGGTAAACTCAAAGCGGGCAATCAGCTCGGCCTTGGCGGAGGGCACATCCTTGCTGTGGCGGATGATGTGCACAATCTCGTCGATGCTGTCCATGGCCTTGAGCAGGCCTTCCAAGATGTGCGCGCGCGCCAGGCTCTTGTCCAGGTCGTACTTGGTGCGGCGGGTGACAACGTCCTTCTGGTGCTCAATATACCAGTACAGCATATCGCGCAGGGAAAGGATCTTGGGCTCGCCATGCACCAGCGCCAGCATGATCACGCCGAAGGTATCCTGCAGCTGGGTATGCTTGTACAGGTAGTTGAGCACCACCTGGGGCTGCACATCGCGCTTAAGATCGATGACCACGCGCATGCCGTTGCGGTCCGATTCATCGCGGATATCGCTGATGCCGTCCAGGCGCTTTTCATGCACAAGCTCGGCAATCTTTTCTACCAGCTTGGCCTTGTTTACGCCATAGGGAATTTCGGATACGATGATGCGGTCGCGGCCATTGGCCAGCGTTTCCACCTCGGTTTTGGCGCGCACAACGATGCGGCCGCGGCCGGTATGATAGGCCTCGCGGATGCCGCTGCGCCCCAGGATGATGCCGCCGGTGGGGAAATCCGGACCCTTGACATGCTCCATCAGGTCGTCCAGGCTTGCGTCCGGATTGTCCATCAGGCAGATGGCGGCGTTGATAACCTCCGTCAGGTTATGGGGCGGAATGTTGGTGGCCATGCCCACGGCGATGCCGGAGGAGCCGTTGACCAGCAGATTGGGGAAACGGCTGGGCAGCACGGTGGGCTGCATCAGCGTTTCATCAAAGTTTGGCATGAAATCGACGGTATCCTTGTCGATTTCGCCAATCAGGCTCAGGGTGATCTTGGACATGCGCGCCTCGGTATAACGCATGGCCGCCGCGCCGTCGCCATCGACGGAGCCGAAGTTGCCCTGCCCCTCCACCAGCATATAGCGGGTGTTGAAATCCTGCGCCAGGCGCACCATGGCGTCGTACACCGCGGTATCGCCGTGAGGATGATACTTACCCAGCACGTCGCCCACGATACGCGCGCTCTTGCGGAACGGCTTATCGGGGGTCATGCCCAGCTCGTTCATGGCGTACAGGATACGGCGGTGAACGGGCTTGAGGCCGTCGCGCACATCGGGCAGCGCGCGGTTGATAATTACGGCCATGGCGTAGGATATGAAGCTCTTTTTCATCTCCTGTTCCAGATTTACCGGAATCAGGCGATCTTGAATATCACTCATTGTCTCATTCCTTTCGCAGGGTCATTGGGAAAGGCCGCCAGCCTGGGCTGCGGAAAGCTCCGCCGCCGTCAGCGCGCGCAGCGTGGCCGCATCGTCCAGAAGCTCAGCCAGCTCGGGGCTGGAAAGCATGTTGTTTTCCGCCGCCACCAGATAAGCGTTTGCCTGGGTCACGCCGCTTTCGTTGGTATAAAAGGCGCACAGCACGTCATACGCGCCGCCAAAAGACAGGCTAAGCACCGCAGCCTGGGGCATATCCGCAGCCATCACGGCGCAATCGCCGCAGGACAGCATGGCAGATGCGGCCAGCGCCACAGCGCCCGCGCGGGACACCTGCCTGGTGCACAGCGCAGCGGGCAGGGAAGCATAGATCTTTTGCCGGACGCCGCCGGACAGCTCCGGGGCGCCTTCGCCGGTTTGCAGCAGCTGCTCAATCGCAGCAGGCGACAGCGTCATCAGCGCGCCGGATACCGGCGCATCATAGGAGCCCTCGCCCATGGCGGCGCACAGCGCGGCGATTTCCTGCGAGCCGGAATACAGGCTGCAATAGGCTTCGGACTGCGCGCACTCCTGCATGATGGCAGCCAGCTTTAAGGCCCTTTGCACCATGGCGGACAGGGCGGGATCAGCCGCCTCCGCGCCCGCGCCCATCGGGAGGGCGCACAATACAGTCAGGCACAAGGCCAGAAGCAGACATAGCTTTTTCATCCGTCCGCCCCCTTACAGATCAAGGTCGGTGACCATATCGTAATTCTGCTCGATAAACTCGCGGCGCGGCTCCACCTTGTCACCCATCAGCAGGCTCATGATCTCATCGGCGGCCATGGCGTCCTCCACGCTCACCTTCATCATGGTGCGGGTTTCGGGGTTCATGGTGGTGGTCCACAGCTGCTCGCTGCTCATTTCGCCCAGACCTTTATAGCGTTGGATTTCAGGCTTGGGATCGCGGCCGATCTGCTGCATCAGCTTTTCAAGCTCCACGTCGTCATAGACGTAGTATTCCTGCTTGTTTTTCGTCACCTTATACAGCGGCGGCATGGCGATGTATACATAGCCGTTTTCAATCAGCGGCCGCATATAGCGGTAGAAGAAGGTGAGCATCAGGATGCGGATATGCGCGCCGTCTACATCGGCATCCGTCATGCACACGATGCGGTGATAGCGCAGCTTATCGGCGTTGAACTCCTCGCCGATGCCGCAGCCAAAGGCGGTGATCATGTTTTTGATTTCCTGATTGAGCAGGATCTTATCCAGGCGCGTTTTTTCAACATTGAGGATCTTGCCGCGCAGGGGCAGGATGGCCTGATAGTGGCGGTCGCGCCCCGTCTTGGCGCTGCCGCCTGCCGAGTCGCCCTCTACAATAAAGATTTCACACTTGGCAGGATCGCGCTCGGAGCAGTCGGCCAGCTTGCCGGGCAGGGAGGCGGATTCCAACACGGTCTTGCGGCGGGTCAGGTCGCGCGCCTTGCGGGCGGCCTCACGCGCGCGGGCGGCGTTGCAGCAGCGATCCAGGATCATGCGCGCCACGGCGGGGTTTTCCTCCAGATAGGTGGACAGCCCCTCGGCCACCATCGCATCCACGATGGGGCGCACCTCGCTGTTGCCCAGCTTGGACTTGGTCTGGCCCTCAAACTGCGGCTCATGCATCTTGACCGACACGATGGCCGTCAGGCTCTCTCGCACATCCTCGCCCTTGAGGTTGGCGTCGGCATCCTTGAGCACGGGCGGGCGGCACTTATTGCGGCCGTAATCGTTGATCACGCGCGTCAGCGCGGCCTGGAAGCCCATCAAATGCGTGCCGCCCTCGGGGGTGTGGATATTATTGGCGAAGGTGTAAATGTTCTCAGCATAGCTGTCGTTATACTGCAGCGCGGCCTCGACGGACACGCCGTTCTTTACGCCCTCGATGTAAATCGGCTCAGGGAAGAGCACCTCGCGGTTTTTATTGAGGAATTTGACAAACTCGCGGATACCGCCCTCATAGTGGAAAACGCGCTCCTGCTCCCTGCCCTCGCGCTCATCGCGCAGCACGATCTTGATGCCCTTGTTCAGAAAGGCCATCTCGCGCATGCGGGTTTTGAGGATATCGTAGTTAAACTCAATATTAGGATCGAACACGCCGTCGGGGTTCTGTTCGCTGCGGATATCGGGCCAGAACTGCACCGTGGTGCCCGTGCGCTCACCCGCATCGCCGATAATCTTCAGATCGTATTCGATCTTGCCGCGATTATACTCCTGGCGGTATACCTTGCCACCCTGATACACCGTGACCATCAGGTGACTGGACAGCGCGTTTACAACCGACGCGCCCACGCCGTGCAGGCCGCCGGATACCTTGTAGCCCTCGCCGCCAAACTTGCCGCCCGCGTGCAGCATGGTCAGGCATACCTCCACCGCGGGACGCCCCACCTTGGGATGGATGCCCACAGGGAAGCCGCGGCCGTTATCCTGCACCTCTACCGAGCCATCGTGCTTGATGGTGATGATGATATCCGTGCAGTAGCCGGCCAGCGCCTCGTCCACGGCGTTGTCCACAATTTCATATACGCAATGATGCAGTCCGCGGTAATCGGTAGAGCCGATATACATGCCGGGACGGCGGCGCACAGCCTCCAGCCCCTCCAGCACCTGAATATCGCCTGCGCCGTAATGGCCCTGCGCATGATCAGGATTCTGAGCTGCGTTCATTTCTTCCGTCATTTTGACCTCCCTGGAAAGATGAAGCACGCGGCGCGCCGGCCCCAGCGATACGCAAAAAACGCCGCGTGTTATATCGAATCACGATGAGAAGCGCCGGCAAAGGCCAGCATTTCTCCTCATTATCATTATAACACAAAACGGCGTTTTGTACAAGGTTTATACCTTATTATAAGGGCGTTTAAATTCCGATATGCGCCAGCGCGCGGGCGATGCCGCCCTGTCCGGCAGGAGCCGTCACCCAGTCCGCCTGCGATTGCACAGCGGGGCTGGCGTTGCCCATGGCCACGCTCCAGCCTGCGTGACGGAACATATCCAGATCGTTCTCACTGTCCCCCATGGCCACGCTGTTTTCCACCGGCACGCCCAGGGCGCGGCAGGCATGCTCCATACCCACGCCCTTGCCGTGGCCGTGCAGCACGGCCTCATACCAACGCTCCGAGCAGATCAGATCAAACCACGGCGCCAGCAGGCGGCGCTGCTGCTGCGTAGGCGCGCCCCAGATGGTCAGCTTGGTGACGCTCTCCCCGGCAAAGCGCGTGTCAAAATCATCCGCGCGGGTCAGCATCTGCCCCTGCGGATGCGTGCGCTGGATGGTCAGCAGCGCGGTTTCGCCCTCAAAAAAGCAGCCCTCGCCGGGACTCTCCAAAAAGTATGCCAGCACCTGGCGCAGCGCCTCGCGGGGAATTTCCTGCTTGAACAGCGTTTTGCCGCCTATAATCAGCTGCGTGCCGCAGCCGCACAGGAAGCCATCCAGGTAGTCCGCCGTCCGCAGCACCGGCGGCAAAAAGCCCGACGAGCGCCCGGTGTTGATCAGCACCTTATGCCCGGCCGCGCGTGCCCGAAGCAGCGCCGTCCTGTCCTGCTCGCAGGGCGCCTCCGCCCCAAAGGGAATCAGCGTGCCGTCGATGTCCAGAAAGATGGCTCTCGTATCGTTTGTCATGCTTTATCCTTTGCTGTGATGATTCTGGAAGGTTCTTACCGTCATTTCAATACACTCGCGCTCATCCTGTTTCAATGTGCGAAAGCCGTCAATCAGCATACGCTCCTGCTCGTTGAGCGCGTACATATCCGTTGGCTCGATGCGGCGGCGTATCTCCGTATTGCCCACCAGATAATCGATAGAGGTATCAAAATATGCCGCCATTTGTTTTAGTATTGCAATTTCTGGCTCGATATTCAGATTCTCGTATTTATATATAGCCGGCTGCGTAACGTGCAAAACATCGGCCAGCTTTTGCTGACTGATGCCATACTCCAGCCGCAGCTTTTTCAGGTTGGGCAGCACGTGATCACCTCCTGTCGGTGATTCTATTTTAACAACGATTGGTAATATCAAAAAATCCCCACGGTTATTATTGACAATAACCTATAGTAATATTATAATATAAACGGCAGTTATTTTTTGGCAATTAATAAAGGAGGGATCAGCTTGAGCAAAGTTGCAAAGCACCTTAACAACAAATACTTCCTCGCTGTGGCATTGCTTCCCCGTCACCGTGCAATGTTGCTGCAGGAGAAGGCAGATCGATAACGCCCATCAAGGTGCAAAAGACAAGTCCCATAGCACATTCCACGCACGCCCAAACCTGTCTTTGTTTTCAAAGATAAGTAAACAACACTGTCATGGGTTATAAACATCAAAAAGAAAGGGTCGGTTGAATCATGAAAAAGCTACTCGCAGCGCTCCTCTGTGTCATGATCTTCACATTATCATCTGCACAAGCCGCCATTTTCCCCAAACCTACCGCCGCGCCAATCACATCCGTACAACTCAATCAAGGCATTACGCTTGATGGACAGTATATCAAAATTAAATCATACAAATTTACGAATACAGTTAAGCAAACAATAGGTCGTAAGCAATACACCTGGACTGCCGATTGGGGAAAGACTTATCTTCTCGTCACGATCGATTGGAAAAATGTTTCTGGCTCAACAATCTATTCTGGTCTCTATTCCAGCGGTAAGAGAATCGTATACTTTTATGCAGATTATAGCACAGACTATCACCCTTATGCCGACAGTTCAAATGCTATCAGCCTTTATGGCAGCACTTATTATCCGCGTAATTACAACAAAATAAATCCATCGTTTGAGCTTATAGGCGAAAGCTTATATAACGGCAAAGAATTAGAAATAATATATGAAATTCAAATGCCGGAGGAAGCTGCCAAAAGCAACGACTTAAAGCTCTATATCGTTGATGACAATTTCAATACTCTCGCCGAATGTATACTTCGAAGCAGCAAGAACTCTAAAAACACCTCATCGAACACTCCCGTAAAATCCACAAGCGGAGATACTTCCACCGTATTGCAATATGGTTCTTCCAGCAGCAAAGTAATAGACTTAAAGAAGCGTTTGCAGGAACTGGGCTACATTGGGAAAAGCGAATCCACCAGTGATTATTTCAATTCTCGTTGTAAGCAAGCTGTCGAGTTGTTCCAATCAAAAAACGGGCTACCAGTCACCGGCATCGCTGATCAGAAGACACTTACCTTGTTGTATTCCAGCAAAGCCAAAAGGAACTAAGAGCATACCATAAGTCATGAGCAACTAAAGGATATAGTCAAGCGATATAGTAACAATATAAGGAGCAATCTCTATGAGAAAGCATTCACTCTCTTTACTGCTTATTAGCGTTATATTGCTCATCACAATATCCGCCAGCGCAGCAGACAATGACCTACATTTTTTAAGAACCGATAGCTGCATTCCGTTAGATGCGCTGCTTAACGCAGGTTTAGACACGTATACCTTCAAAACCGATGCCTCGGCCCGCGCAATGTTTGCTTTTGTCGCCAGTTATGCCCTTTTCTCAGAAAACGTCATCGACTCCGATTATGTAGTTCAGGCTGCACTTGATGGAAATATGTATGCTGCTTTTCAAGCAGACTCATATGCTCTCTATTTGTTAGCAGATCATCGGCTAATTGTCTTATTCCGCATTGCTGATGCAGGTAAGAACTATTGTTGTTATACTGAAACGCCCAATTGCTATGTCGATCTTTCCAAACTGCTAAGCGAAACGGGCTGTCCTCAATACTGGAACATTTCTCTTACAGATTATATCAATGCAGTAAAAGCCTTTCAATAAAAGCTAATACAAACCACCGCGCGGGAGATCTTTTCGAAATCTCCCGCGCATTTTTTGCATGAAGTTTTCACGATTTTCTTTCACAGCTCCAGCCGCATATACACCAATTCCTGATACCCCGCCGTGCGGGATCTGAATCCTCTGGGATTGCGGCCATACTCCGTAAAGCCTGCCTGGGTGTACAGAGCCATGGCACGGGCGTTATCGGCCACCACATCCAGCTCCAGCTGGGTATAGCCCGCCTGGCGGGCGCAATCGATGCAGGTGTTCAGCAGAGCGCGGCCAATGCCCAATCCCCAGTATTCGCGCGCCACGCTGACGCCAAACTCCGCGCGGTGACGCAGCTTATATCTGCCGCCCACCGCATCGATTCCCGCCGTGCCCGCGATCACATCGCCCACCTGGGCGATGATTTCCACCTCGTTGGCACTGTCGGCCTTGGCTTGCAAAAAGCGCGCCTCCGCTGCCACATCGCTGCGGCTCTCGTCCGGATAGGTAAGCAGATAATCGGTCTCGCCATGGGTCAGGTTAAAGTTGTCGATCACCGCCGCCGCATCCTCCGCCAAGGCATGGCGCAGAACACAGGCGCGGCCATCCCTGAGCTGAATGGTCTGGTTATATTGCAAAAGCAGTTCTCCTTATTTAGGCCAGGCCCAGGATCATCCCGGCAAAGCCGCAGTAGATCAGCAGGGCAAGCGCATCCACAATGGTGGTGATGAACGGACTGGCCATGACGGCCGGGTCGAAGCCCAGCTTATCGGCCAGGATGGGCAGGGTGCAGCCCACCATCTTGGCGATGAACACCGTAACGCACAGCGTAAGGCAAATGGTCAGCGCAATGGGCACGCCCACACGCTCGATCAGCAGCAGCTTTACAAAGTTAGCCACAGCCAGCGTCACGCCGCACATCACGGCCACGCGCGCTTCCTTCCACCACACCTTGAACAAATCCTTAAAGTGCAGTTCACCCAGCGACAGGCTGCGGATCACCGTAACCGACGACTGGCTGCCGCAGTTGCCGCCCGTATCCATCAGCATGGGGATGGCGGCGGTCAGCGCGATGGAAAAGCTGAGCACGCCCTCAAAATGGGTGATGATCATGCCCGTAAAGGTGGCCGACAGCATCAGCAGCAGCAGCCAGGGAATGCGGCTTTTCCACAGCATCCACACGGAGGTCTTCAGATACGGCCGGTCACTGGGGGTGATAGCCGCCATCTTGCTGATATCCTCGGTGGTTTCTTCCTCGATAACGTCGATGGCGTCGTCAACGGTAACGATACCCACCATGCGGTTTTCGGTATCCACCACGGGCAGGACGTTGAGATCGTACAGGCTGAACAGGCGCGCCACGGATTCCTGATCCTCCTGGGTGGTCACGGAGATGACGTTGGTCTCCATGATATCCTGCATCCTGGCGTCCTCGCGCGCCATGACGATGCCGCGCAGGGAGACCACGCCCAGCAGGTGCCTGCTCTCGTCAATGATATAGCAGTTATTGACCGTCTCTTTATCCATGCCCGTGCGGCGGATGGAGGCGATTGCGTCGGCAGCGGTCATTTGCGGCCGCAGGGCCACAAACTCGATGGTCATGATGGAGCCGGCGCTGTCCTCGGGATAGCGCAGCAGCTCGTTGATGCTCTTGCGCATATCCGGGTCGGCCTGAGCCAGCAGTCGCTTGACCACATTGGCCGGCATCTCCTCCACCAGGTCTACCGCATCGTCCACGTACAGTTCATCCAGCACCGATTTCAGCTCGGTATCCGAAAAGCTGCGGATCAGCTTTTCCTGCATATCGGGCTCCATCTCCACAAAGGTCTCGGCGGCCTGCTCCTTGGGCAGCAGGCGGAACAGCGGGGCAGGCGCGTTATCCGGCATCATGGCAAACAGCGCCGCCACCTGCGCGGGCTGCATGGTAACCAGCACGTCGCGCAGGGTATTGTATTTTTTGTTTTCCCACAATTTTTCCATTGTGGTTTCAAAGGCATTATCGATCTGCGACATTTTTGAACCCTCCTGACTGTAGTTTGGTCTGGAAGGCGCAGATGCAGGCGCTTTGCGCTATGCAGCGGCAGGCCGCGCAGGACCTGCCGCGCGCGTTGTTCGTCCTATGTCCGCGCCCATGGCATTACTGTCTCCGTCCATGACGGCCCTCCTTCTTTCTGGTTTTTGCAATAGAATAAGCGCCGCAGCCACCCGGAGGCGGCGCGGCGCATGCATGCTAAGCATCGCTGCTACCGTTCGAGCTTCAGCATCGCCGGGCGATGAAACTGCGTTAGACCATGCCTTGTATTTCGACATTGTCTGCTCATACCTGCTCAGGGTGTCTCCACCCCTCCGCGGCAGCAGTCCGTATCCCTGCGGTAGCCTTGCCTACCGGGCTTTCGCGTACATTTTATTATACAAAGAATGGAAGCGCCTGTCAACGAAAAAAAGCAATTAAGTCAAAACTACGGCTGATATGACAGTGATATGCAAAAAAAGAATAGCTGTACTTTCATAATTGTATGATATGGGGAAATTCATCCTGCCTATCTGCCAATTATAATATCAGCGTATTGACTTTAAATATATTCTGAGCTATAATATCCCGCGTATAGAACGTTGTGTCTCCACTTTCGCAAGCACAAAAGGAATGTATCGGAGGTAGTCATCGTGGGACTCGAAGTAATTCGCACCGTCATGCAGCGTCAGGGCGTCACCAGCGACATGCTGTCCGCCATGAGCGGCGTACCCAAGAGCACAATCGACAAAATCGCATCCGGCGCAACGGATAATCCGCGCTACAAGTCCCTGCAGAGGCTCATGGACGCGCTGGGAATGACCATGGATGATTTCATTCGCCTGGTGGACAACAAGGAACGCTCCACGGATGAGGACATCCTGATTTCCGTTTTCCACAGCATGAATCCCGATGGCCGCGCCCGCGCCCTGCAGCTGCTGCAGGATATGGCCGACAGCGGTCATTATCCCATCCGCCTGATTGGCAAGGACGAGGAATAATCGGCGCATTCCGCGCAAAAAAGCTGTCCCCCGGCATTAAGCCAGAGGGCAGCTTTTTTATCTATTCGTTTTTTTACAGTCTGTCCAGCAGCGTCACGCTCTGGATGGCAGGCACATTGCGCAGCGCAGCCACCAGCGAATCATCCGGCACGCTATCCAGCTCCAGCGCCATCACAGCGCGCCCGCCTGCCTCGGCGCGGAATACGCGCATGGTAGCGATATTCAGCCGCGCGGCAGCCAGCAGGCGGCTCACCTTGGCAATGGCCCCCGGCGTATCCCGATGCTGAATGACCAGCGTGGTGCGCTCGCCCGAAAAGCCCACCTCCAGACCGTTGAGATACTGCACGCGAATGCTGCCGCCGCCCACCGATACTGCCTGCACACTGATCTGCGCGCCGCTTACGCCCACCGCGTCAATTAACACGGTGTTGGGGTGCGCGTCGCGCAGCTGCACCGCGGAGATGGTATAGCGCATGCCGGCCTGCTCAGCCAACGCGCGGCTTTTGCGCAGGCGCTCGTCATCCACCTGCAGGCCCAGCAAACCGCCAATCACCGCGCGATCGGTGCCATGGCCCTCCCAGGTTTTGGCGAAGGAACCGTGAAAGCGGATATCCGCATACTGAACCTCCTCGCCCAGCAACATGCGCGTGATGCGCCCAATGCGCGCCGCGCCCGCCGTGTGCGAGGAGGAAGGGCCGATCATAACCGGCCCGATGATATCAAACAGCTGCATAATCGCTGCTCCTGTTATACATTGTCAAAGGGTTTGTTCTGCTTGCACAGCGGGCAATCGGCTTCCTGATAGTTTTCCACTTTCTCGCAGTACAGCGGATAATAAGGATATTCAAACGCCACTTTACCGCCCGATGCATCGATAATACAGGATATGCCCACCACTTCACCGCCAAGCGCGCGAACGATCTCAATCAGCTCCCGCACGCTGTGGCCGGTGGATACCATATCCTCCACAATCAGCACCCGCGTGCCAGGAGCAAAGGCAAAGCCGCGCCGCAGGGTAAGCACCTGGTCGCGGCGCTCGGCATACATATTGCGCACGCCCAGCTGACAGCTCACCTCGTAGCCCGCCAGCATACCGCCAATGGCCGCGCTGAGCACCAGCTGCACGCCGGACTTGGCGTAATGCTGGGCAATCAGAGCGCAGACCTCCTGCGCGCTGCGCGCGTTTTCAAACAGATGCGCGCACTGAATATACAAATTGCTGTGGCGGCCGCTGGCTCGCAGAAAATGGCCGGAGCGCACCGCGTCAGCACGATAAAGCAAATCCTTCAGCTGGTTCTGATCCATGCAATCACTTCCTCGCCCTTATTATAGAGGATAGCCAGCGCTGCGGTCAATGCATAAAAGCAAAAAACACGCTTGAAAAGCAAAAAAATCAGATTTTCACGAACGTTCGTCATCAACATCTATTGCATTGTTCGTGATTTTGATGTATAATACGTCGTCACTCTCAATTACATGGCAAGGAGGCTGCCATCGATGGATAAATTCAAGCGCAATGAGCGCCTGGCGGTCATGACTAAGATACTTTCCGACGCGCCCAACCGGATCTTCACCCTGTCCTTTTTCTGCGAAATGTTCGGCGCGGCCAAGAGCACGGTCAGCGAGGATGCATCCATCCTGGCCGGCATTATGCAGGATTTCAAGCTGGGCACGCTGGAAACCGTCACCGGCGCGGCGGGCGGCATGCGCTATCGTCCCCTGGTGCAGGAGGGCGAGGGCCGCGCATTTTTGGAAGGCATCTGCGAAAAGCTGCGTTCCCCTGGCCGCGTGCTGCCGGGCGGCTTCCTGTATTTTTCGGATATTCTGTCCGATCCCCAGCTGGTATCGGGCATGGGCAAGCTGTTTGCGGCTGAATACTATGATGCGAACGTGGACTTTGTGCTGACCATGGAAACCAAGGGCATTCCCGTGGCGCTGATGACCGCCGAAGCCCTGCATGTGCCGCTGATTATCGCGCGCCGCTCCTCCAAGGTATATGAGGGCAGCGCCGTAAACATCAACTACGTTTCGGGCAAGGGCGGCATTGAAACCATGTCGCTCAGCCGCCGCGCGGTGCGCGAGGGCGGCTCGGCTCTGATCGTGGATGACTTTATGCGCGGTGGCGGCACAGCGCGCGGCATGCTGTCGCTGCTGAGCGAGTTCAACGTAAAGGCCGTGGGCATGTGCTTCGTGCTGGCAATGGAGCATCCTGCGCAGCGCTTTGTGGAGGGTGAAAAAGCGCTAATGCTGCTGGGTGATATCCGCGATGGTGAGCCAAGCCAGGTACGTGTGGCGGACTGGGTAAAGTAAAAAGGTAGATTTAAGGTAAATTCTAATATGAAGCTATTTATTGGATTGGGCAACTATGGCGATCAGTATGCCCACACCCGCCACAACGCGGGCTTTGAGGTGATCGACCGGTTATCGGATCGCTGGCACATTCCCGTCACGCGCGCGCGCTGCCATGGGCTGATCGGCGAGGGTACGGTGGGCGGCGAGCGCGTGGCGCTGATCAAGCCGCAAACCTACATGAACCTTTCCGGCGACTGCGTGGCTGCGGCCCTGCAATGGTACAAGGTGCAGCCGCAGGATGTGATGATCTTTTCGGATGACATCGACCTGGAGCTGGGCACGCTGCGCGTTCGCCCCTTCGGCGGCTCGGGCACGCACAATGGCTGGCGCGATATCCTGCTCAAAACCGGCAGCGACCGCTTTCCGCGCATCCGCATCGGCGTAGGCGCGCGCCCGACCTTCTGGAACCTGGCGGACTGGGTGCTCTCCCGCTATCAGACCGAGGAGGAGCGCAAGGCCATGGACGCCTGCTTTGCCCGCGCGGCCGAGGCGGCGGAGTGCTTTGTGCTGCACGGCATCGACAAAGCCATGAATACCTACAATACCAAGGCATAGCGCCCTCCCGCGGCGGGTTTCCGCACGCGGGAGACTTTTCGTATACGGGCAGTTTTGGGCTTCGTATACGGGCAGTTTTTGGCTTTTCCTTGCACTGCAAGCAACGATGTGATATGATAGCAAAAGCGGGGCTATCCCGCGAATCCCCGGAATGGAGATCCCGGATGAAACTTTTCAATTGGATGAAACACTATGTCCCCAAATACGCGGTGCTGCCGCTGCTGGGCTGTCTGGCGCTGAATATGCTGGCCTACTACGGCAGCCGGCTCTTTAACCTGAGCATGACGTCCTACGATCTGTCGCTGCCCCTCGACCATCGCATTCCCCTGGTGCCGCCGTTTATCGTGGTCTACATGCTGTCGTTTGTATACTGGTGGTTCGCCTACATGGTCATTGCCGCCGACAGCCCGGAGCGCTGCGGCATGCTGTTTGGCGAGATGATCGGCAAGCTCATATGCCTGGCCTTTTTCCTGATCCTGCCCACCCAGATGGAGCGGCCTGCGGTGACGGGCAACGACATCTTTTCCCGCCTGGTGCGATTTATCTACTGGACTGACGTGCCAAACAATCTGTTTCCCTCCATTCACTGCATGGAAAGCCACCTGTGCTGGCGCGGCCTTGCCCGCTGCCGCCGCGTGCCCAAGTGGGTGAAAATCGCCGCTTTTATCCTGTCGCTTGCCATCTATGCCTCCACCGTCCTGGTGCGCCAGCACCTGGTGCTGGATATTCCCGCAGGCATCCTGGTGGGCGAAATCGGCCTGTGGATATCGCGCAGGCTGCGCCTGGGTGAGCGCTATGCCGCCCGCTGGAGAATTGCTCATGAAGCGTAAGCAATGGCTGTACAGCCTGATATTCGTGCTGCTGATCGGGCTGACGGTGTTTACCATCTGCTCGCAAAGCGCTTCCTTTACACAAGAAGGCTTTTGGGAGTATGTGCGCGCGGCGCATCCCGCCGGGCTGGCTGCCGCTGCGCTGTGCACGCTGCTGTATATTCTGCTGGAAGGGCTGGCGCTGCTGGCCATCTGCCGCGCGCTGGGCTACCGGCGCAGCGTGGGGCAGGGCGTGCTGTACTCTGCGGCGGATATTTACTTTTCCGCCATCACGCCCTCAGCCACGGGCGGCCAGCCGGCCAGCGCGGTGCTGATGATGCGCAGCGGCATTCCCGCCGCCCCCACCGCCGTGGCGCTGCTGATTAACCTGGTGCTCTACACCCTGTCCATCCTGCTGATGGCTGCGGCTGGGCTTGCGCTGCATCCGGGGCTGCTGAAGCTGTTCGGCCCCGCCTCCAGGATCCTGATCTGGGTAGGCGCGGGCACGCAGGTGGCACTGCTGGCCGGGCTGACGCTGCTGATTTTCCACGAGCCGATCTTCCTGCGGCTGGCGGACTGGGCGCTGAAAATCGGCCATAAGCTGCACCTGATCCGCGATATCGAAAGCCGCAAGCAGAAATACGCCGAGCTGCGCGACGACTATCAGCAGTGCTCCGGCGCGCTGCGCGGACAATGGAAGCTGATTTTGCTGAGCTTTGTCTTTAACCTGGCGCAGCGGCTGGCCATCGTGCTGTCTCCCGTGTGCGTGTATCTGGCCGAAGGCGGCAATCGCGCCCGCACAGGCGAGGCGTTTGCCGCACAGACCATGGTGATCCTGGGCTCCAACGCCGTCCCGCTGCCCGGCTCGGTGGGCGTGGCGGACTATCTCTTCCTGGATGGATACCGGTCGCTTGCGCAGTCTCCGGTATTGCTGGAGCTGCTGTCCCGCGCGATTTCCTTCTACAGCTGCGTCGTTTTGTGCGGGGCGCTGCTGCTTGTCTACGCCGCCAAACGAAAGTTAAGCAAGGAACGGTGAAGCGCATGCTGGGTTTTTACAATTATACCGTCTGGCTAACCTACGGCTCGCTGGTATCGGCCGTAATCGGGATCTTCGTGTCCCTGGCGGGGCACGGCCATCCCTACATCGGCGCCATTTTTCTGCTGATCAGCGGGCTGTGCGACGCCTTTGACGGCATGATCGCCCGCACCAAGACCGACCGCACAGAGCAGGAAAAGCAATACGGCATCCAGATCGACTCGCTCAGCGATCTGGTAGCCTTCGGCGTGCTGCCCGCCTGCATCGGCGCAGGGCTGTACAAGGCCTCGATGATCTTCGATCCCCCGCAGGATCCCTGCCTGGTGGCGCGGGTGCCCTATCCCGTGTATGTGGGCATCTTCGTCATTTATGTGCTGGCGGCGCTGATTCGCCTGGCCTACTTTAATGTGCAGGCCGAGGCCGGCTGCGCGGCGGGCGAAAAGGTGCAAAAGGTATATTATGGCCTGCCTGTTACCAGTTCAGCGCTGATTTTTCCCACCTTTTTGCTGCTGCGGCACCTGATCTGCGCGGACATCGCCATCGGCTATTACGCAGTGATGCTGCTGACGGCGCTGGCCTTTGTGTGCAAATTCCGCATGCGCAAGCCCACGCTGCGCACGGTTCTGATCATGGTGGGCATCGGCGGGCTGGAGTTTCTGCTGATCCTGTTGGTAAAATACAATGGCTTCCGCGCGTTCTGATGGGCGCGCGCTGCGCTTTTTATACGGCACGGTGCCAGGCCGCATGCTGCTGCGCCCGCTGACGGCGCGGCCGCTTTCGCGCGCCGCGGGATGGCTGCTGAACCGGCGCGTATCCTGCGCGCTGATCGGCCCCTTTATCCGCAAAAGCGGCGTCCGCATGGCGGACTATCTGCCCGAAACCTACCATAGCTTCAACGACTTTTTCACCCGCCATATCCGTCCCGAGCTGCGTCCGCTGCCGCAGGATCCTGCCTGCCTGTCCGCCCCCTGCGACGGGCGGCTGAGCGCGTATCATCTGGAGGAGACGGGCGTATTTGATATCAAGGGCAGCCGCTATGATGTGCGCGCCCTGCTGGGCGGCGATCCGCGCGCGGCGCTGTTTGCGGGCGGCGATTGCCTGGTATTTCGCCTGTGCGTGGATGATTACCACCGCTATCATTATATTGACGACGGTGAGAAGGGCGAGAATGTTTTTATTCCAGGCAGGCTGCACACGGTGCGTCCCATTGCGTTAGAACATACCAACGTGTTTATCCAAAATTGCCGCGAGCATACCCTGATGCAGACCAGACACTTTGGCACCGTCGCGCAGATTGAAGTGGGCGCCCTGCTGGTGGGGCGCATCTGCAACCATGACGGCGCGGGCGCATTTACGCGCGGCGCAGAAAAGGGCTGCTTTTATTATGGCGGCTCTACCGTGGTGGTGCTGCTGCAAAAGGGGCGGGCAGCGGTGGACGAACGCTTTTTTGCCGCCACGCGCCGCGGCGAGGAAACGCGGGTGCTGCTGGGGCAGCGGCTGGATTGCCTGCCGTAAAGCGCCGCCCATTACCCTCACAGGAGGTTGTCATGGATCGATCGGTTGAAAAGCTGCTGCTTGCCGCGCAGGATACTGGCATTGCCAACGCCGCCCGTGCCTGGCAGTTAAAAAACGACTCCGCCGCAGGCACGGCGGAGGGATTGAACGCGCGCATGGCGGAGGCGCTGAGCGTGATGCGCGACGCGGCTGAAAAGGGTCTGGATCCCAATCTTCGCTCAGTCAGCCGTCTGACGGGCGGCAACGCCGCCAAGCTGATGCAGGCCGCTGTTTCCGGGCAAACCATGGGCGGCAGCCTGCTGGGGCGCATCTGTGCCAGGGCGCTGGCCGTGGCCGAGTGCAACGCCGCCATGGGCCGTATTGTCGCCGCACCTACCGCGGGCGCGTGCGGCATCCTGCCCGGCGCGCTGCTAACCGTGCAGGAGGAATACGGCTATACTGACGATCAGTTGGTGGACGCGCTGTTTGTGGCCGGCGCCTTCGGACTGATCATCGCCAACCGCGCCAGCATATCGGGCGCGCAGGGCGGCTGTCAGGCGGAGTGCGGCTCGGCCGCAGGCATGACGGCTGCGGCACTGACCACGCTGCGCGGCGGCTCCCCCAGGCAGGCAGCGGACGCCTGCGCTTTTGCGCTGATGAATTTGCTGGGGCTGGTGTGCGATCCTGTGCGCGGGCTGGTGGAGGTGCCGTGCGTATTCCGCAATGTCGGCGCGGTATCCATCGCCCTGTCGGCGGCCGATCTGGCACTGGCGGGCGTGACCTGCCCCATCCCCTGCGACGAGGTGATCGACGCAATGCGCCAGGTGGGCGACACCCTGCCTGCCTCCCTGCGTGAAACGGGCGAGGGCGGCTGCGCCGCCTGCCCCTCCGTATGTGAAAGGAGAGCCTCACTATGAAAGCGATTATCAATGGCAAAATTCTGCTGCCGGACGGCGTGGTTTCGGGCAAAGCGCTGCTGTTTGACCGCGCCGTGACCGGCCTAAGCGATACCGTGCCCGCGGGCTGCGAACCCATTGACGCGCAGGGGCTGTACGTTTCCCCTGGTTTTGTGGACGTGCATATTCATGGATATCTGGGCGAGGACGCCTCCGACGGCAGCCTGGACGGCCTGCGTCGCATGGCGCGCGGCATCCTGCAAAACGGCGTTACATCCTTCCTACCCACCACCATGACGGTGGCCTGGGAGGAGCTGACGCGCGCGTTTGAAACCATCCGCGCCTTTATGGCCGAAAGCGCCCAGCCGGATTTTGACGGTGCGCGGGCGCTGGGCTGCCATGCCGAGGGTCCCTTTATCAACCCGGCCAAGAAAGGCGCGCAGGCGGGCAGCGCCATCCTGTCCCCAGATGCAAGTCGTCTGCTGCCCTGGCGCGATACCCTGCGGCTGGTCACGCTGGCCCCCGAAATGCCCGGCGGCCTGGACTGCGTGCGCGCGCTGCGCGCGGCGGGCATTGCCGTTTCCATCGGCCATACCAACGCGGATGGCGATACCTGCTATGCCGCGCTGGAAGCCGGAGCCGATCACTTTACCCACACCTTCAACGCCATGTCGCCGCTGACCCATCGCGGCGTGGGCGCGGCGGGCGCGGCGCTGGCCTCTGATGCTTACGCTGAGCTAATTGCTGACGGCTTCCATGTGGACGCGCGCCTGTTCCCGCTGATGCGCCGCGCCAAGGGCGAACGCCTGGTGCTGATTACCGACTGCACCCGCGCGGGCGGCATGCAGGATGGGCAGTACACACTGGGCGGGCAGCCCATCTTTGTGCATGGGGTGGAATGCCGCCTGGCGGACGGCACCATCGCAGGCAGCGTGCTGCGCATGAACGACGCGGTGCGCAACTACTGCGTTCACGGTGGCGCGCCGCTGTATCAGGCCGTACACTGCGCGGCGCTGACCCCCGCGCGCAGCATCGGCATGCAGGTGCGCAAGGGCTCGCTGGAAGCGGGCAAGGACGCGGACATTCTGCTGATCGACAAGGACGTGCGCGTGCACGCCGTATGGACAGACGGCCAGCGCCGGCTGTAATCATTCGGGCGAGAGCGGGCACTCCATGATCTCATTTTCGGCGCGGAAGCCGTTGCGCGCATACCAGGGCGCCGAACGTTCGCTGGGCCAGGCAAACAGCAATTCGCACCGCTGCGCGGCCAGCGCCTGCTCAATGGTTTGCAGCAGCCGCGTGCCCACGCCCTGATTGCGCCATTCCGGCAGGGTATACACGTTGGTCAGGTAGGCAATGGACTGCGCGTGCCCGCCGGGCTTTGGCACCTTTGGAATCACATACACAAGCATAGCCGCAGCCAGCGTATCCCCCTGCGCGGCGACGTAGACGCGCTATTCCGGATGCGCGCGCAGAAACGCCGTAAACTCCGCCGCAAAGGTCGCGTAATCCGCGCCGTCCAGGTTGTGCTCGCCATAGTCGCGGTCATCCTCTTGGCAGTGTAGCCACTTCATGCGCGCCAGCTGCATCTCCTCGCCGGGCTGAAGCATCCGAATCTGCATGGTTTTGCCCTCCGTTTTTGCGTTTTTCTGCTTTCATTATATTGGCACAGCGGGCAGAAGTCAAAGCTGCCCCTCTCCAAACCAGATTTTTGCAAAAAAAATGCAAAAAAGCACAAAATCCCTATTGCAATTTGGAAGCAGTTCGTGTATAATTAATTCGTTGTCACGCTGATGTAGCTCAGTCGGTAGAGCGCATCCTTGGTAAGGATGAGGTCGGCGGTTCAAATCCGCCCATCAGCTCCAGATGATCGCCTTTGTGAATACAAAGGCGATTTTCTTTTGTGTTAAAGCTCCTTTTTCCTCGTTTTTCATTGAATGGCTTTACTTCATCCCCGACAATTGAATGCCGTCCAGCATGCTTTTTTTGAAAGCATCCGTAAACGATCAGGACAGGCACAATATATAAAGACGCTCCCGCGAATTCCATTCCGTTGTCATGTAGAGCGTTAAAGCGATTTTGCTGAAAACGGCCCCTTTGGGTTAAATGGATTGGGTGTTTTGTTGTTTTAAGCGTTGCATATTGTATCGCAACAGAATTATCATATTTTCTCATTTGCATTAATAGATGACGCGGCAGGATCATTATTATATGCGATTTGGCGATTGCAAATGGTAGTTTTATGTGAAAACAAAAGCGCGCCCCTCTCCATGCGCCGGAAAGGAGCGCGCTTTCTTGCGCCATATTACAGGTACGGCCGGACAGCTTTGGCCAGCGATTCTTCCTCGCCAATCAGTTCGCGGGTGACTTTTTGCGCCTGAGGCTGTGCGTTGGGGTACTGGTTCAGATACCGGCTCAGGGACTTCACGCCCATGCCGCAGCCATCCGTAATCAGATCAGCCGCTTGCTGATCGGGATTGCCCATCATCATCTTCATGCCCGATTTCATCGCGGCCATGCCCTTGGCCATGGCGGGCGGCTCCTTGCCCGCGTCACCCAGGGCGAAAAGCAGCTCCATGGTGCGGTTGCCCAGCTGCTCGTGGCGCTTACGGCTTTGGGCAAGCAGATCGTGCAGCTCCTGGTTCTTCACGTTTTCCAGCACGCCGTCAATGGAGGCCACGCCCATCTTTGCGCCCGCATCGCACTCGCGCAGCAGGCGCAGGGTATCCTGATTCTCCATATAAAAGCATCCCCTTTCCGGGCTATTATGCGCCGCGGAAAGGGGAAAATATACAGTATGCCAGCAAAATCAGGCCGTTTCGATATCGATCACGCTGTCGGTGGATTTGCCGCAGGCTGCGCAGATTACATCCAGCCGGAAGGAATCAAAGGCGTTTACCCAATCCTCCTCGCTGAGCGCATTGCCGTCCTCGTCGGTCAGCTCGCTTTCGTCGATGAAATCCTGTCTGCCCGCCGAGGTGATGCTCACCCGCAAGCCAAAAGCCGTTTTCTGCCGGCAGTGCGGGCAGGTATCCATGGCCGTCAGCCTGCCCGAAAGATCGTACAGATAGCCCGCCTTGGCGACAAAGCCGTCCCAGCCGTGCCTGCCCGCGTGGAACAGCAGGATCTTGCTCCCGCAGGAGCGGCACTTGGCAGCCGCCACCGTGCCCGCCTCGTTGGCATAGGGTGTAAAGAGCAGGTGCCCGCACTTGCAGCGGATCACGCCCGTGACGGACAGCTCGCTGTTTTTCTCCCCCAGCGGGGTGAGGAAGGGCTTCAGATGGGTAGGAATGGGATAGGCAGTCATGGCGTCATGCTCCTTTTCTTACAGGCTCAGCAGCCCGGCGGACAGCAGATAATCATCAAACAGCGGCAGGAAGGCATCGATCAGCGCACAATAGCACACGCTGCCCGCATCATCCAGCGGGAAGGCGCGCAGCAGCGCATCCAGCAGATACTCCACCGCCTCGTCCTCGTCATACTCGCCCTCGCCGGTATCGCCGGTATCATCCAGCGCGCCGCAGGCGTGCAGATAATCCACCTGCGCGGCCACCAGCGCGTCGCACAATGCCTGGCGCTGATCCCGGAATTCGGGAAAGCGCTTCCAGTCCAAATGCTTGAGCGCGTAATCGGCCGCCCCGGCAGGGTTCAGCCCCAGCATGACGGACATTACAGCAGCGCCTCCAGCTGATCCACGGTATCGGCGAACACCTTCAGCGCATCCTGCACGGTGGCGGGGTTTTCCATATCCACGCCGGCCAGGCGCAGCGCATCCAGCGGCGGCAGGCTGCCGCCCGCGCTGAGGAACTTCATATAATCATCCACCGCAGGCTGACCCTCGGTGAGGATGCGGTTGGCGATGTACACGGCGGCGGAGAAGCCCGTGGCATACTTATACACATAGAAGGCGCGATAGAAGTGCGGGATGCGCATCCACTCGCTGCGCACGCAGTCGTCGATCACACAGCCGTCGCCGTAATACTGCTGATTCAGGCGATAATGCAGTTCGCCCAGCGAATCGGCGGTCAGCGGCTGGCCCGCCTCCTCCATGCGATGGCTTTCGCGCTCGAAGGCGGCGAACATCGTCTGGCGGTACACCGTGCCGCGGAACTCCTCCAGCAGCTGATTGGCCAGGTAAGCGCTGGCCTTTTGATCGTCCTTATACTCGTCCATCAGGGCGCGCATCAGCAGCATTTCATTGCAGGTGGAGGCGACCTCCGCCACAAACAGCGAATACCCCGCCTTGGCAAAGGGCTGTGCGTGGTTGCTGTGCCAGGAGTGCATGGCGTGGCCCAGCTCGTGCGCCAGGGTGGTGGTGCCGTTCAGATCCTCGGTGAAGTTCATCAGCACATAGGGATGCGCGCCGTAGGTGCCCCAGGAGTACGCGCCGGAATGCTTGCCGCGGTTCTCGTATACATCGATCCAGTGGTTGTTATACGCCTCGTCCAGCAGCTGCGCGTAATGCTCGCCCAGCGGAGCCAGGCCCTTCTTGACCACCTGGAAGGCTTCGGGGTAGGTCAGCTTCATATCGAAGTCGTCCACGATGGACACATACAGGTCGTACAGATGCACCTCGTCCACGCCCAGCTTCTTCTTGCGCAGCTCCATATACTTTTTCATGGCGGGGCGCATAGCTTCGATGCCGCTGAGCAGGTTATCATACACCGCCACAGGGATACGATCGGGGAACAGCGAGGCCTCGATGGCGCTGTCAAAATTGCGCGCACGCGCGCCGACCACATCGCCCTTGACGCTATAACGGTAGGTAGCGGCATAGGTCTGGCGATAGTCGTTATAGCCCTTCATCATGGCTTCAAAAGCGCCCCTGCGTACCTCGCGGTTACGGCTGCGGATCAAGCGGCCGTACATGGCGTTGCTGAGCTTTACCTGGTTGCCCTCTTCATCCTTTACCACGGGGAAGGGCATATCCACGTCGCTGAGCATGGTATACACCGCGTCGGGCGCGCCCATCAGCTCGTTCGTCATGGCCAGCAGGCGCTCCTCCTTGGCGGAGAGGGTGTGCGGCTTGTTGCGCAGTAGATCGTCCACAAATACGTCGTACTCGCTGAAATCAGGGTCGTTCTTCATATCCAGCAGCGTCTGCTCAGGCAGGGAAAGAAGCTCGGGCTGCAAGAAGGACACAGCGCTTTCGGCCTTTGCGGCCAGGCTGCGCGCGCGGGTCAGCTGATCCTGCGCCTGGCTGTCGCCGCCGTCCTGATCGGCGTACATGGCGGCGTAAACCAGCAGCCGCTCCAGCAGCCGGTTCATCTCCATTGCCTCGCGGATGGCCTGGCGCGGGTTCTCCCCCACATGACCCTGCCAAGTGGAGAAGGCAGACACCTGCTCCTGCGCCTCCTTGAACTGGCGTTCAAGCTCGGCGGCGCTTTCAATAATACTGCTCAAATCCCACAGATAACGGGGATCCATATCTTTGCGTGCTTTGGGTTCCTGCATGGCTGTAATCCTCCATATCCAATGCTTTCCATGTCATTGTAGCACGCTGTGATGCGGCATGCAAGCGCGAATCCGCGCGAATTTGCGCAAACCGCGGCGCATTTTCGCAAAGATGTGCGGATACGGCGATCAGGCTTGAAAAAATGCCTTTTATCCATTATAATCTATGGTTGGGTGAGAATACCCGGAGGAATGTATGTTTCAAGGCTTTAACAGCGATCTGCTGTCCTTTTACGCCGATATCCGTTTTCACAATGAAAAGGCGTTCATGGACGCGCATCGCAAGGAGTATTACCAAAAGGTTCGCGATCCCTTTTACGCCTTTATCGCCGAGATGGCGCCCGTGATGCTGTCCATCGATCCCGATATGGAGGTACGCCCGGCCAAGTGCCTGTCGCGCATCAACCGTGATACGCGCTACAGCCGGGATAAATCCCCCTACCGCGATCATCATTGGGTAGCTTTTCGGCGCGCGGCCGCCGGCAAGGACGGCATGCCCTTTTACTGGTTCGAGATTCGGCTGGATGCCGTCAACTGGGGGCTGGGCGTATGGGGTGAAAACCGCCCGATGATGGACAGCCTGCGGCGGCGCATGGTAGCCAATCCCGATGAGATGATCGGCCTTCTGCGTCTTTTGCAGAAGCGCGATTTCTCCGTTGGCGGCACGCAGTGGAAAAAGCTGCGCCCGCCCGAGGATCTGCCCGCCGTGCTGCAACCCCTTTACTGTATGCGGGAAATCTATTTCTCCCGTGAGCATATCGACCCTGGATGGATTTTCGACGCTTCCATTACCGATCGCGTGGCGGCGGATTTTCAGGCTATCGCGCCTGTGTGGCGGCTGCTGCGCGGCTTAAGCGACATTGGGGAGGAGACGTATGACTGATTATCAATCCTTAAAGAGCGGTACCGATATCCGGGGCGACGCCCTGGGCGAAAAAGCAGTATTGACCAACGAAGTGGCGCTGTGCATCGGCGGCGCGTTTATCACCTGGCTAAGCGAAAGGACCGGCAAGCGTCCCGGCGCGCTGACCGTTGCCATCGGGCGGGATTCCCGCCTGACCGGCCCCGCGCTGCTGGCCGCCTGCGCCGAGGGGATGGCCCGCACAGGCGCGCAGGTGTGGGACTATGGCATGTGCACCACGCCCGCCATGTATATGAGCCTGCTGACCGAGGGCTTCAAGGCCGACGCCTCCATCATGGTGACGGCCTCGCACCATCCATACTACCGCAACGGGCTCAAATTTTTCCTGCCCGAGGGCGGCGTATCAGCCACCGATATCAGCATGATCCTGTCCATCGCGGCCAACACCGCGCCGGTGGACGGCCCGCATCCCGCGGTGCAGAAGCGCGACTTCCTGCCCGTATACAAGCAGCAATTGATGGATCGCATGCGCCGCGGCCTGGATACCGACGTGGCTTGCCCCCTGCTTGGGTTGCATGTGGTGGTGGACGCGGGCAACGGCGCGGGCGGCTTCTATGAAGAAATGCTGCGCGAAATGGGTGCATGGACCGAGGGCAGCCAGTTCCTGGAGCCCGACGGCCATTTCCCCAATCATATTCCCAATCCCGAAAACGAGCAGGCCATGGCCGCCATCAGCCAGGCTGTGGTCAGGGTGGGGGCTGATCTGGGCGTCATCTTTGACGCGGACTGCGATCGCGCGGCCATTGTGGATGCAGCCGGCCGCGAGATCAACCGCAACCGCCTGATTGCGCTGATCTCCGCCATCCTGCTGGATAAGAAGCCCGGCGCGACCATCGTGACCGACTCTGTCACCTCCTCGGGGCTGGCGCAGTTTATCACCGAGTGGGGCGGCGTGCACTACCGCTATAAGCGCGGCTACCGCAATGTGATCGACGAGGCCGTGCGCCTCAACGCCGCGGGCATCGACTGCCCCCTGGCCATTGAAACCAGCGGCCATGCCGCCCTGCGCGAGAACCACTTCCTGGACGACGGCATGTACCTGGTGACGGTACTGATCGTCGAGGCCATGCGCCTCAAGCAGGAAGGCAAGGAGCTGTCCAGCCTGCTGGACGGCCTGCGCGAGCCGGTGGAAAGCGTGGAGCTGCGGCTGAACATCACCGCCCCTGATTTCCGCGAGGCCGGCCGCACCGTCATCGAGCGCGTGATGGATCACGCCTCCTATGAGACCGACTGGCACATCGCCCCCGATAACCGCGAGGGCGTGCGCATCAATTTTGACCTGGACGACGGGCTGCAAAACGGCTGGTTCCTGCTGCGCCTGTCCGTGCACGATCCCGTGCTGCCGCTGAATGTGGAAAGCGACGTGCCCGGCGGCGTGCGTACCATGCTTTCCAAGCTGCTTTCCGTACTGGACGGCATTGAGGATATCGATATTTCCCCCATCCGCGCGTATCTGAGCAAACAATAAAGGAGCGTTTATGATGGACATTCAGCAAAAGACGATCAATACCATCCGCACCCTGGCCGTGGATACCGTGCAAAAGGCCAATTCCGGCCATCCCGGCGCGCCCATGGGCATGGCCGCCATGGCTTATGCCGTGTGGGCCGACGCCATGTGCCACAACCCCAAGGATCCTCAGTGGCAGAACCGCGACCGCTTCGTCCTGTCCAACGGTCACGCCAGCGCCCTGCTCTACTCCCTGCTGCACCTGTTCGGCTACGGCCTGACGATGGATGATCTGAAGAACTTCCGCCAGTGGGGCAGCAAGACCCCCGGCCATCCCGAATATCGCCACACCCCCGGCGTGGAAACCACCACCGGCCCGCTGGGTCAGGGCATCGCCAACGCCGTGGGCTTCGCCATTGCCGAAACCATGCTGGCCGCCAAGTTCAACAAGCCTGAATTTCCCGTGGTGGATCACCGCGTATACGCCTTCTGCGGCGACGGCTGCATGATGGAAGGCATCGCCAGCGAGGCTGCCGCCCTGGCCGGCACCATGAAGCTGGGCAAGCTGACGCTCCTGTACGATGACAATGATATCTCCATCGAGGGCAACACCGACATCGCCATGCGTGAGGACGTGGGCATGCGCTTTGCCGCCTACGGCTGGCAGGTAATCAAGGTAGACGATGGCAACGATGTGCAGAAGCTTCTTTCCGCTATCGCCGAGGCCCGCCGCGACGATCGTCCCTCGCTGATCATCTGCAAGACCATCATCGGCTACGGCTGCCCCGCCAAGCAGGGCACCGCCGGCTGCCACGGCTCGCCCCTGGGCGATGATAACGTGCTGGCCATGAAGAAGACCCTGGGCATGCCCGAGGGCGCCTTCTGCGTGGACGACGATGTGTACGCTCACCTGGCCGAGTGCGCCAAGCGCGGCGAGCAGCGCGAAGCCGAATGGAACGACCTGATGCTGCGCTATGCCGAAAAGTATCCCGAGCTGAAAAAGGAATACGACGCCTGGTTCAACCAGGAGCTGCCCGAAGGGCTGATGGACGATCCCGAGCTGTGGGAGTATGACGGCCGCATCGCCACCCGCGCCACCAGCGGCACGATGATTAACCGCCTGGCCAAGCGCCTGCCCAACCTGGTGGGCGGCAGCGCCGACCTGGCTCCCTCCAACAACACCTACATCAAGGACGGCGGCGATTACAGCGCCGAAAACCGCTCCGGCCGCAACATGCACTTTGGCGTGCGCGAGCATGCCATGGCGGCCATCTGCAACGGCATGGCGCTGCACGGCGGCCTGCGTGTGTTCTGCGGCACGTTCTTCGTGTTCAGCGATTACATGAAGCACGCCATCCGCATGAGCGCCATCATGAAGCTGCCCGTCACCTATGTGCTCACGCACGATTCCATCGGCGTTGGCGAGGACGGCGCTACCCACGAGCCCGTGGAGCAGCTGGCCGGCCTGCGCGCCATCCCCGATCTGCAGGTGATTCGCCCCGCCGACGGCAGGGAAACCACCGCCGCCTGGCTGACGGCCATCACCTCCGGCCTGCCCACCTGCCTGGTGCTTACCCGCCAGAGCCTGCCGCAGTATAACCATTGCGGCCGCTGCGGCTTCAAGGGCGGCTACATCCTGTCCGATTGCGACCGCGCGCCCGACGTGCTGCTCATGGCCAGCGGCTCCGAGGTGGAGCTAGCCATGAAGGCGGCAGACGCGCTTGCGGAAAAGGGCAAAAAGGTTCGCGTGGTATCAATGCCCTGCACTGATATATTCGACAGGCAGAGCGCGGAGTATAAGGAGAGCGTGCTGCCCGGCTCGGTAAGGGCGAGAGTGGCTATAGAAGCGGGCTGTGCCATGAGCTGGTACAAATATATCGGGCTGGACGGCGAGACCGTCACCATAGACCACTTTGGCGCCTCCGCGCCTGCGGGCATACTCTTTCTGTCTCTTATACACATCTGACGCTGCC
>ERZ1026772.142-NODE-142-length-54993-cov-7.271033_pt1 | contig 54993 bp, 49 predicted proteins | sample MGYA00380124_ERZ1026772 | MGnify/ENA primary metagenome ERZ1026772 (study PRJEB33269, sample SAMEA4719760) | human gut metagenome | biome: human-associated habitat; feature: organic feature; material: feces | place: Cameroon | collected 2013-10 ...
GATTATAACAAGAAATGGTAGAGATGTAAGAGTTATTTGTACCAATAAAAAAAGTGAAGATTATCCGATTGTAGCACTTGTAGCAGTTCTCCCAGATAAGACTGGCAATTGTGAGGAAACATATCATTATACAACGGATGGTAAGTGGGTTAAGGGAGAAACTCATTCTTCAGACCTCTTCTTTGCTCCTGAGAAAAAGGAATATTGGATAAATATATATAAAGATTCTGATAGGACTCTTTGTACAGGTACTCTTTATGAAACTGAAGAAAAAGCTTTGGTTAACAAATCAACTTCACTTACTTATTTAGGCACTTCTAAAGTAGAGTGGGAGGAGTAAATTATGAAATCAATTTATAGCACTTATATTTCAGAAGATTTAGCCAGAATAATGCTGGATGCTGGGTTTCCTCTATATAAATATGGCGTAGGAAGCTATGATGGAAAACCTTCTTTCTTTACAGTAGATGAGGATAATCCTATATGGGAAACCTGTGATAGATTTAGGATTCCCACATATGCTGAAGTTTTAGATATGCTTTTAGATGGAGATATTGTAATTTCTACAGAACCGACAGATGAATCTAAATTTCAGTATAGTGTTCATTTGTTAAAAGGAGGAGAGACATTTTCAGGATTAAGTAATAGTTTTAAATGCGCAATGGATAAAGCATTATTTATAGCTATTAATTTTTAAATTAAAATTTAAGTATGTTAGTAAAAGAACTTATTGAGGAACTTAAAAAGTTTCCTGAAGAAGCTGATGTTATAATTACAGGCATAAAACACAAACAAGGATATCATTCCTTAAATTCTATAGGAACTATGAGAAGTATTCCTATGGAAAACATCAGGACTGGAATTGACTGTACTGGAATTGACTGTCCAGTATTGATTTTCTAAATATATGGGGGTGAATTAGACTTGATTTCAGACTATTTGGTAGTACCTTATGCAGTAGATGTGCAGCCTACTTTAAAAAAGCACAAATCAATAAATGCTAACAAAGTTAGAAAATCAGTTAGAAGCCTTGTAGATTACATTAAATCTGCTATGCAGGCACCAGCAATTTCAGCTTATGCTATTGCTGCCTAACAGCTGGCTTTAGTATTTGAGCCTTAATCAAGTACTTGGTGGATGATGGGTGGATGTTACCACCTGACTTTTGGAGTATTTCAGCAGTAATTGAAATACTATCCTAAGCATATAAATAAAGGTATTATGGAAGGTATGAAAGACCAGGGGGCAGAGCCCTGCACCTCCACTAATTGTAAATCATTAAAATCTTATATTATGATAGAGTATAGAGTCATAACTTGGAACTTCGCTACTGACAGAGTAGAGCATTATGATATAATGCCTTATCTGTACAGAAGACTCGAAGAGAAGAGAAAGAAGAAACAAATAGTATTGAAAGACCTCACTCTGGAAAAGCTGAAAGAGTTCATTGATGATGAATCAAAGTATCAGTTCTGGGCAAGATGCCAGTATGAAGTAATACTTTCTTCATGGCCTCCAAGAGAGAATGGACATAGACATAAGATGGATGTATATGAGCAGATTCATATGAACCTTGACAATATAGCCAAGCTCATGTATGATGACCTTCAGAGAGGAAAGCCTGCAAGAGTATCAAAACAAGCAAGTACAAAAGCTAAAACTTTAGATAGTTAATGAACAATCAATCAAAAATTCTTCTCTCTATACAAGGTATAGAGGGAGGAACCCTAAGACTCATTGGGAAAAAGAGGGTCAATTGGTCCATAACCAAAAGGGATTTGGACCCAAAATATCATGGTAAAGATGCATTCAAGCCAGTCAGGAAAGGTCATACAAATATTTCTGATTTTGAGGAAGTATCTTGCCAGCAGACTATTAAACTCACACAGGATGCCTATGACTATATGACATCTCCTGAACAACCTTACTGGTTCAAAGGTCCTTGGAAACTTATGACCAAGAAGCAGAGACTTGAGGTTCATCTTCAGAGGATGTGTGATGATAGAGGAGGCACAAGTTACACCTATTCAATCCTTGAAGATTAAATGAAAGTAAGAACAAAGAAAGTAATCTTATTTGCACTGTGGTCTGTAATAGCATTTCCTGTTCTTGGAATGCTTCTTTCAGGCTTGAGTGCTTCATCTACCATCACTAATCTTGCCTCAGTACTGGCAATGGTTGGATTAGTTTTGATTAGTATAGACACAAAATGTTTCACAAACTTTATAAAAACTAAAAACAAATGAGTAAATTTTTCAAATTTATTATGGTTATTGCAGCAATAGCCATGATGACAATGTCCTGTGCAAGAATCAATGCAGGATATGAAGGTATCAAGGTCAATCTCTATGGAGATAGGAAGGGAGTAGATGATGTTACTCTTGTGACTGGTATGGTATGGTATAACCCTATCACTACAGCAGTCTATGAGTATCCTACTTTCATTCAGACAGTTGATTACCCAGCATTTACTATCAATGCAAAGGATGGTTCTCAGTTCACTATTGACCCTACTATCAACCTTAACATGATTCCAGGCACTTCTTCTAAGGTATTTGTAAAATATAGAAGACCTATGGAGGAAGTTATAAGAGATGTACTGTATACTCATGTCAAGAATGCCTATAGGATTAAACTCAGCAATTATACTACAGATGAGTTGGTATCCAAGAGGGAAGAGTTTGAAAAGACTACAGAAGATTATCTTAGGGAAGTACTGTTCAAAGAGAACTTTGAACTTGGAGAAATGACTTCAGGTCTTAAGTATCCTGCCTCACTTGAAGCCTCTATTACAGCAAAGAATGAAGCTGTACAGAAGAGTCAGAAGGCACAGAATGAACTTGAACTTGTAAAAGCAGAGGCAGAGAAGATGCTTGTTGCTGCAAAAGCAGAGAAAGAGGCTAACTTGCTTAAGACACAGGCTCTTACACCTCAGGTGCTTGAACAGATGTGGATAGAAAAGTGGAATGGTGTTCTACCTGTATATGGTACAGTTCCTACTCTATTCAAAGATATAACCAAGTAGTATGTGGTGGATATTTATGTCTATAGTTTTTGCTCTTATACTGTATGTAAGCACAAGAAATCTTGCGGAATACGGTGGTAGGAGCAAAGGCTATATACCAGTTAAATTTCCTATTTGGGGATTACTGTTGCTAATCATTTCTCTGCTCATTCCTGGTCTCAACATCCTTGTGTTCCTTGTATGCATAGTCTTGATTTTTATAGCAGTATCTATGGGAACTAAATATGTTGATGATGGATGGCACCTTATAAAGGGGAAGAAGAATTGGGTTTATAGTACAATAGAGTTTTTACAGAAAGAAATCTAAAAAGAACATGGATAGTAAAGGAACATTTAAGAGTGCTCTTACTCAGAGTTTCAAGGGCATCAAGGAAACAAAGGCTGCTGCCATAACAGAAGATGTAGAACTTTCATACAGGAGAAAGATTGAAGACCTCTGTAGAAGTGCAAGGCAGTGTGACAGGGACAGGGAAGATATTCTCATAAATCTTGCCCCATCAAACATCACTTCACTCAGTGTAGTGCCTTCAGATTTCAAGGCAGATGATTTCCTTGAGCAGGACCTTAAGATAGGTCTTAACAAGAGAGATACTCTCATCAAACTTGAGATAGCAGTACAGAGGTATGAATATCTCTTTGGAGAATATGACAATATGTCAGCAGTACTCAAGTATCTGCCAGACTATAAATCAACTATAAACAATAAGGAGGAATAGATTATGGGATACCCAGGTTATGGTTATGACCCTAAGAAAGAGGGTGAGGGTTTGCCTACAGAACCAGCAGAGGAGTAAATCATGGGTGGTGGTTCATATGGATATGCTGAGAGGATGTATATCAACTCTCAGCAGTACAAATCTTCTGTAAGCAGAGAGGAAGTCTTCAAGCAGAGTAATATGCATGAAGATATGAACATCAAAGGAAAGGTAAGAGAGTGCAGGTTCTCTGAGGAGCATCCTGATGCTTTCCCTATTATAATAGCCCTTGATGTTACTGGAAGTATGGGACATGTCCCAGATAAACTTATCAGAACTGGACTCCCAGATATAATGAAGAAGATACTTGAGTCTAGAGTAAAAGACCCTCAGGTATGCTTTGTTGCAATAGGAGACCAGTACACTGACAGTGCTCCTATTCAGGCAGGTCAGTTTGAATCTTCTGATGAACTTCTTGACAAATGGCTCAAAACTGTATGGCTTGAGGGTCATGGAGGAGGAAATGGTGGTGAGTCCTATCAGTTGGCATGGCAGTTTGCAGACCATCATACTGACTGTGACTGGATAAACGTAAGAGGGAAGAAGGGAGTTATTATCTCAATAGGAGATGATGCAGTACATAAGAGCATCTCTTCTGAAGAGATTAAAAGACTCTTTGGCAAAGAGTTACAATCTGTAACCACTTCTGGTCTCCTCAGTAATATCCAGTCATGTTGGGATGTATATCATATTACTCTCAATGACTATAATGGGAAGGACAAGAACGTTCAGAAGCAGTGGAATGACCTCCTTGGAGACCATCACACTGTTACTGAGGATAGAGATGGTAATGACATACCTAAGATAATCTCAGGAATGATTCTTGAGTCCTACAACAGACAGAAATCTTCTGGAGAAACAGCTGTAACAGAACACAATGAGCACCTTCTTTAAGAGGGTGCTCTTTTAATAAATTTCATAATGAATTAAAACTATGGAAATAAAGATTGTATTGGGTCTTCTCTTTGGAGATGAAGGTAAAGGTAACACAGTTCAATGGCTCTGCAAGAAAGCCTTGGAAGAAGGTAAGAAACCTTGTGTAGTACGTTTTTCAGGAGGTCCTCAGGCAGGACATACTGTAAGACATAATGGTATTACACATGTATGTTCTTCCTATGGCTCTGGCGTTCTTCTTGGAGTTCCTACAATGTATGTAGGAGGTCTTATTGACCCTCTATGTATATGGAATGAGAAGAAATCATTAGAGGAGAAAGGAGCGGAAGTACCTCCTATCTATATAGGTGGAGAGATTCCTCTGATAACCCCTTATGATGTAGCAGACCAACTTGAGTGGGCTAAAGACCACCCTAATAGAACTTGTGGAAAGGGAGTAATGTCTGCTGTCTTGAGACAGAAAACTCTTCTGAGAGATAGATATGTAGAGGCAGCAGACCTTTATTCAGAGTCTTCTATTAAATCTAAGTTGGGGCATATAAGGGAATTCTATGCTGAAGAAGGAATAACTGCTGACAAAAAGGTTGTCAAAGACTGGACAAAGGCAGGGTTGAACCTATATGAGGACTTCTTCAAGTACAATGTAGAAGATTTTGATGTTCTTATCTTTGAGGGAACTCAAGGACTTCTGTTAGATTCTGAACATGGATTCTATCCTTATGTAACTTCAACTAAGGTAGGACTTAATGGTATCCCTGAAGAATATCTTAAAGGTGCCGAAGTATATCTTATAACAAGGACTTATCTTACAAGACATGGAGAGATGGGAGTACTTGAGAGACGGTGGTTTGAGGGAAGAGAGAAGGAAGTACCTGCTGATAAGTTGGAGACTAATGTCTTCAATGAACATCAGGGAGAGTTCCTTACTGCAAGGTATTATCCAGAACCTTACAAATATGCTATGCAAAGGCACTGCCTTGACAACATGCAGAAGAGGTATAACCTCAAGATGAATCTTGTAGTTACTCATACTGATGTAGACTATTCTGAAATTGGTGTATATTTCCCTAAAGGAGACTACTCCTTCCTTATAAATAGTATATCAAGGGTTCTTAAAGAGTTTCTTGTTCTACAGAACATTTATACCTCAGACAATCCTGACTCAAACTTTAAACTGTATGACACAAGAATTAACTGAACAGAAATGCAGATTGCAGAATGAAATGTCAGATTACCTCAATGAAAGGGGTAATCTGGCTTTACAATGGGCTACTGGAGTAGGCAAGTCCAGAGTAGCAGTAAATGCTGTAATAGATTTGTTTGACCAGTATGGAGAAGAGTTCAGGGTCCTCATTGTAGTGGCAGAAGATGCTCATAAGGATAACTGGAGAGAAGAGTTCAGAAAAGGACTTAATCCTCTAGTATATGACTGGATAATGCCTCATGTTCAGATTATCTGTTATGCTTCTCTCAAGAACTGGAGAGGTACAAAGTGGGACCTCATTGTGTTTGATGAGGCTCATCATCTTCAGTCTGATATAAGGAAGGACATTCTGCAAAGTCTCAACTCACCAAGAGTGCTTGCCCTATCTGCAACTCTTAAGGAAGATGTCCTTGAGGCTCTCACCAGATGTTTTGGAAGATTCAAAGTGAGCAAGATAACTTTGCAGGATGCCATTGATAAGGGCTTTCTTCCTGAACCAAAGATAGTCTGTATTCCTCTTGAACTCAAAAGATTTGACAGAACTGAGACTATTGAAATGGACTTGAGAACTGTCAAATCTGGAGATAAGGGGGTTATAGATGACCTTTGGAGCAACAGGTGGAAGTATCTGAAGAATAGAAAGGCATACTTGGGATATGTTCTCAGGTTTTCATGTACTCAGAAAGAAAAATATGAGTATATAAATGAGCAGTTTGATTACTGGAAAAGGCAATACTTCAGGAATCAGGGCAACATAAGGCTTAAGAATATGTGGCTTCAATGGGGAACCAAGAGAAAGAGATTCCTTGGTGAACTCAAAACAAGAGAAGCAGAAGAACTTTGTATCAAACTCAATGAGGAAGGTAAGAGGTTCATCTGTTTCTGTTCTTCTATTACACAGGCTGAGTTCCTTGGAGGAGAGAACTGTATTCACTCAAAGAAGAAGGGTGTAAGGGAGATTATCTCTACATTCAACTCAGGAAAGACCAACTCAATCTTTGCAGTAGGAATGCTTCAGGAAGGTCAGAACTTGACCAATATACAGGCAGGTATCATTGTGCAGCTTGATGGAGAGGAGAGAGGATTTATACAGAAGTTTGGGCGTAGCCTTAGAGCTACTGACCCAGTTCAGTATATCCTTTATTATAGAGGGACAAGAGATGAAGAGTATCTTCAGAAAGCACTTGAAGGTATAGATAAAGAATATATAGTGGAGGAATGAAATATGTAATTAGTACAAAAGCACTAAGGGATAGAGGAATCAAGGAAGAAGAGGCTCTTGCTGTACTTCTTCTAACTGCTTGTGACAACATCTCTGAACTGTTTGAAAGACTTATCAAAAAAGGATACATAAGAAGGACTGAAGGAATCTTTGAGCAAGGCTTTGAAATAAATGAGACCTTTCTCAATAAAGTTCAGGCAGCCCTTCTTTCTAAAGACCCAGATGTCCCTGAAGAGGATAAGTTGGACACTCTTGCTTCTCAACTTATGGAGGTATTTCCAAAAGGAAAGAAGGAAGGAACCACTTCATATTGGAGGGGCAACAGGAAGGAGATAAGAGAGAGGTTGCAGAAATTCTTCAAACTTTATGGAAACAAATACACTGATGAACAAATCCTGAAGGCAACACAAGACTATGTGAGTTCCTTTAATGGGAATTATTCCTATATGAGGGTACTCAAGTACTTCATTCTGAAGGATGAAAGAAAATCTGATGAGGAAGGTAAACTGATAGTACAGCAAGTCTCTGACTTGGCAACATTCATTGAGAATGCAGAAGACCTTAACCCTGTCAGAAATGATTGGACATCTAACTTGAATTGATATGGAGTTTTCAGAAGTGTTACGAGACCTTCAAAGGAGAAGAGATAGAGTGATGAATGGACTGTGGAACTGTATTCCACTACCATTTCCAAGATTTAAACAGTTACTTCCTGGATTTGAACAGGGGAAGTACATAGTGGTTACTGCCAATCAGAAGGTAGGTAAGTCAAAACTATGTGATTACCTGTTAGTCTATTCTATCATATTCTTTGCTATGGAACATCCAGAGTTCAAGGCAAAGATTCTCTACTTTACTCTTGAGATGAGTCCTAAAGAGAAGTATAATGAGTTCTTATGTCATCTTCTATTCAGACTTGATGGTATAGTCATATCTCCTACAGAACTCAAGAGCACTGATAAGGACAAGCCAGTTGACCCTCATATCTTTGAACTTCTTAAAAGTGAAAGGTATCAAGCCTATATAAGGAAGTTTGAAGAAATGGTGGAATATATAGATACTGACAGAAATCCTACTGGAATAAACAAAAAGTGCAGAGCTTATGCAGAAGAGCATGGTCATTACAATTATAAGACAGTCAAGAATAAGAACAAACTGACTGGTGAGGAAGAGGAAGTAAGGATACTTGACCCTACTGAACCTTATACTCCTGATGACCCAGAAGAGTACAAGATTGTCATAGTGGATAATGCTTCTAACATATCTTTGGAAAAGGGTTTGGACAAGAGGGAATCCATTGACAAACTTTCAAAGCATGGTATTACTTTAAGAAATCAGATGCAGTTCATATTTGTGCTTATTCAGCATCAGGCTCAAGCTCAAGAGGGTATTGAGAATCAAAAACTGAACAGGCTTAAGCCATCATCAGATGGATTGGCTGACTGTAAGACTACCACCAGAGATGCAAATCTTGTGATTGGTCTATACTCACCATTCAAGTATGGAATACTTGATTTTGAAGGGTATGACATCAAGAAGTTTAGGAATTATATAAGGTTTATGGAAATTATTGAAGATAGGGATTATGGTTCAGCAGGAAACATATGTCCATTGTTCTTCAATGGTGCAGTAAGTACATTCAATGAACTTCCTTTACCAACAGACAGTGCTGGACTTGAGAGTGTCTATGGCTACATAGATAATCTTAACAAACAGAAGATGAAAAGAAAGGCTAAGTCTTTCTTTATGTATTTGAGAAAAATTTTTAAGAAATAAGTGTAGATGAAAGCATTAGTGCTTGCAAAAAGTGGATTTGGGAAGAGTACCTCAATTGGTGCTATTCCTGAATTGGGACTTAAAGGGCTTGACCCAGCCAAGACTTATCTGATTAGCTGTGTAAATAAACCTCTTCCTTTTAGAGGTGCTGCTTCTCAGTATAAGATTGCCAAGGTTAAAAGTCAGCCAACAGATAAGACTTTCCCTGCTGAGATAGCATCTGGGAACAGACTTATCTCTAATGATGCAAAGACCATTGCAGCAGTAATTGAACTGCTTGCTGATTCTCCTTATGAGAACATAGTTCTTGATGATATGAACTACATATCTCAGGACTTCTATATGAAGAATGCTCTCAAGGGAGGATGGGATACCCCAAAACAGATTGGTTATGGTATGGGACTTATCTTTGATGCAATCAACAAGATTCCTGAAGATAAGAACATGATTTGTCTTGCTCATTATGAGGAATACAAGGATAAGAATGGAGACAGTCTGTCCTACAGATATAAGAGTACTGGAAACATGGTTGACCAGTATATCACTCCTGAGGGTAAGTTTGAGGTGGTCCTTTATGGAAAAGCCTCATATGATGAGAAAGAAAAGAAGTCCATCAGAGAGTTTGTAACCAATGATGATGGACAGTATCCAGCAAAATCTCCTGTGGGAATGTTTCCATTGTATATACCTAATGACCTTGGGTATGTTGTGGATGCCATGAAGGAGTATTACTTTGGAAGTAACAACTAAAAAATAGATACAAAATGGAATTAAGTAGGTATGAATTGGCTGCTGTCAAGAAGACAGCACAGATTATTAAGCCTAAGAGGGCTAAAATTTGCAAGCTTCTTGCAAAGAGAAAAGAGATTAATATGCAGATAGATGCTCTTCAGAGTGAGATTGACCTCTGGGAGGCTCCTATCATAACCAAACATGGTTATTCTTCTGAGCAGATTCTTTCAGGAGAGGCTGATGATATAGCCTCACAGACTGAGAATATGTCAGGGGTTCCTGTAGAAACTGTTGATGATACAGAGGAGGGAGAAGCTGCTGATATGCAGGCTAGACCTATATCAGCATCTGTAGATGAGAACTCAGAACTTTAACAGTAAATCAACTAAAACAAACAAAACAAATGAGTAGAACTAATAAACTGTTTTTTGCAGTAGCAAAGGGTAAAGTATCCTCTGAGGGAGGAGAAGTCAAGAGATACATTGGTGTAGCACCAGTATTTGTACTTGCAGTGAATCCAGACAAGAAGAAACTGGAGGAACTCTATGGTAATACCCTTGAGAATGACCCAGTATATGTGGGTGAGGCTGAGGTTGGAGAGGACAAGAAGAAAGTAGCACAGGTAAGGCTTGACTTTATCCTCAAGATAGATGGTACCAAGTGCAAAGACTCTCAGGGAAATCCTATTGATGCTCTTACTAGAGTATCATTCTTCCTCAGAAACCAGTATAGAACCAACAATGCTGGAGATAAGATTCAGGTGATTGACAAGTATGGTAGAACTGCATGGGTAACCAAGGAGCAGTTTGAGAAGAAGGAGATTCCTGTATATTCCAATGGTCCTGCAAACCTTGACAAGGACTATAGACCATGCTTCTGGGGAGAGGAGCAGCTCACTAACTTCATAAGGGCATATCTCAACATTCCTAATGTAATGAAGTATGTCAATAAGCAGTGGGTTCTCATTGACAAGCCAGAGGAGGCAGAAGTAAGGTTGGATGAAATTTCCAACTATTTCAAGGGCAACTATTCAGAGTTGAATGAAATCCTTACTTATCAGCCTCAGAATAAGGTTAAACTTCTCTTTGGAGTAAGGACAACTGATGACAACAAGCAGTTCCAGGCTGTATATACTGAGATGTTCCTCAAGAATGGAGTAACTGACTATTCAAGACTGGACAAGGATGTACAGGAGAGGAAGAATGCAGGTGCATATCCTACAACTGAGTTTGAGGTATGTGACCTCAAAGTCTATCAGGTAGGTGCAACTGACCTGAGCAATGCAGCAGTCCCTGGTGACATGCCTGATTTCACAGGTGCTCCAGCCAATCCTTGGGGAAGCAAATAAAGAACAAACTATAAATAATATATCCATATGGTAGCAAGAGGTTCAGACAGTACTTCTATTGAGAAGGTCAAAGACCTATATTCAGACTTTGATATTGCACACAAGTATTTAGGTATTACTTGTGTTCCTGAAGTAATTAATTCTCCACTCAGACAGGACAATAACCCTTCATTGGGATTGTTCATAAACAGCAAGACCAATAGTCTGTGGTTCAAAGATTTTGGAAGTGGGGAAGGAGGAAGTCTGTATGACCTTCTTGCCAAAATGTGGAATGTCTCCAAAGACAAGGTGTATAAAAGAATCCTTGAAGATATGCCTGCTCCAGCTCCTATGAGAAAGCATGGAGTAAAGGTGTACAGGAAGTCAGTAGGCAAAGTTGAAGTTAGAGTTAGGGAATGGAGGGATTATGATATTGCCTATTGGGATTCTTATGGAATATCACTTCCTTGGCTTAAATTTGGAGAAATATATCCCATATCTCATATTATTTTTACCAAGAATGGACATTCTTATCCTATTCCAGCAGAGAAGTATGCTTATGTCTATGTAGAAAGGAAAGAGGGTATAGTCTCATTCAAGATTTACCAGCCCTACTCAAAAGAGTATAAGTGGATGTCTAAACATGACTCTTCTGTATGGGATTTATGGACTAAGATTCCAGAGAAAGGTGATAAACTGATTATCACTTCATCAAGAAAAGATGCCCTTGCTATATGGTCCAATACAGGTATTCCTGCCCTTAGCTTGCAGGGGGAAGGTTATATACCAAAGGAGCATGTAGTTCAACAGTTGAAAGACAGGTATAATAAGGTTTATGTACTTTATGATAATGACTTTCAAAGTGAAGAGAACCATGGAAGGATGTATGGTAAGATGATTGCTGAGAGATTCAATGTTACTCAGATTGAAATACCTGAGAAGTGGGAGAGCAAGGACCCTTCAGACTTAGTAAAAAATCATGGAAGAGAAGTTCTGAGAGGGGTTATATATGAATTAGTAAACTAAAAAAAAACAAAAATGAGTAGAAAAGTTACTGTGCTTGTAGAGAGCGCACAGAGCAAGGTTGTGTTTGAGTCAAATGCTACCACCCTTGGTGAGCTTAAGAATGAGCTGAGAGAAAAGCAGGTAAGGTATGATTCAGATTGTGTATTTAAGGAGGCTGCTTCAAAGACCATCCTTACATCTGATGAGTCTGTCCTTCCTTCTAACATTCCTTGGAAGGGTCAGGTAACTAATGACCTTGTATTTATGGTCACTGCACCTCAGAAGAAAATCAGGTCTGGTGTTATGGACAGAAAGGAAGCCTATGCAAGAGTTAAGGAGCTCGGTCTTCAGGGAAAGATTCAGGAACTTGAGGGAAAGAACTTCACCCAGTGTTCAACTGCTGTCCTTATCTCCCATATAGAGAATGAGGAGAAAAAGGTAGCCAAGAAGACTCCTAAACATACTCCTGCTCCTGTAGCAAAGGAGAAAGTAGTTAAGGCGGATGCTCACACTATGCCAGCATCAGGAAAAGAAATGATGTCTAATCTTAGAAACCTTCTTGATGAGATGGTATCTAAGGGAGTTTTCATGCAGCATGATGCTGATAACATCTGGGGTGTTGCCAATGGTCAGCCTGCTCTTCCTGTAGAAAGGGAGCAGTCCTATGATGAACTTGCTAAACAGTTTAACTTCTAATAATAAGGGATAAGGATTAGGATGAATTTCCTCTCCCTTATCCCTTTTTTTTTATAGGGATGAATATGACAGATGAACAGAAAAGAGAATGGGAAAATCTGTATGACAACCTGATGGAGAAACCAAAAAGAATCTTTGAAATATTCAGTGATTATTTTGGAGAAGATAAAGTGGATATGCAGGGATTCCATACTAAGGAGGAGTTCTGTGAAAATAAATCATTGGGGAGGAATGATACAGATGCTATATCACTCCCAAGTGGCACATTCATACTTGTATGGTTTCCTCAGGTGAAAGTCACTAATGAGTATAACAAGTCTGTAGATATACAGGACCTTTATGCTAAAGTGAAGATTGATACAGAGGGACAACTTATAGGAAAGTTCTATCTCAATAGAGCTACTTATCCATTAAGTCATATGAGGGCTGACTATATGCATTCCCATATTCCTGGAATAAATATCTCTAACTTCTCAAACTTTCTTACACCTTGTACTGGAAATGGACCTATCAATGCTACTATTGGAGGTCTTAATAGGGAGTTTGATGAAGATATGTGGCAGTTATTCTGTAGTGAACTTGAAGATTTTACTCAAGTAGAGTCAATTGAAGGAGTTCCTTACAGGAAACTTGAGGCTATAGGTGCCAGCAGAACTTCTGGTGTGACACAGAAGTTCCTTTATGTAGCCAGAGGATTTTATGGAAAGGTAGCAAGACCTTCATATGAATTTAGGGGTGTAGACCTTGGAATCATACCAGATTTCACAAGATACCTACTTAAGAATGTCTCTCTTCCTATGGAATACTCAAATGGAACATACGGTCTTGGAATGTCTTATTATGATGCTGCCATCTTGATTAGTAATAAATTCATAGAATGGTTCAATCTTGAAGACAATCCATACAGGAGGTTGTATGATTTTCGGTATTTGAAGGATATGAACATCCTTGGAGAGTACATGATAGTTGATGGTAAAATCTATGTTATCAGGGCTATTGAAAGTATCAATAATTACAGGAACTATGAGGGTAAACTTGTATGTAAATTCAAAGGAAAAGAGATTAAATTACACATAGGTGAAACTCCTTCCTCTGAACAGCATTCAGCTACCTTATTGCAAGAAAATGTTATAAGAGATATAGTATCAGCTATTTGTAAAGTTGTAAATTTAAGATATGGAAGAAAAGAAGGAGAAGAAGAGTCTGAGCTTGATAGACAGACGTTCTACGTATAAACTTATAATACCTGATTTAGTTCAGAGAAAAATAAGGGAATGGTGTTATCATTTCCCTACCAAAGAGTGGTCTGGAACACTGTTCTATACGGTAGAAGGTTCTTTTGAGGATAACTCTTTGGTTATTACCTGTAAGGATATCTATGTATCTGACATAGGTTCTGCTACCTATACAGAGTTTGACCATAGTGCTGATATTGTTACCTATCAGGCAATGAATGACCTGCTTGATTGTTATACGGGACTTATCCACTCACATAACCAAATGGCAACATTCTTCAGTGGAACAGACAGAAACACTCTTATAGAGGAAGGTATGGATATGCCTCATTTCCTCTCTCTTATAGTGAATAATGCAGGTGTATATACTGCCAAGATTACCAGAAGGGTGAGTCTTCAGACCTCTAAGATAACCTATCCTACCTTTGGTGGAGAAAGTAAGTCTGAGGAGGTGGAATCTACTATCAATGAATATCTTGAGGCATTTCCTCTTGAGATAGATGTACAGGAAGATACATCTATCAGGGATGAAGTTGCTGAGAGAATCAAAGAGATAGAAGCAGAGAAGGCTACTGTAAGAAGAACTAACTTTCCTTCTACCAAGGAGGAAGATGCATCCTCTGAGGGAGAAGAGGAAGTACCATCTACTAGGAAGTTTCTCTTACAGAGAACATCAATACAGCCAACATTGTTCCCTGCTGAAGAAATGTTCTCTTCAAAAACAGATGGGAGTTGGGTCAATATTGAAGTCCCTCAAGAGTTGGCTCAGAAACTGCTTATACAGTTAGTAACTGGCTCTATCACAGCTGGTTTTAGTGACAAGTTTGATATAGAGAAGTGGTGTTCATCTGTAATGGAAAGAGCTTTCCTCAGAAGGTTCCCTGACCCTCAGGACCTTGAGAACTGGCTTGACCACTATATAGAGTTCCTTACATGGTATACTGACTGGAAGGAAGTTGAAGATGAGGATTCTGATATGATAGCCAAGGCTGTGGCAGCTAAATTGCTTGGTATGTGCGAGCAATTGCCTGATAACAAGATACTTGATGCTATCAAGTCTAAACTTGAGGAGATAATGGCATGACACAGGATACACAAAATACGTCAGATAGACTGGCTGAAGCAATTAATGGTCTTATAGACCAGCTCAATGATGAGCATATTGAGGCTACTGTTTCTGAAGAGAATACTTCTGAAGAGATAGAGGAGCAGGCTGTATACCCAGAGTACCCAAGTATAAGCAGTGAAATTACTGTTCCTGAGCAGTCTAATGATAGGATTTCTGCCAACTCTGGGACTATTACCATTGACATGAGTACTTCAAGGTTCAGTAGTGCAGTATGGTACAATAAAGTGCAGGAGAAGATAATCACTCTTGCAGGTTTAGGTGGTATAGGTTCTTATGTGGCTTTTCTTCTCTCAAGAATGAAACCTAGTCATATAAGAATCTATGATGATGATACTGTAGAATTGGCAAATATGTCAGGACAGTTCTATAGTGTTCTTGACCTTAACAAGACTAAGGCTCAAGCCATGACTGACATGATGCATGATTATAGTAGTTATTATTCTATAACCTCTATTAATGAAAGATTCACAGCAGACTCCCCTTCTACTGACATCATGATTTGTGGATTTGACAATATGACTGCCAGAAGGATATTCTACAATGTATGGAAACACCATGTGATGAGCATACCTGAAGAACTAAGAAAGCACTGCCTATTTATAGATGGAAGGCTTGCAGCAGAGGAGTTCCAGGTTCTGTGTATACAGGGTGATGCCAGTTATGATATGGAGAGGTATGAGAGAGACTGGCTGTTCTCAGATGATGAGGCTGATGCCACACTCTGTAGTTATAAGCAGACAACTTTCATGGCTAATATGATTGGTTCTATCATGACTAACCTCTTTGTAAACTTCTGTGCCAATGACCTTGAAGGTGATGAAAAGCCTATGATAGATAGGAGTCTTCCATTCCTTACATCATATGATGCTTCTTTGATGATGTTTACTACGGAGGCTTGATTATGACTACAACAGCTTACAATGACTTCATTACTCATCCTTTCAGTACTATATATACAGATACAGGTGCATTTGTTACAAATTCTTCCTGTCTTGAAAAGCATGATATACTGAATGGATACATATGTACAGATGTGAATCATACTGGTTCATTTGAAGTACCTATGGCTATGCTCCCTTATCTTGAGACTATCTTGGCACAGCCAAAGGTAGAGTGGGAGCAGATTGCTGTGCCTCTATATTATGATAATACTGTCGTAAGGAGCACTTCTTATGCTATCATAAAATGTTTCTTCAAAGAAACTCCAGTATATGGTGCAAGACTCTCTAAGGTTATGACAGGTAAAGGAGAGGTTTATTATGGAGGAAATGGGATGATATTTGACCAACATATGAAACCTCTTGTCCTGTATACTGCTACTGTTACAGGTATGACTCCTGTAACTATTCCTTACAGACCAACAAAAATGAAGGCAACCATTTCTGCCCTTAACGTGAGAGTGTCCCCTCAGGTGCTTCTTAAGGATGATATGCTCAAGAAGAGTATAATCTCCAAGGCTATACCTTCACTTGTATCAAAGAGTTTTAAATTTATGAGAGGCGCAGCATTAGGTAAGCCCATAACTCCTAAAGTTATCATTGAGGACCTTTCAGAGTGGATTAAAAGACCTGCAAAAGTGGGTAGTCCTCAAACCTTCAAGGAAGATATGCAGAAGTTCCTGTCAAGAGAGGATATTATTCAGGATATAGTAGAATGCCTATGACTTGGAGTGGTATAGTATCAACAGATAGTATGGCTGTTCCTTGGTCTAAGGTCATGAAATCTGGAAGACCTTTTTGTCCTGATAAGAATGACATTTTCAAGGCATTCTCATACTGTAGTCCTGATAACTGCAAGGTGGTATTTCTTGGACAAGACCCATATCCTCAGAAGGGTGTTGCAACTGGTATACTGTTTGCAAATAAGTCAGAAACTTTGCCTGAACAACTATCCCCTTCATTGAAGGTTATCAAAAATTCTTTGTTTGAAGACTTGCATATTTCAGAAAAAGATTCTAACTTTGACCCTTCATTAATATCCTGGGCAGAACAGGGGATACTTATGATTAACTCCGCACTTACTGTAGAAATGAACAAGGTAGGTTCTCATGTTATGATATGGAGACCCTTCATATCAAAACTTCTGAGGAATCTATCTCTGTACAATCCAGATATACTGTTTGTTCTGTTTGGTTCACAAGCAGACACATTCAGACCTTATATCAACAAGGAGAGTGCTGTTCTTGAGGTACCTCATCCTGCATATAGTGCAAGAACTGGAGAAAAGTTTCCTCTTATCTTCAATGCAATAAATGAAATTCTTGCAAAGAAAGGTAAGAAGAAGATACATTGGATTTAACATTTTATTTATATTATGGGAGATAAATTTATAACTAAAGAAGGAAAGAAGGTTTCTCTTGGAGAACCTCTTAGTATTACTGCTACTCTTAAGAAGGAGGGGGTGAAGACATTCTTTACATTCAAGAGTGACAAGCTTACTTCCTCACAGGCAAGAATACTTGTAATGAAAGGAATGCTCAAGGAAGAGAAACTTCTTGACAAGGAGGAGAAAATCCCTAAGGTTCCTACTCTTGATGAGGCAGTTGCTCTTGTAAGTACATGGCTTATGGGTACTCCTCATGCAAAGGATACAGCAAGAGAGTTCCTTGCTGCAATGCCAGACTATGCAGAGTTCTCAGTTATGCTCAGAGCTCTTGCAGTTCTAATAGACAGGAAATATCCTGACCACATCAACAATGCTGATGTTGACAAGTATTTCACTATTGACATGACTAATGGAAGAGTATGTGAAGTTCCTAAAGGTAGAATCAAAAACTTCAGAAACTTTGCTGCATTCAGAACCATTGATGACATCAAGATTGCCACTAAGATTCTGAGACCTTTCATTAAGGAACTGTGGCCTAATGAATAAGAAAGTAGTCAATGCTACAGCTGTATTTAGGGACAATATAAAGTTCAGAAGTAAGGCTGAAGCAAAGATGTATGAACTGTTGAAGGAGTCAGGGCTCTGGTTCGAATATGAACCAGACCCTATAGTCCTTCAAGAGGGCTTCTATCCTATGGGATGGTATGAAGGTACAAAGTACAGGGAAGATAAGATTAGAGCTATTACCTATACACCTGACTTTGTTGTGAAGGTTCCAGATAAAAACTGGTTCTTTATAGTGGAAGTAAAAGGTTTTATTACTGATAGATACCCCCTCAAAAGGAAGATGCTTATCAATCATATAGATAATTCAGAGAATAACTATGTGTTTGCAGAGGTTCATACCAAAAGAGATATGGAATTTATAATAGCAGAAATAAAGAAGTTTTCAAGATGAGTACACCAGTCCAAAGAATCAAACAGTTGCTTTCCTGTGTACCAGAGAAAGACATTCCTTATGCAAATAAGTTCATTAAGGAAAGGGATTTTGAAGCCCTCAGAGATTTAGTCAAGTCTGATATACGGATACTTCTTAAAAAGAAGGATGAGTCCCTTGAGGAGCAGATAGACAATCTGAGACTTCTTAAAACTGAGATAGACTCCTATCTGCTTTTGTTAGGTCTTGAAGATGATGATGAAGTTGAAACAGATTTTTGGGAAGGAGAATAATGAAATCATTGAAAGATATATCATGGGATGTAACAGAAGACCAATATAGAGCTGATTTAGCATTGTCTTATTCTACCCTTTCAAGATTCAATAGAGAGGGGTTTGACAATCTTGCTCATCTGTTTGACAAAACAGAAAGTCCTTCACTTCTTTTTGGTAGTGTAGTTGATACTCTACTCACAGGAACCAAGGAGGAATTTGAAGAAAGATTCTTTGTAGCAGATTTTCCTGAGCTTCCAGATAAACAAAGGGAGATTGTTGAAGGTATATTTCATGCTGCCAAACCTGGAGAGTCTTGGGATAAGGTAATGGATAGTGTTATTTTAGAGTATCTGTTAGCTAATAATTATCAACCTAACTGGAAAGTAGAAACCAGAATTAAAGTAATAAGAGAAGCTGGTAGGGAATATTATGACTTACTTACACTTGCTGATGGAAAGACAGTGATATCACAGAAATTGTATCAGGATGCTTTAGACTGTGTGGAGACATTGAGAAAGTCTGAGAGCACCAAGTGGTATTTTGAAGCAGACAATCCTTTCAACAAGAATATTGAAAGACTATATCAGTTGAAGTTCAAAGGAAGTTATGAGGGTATAAACCTTAGATGTATGGCTGACCTTATTATAGTAGACCATGAGAAGAAGATAGTATATCCTTGTGACCTTAAGACTTCTTTCAAACCTGAATGGAGATTCTACGAGTCTTTCATGGAATGGGGATATTGGATTCAAGCTCAACTGTACTGGTATCTTATCAGGCAGGCTATGGATGAAGATGAATACTTCAAGGACTTCAAACTGGCAGATTATAGGTTTATTGTCATAAGTAACAGGACAAGAAAACCTCTTGTGTGGGAATTTCCACAGACTCAGGCTATCACTGACCTTAAACTTGGGGAGCATAAACTCAGGAACTGGAGAGGTATAGCAAAGGAACTTAATACTTACCTTACCGGGGACTATGAAGTTCCAGTGGATATTAACATGAATTTAATCAACAATATAAGCAAGTGGCTGGAGAATGAATGAGTATAAAGTAGTTAAGAGAGATGGCACTCTTGCAGAATTTGATGAAGAAAAGATTATCAATGCAGTTGCTGCTGCATTTGAATCAGTAGGGCAGACTCTGCCACCAAGATTTATAGGGTCTTTTATCAAGGCAATTGAAGCTAATCTCCCTAATCCTGTAGGAGTAGAGGAGATACAGAATAGGGTTGAAAGATACCTTATGGACAACAAATATTTTCAGGCAGCAAAATCTTTCATTCTATATAGAGAGAAGCATAAGGAAGCAAGATTCATTAGAGAGAGGATTGATTATATGAATAAGTATAGTCAGTCCAATGATAATGCAGCTACTTCATCAGAGACAGATGCTAATGCAAATGTAACTATGAAGAATGTGGCTAATCTTGAAGGAGAGGTGTATAAAACCACTAACAGAGTCATTCAAAGACAGAGGATGAAGGATAAACTAAATGAGATGTTTCCTGAGGTGGCTAAGAAGTATGAGGAGGATTTGAATCATCATATCATTTATACCCATGATGAGGCTACCACTCCTGTATTGAAGCAATACTGTATGGCAGTAAGTCTATATCCTCTTATGATGGAGGGAGTAGGTAATATTGATGGTATCACACCTTCAGCACCTAATGATTTACAGTCATTCAGTGGGCAAATTACCAATCTTATATTCCTTCTTTCTTCTCAATGTAAGGGAGCAGTTGCAGTAGGTGAATACTTTATTGCACTGAATTATTATATTGTGAAAGAGTTTGGAGAAGATTGGTATAATAGATTAGATGAGATAACTACTTCTCCTGCTTGCAATAAGCAGAGAACTATTAGAGATGCTGTATATAAGGCATTCAAGCAGTTTATTTATGGTGTAAACCAGCCTGCTGGTAATAGGTCATATCAGAGTCCATTTACCAATGTGTCTTATTATGACCACACATATTTCAATTCACTGTTTGAAGAGTTCAGCTATCCTGATGGTACTAGACCTCAATGGGAAGCTATAGATTGTCTTCAGAAGCTGTTTATGAAGTTCTTCAATAAACTGAGAACCAAACAGATTCTTACATTCCCTGTAGAGACAATGGCTATGGTGTATGACCCAAAGACTAATGATATTATAGATAAGGATTACAAAGACTTTACTGCTGAAATGTATGCAGAAGGTCATAGTTTCTTTACCTATATATCAGATAGTGCTGATAGCTTGGCTTCATGTTGTAGGTTGAGAAATGAACTTGCAGAGAATACTTTCAATCCTACATCAGGTCTTACTGGTGTTATGACTGGTAGTTGCAATGTTATCACTCTTAATATTAATAGGATTATTCAAGACTGTGCAATAAACCACAATTACTTTAGAGGAGCTGGAATGAATAGTATTCATGGGAGACTATATGATTACATTAAGAAAGACTTGATAGAAATCCTTGAAAGAGTATATAAGTATCATATTGCCTTCAAGACAATGTTGTATGAACTTGAAGATAAGGGAATGTTTGCAGCTTCAAATGGCGGATATATTCACATCAGCAAGTTGTACAGCACCATTGGTATTAATGGCTTGAATGAGGCTGCAAGGTTCTTGGGTCTTGAAGTGGGTAATAATTCTGAGTACATTGAGTTTCTGCAACTTATACTTGGAACTATCAAAGAGGAAAATAAGAAGCATTCTATTCATGATAAGAAGAGACCTTTCTTGTTTAATTCTGAGGTAGTACCTGCTGAGGGATTGGGAGGAAAGAATTATCAATGGGATTTACAAGATAATTACTGGGTTCCTGATGATGAGAACCTGTATAACTCATATTTCTATGATGCCCATGATGATACTTCAGTACTTGACAAGTTTATTCTTCATGGAAGGCAGACTTATCAATTCACTGATGGTGGTTCAGCAGCTCACATCAATCTTGAGGACCATCTGAGTAAGGAGCAGTATCTCAAGTTGATAGACTTTGCAATAGCCAATGGTACTAACTACTTCACATTTAATATTCCTAACAGTAAATGTGATGATTGTGGATATATCACTAAGCACCCAATCACAGAGTGTCCTAAGTGCCATAGTCATAACATTACTCAATATACAAGGGTAATTGGGTATCTTAGGCCTATTAAGTCCTTTGGTAAGGATAGACAGATTGAAGCAGCTAAAAGGACTTATAGTGAAAAGGTTGAGATATGAAATATGTAGATGCTAAAGTAGTATTTTCAGAAGTTCCTGATGAGATAACTCTTGCTATAAGTATATCTAATTGTCCAGGAACTTGTAAAGGTTGTCACTCACCTTGGTTAAGAGATGATGTAGGAGACCCTTTAACTAAGATGTCTATACATGACCTTTTGGAGAAAAATGAAGGGATAACCTGCATCTGTTTTATGGGAGGAGATAGAGATACTGAATCTCTTAAACAACTGATTAAATGGACTAAAGAGAACTATCCAAAAATAAAAACTGCTTGGTATTCTGGTTTAGATTATCTCAAAGACAAGGAGATGACCAAATATTTAAACTATCTTAAACTTGGTTCTTACAAAGAAAGTATGGGGCCTTTAGATAATCCACATACTAATCAGGTATTTTATCAGGTACTTCATACTCCAATAAACTCAACATTGTTAATTGATATTACGTACAAATTTTGGAAAAAAGATTCCTCAGAAAAGTAATTGGGGAGAAGACATTCCCAAGATGTCATTATACAAGAAAGAAGCACAGATGGAAGCCTAAAGTTCCTTATGTCTCTATGCAAGCAGCTAAACTCTTTATTGAAGAGAGAAGGCTTGAGAATTATGAGGCTTACAGGTGTCCTATATGTGGTAAATGGCATATTGGATTTCACAAAAGAGAAGAGTAGAGTAAGCCCTCAGAAATGGGGGCTTTCATTATATATAGAGGTATGCTTAAAATAAAGATAAAAACATTTAAAGACCAAATTCTGCCAGAAATTATTAGTAAAGGGGATTGGATAGACCTTAGAGCAGCAGAAGAATATAACTTAAAGCCAGGAGAATACAAGCTTCTTAAATTAGGAGTAGCAATGGAACTTCCTAAAGGCTTTGAAGCTCTTATAATTCCAAGAAGTTCTACTTTTAAAAGTTATGGTGTTCTTCTTGCCAATTCTGTAGGAATGATTGATGGAAGTTATAATGGAGATGATGATGAATGGAGATTTCCTGCATATTGTTTAGTGGAAAAACCTATTCATAAAGGGGATAGAATTTGTCAATTTAGAATTCAATTATCTCAGAGAGCAACTTTCTGGCAAAAAATAAAATGGTTTTTAAACAACAAAATAAAAATAGTAAATGTAGAAAAACTGAATACCATTAACAGAGGTGGGATTGGAAGCACAGGAAAGAAATAACCTGTGCTATTGTTGGACAGAAAATGAAAAAAAAAAAATGGTATTGACTTTAATAATTTGTTTCTTAGTTGCAGTAATAGCAGCATTCAGTAGAGATGCACTTAACCTATGGCTATCTAAAAAGGTAGGGTTTCCTCTTAAGGAGACTATAACTAAGGAAAGTGTTCCCATAGTTACCCTAAAGAATGGGGAGAAAGAATTTAACTTCATTCTTGATACTGGAAGTACTGTATCTCATATAGACTCTAATATTAAGGACTCTCTATCTGATACAGAGGAAATTAAAGGTGATAATCTTGCTGTTACTACTGCAAATGGTTCAATTGAAGGTAACAACAGCTGGATTAGAGTTCCCCTGAACTATAAGAAACAGAGCTTTATTGAGGATTTCATGCCTTTGGACTTGCATGATTCCTTTGAGGTCCTAAAGGAAGATACAGGAATACAGTTGCATGGTGTTCTTGGTAATACTTTCCTTAGAAAGTACAGATATGTACTTGATTATGATGATTTAGTTGCATATACAAAATGATATATCTCGTATCACAACAGATATTGCCTCCCTCAAATACTTACAAAAGGATAAGTGTTGAGGAATCTCTACAGTTGCTTGAAACTATCTCTGTTGTGGGTCTTGATACTGAGACTATGGGCTTTGACCCATATACAAAACAACTCCTTATGCTTCAGTTGGGCTGTTATGACTTTCAAGTAGTCATAGACTGCACCACAGTAAGTCCTGAACTCTACAAAAGTTATCTTGAATCTGATAGGCTATTCATTGGATGGAATATAAAGTTTGACTTGAAGTTCCTGTTCCATCAGAGAATAGTACTTAAGAATGTCTATGATGGATTCCTTACAGAGAAACTCATGTGGTTGGGTTATCCTGCTGGTATTCATTCTATGGGTCTTAAGGCAGCAGGAAAGAGATATTGTGGAGTTGAACTTGACAAGACAGTCAGAGGCCAGATTATGTGGGCAGGACTTTCAGATGCAGTCATTGACTATGCTGCAAATGATGTAAAGTGGCTGCCTATGATTATGGAGAAGCAGGCTATAGAACTTGAGAAACAAGGTCTGGCAAATGCTCTTGTCTATGAGAACAAGTCTGTTATCTGGCTTGCCTATACTGAGTATTGTGGAGTGCTTCTTAGTAGAGAAAGATGGAGGAGAAAGATGGACTTGGACAGAATGAATGTCCAAGTGTTTGAAGATGCTCTCAATAAGTGGGTGATAAGTTCTTATAAAGGGGAAGAGTACTCCTATCACTATCTTCAGATAGAAGGTGTCCCAGAAGATGACCTTAATAAGATGAGGTCTAAAATGGAAGGGGAAAGAGCACCAGAGGCTGATATAAAAGGGGAAAAGAGAGGCTATTATGAAGCATATAAAGTTCCTATAGGAGTTAAGGTTCCTGAAGATTTTGTCATTGATGACCCTCAAGGAGACCTATTTTCTGGTTGGGACAATGCTATTCAGTGCAATATAAACTGGAACAGTCCTATGCAGGTAATAAGACTTTTCAAGTTCCTTGGATTCAATCTGTTGGTTCAAGACCCTGAGACTGGTGAAATGAAGGATAGTATTGAGTCAAAAGTGATAGAGCCTCAGAAAGAGAGGTCTACTTTAGCTTATCTGTATCTTCAGTATAAGGCTGCCACAAAGGTCACTTCTACCTATGGAGAGAATGTACTCAGGCAGATTAATGAAACCAGTGGAAGGCTTCATACCAACTTCAATCAGTTAGGAACTGATACAGGAAGATTGAGTTCTGGAGGAAAGGATAAGAAGGCAGGACTTGAATATCTGAACTTTCAGAACTTCCCTGCTGACCCTGAGACCAGAGCCTGCTTTATATCTGGTCCTGGAATGAAGTGGATTAGCAGTGACTATAGTGGACAGGAGTCAAGGATTATAGCAGACATAACCAATGATACTGCTATGCTTGACCTGTTTAACAATGGTTGTGGAGACATTCACTCTCTGGTAGCAAAGATGGCATATCCAGAAATTATTGGAGATTGCCCTATTGAGGAAATCAAACACAAGTTTAAGCATTGGAGAAGTGAGGCAAAGGGTGTTGAGTTTGCCATAAATTATGGTGGAGATGCCAACACTATCAGGTCAAATAAAGGTCTACCTATACAAGAGGCTCAGAAGATATATGACAGTTATATGAAGGGTTTCAAGGGTATGAAGGCATATCAGGACAGACAGAGAAAGTTTGTCATGGAAAATGGCTTTATCATCCTTAACCCAATAAGCCAACATAAGGCATATATCTATGACTATGACCTTCTGATGAAACTTAAGTCCAAGTTTACATCAGACTTTTGGTCTGATTATAGACTGTGTAAGGGTAAAGAAACCAAGAATCTGCCAAAAGTAGTGAAGCAGGAACTCTATAAGAGGTTTGCTGAATGTACTGATATAAAGCAGGTTACAGGGCAATATCCTTATATAAAGAAGGTAGGACAGAAGGAAGAGCATTATACAGCAGTAGTTACTCTGGAAGATGCCTATGTACATCCTGTCAAATATTTCTTCAAAAGAAAAGCTGCTTCTGAAAAGCAAGCAATCAATTATCCTTGTCAGGGTACAGGAGCTGTTATGTTCAAGACAGCCTCATGTTTCTTGTGGGATTATCTTGTTAAACATGACTTAGTATTCAAAGTCAAACTCTGTATTCCAGCACATGATGAATGGAATATAGAGGTTCCAGAGGAACTTGCTGATGAAATGACCAAAGTATTGCAGGACTGTATGGCTAAAGCAGGAGGGTACTTCTGTAGAAAGCTTAAACTCCCAGCAGATGCAGAGACAAGTGACCATTGGATACATTAGGATATTTGGGAAAAAGGGGCTGTAGTACCTTAAGCCTTACCTGAGCCCCTGAACCTTTCAGGTGACAGACCATTGGGTAATTCCATAGGAGTGCAGTAGTAAGGCTTTTTTAATAAAAAAAAAATGAATGAAACAAGTAATGCTATAATCAATAATATAGTCTGCCAGTATACAAAGCCAATAGAAGAAGTTCTTCATGGTTGGATTATTCTCATAGATGGTCAGGTATGGAAACATTATACAGGAAGTTTTATATTTAACTCAAGGAAACAAGCAGTTACTGCTTTTTATAATGTGATGAGGTGGAGAGTAATAAGCACTATGGGAAGAGCTGAAGGCAATGACTACTACTGGAGGAATTCTTCAATGTACTGGACACGATTTAAGGAAGCCTTGAAAGATAGGATGGAAATAAGACAGATTTAATATGGAAACTAGAAAATATCTATTGAATCAACAAGAAAAGGCAGAGAAAGATATGGTTAATCATCCAGACCATTATAATGTCAATGGCATGGAATGTATTGATGTTATGGAAAAATTATTTGGTATAGACTGGACATATCATTTCTGTGTGCTTAATGCTTTCAAATATCAGTTTAGGTTTAATAATAAAGGTAAAGCTCAGGAAGATTTGAGAAAGGCTGCATGGTATAATACTAAGGCAGCAGAACTTCTTGAGAAGATGGAGGGAAAAAACAATGGCTAAATATCAGAAAATACAGACACTATTTCTCAGAGATGATAAGAACATTATCATTCCTGACCAGTTCACTTATCCAGAATTTGAGTATCTCAAAGATAATAAATGGGAGTGTACTGAAAAGATTGATGGAACCAACATCAGAATAGAACTTGACTTCTATGTCCATGATGATGGAGTAAGAGAGGTAAATGTTAATTTCAAAGGAAGAACTGATGAAGCTAATATACCTGAACATTTGTACAGAAGGCTTGAAGAACTGTTTGACAATGTTAATTGGTTTGAGATATTTGACATCACAGGTACTACATCCATTACCCTCTATGGTGAAGGATATGGAGCCAAGATTCAGAAAGGAGGTAACTACATAAGCTCTGGTGTAGATTTTATTCTCTTTGATGTTAAAGTTGATAAATGGTGGCTGCAAAGGGATGCTGTTGAAGATATTGCAGATAAACTCAACATCAAGATAGTCCCTCTTATAGGATATATGACTATCCCTGAGGCAGTTGAGTATGTTAAGAAAGGCTTCAAGTCTACTATTGCAGAGAATAAGGATTATGATGCTGAAGGTCTTGTTCTTAAAACTTCTACAGGACTTCTAAGAAGGAATGGAGAAAGGCTTATAACTAAAATCAAGACAGTTGATTTCAGAAAATACAGAGATAGTCAAGTGATGAAATCATGAAACAGTGGACATCAAGAGAGTTTCTAAGGATGCTTAGAAAGAATGGATATACTTACAGTAGACATAATGGGGACCATCATATCTATGTAAGTGAGGGAGGAAGGCATATATCTGTACCTCAGAAACTTGAGTGTGTCATTGCAAGGAGATTAATTAAAGAATATAATTTGAATACTGAATTATGAGTTTAGGAGGATACCCTTTAGGTGCAGAATTTGAATCTAATGCACCTTGGAATCAACCCCCAGATGAAGAGGTTGAAGTTTGTGTAAGTGTAACATATCATGGTACAGTCACAGTTACAGTTCCTCATAATTATGAGGAATGTGACCTTAAAGAGGCTGTAAGAAATCAGATAACTCTCCCTGGGGATTGCTCTAAGGTATGGGTTGAAGATGAAATGGAGATAATATAGAAGTAGAAGAAATGAGAATATTGGTTATAGGTGACATACATGGTCACAATGGCTGGGAGAAAGTAGTCCTCAAGGAGGATTGGGATAAAGTAGTCTTCCTTGGAGATTACTTTGACAATTATAAGAATACTTCTGGAAAAGAGCAAGTTACTAACTTCAAGAAGATACTTGCAATGAAGGCTACTCACCCTGACAAGGTAGAGCTTCTCTATGGAAATCATGACCATTCCTATCTTAACAAGGAATGGTGCAGTGGTTATAAAAAACAAAATCAACTTATTTATGAAGAAGTACTTAAGGAAGCTAAGGATAAAGGTTGGCTTAAACCTGTGTATATTTATGATGACATTATCTTCTCTCATGCAGGAGTATCTTCATATTGGCTCAAAGAGGTAGCCCAATTAGCACATCCTCGGGATATTACTTGGGAGAATGTTCCTCTTGATAAGTTCAACTTCAATGAACTTACTGGGTACAATCCATTTGGAGATACACCTTCACAGAGTCCTATCTGGATTAGACCTATGTCCCTTCTGCAATACCCTATTGATGGATACAGGCAGGTAGTAGGACATACTCAGATGAAGGTTCCTGTGAATAGGGATGGAGTATGGTTCAATGATATGATGCCTAAGTATTATATCATTATTGAAGATGGTAACATAGAGTTTAAGGAGAACAAAATGGAAGAGTAAAAGTAAAGGTTTAAGTAATTAATGGAGAGATAGAATTATGTATACAGTTAAAGAGTGGCATTGTAGACCTACTTATAGAAAAGGAGACTTAGAGGCTGAAGAGGTGGTAATTAATGCTACCACTTTCAAAACAAGAAAAGAAGCTAAAAACTATATTGAAAATAAGTTAAGAGGTAAAAAAGATATTTGGAGAGACTACCATAAAGGCAATGAAAAGAGCTATTGTGGGTATTCTACAGGCAAGACTTGGATTCATGAGAATACAGGAGAAACCTATGCTGAAAGGTTTTCATACACATTAGAAAAAGTGTAATTATGATTGATAACTTTGAACTAATTAAGTCTATGTTCTACTTCAATGAGGCAAATGATATGTTTTTTCATTGCCAAATTGTACAGAGGGCAAAAGACCATAAAGGGGAAAAGGTAAGAGAAGGTGCAATCAAAACTTACTTTATAAGGAGTGCTGAACATCTTATGAGAGTAAAAGATGAAATCATTCTCTTATGTGAGCACTACAAGGCAAGGGCATACATTAATGTTGCAGGAAAGGATTTTAATGCATTACAATCTTTGATGCTTGTGAAACTTGCAAGTGACATTCATCAAGGTCTTGTAAGAAATCCAAGAAAGTGTCTCAATAGTGCAGCAGGTGAACTCAAGTCAAGAATGCCCAAGTGGATTGTAGATGTAGATGATGTGTCACTAAAGAACTCTATCAAGGAGAAACTCTTTGAGTTGTATGCAGAGGCTTGGAGGAGGAAAGGTTCTGATATTTCAGTAGAAGCACTTAAAGAAGTAGAGAATAGTTATATCTATGCTGAAGTGCCTACTAAACAAGGAGTCCATCTCATTGTAAAACCTTTCAATACCAAAGCATTCAGTGAAGCATTTCCTGATGTAGATGTCCATAAGAACTCTATGGGCACTATGCTGTATTACCCAAATAGCTTAAATAAATCTACATAATGAGTGAAATTGTTAGATTAGACCAAGTAACAAGTTGGAAGAGAGCTTTGAATGCTGCAAGAAGGACTATTGGTAAAGCACCATTAGCCAAAGAGCCTTCAAAGTCTTGGGAAGCAAAGATGCTCCTTGCTGAGCATAGTCCAATTAGGCTAGTAGAATTTGATTGGACATGGAAGGACATCATGCAGTGGGTTACTACTCACCTTGTAAGACACCATGAAGGCTGTGAGAAGTTTGTCCACAGCCAAAGAGGAGATAGGAGAGTATTACCTGTTCCAAGAAATGAATTACCTCAAGGTGCTCTTAATGATATGGATATGACAGCCAATGCTCAAGCTATTATAAACATATCAAGGAAGAGGCTGTGTTCTTGTGCTTCTAAAGAAACCAGAGAGGCATGGAAACAAGTAGTAGAGGCTATCAGGGAGGTAGACCCAGTATTAGCTGATAAATGTGTTCCTGAATGTCTGTATAGAGGATTCTGTCCTGAGTTTATGAACCCTTGTGGGTATTCTAAAACTAAGAAATTTGAAGAGGATTTACAGAAATACAGAAGCACAGATTATGAGCAGGAGTAACCTGCTTTTTCCTTATGATAAACAATTAAAAAAAAGAATATGGCAATTTTTAGTAATGGTAAGGCTACATTTGCAAAGAGACTCAGCAGTGTAAAAGCTATGTTTCAGACTGCACACAATCAGGCATCTGCATTGAATGATGAAATGCAAAAAGAGATTGAAACAAAGCAGTCTCAGATTGAGTCTATTAATGCTCAAATAAAGGAGATTAGTATTACTCAGGAAGAGACTAAGAGATTTATGTCCAACTTAGAAAAGTTTATTAAATGAGAACAGGATTAATTAAACCCAAAGTGAAAGAAAGCACTACATCATCAGATGGCAGGCTTGACATGGTGATTGCATTTGATACTACTGGCTCAATGGCAAGTTACATTGATGCAGTCAAGGAACATGTGAAGGAACTGATTCCTAAACTCTTCAAACAGAATCCTGATTTGAGGATAGGAATAGTGGCTTTTGGTGACTATTGTGATATGCCAAGCAAAGATAAATTTGGTTGGGCATATCAAGTATGTAAACTTACTGATGATGAAAATAAACTTATAGAGTTCATCACTAATGCACAGGACACAAGTGGAGGTGATAGTGATGAGTTCTATGAACTTGTTATCAAGAAGATAGTTGAAGAGACTAATTGGAGAGAAGGTTCTACCAAAGCAGTTCTTCTTATTGCAGATGCAGAACCACATAAGGTAGGATATAGCTATAGGGATAGAGTAGTTAATAATCAAATTGATTGGAGAAAGGAAGCTCAGAAAGCTGCTGAGAAAGGAATTAAATTTGATACATTGACTATAAATGGAACTAGGTGGTATAAAACACTTTCAAGCATTACTAATGGTGTAAGTGCTCCATTTAGTACAAGCTCAAAGACTTCACAACTTGTTGAGGCTGCTGCATTGGCAAGAGGAGGAGAAAAGACAATAGGTATTTATAAAGCTACTATGGATAGCTTTGAAGCAAGTGGAGATGCTGAGATGACTGCTGTTTATGCAGCTTATTCAAAAGAAGTAATATCTAAATAATAAAAGAACATGAAAGTAAATCTTACAGAAATTGAAGTAGGTGACATCTTCTCAGAAGAGTCCCATTACATTGTAAAAGAAGTAAAGAAGGATAGTGTTGTATTTGAACATCTTGAGAGTGGTAAGACTGTTAGTCTTAGCAATGAGTATGTTCATAATATGCTCAATACTTCTGACCAGTATGAAAAAGAAGTAAAGGTTACTAAGGAAGATAAGAAAGATGGTACTCCGGGTATAAGAACTATCTTTGAGGGTATCAAGTCTTCTGAAGTATTCACTGTAGTCTTCAAGAAACAAGATAAAGCCAAGACCAAGAAACAGTTTGAAGCTGAAAGAGAGGCTCAGAGAGCTGAAGCTATTGCCCTGATTGATAAGGCTAAGAGGCAGAAGAAATCTATGGCTGTAGCCTATAAGGAAGCTCTTGAACTCATTCAGGACAATCCTGTAAAGGACTATATTGAGGGTGAGGTTAGAATACTGAGAGGTTACAAGATGCAGTTTGTCTCAAGAGATGGTAAATACAAATGTATGGACATGGATATTGAGAGAACTGAGAAGGAGACAGGTGAAAGATTGGTGAACATCAATACAATCTCTCAGCTTATCTACAATGGAGTGAAGTATGTAGTAGAGTAAATCTCTACTATTTACTATCTCTCTTAATATTATTAAGAGATTTTCTAAGGAAGGTAGCAATACCTTCCTTATTTTTTTATACCATAATTAGTAATCAAATTAGAGAGTATGCAGATTAATACTTAATAACTTGGTTAATTAAAATTAAATACTTATCTTTGTCCTTAAATCTAAATTAGTACAACATATGGCTTGTGTAAACATGAAAGATGGCAACTTCAAGAAGTTGGCCTCTAAGTATAATGCTACATCAGGAACTGTAGAGAATGCTATCAAAATCTATATGGATAAAAACGGTCTTGAGACTTATGACACTAAATCTCAGGACTTCATCAATCATATGGATTCTTACTTCAAGCTCAGAAGTAATAATGTATTCACCTCTAAAAGTGAATACAACAGAGCCCATAAGGTCTGGGAAGCTCTGAACCCAGCCTATAACTCCGCTGATGAAGGGAAGATGAAGGACATCTACTCTAAACTTGTAGAGAGGTTTGGAGAAGAGAATGTCATTATATATGAAACCCCTGCTGGAGAGTATACAGTGAGGGCAGCTGAACCAGTTCTCAAAAGGAAGGAAGATATTGAGGAGGTTACTTTACCAGAAGACATTGAGACTTCTGAATCTACAAAGGAACTTGTAGACAGGATGATAGCAGATTCAAGAGAACACATTAAGTTCAACCCAGAGGACCATTCCTATATAGTAGATGGGAAGAGGGCTGATACCAGTGTGACACAGTTCATACATGGTAAGCAAGACCTTGGTCAATGGGGGACAGCAGCCTCTGCCATAGGTACAACAGCAGACAGTGTCACAAGAGACTTCTTCAAAGGTGAACTAAAAGATGAATATCCAAACTTGTCAGATAAGGACCTTTCCTTCCTCAAGCATGACTTGAAGAGTCTTAGAAACTTCTTTGACAAGAAGTTTGGAAAGGACAAATATACAGTAGTAACTGAAGAGTTCCCAATAGCTTCAAAGTACACATACACTGACAAGGATGGAAACCTTAAAGAAGGTGTAATGGCAGGAACTATGGATATGCTTATCTATGATAATGAAGGTAACTTCTATATCTATGATATGAAGACTTCCAGAAGTGGTCTCAATGAGAACAAGGTTGCTGGATATGCAAAGCAGCTAACACTTTATAAGGCTATTCTTGAAGCTAATTACCCAGAGCTGAGAGGCAAGATAAAGGAGCTCAAACTTATTCAGTTTAGAGTAGGTTATCCACAACCTGGGGCTGATTTCATCTATTCAGCAACTGATGGTCAATTATATCTTAATAATGTTCCTATTCAAGAAACTGAAGACTACTATGCACCTCACTTGGATTTTACTGGAAACAGTCTTGACAATCAAGTGCTTGTTCCAGTAGAACCTGTAAGTATGAATATCCTCTTTGAAGGTATGACTGAAGATGAGGTAGAGTCAATGAGAGAGGAAACCAGAGAGCCAGAAAGTACTGAGTTCTCACAGAATGAAGTAGATAGTCAGAGGGGTAACCTCTATGGAAACCCTCTGCTTTCAGCTACAGAGAGAACATTCCTTGCCAACAATGTAATGAGTCTTACTTCATTTATTGTTACTCACTTACAGACAAATCCTGAGGCTAATCAGTTCTATTTTGGAGACCAATTCAGTAGGTTCAACTTTACTAAGATGTCAAGAGAAGACATCATAAGTACTGTTGGAGTGACAAAGATATTTGAGTATATAAAGGAAAGGTGGTATAATCCTGACAATAGGACTGACATTGATGATTTTGATACCCTTGACAAGTTACAGATAGCTTATGACAACTGGACAGCTCTTGTGAAGTCTGCTTATGCAAAACTTATAACTCTTGAAGGTGTTACAGTGGTTGCTGCAAGACCTAATGAAATAAGTAGAGAGGATATTGAGACCTCTTTTCAAGAACAGATAGATACTGGTGAACTTGAGGAGAAAGAAAGAGAGTACTGGCAGCTTGGTATAAGAAACATATCAGCAAGGTCAAGTCTTAGTGGTGATATAAGAAGGTCATTTGAAAGGCTCTTTGCCATAGACTCCAATGGGAATCCTATAAAGGACAAGTTTGGTTTCAACTTTGATACTTTTGTAGACTCTGGTGTTGCTGTAAACAGTATCCTTGAATGGACCAGAACTGCTACAACTGTAGAAGAGATGGAGGAGATACTTGATGGAATGAAGGACTCTTATCCTTGGCTTAACTCTATCCTCAATAAGATAAAGGAGGAACCTTTTAGGTCTCAATTCTTTCAGAATTTCAGAAAGGACTTTACACAGTACAGTATTGTAACTGTGGAAAGGGATGAGAAAGGAAATAAGGTATATCAGACTCAAATCATTAACACTAAGGGAGCATCACAGTCTATACTTGATGAAATTACTACCTATTATAATTCAGGACTTATGCAGAACATCATAATCACTGCTGATGGTATTGAAGGTAAGGGTAGGGTTAATGTCAAGAATGTTGAGGCTCTTAAGGCTGAGAAGGATAAGATAGTATCTGACCTTAAGGATGCATTCACTGCTGTAAGAAAGGAAGTATATAATAATACTCTCAAGAACTCTGTACCTAAGATTACAAAACTCCTAAATGAGTTAGGAATAAGAGTAGATACCAAGACAGTCTCTAATACTATAGTTGGTAAAGAAAGACCTAAGGACATTAATAACTCTCCAGTAATGAAACTTCTGAGTGAAATGTCCTATATGTTTGATGCCTTGCTGTCAAAGAAGGACTCTACCTCATATAATCCTCTTCTTAAAGGAGAAGAGAAGAACATCTATGGAAATTATAAATCCATAGTTGGACTTATGAGCAGGTATATTCAGGATAGTATTGAGTCATCATCCTATGAGAATGGTAAGATGCATTACTCTTTTGTAACTCCTTCTTATATGGGAAAGCTTATTCTCAATCTGAAAGATGCCATTGGTAATCCAAGCAAGTTCAATTCATTTATGGAAGAAAACTATGGGTCATACAGATGGTTCAGGGAGGAGGATGGAACTTGGAATAATGCATGGCTTGAGCTGATTTCTGAAAGTAAGGATGCAAGACAAGGCTTGGAACATAAAGTTCAGTTGTCATTTGATGGAACTCCTTACACTGATTTGAGTGAGTTGGGATATACTCTATCTCTTATGAGTGAGTACTTCTATGATAAGGGAAGTAAAGGAAAAGGTCCTCAGTGGGCATGGTACAGAGTTCCTATGCTTTCAAATAAACCATCTTCTGAATTTATAAGGTTTAAGAGATACTCGGGTTCTGAATATAAGAGAAGAATCAAGAGGGGACTCAAAATGGTTCTCAATCAGGAAGTTCTTAGGTTCAGAGCTGTACTTGAAAGAAGTGTAAATGCAAACATTGAACCTATCTCAAACTTTGATATAAGTTCTAAAATCCTGAAGAAGAATCCTCAGATTGAGGCTAAGATGAGAGCTGGAGAACCTCTTACTCATGATGACCTTGTGAAGAATGGAAAACTTGTCACCTACTCAAGTGGAGCCTCCTTCAAATTTCTTGATGCCTTCAATCAGAATATAGTTGAAGGTGATGAGCTTGGAATGATGCTTATAGACAAGATAAATGGTGTCAATGTAAATGAGGACTCTTTTGACAAGTTAGTCAATCAGAACCTTGATTCTTACATGGACATTGTAGTGAGCAAGGAGATTTCACAGTGGGAGAAAATTGGTCTGTTTGATACAGAGGAAGTCAGAAGGGGTGAAGATGTTGAAACAAGATATAAGTACATACCTAACCTTACAAGGTCATACTCAACTATAAAGAAGGAACTATTTGGAAAGGAGAGAAAGCTCTCTAAGGAACAGAAGTCTGAGATAATGCAGGTTATGGAGTCTGAGGCTAAGGCTAATCTTGAAGAGTATGTATGGAATGATATGTTTGCAACTATAAACATAATCCAACTTACTGCTACAGACCTTGCCTATTACAAGAATGTAGAGGACTTCCAGAAGAGGTATGCTCAGGTCCATTCTCCTGCAATGAGATTGAATATAACTGCAAGAGATTCAAAGGGCAGACTCTATTCTGCTGATGGAATGGAAAGAACCATGTACATTACAGATTATGAGACAGAGTCTGACATAATTCCTAATGTTGAGGAGATATTTGACCAGAAGATTTCTTCAATTTCTGACCCTTCTGAAAAGGCTAATATGAGGATGATGAAAGACCTTATAATTGATTCTTTCAGGAAGATTAATGTAGCAGATGCTCAGGGGTATTCATCACCTACCTCATATAGAAAGAAGATGGGCATGATGGGCAAGTGGTCTGATGAAATGGAAGAGGCTTATAACAGAATCAAGAGAGGAGACTTCAATGTCAATGACCTTGGTATTGTCTGGCAGCCTTTAAAACCTTTTGTCTATTCCCAGATTAGGAAACCAGGAGGTTCAGATGCTCTTTCTGAACTTAAGGTTCCTGTTCAGAACAAGAACTCTGAATATCTTCTTCTCCTTGCAGATGCACTTATGAGAGGAGGAAAGAAGCAGAGCAAACTTGCTGCTATCTTTGATTTCATGGAGGAATCTGCATATGATGGTAGAGAGACCAAATTCAATCCAAAGACCAACACTTATGAGGTTATAAAGGAAGGTACATACAATGGAAAGGGTATTGATACTGTCCAGTTTGAATCATCTGTGAAGTCAGGAAAGTCTGGAGTTGTGAATATAAATAAGGTAGAATCATATGAGGAAATTAAGAATATCCTTAATGAGGCTACATATATCAATTCTGATAGAACTGCTTCTTCTGATAATAACAATGATAGATATAATGTAAATTACATCCATACAATTCCTTTTGAAGACTATGGTATTCAGCAGGAAGTTCCTGCCCATTTGGAAGACCATGAGCAGCTCATGGGTTCTCAGATGAGGATACTTAGTATAAGTGATATTACCCCTGGTACTGAATTCCAGATAGGAGATGAAAATCTTAAGAGTGATGAACTTATCAGTGAGTATCAGAATCTTATAAAGGAGAACATCGAGCAGAGTTTTGAAAAACTGTGTAAGGATTTCAAGGTCAGAGGAACAAGGCTTGAAAGGAACAAGGCACTTGAGAAAATACTTCAGGAAGCTATTGAAAAGGACCAGAGGTATGGTGCTGACATACAGAGGGCTTGTTCTCTTGATAAGAATGGAGAATTTATAATCCCACTTAGTGACCCTATACAGTCTATCAGAATACAGCAGCTTCTTAATTCTGTTATAAAGAGCAGGATAAACAAGCAGAAGGTAACTGGTGGTCCAGTAGTTCAGGCTTCAGTATTTGGTATGTCAGATGACCTTTCAATAAGGTTCAAGGACAAAGATGGAAATCTCATTGAAACCTATAGTGAGTTTGTAGAGAAGAGAGGTCTTTCAAAGGATAAATCTTCAGCAGCTGAATATAAGAAGCTCATTGATGATAGGCAGGCTTCCGTGGCACACTTTGAGTGCTATATGCCTATTCCTTCTTCTGAACTTGAAGAGGCTCTTACAAGATATGACAAGGATGGACACGCATATATAATATCAATGGAAGAAGCAGTTAAGGAAGGTATAATTCCTGAAGAAATGAGAAAAGCTATTGGATATAGGATTCCTACAGAGGACAAGTATTCTATGGCTCCTCTCTATATAAAAGGATTTCTTCCTAAAGCAGCTGGAGAAGCAGTGATGCTCCCTAAAGAGATTACTCTTCTTTCAGGTTCTGACTTTGATATTGACAAGTTGTATGTGATGCTTAAGACTTTCACTCTCAAGGAGAGAACTGATTGGGGGCAGCTTAAAAGAGATTTTCTTGCTACTAAGAGAGTTAAGGGTGAAGAGAGGAAGAAGCTTAAAAATAATCTGGATATGACTGTTCAACAAATTCAATTTGGACAAGAATTCAGTGAAGGCTCCTTTGAAATGGAAGTGTATGACTATTATTATGACCACAGAGATAGGTACAGCAGAACTTCTTTTGAACTGTCTAATGGTGGTACTGATAGAAGGAACAATAGGATATTTGACCTTCAGTGGGCTGTTCTCACTAACTCTGACACAATGAGCAAGATGTTTAATCCTGGTTCATTTGATGTACAGAAGAAGACTGCAAGGATTATAAGGATACTTCAGGAGACAAAGGGTCATACCTATCAGGAGTTGAGCAAGCTTAATCTTGACCAGCTTGATGAAATACTTGACTCTTCAACTGACAGGAACATCATCTACTCAACTTCTCAGGTGTACTTCCATAAGCAGAATATGACTGCTGGCAAGTTGATTGGTATATTTGCCAATAATAACACCAGTCATGCCTTCATATCAATGCAGGATATACACCTTAATCTCGGGGATGACCTTAAGTTCACCTTTGATGGGTATACAGTAGATGCTGTTCAAAACAACAAACTTGATGACCTTAAAGGCAAGAATGGAAGTCTCATAAGTAAGACTATTGCAGGTTTTCTTGCAGCCTCTGTGGATGCTGTGAAGGACCCAGTACTTAACTTTATGAATCTTAATACATTTACTTCTGGACCAGCAATGGTTCTGGCAAGACTTGGTTTTGATTCTGACAGTATAGGTCTGCTTCTCTCTCAGCCTATTATAAGAAGGGTGACTGATGAATATTTCAGGAGGAACAATGAGGGTTACATCTCAGCTGAAGACTTGATTGATGAGTTTCTTGAACAAGACAAGAATGCAAAGGGTTATGAAAAGACTCTTACTCTGACTAACTTCTCTAAAGAAGAACTTGCTCAGGGTATATCACTTAATAGTGATAAAGGAGACTTTCAGATAAGAGCTCTTATTCTGTTCAAGAGATTGTCAAAAATATCACAGGACCTTGGCACACTTACATTCCTTACTAAGTTCAACTCAGTAACCAATGCTGTTGGTCCAACCATTGCAGATACCCTTGTAATGAAGCAGAGATATAAGAAATTCCTTGACAAGTTTGAGGATAACAATGCAATCTTCTCAGATAATGCAAAGAATGTCATTCAGAACTCTCCTATTCTTGATGCCTTCTATACAACCACAGTATCTGATACTGGAGCTTCTCAGTTGATATTTCAAGGATATTTCCCTCAGTACTCTGATAAATTCAATCAGGTTCTTGGAAAGTTCAGAGAAACTACAAAGGCAAATGTAGATAGCAAGACTATCAATTCCCTTGTCAGTGACTTTGTTCTTTACAAACTTACTGGAGGACCAAACCCTGTTCTTAATTCAGATGGAAAGGTAAGAGAGGAGTTCATACATGACTTCATAATGGAGTTCAAGGAGAAGGCTGCTGGAATAGTAGATAATGAACTTATCAAGATTATAACTGTTAAACCTTCTACTGGAAAATGTCCTGTTCCAACTTTGGAAGCAAAGACTGGTGGATATACTCAGGATGTTCAAGAGAGAGTGAGAGATGCTTGGACAAATCTTATAACAAATGAAAGTACAAGAGACCTTGGAGTCAAACTGTTCTTCTACAATATGTATAGAACAGGACTTTCATTCAGTCCTAAGACTTTCCTTCACCTTGCTTCAACTGATGTGAAACTTGCAATTCCAGGATATATTGAAAGTGTTAGGGATGTCAATTATAATGAATCCTTTGATGTAAATGACTTCCTCCTTCAGTATAGAAGGAATCATACAGACAACTTCAGGGTTGTTCCTCATATAACACAGAGAAAGGGAATTGCATCTTCTATCACTGAAGATGGAGCTGGTAACAGGAAGATAACCTTCACATTTGCCTCAGACAGTGCTTCCTCACAGTTCATTGTCAAGAAGGTAAAAAGGGGAAGTGGAAAAGTATCTACTAAAGAAACAGTAGCTGCTCCTGTTATCCTCTATAATGATAAGGTGTATTTCAATCCTGAAATCAACTCAGATGGTTCTATTACCTATACTGAGACAACAACTCTTGGCAATACCAACAACTTCCTTGAATATGATATGAATGAATCTGGAAGTGAGATAAGAACTTCTATCCAGAGAACTTCTGAGGAAGATGTACATGAGAAGGAGGTTCAGGAGTCTCCAGCAAGAGAAGTTCCTGAGGATGATGGAGAGACTGAAGTAGTAGAACTCTCAGAGACTGATGTTGAGAATATACTCAGTGAAGTATTTGATGAGAATGAACTGGACAATCTTATGACATCTCTTGTTAAAGGACAGTCAAAGAAGGTAGACAAGTATAAGAGCATGATTGAAGAGCATACAGACTCTGAGACTGCTTCTAAGGTTATGAAGAAAATGATAGACATTGTAAAGGGAATTTGCTAATATGGCTAAATCTTGTGTTTATGTTCCTACAGTGAAGGTAGGAAACCAGGAAGTGGATAGCCAGCTCTTTAAGGAGCTGGTTACCTACACTGGTAATAGAGAATCAGCAAAGTACATTTGGGGACTTACTCAGGTTCCAGAGTTCATGAGTTCTCTTAAGGGTATTGAGAAGAATAAGAATGGAGAACCTACTCTTTCCTCTCTCATTAAGGCTGTTGATATAGATAGTCTATTAGATGAAGGTATATCAATAGAGGGTGCTAAGAGAGAACTTGGTGCTATAAATAGTAAAGGAGAGCCTGTTATACATTCTTCTGCTGATGAGATTATCAATTCAGTAGTTGAATTTAATAAGAACCATCCAAAGATGGTTGCTGACATTGGAAGTAAAGATGGAGGGTATGTAATAAATGTTGAGCCTAAGACTCCTCAGAATGCAACCTCTCCTGAAAAGCTTGTATTCAACAGTTCTCTTAACAATCAATTGAGGGGTATCCTTAGAAGGCTTGGGTTTGATGTTGAAGTACTTAATACTCCAAGATTCAATGCTATGTTCAGTCCCGAGAATGCAAGGACAAATGCAGAAGGACTGAAGACAGTTATACAGATAGCCAAAGGTCAGAGAGGGGAGGATGCCTTTCCTGAAGAGTTCAGCCACCTTATGATAGAAGGACTTATGAACCAGCCTTTGGTTCAGAGGCTTGTAAATTCCGTAGGTTCTTATGAAGTTATAAAGGAAATTCTTGGTGAGAACTTTGATACCTATGTAAGGCTTTACAAAGGAGATATGGAATCTCTCCAGAAGGAAGCTGCTGGACAATTGCTTCAGAAGTATATCACTGGTGAGACTCTCCCTGTAAGTAGACCTTCTTTGCTTGAGAGACTTTGGAATTGGGTTAAGTCCAAATTTGGAAGTATGTCTGAAGATGATGTTGATAATATTATACTACAGGCTAATAGAGATGCTTCTCAGGTAGCAAGTTCTATCCTTGATGAGTCTATACTTCCATTAGTAGATAAAGACCTTATAGTTAATGCAAAGACCTTGTACAATGCAGAAAAGTCTGTATCTGGAATGGAGGAACTGGCTGAGAAGGCTCTTGAGGTTGCAAGTAAGAGACTTGAGATTTTAAGGTTAAGAAGTAGAAGTGGTAGATATAGTGAAGATGACCTTGAGTCAATAAAGAACCTTCAGGACCTTATTGAAAAGAAGAAATACTCCAAGAGCTGTCTTGCTTTTCTTTCAGATAGCCTTCAACAGTTAGAACAACTGAATACCAACTTAAGCAAACTTGATGCTAACAATCTCAATGAAGAGTCAGATTTGAACAGAATCAGAAAGATTAGTTCTACTCTAAGGAAGATTAAGGAGTTCTCAGATGCATATGAGCCTATCATCAAACAGATGATGAGTATAGATGCTATGAAGGAGAGAGGAGAGGTTGAACTATCTACTGAAGATGCTGATGCTATTGCAGACAAAGCTACCTCTGTATTCAGGATAATTAACAAGATTAACTCTGGGTATAAGAGCATGAGGTTCAACACTCTTTACAGCTTCCTTAAGATGTACTGGGGGGAAGATAAGATTATTGATTCTGGAAAAGATAAAGGCAAGAGAATTACTCTTGAAATGATAATGAAGATGGCTGATAAGGATATTAACTTCCTTGACAGCTATATCAGTTCAATGAGTGATGCATCAGACCCAATGCTGTCTCTTGTAGATAAGGTAGTCAAATCTACACAGTTTAAGAGGGATTCAGTGCTTGAAGAGGTTCTTGCAGGAGTGAGAGCTGCTCATACTAAACTTTCACAGGCTGGATATACTACAGACTTTATGTATGAGAGAGGCAAAGATGGAAAGCTTACTGGAAGAATAATAAGTGATATTGACTTTGTTAAGTTTAAGGAGGAGTATGATGCTGAAAAGAAGAGACTTATGGATGAAAAACTTCCTTACTATACAGTCAAATCAAAACTTGATGCATGGGAAAGAAGACATACTGAAACTGTTCTTATAGATGCAGACTCAGGTAGAAAGGAAGAGCTTCCTAAGAAGAGTCTCTATGGTGTTGATAGAATAAGTAAACTTGCACCTGCACAGAGAGAGTATTACAACACCATGATTAACCTTAAGGCTACTCTTGACTCTATGATACCAGCAAGGTTTGCAAATACTTTCAATGCAGTCCAGATAAGGAATGATGTTACTGAAGCCATTATGGATAATGTGACTAATCCTAAGAAAGTTGGGAAGATGGTTATAGAGAACCTCAAGGACAGTTTCCTCAGAAGAAGTGATGACACTGACTGGGGAGATACAACAGTTCTTGGTGATGGAGAATCCTCTACTCTTACTAAGTCAAAGAAGATAAGTCTGGATTTCTCAGGAAATCCTATACAGAAACTGCCAGTGTACTATACAACTCCTCTTGAAGATATGGAGAGGCTGAGTACAGATTTCACTTCATCTATTATGGCATATGCATCTATGGCAGTAAACTATAATGAGATGAGTAAAGTGATTGATATGCTTGAACTTACAAGAGACCTTATCAAGGAGAGGCAAGTCAAGCAGATGTCTGGAGACTCAAAACTGATAGATGTTTTCAAGGTTGTCCACAAGAAGTTCAGTAAGAACTACACCAAGCCTGGAGAAAGAACCAACATTGGAGAGAGAATAGATAATTATTATGCTTCTGTTCTGTATGGTCAGCATAAGAAAGATGAAGGAACCTGGAATGTTTTTGGTGAGGAGATAGATAAAGCCAAGACTATGGATACTTTGAAGAGTTATACAGGAGCACTTGGACTTGGTCTTAACGTGTTTTCTGCTATAAGCAATGTCACTATGGGTAAGATGCAGTTGTTCATAGAGGCTATGTCTGAAGAATACTTCAATATGAAAGACTCAGTTATAGGTAAGAAGAACTACTATGCACTTCTTCCACAGTATATGGCAGAACTAAACTCTACAAAGAAAACAAGTAAGCTTGGTCTCCTTATAGACAAGTTTGATGCCCTTGAGGAGTTCTATGGAAACCTTAAATCAGAAGGGTATTACAAAGGACCTTTGTCAAGAATCATAGGTTCTACAAATATATTCTTCCTTAACAACATGGGAGAGCACTATCTTCATAGTAGGAATATGTTGGCTATGCTCAATAATGTCAAAGTAAAGGACAGAAGTGGAAAAGAGATGAGCCTGTTTGATGCTTTTGAAGTAAAGACAGACAATGAAGGAGCATCAAAGCTAGTCCTTAAGGAAGGAATAAAAGACCTTGATGGTAATCTGCTTTCTACAGAAGGGCTTGACAGGAACTCTGAATTGTATGAAGAGGTGGGGAAGAGATATGAAGACTTCATTACAAACCAGAAACTAAGAATTGGAAAAGTCAATCAATCTCTTAATGGTGCATTCAATGAGACTGACAGAGGAGCTATCCAAAGATATTCTCTTGGAAGACTTGCTATGCAGTTTAGACAGTGGATGCCTGCTCATTACTCAAGAAGGTTTTCAAGTGCAAGTTATGATGCCAAACTTGACCATTGGAGAGAGGGTTATTACAGAACTATAGGAAGATTTGCTTTAAACCTTATGAAGGATATAGGCAGAGCAAAGTTTGACCTTGCAACCAACTGGAATAGTCTCAGCACTCATGAGAAGGCTAATATAAGAAGGGCTTTAACAGAACTTGGAACGTTTGCTACACTTGCAGCACTTATTGCCATGATAGGACCTGAAAAAGATAAGAAAGGCAGATGGGGTGAGAGAATGATTGTATATCAGCTCAAGAGAATGCAGCTTGAGACTGGTGCTGCTATACCTTGGTTCTCACTCCTTGAGAATGCATGGACTATACTACAAAGTCCAGCAGCAGCCATAAACAGTTTCAATGGACTGCTTGATTTGATTAAGTTCTGGAACATGTTTAATGAACTTGAATCTGGAAGATACAAGGGATGGAGTGAGTGGGAGAGAGATGCTTCACAGGCAATTCCTATTTTTGGTCAGTTCAGGAAGGTAGCAGACCTATCTGAGGAAGATTATATGTACACTATATTTGCTGATAGATAAAAAAAAAGAGGGAGTAGTTATTCTACTTCCTCTTTTTTTTTTCTTTTGTAGTATCTCTATCTACAATTCTTTATAGTGTCAATAAGACTGTTGAATGCTTCTACTGAGGTTATAGTCTCAGGACTTGGAAGATTATTCTCTGGATTTCTTATGAAGTCCATAAACTCTTCAACATTCTTAAATCCAAGCTCTCTGAGAACTCCTCTATTTCCTCTTATATAAGATGAAATCTGTAATTTGGTTTCATCAGATATTGGAGTGAAGGATTCAGTAAGAGTAAATGTAGGTTTTGATACTTTGGTTTCTGGTGCTTTCTTTACTGGCTTTGAAGCTTCTTCTCCTCCAAGGATAGTCATAGCAAGTTCATCAGATATAGTCTCCATTGAGATTCCATCTTCAGAGTCTACTGGTTCTTCCTTTGCTGTTTCCTGCTTTGGAACTTTGTTAGAAACTCCATACTGAGATTCAAGATATGAAAGATTAGCACCTTCAGCAGCTTCCATTCCAAGTGCAGTTTCCCCTACTTCCCTGTTCTGAAGTTCTTTCTTATGAAGCTTTTCTGCCTTACTCTTAAGTTCCTTCAAAGAGTTTCCTGTCTTGACAACTCCATTGATTATACCAAATTCTGTACCACCATTGGTATAAACTCCTAAGTAAAGTTTCTTACTACCTGAAACTGGATTTATCAAGCCTTGGTTTATCTTGGAAAGTAAGGTAAGTTCATCTATACTATTCTGATTTGAAACTGCCTCTCCCTTATCATCATAGATATTACCTTCTGAATCTACACTATAACTCTTGCTGTTAAGAGTTAATGTGGTCCTATTGAGAACATTCTGTATTCCCCTCTTTCCAGTATGACCTTTAAGAGCAATCTCACCTCCTTCAACAGATGGCTTACCTTCTGAATTAACTGGTGCAATATCAAAACTTGCATTAACATTGCCAGGCTGATATAAATCAGTGGTAAATATGCCAGACTTGAGTATATCTTCCTGATACTGAGGGTCAGTAAGTTCTGAAGTAACTACATTGAACCTTAATCCAAGTTCATCACTTTGGAGTGCCTGAACCAGAAGTACTGCTGCTTCATCCAAAGAGGTTGCTCCCCCAGTTATATTCTCTATAACTCCTGGTATAGATATAATATTTCCCTTCTTTGAGGAGGCTATATCAATCCCTTCTGGGAAATGCAGAACTTCCTTAAGGTCATACTCGGCAAGAGACTTCTGATGTTGAGTACTTTTTGGATTTACAAGGACTGTGGCATCCCTTCCTATCCTTTCAACTATTGGAGAGTCCCCCCATATATCAAGTGGATATTCAGTTTCTGTGAACCTCTTTGCCTTTAGATGTTTAGGATACCACCTTCCATCAGCCTCCTTGGTCATGAGCCATATAGAACCAGCCCTTGGATTCTGATTGTTAGTGTTGAGTGGGACTATTTCAACATTATCAAGACCTGGAGTTTCAAATCTTGTACTATTGTAATAGATACCAATCCTAAGAGGTCTTCCTCTAAGAAACTCCTTTGTGAGGTCTTTACTTTCAACTGGTGAGTCTTCTGTAGACTTGACCATTCTTCCACTATATATGTGGGTTACCTTAGTATAATAGGATGAAACAAATACACTCCCCTTATTACTTTCAGAATCAGAATACTCATCATTTACTGCATCCACTATATCATTGTAGTTCTTTATGGACTCCTTATTATTCTTATTGAAACCAAGGACTCCTACTACCTGATACCTCTTTCCATCATTTCCTTCTACTGGATTCAGAGATTTGTCTTTTTCTCCTATTTCTACAGCAAGCAGTATGTTACTGTTAAGTCTGCTATCTGAAGATATGATAAGATGTATTGGCAAATCTTCATTTGCATCAACTCTATCTGCAAGATAGCCTTCATCCACATACTGAAAAGCTCCTAATTCCTGTAAGGCATTCACTATTGGATTGTTCCTTAATACAGCCTTTCTCTCTTTTCTGTTCTTAAGAGGATTAAATTCATACTCAGTCTCAACCCAGCTTCTAAGTCCCTGTGTAATACCACTATCTTCAGGAGATGCATTATCCTCAACTTCCACATTACTCTCCTCACCAGCAGCAGGAAGAAGTCTGTTGTCATGTATCTTTGCAGCAAGTCTTCTTAGAGCAGTATTATCTTCCTTTGAAAGGGAAGTATCACCCTTCTTGGCTATATCTACAAGCTCATCCTGACTCTTTTCTTCAAGTTTTTCTGGTTCTACCTTATCTTCAACAGGTTCAGAAGGAACATGAGGAGGTTCTTCCTCAGAAGGTTTTTCTTTATCTTCCTTCTTACCTTCAGCTTCTTCCTCAGATAGAGCATCCTTAACATCTGGAGAATTAGACAACATATCAAAGAATCCTTTCTTTCCAGCTTTCTTAGGTTTGTTCTTTGATTTCTTTGTGTCCTTTCTTGAAGTTTTCCCTGACTTCTTCTGCTCTATGAACTTATCAACTATCTCCTGAAGAGTAGTCTTTACCTCTTCTGGTATAGAAGAGTCCTGTGCTTGGTCAAGAGTAGTAAGTATATCATCAAGTGATTCAGCATTTTCAAGAGCATCCTGTATAATGTTCTTAGCTGATATTACTTCAGGGGAAGGCTCTGTAGCAGACAGAATATCTGTGAATATAGCAGAAGACTCATCAAGGTCTTCATAAGCCTCTGCCAGCTTCTTGAGAGTATCATTACCACCATTCTTCAATGATTCTATTATATCCTTTTTTTGTTCAGGATAATTAGAGAATATTTCCCTAAGGTCATTAACTGAAGTTGCTGAGTCTGCCTTAAGTTTGGCTTCATCAAGAATCCTCTTTACATTATCCTCCTTAACAGCCTTTATAGAATCCTGTACCTGCTGTGAGAAGAGCTCTGGATTCTTTGAAAGTGCAGTGTACTTATCAATGAACTCATTTCTTGCTTCATATATTTTAAGCATGTCAGATAAGTCCTTGAAAAGTTTCATGTTCCTTAGTGATTTGTCCTTATCTTTATCAGCAAGAATTTTCTCATCAGATAGAATATCCCTGACTGCCTTTCTATTAAGAGTATTCAGCAAGGATTCAGCTGTAATATCAGTCAGTTCTCCTATCTTCCTGTTTGCATTTCTTCCAAAGAACCTTTTATCTCTATCCCCAATAACCTGAGAAGCTCCCTTCTTTACCTCTTCAAAGAGAGACTTGAATCTTGATTCCCAATCATCAATTTGAGTCATCATCCAAGTCATCTCCTCAAGATAGTCATCAGCCATATCTTCTCCATAGAGTGTCTTGAGATTAGTAGAGATTTCAGAATACTTCTGAAGTTTGGTCTTTATATCCCTGACCTGCTTATTAACATGGTTAATTACTTCCTGGTCTGACTTACCTTCAAAGATTGACTTCCCTGTATTCTTATCAACTGTAAGGGTTCTTATATCATCTATATCATCCTGAGTTACATTTCCTGCCTCCTCTATAATGTCATATAAGTCCTGCAATCTTCCAGCCTTTTCAAACATTATAGCATCAGAGATAAATTGAGAATGTTCTGCATTCTTGTAGTCAAAAGGTTTTCCCTCCTTTAAGGCAGCTTCCATATCATTTTGATACTTCTGATGCCTTATAAATCCTTGATAATAATTGATAAATTCTGGGTCTTTTACTCTAGCATTAAGAGCATCTACAACAGATTGTGCATCTTTATTATCTTTCTGAGTATCAGATAATCCTTCCCAAAGTTCTCCTTTAAGGGATAATTTGAGCTTCTTTTTACCTCCTTCTGTAGTTGTTCTAGATATAGATGGAATTCCCAAAAGTCCTGTAAGTCCTCCTATAAAACCTTCTTCCCAACTTTTTGCATTGCCATAAATATTAGAAAATCCAGTAAGCATAGAATTTAGAAATCCTGTAGTTTCTTCTTCAGCTTCTGGGTCTACCTTAGCTCCATAAAAACTATTAAGTTTGGAAGCCTGCTGTAATCCAGTACCTTCAGAAAACCAAGACTGCATCATTTCTTCATTTGCCTCTGCAAGTGGATTTGACAATGCTCTAGCATATTGCTTTACAACTGCCCCCTTAGATGTCTTATATCCTTCTTTAAGACCTCCTTTAATTAATCCATTAGCAAGCCTTCCTGTATTATATCCTCCTGATAAGAACCTTCCATATTGCCACAGATTAGATGCAGAAAGCATGATTAAATTAAGTCCAAAATCTGCATTAGCCATATTTGCTCTATACTCAGCAAGCTTTGCAAGAGACTTATTATATTTATTATCAATTTCTTCCTTTCTTTTATTCCATTCTTTTATACCATCAAGATTTGTAATTTGCCCATTTGTAAACCATTCAGGATGTTCCTTAAATAACTGTCCTTCAATACTGTCTATATCTTGCTGGTGTCTGTCATTTAATAACTGCTCATGATATGATGACCACTCCTTACTGTTAGTTATAGCTTCTATTCTACCCTCTCCCATTGCAGCACTTACCGCACCAATAGTTTTAAGAGTCCATTCTGCATTCTTTAGTTGTTTGGCTGCTTTACCTAAATCTTCTGTTAGCTTTACTCCATCCATAAAGGCATCTCCAGTCTTGTAAGCTTTTGCTATTTCAGAAGCTGTATTAAGAGTCCTTCCAGAAGCTGTAGTAACAGCTCCTTTGAAGGCATCTCTTACACCTTTAAGTCCCATAGTTTTAGATATAGCACCAGCACTTACTTTACCAGAAAGTGCAGCACCCACAGTAAATCCAAGGTTCTTTAAAAACTTATCTCCAATGAAATTTGCAGAAAATATATGTTCCCACCAAGGGTCTTCTTGTTCTGCTCTAGTATAATAATTAGGAAGTGCTGATTCTACCTTTTCATTAATATCCTGCATAAACACACTGAAGGGATTATTAATGAATTGATTTCCCAGTTCTCTCCAGGGACTATCACTATCTGCAATTTTATCAGCATTAGAAAGAGCATTCATAGCTCCTATTATAGTACCAGCAATACCATCAGCAAAAGTAGTAGCAGCAAGTACTCCTCCTTTAAGTATACCTGCTCCTATTTGGTCATACCAAGGTTGTATATTAGCTCTTGATTCATTTAAATCTTTAAGCTCACTTAGCTGACTCATTCTTTTATCATACCTACTTTCTCCAAATCCTTCTACTCCAACACTTTCTATAGGACCACTATCTATTAAGCCCTGTCTTCTTGTAGAATTATCCTTCCAATTAGGTAGGGTAAAATTTTTATATGCTGCTATATAGTCTCTATCATTTGAAGTTCTGGTATTTAATCCCCTAAGTCCAGATACTCCTATTTCTCTTGGGTCTTTTATTTCATTTTCTCCCATAATTCATTGATTTATTCTATAGGAAATGTTGAAGCTTTACTATTAGTCTTAGGAGCTTCTGGTGCTCCGCCATTATATGAATTATTTAATGCTGCAAAGAATGAGTCCAACATTTTATTCATAACTACTTTTGACTCTTTATTATTATTGTCATACTGCTGTTGTGCAAATGCTGTAATTTCATCCAGTGCTTCATCACCACTCATTATACCAAAAGGAGTTGGAACATATATATTATGGAAAGCTGCCTCTTTATTAATTTCATAGCTACCTTCTTTACCTTCTATAATAGCCTTTCCAGTGTAAGGATTAAATTGTATAGTTGCAGAAGAATCTTCAAAAATCTTCTTTAAAGCTTCCTCATTAGGAACATCTTTTGGATTTCCTAACTTATGTATCATCTTTTTAACCTGCCTACTATCAGACCTATCTGTAATTCCTGACATGAGATTTGTTCTTAAATCTCTCATAGCAAGACCAGATTGGGTATTTTTAAATTTAGCATATTTATTTATATTGGTAGCATGTAATATTGCTGTCTGCTGGTTTTTTATAAGAGCATTGATATCATCGGTGTTAAATTGTTTTGACAATTTAGCATAATCTGTATAAATTGGATTTTCAGTTCTATACTCTTTATTTCTTTGAGGAACAGGTGCTCCTACTCTAGCATATGCATCTAGAGTTCTAGTAAGTTCCCTATTAAGATTCATAAGTCCTAAATCAGTATCTGGATTCCAATTTGGATTTTCCTTCTGTCTATTTTGAATATACTCTTCAATTTTTCTAGATTGGTCATCTAATACTTTATTAGCATAACCCATTCTAGTAGTATATGGTGAAATTGTTTCTCCCTTATCTGTTGCTTCTTTATATGCTCTAAGATTATTAAGAACAGCATTCATCTGTTTAAGATTAACATCTTCATCTGGAGTAATTTCTGTTCCTACAAAATCATAAAATAAAGGGGATTCAATAGGAGGGTCTTCATCCTTACCTCTCATTTGCCATCTCCTATAAGGGTCAATGAAATTTTTATTCTCTAAGTATTGGACATCAGTCTTACCAGAAAGACCTGCTTTCATTCCTTCTATAATATACTGTTCTGCTTTCTTTCTATCTTCCTGTGTAAATCCTTGTTTCCCAATATCTGTATTATTAAGAATATCTTCAATCTGACTTCTTAATTCTGGAATACTATCTGCCACATCATTCATAAAGTCCTGCATTTGTTTAGAATCAGGACCATACTGTTTAGTAATTCTATAATATTGCCCTCCTAAAGTACTAGCTAAAGCTTCCCCTTCTGGAACATCTCTGAGTGTTCTAGAAAAAGCTTCTGCAAGTGCCTTACCTCTACCATAAAGCTCATTCCCACTTACATAGTAAGTCTCTGGAGATTTACCATTCATATAGTTTGAAACTGCCTGATAATAAGGATTAGCATTAGTCATAAGAGTTCTATCTTGACTAGATAGTTTATCCCAGTTTTTCCTAGCTTCAGCTCTAGCTTCTGTAGCTACTTTGATTGGAGCTATATCAGAACCAAACCTTCTTCTAAGATTCTGTAGAGTCTTCCTATTTTCAGAAGACAATCCTTTAGAAGAAAGAGTTGTAGCTGCTGAATTTAATTCCTGCATATAAGGATTATATACAGTATCCATTAAATCCTTGTCAAGAGTGTCATCTAATTGAGAGCCTATTAGTCCTGCATTCTCTGCATATGTATTATAAAGTTCTTCTCTCTTATCAAATTCCTGCTTATACATTTGATAAGGTACAAGCATTTCAGCAAGAGTATATGGTTGAAATTTACTTCCTATTGTTGTATATGCTGTAGCCATTATTTTCTCCTCCTACTTCTTTTAGTTAGCATTCCTCCATTCTTATTCCAGCCTCTCTTCATAGACTCACTAAGTGTTCCAAATAAATCAGAATCTATCATTGCTTGAAGCATATTAGCATCTCTATTCTCTCTTCCTATTGAACCTAAGTTATCAAAGAAGTTTGTAAGATTGGCACTTCTTGAAGTAGCTAATGCAGTATCTGCTAATTCTCTCATATTAGCTGCTGTAGTTGTTCCTGATAATCTCATATTATCTCTTGCTTGAGCTAATTGTGCATTTTGTGCAGCAGCCTGCATAAGTGCTCCAGAGTTATACTGGTCAGTTCCTCTATTAAACTGTGCAATATTTTGCCTAAGTTGCTCATTATACATATCAGCTTTAAGTAAAGTATCTGCAATTCCCTGTTGAGCATTGTAGTCTGCTGCAAGTAAGCCAGCTATTCTTTGACCAGAGTTAAGCCCAGAATTCATAACTGCTCTTCTTGTAGCTCCTGCTTGTCCTTGAAGTTGATTTAAATAATAATTTCTATCAATAGGATTATACCTTAGATAATTACCCAACAATGTTGGGGAAACTTTATTTCTTGATAAATTATTAACAACATCAAGAATTAAGTCTGAATTAGTATAATCAGGTTTTTGAAATACACTTTGAACTGCTCCTATTGCAGAACCTGCTGCTGGAGCATATCTTGAATAAGTATCTTTAGTTCCTGCAAACTTTCTACCTCCAAATGCCATCATTTGTTGAGTACCTGTTTTTCCTTTCTTCATTCTTTGTTCTTCTTGAATTGAAGCCAACTTACCCAATGAAGCTTCAAGTCCTCTTTTACTTATAGGGTCATTAGGTCTTTCTGCTGATTCTTTACTCATATCTTCTGCAATAAGAGCAAAGGTATGTCCCTTATATTTCTTAGGAAGATTGGATTCCTTCAGTTCTTTGTCAGTAGGATGAAGTCTATTAGAAAACACATAATCCTTATATAAGACTTCTCCTTCTTCTACTAAATTAGGTTGTCCATCTGGAGCTACTCCCATAGGAACACCTTCAAAAGGATTTTGTTCATGAGTTCCTCCATTATTTATAAATGTAACTCCATTACTGAAATCCCCTCCATGTGTTTGAGATTCTAACAAATTATCATACATGTTATCTCTATCTTTTATATATCCTCCTAAAGCATGTTTCCAACCAGCTGCATTCCTGGCAAAGTTGGCTCTCTTTACAAGAGTAGAAGAATACTTATCTTTATTGGCTAATATATGTCTTGCATATTCTTGCACTCCCATACCTGCTCTACTAGCAGATTCTGTGAATTTTCCCCTATTCTTCTTTTTTATATTAATAGGTCCTCCTTCAGCAGCATAAGCATATTGCATAGCATTTCTAGCATTATTCTGCATAACATCATTTACTTGGAAGTCATAGTTATCTATTGCCATATCATTGGCAGCTTCTGCTGCTTGATTAAGGAATCTAGCTTTTTTCCTTGCCTTATTTTTACCTGTAAATATTCCTGCAAGACTTCCTCCTAATCCTATAGCAGCTCCTGCTATAGCTCCATAAGGACCTCCTACAGAAGCTCCAGCCATAGCTCCAGAACCTACTGCTGACAAAGTATTTCCAACTAATTCTCCATTAGATACTCCTCTTACATCTCTCCAAGAATAATCATCTTTAAGAAAATTAAGATTATTGTAGGCATCTATAAGAGAATCACTGTTAGTAGCTTCTGAGAAATCAGTATCTCTTAAATCTTTTATATCACTTTCTATTCCAGTAGTATCTGCAATTTGAGCATTCTTTAATGAAGAATCTATAATTGAAGTTATTCCTCCAACTACATTTCCTGCTTGTCCCATAAAATTAGAGATATCAAATCCAGAACCTGCTGATTTACTAGGAGAGGCAAGCCCATTATTAGTAGGAGTAATTCCAGCTTGCTTTGCTTGTTTTGGAGTGAGTTTCCTTATATCTCCGAAGTTACTTACAAAGTTATCAATTGGTTGAATAGTAGCTCCAAAGTTATGCTCTCCATCAAATATATTACCAACAGTTGGCTTATTTCTTTTTTGTAGAGATAAGTCAAGTGTTTTACTATGTCTTCTTTTAATATTACATTTAGCCATAACATAATTATTTGTTGCAAAGGTAATAAAATTAATTGACTTAAACAATAAGGTATATAAAATGATAAAAGAGTAGTAAGTAAATTCCTTACTACTCTCTTAACTATTCAAAATATCTTACTGCCAAATCATGGAACTCCATTCTTTCATTAGGAAGAGTTGGAGTCTTGGACAGTTTAAGATATATCCAAGGGTTTCTTATTCTATTCAATCCATAAGGATTATCAGGACCTTTCTTATCTCTTGGAATATCCATTCTCCATATTCTGAACTTCCTTCTTACATCAGGATATTTATCCTTTGCCTTAAAAGGATACAGAGGAGAAATAGGGTCACCTATAGAAATCTTATTTCCCTGATACTCATTCCATACTTCAAGAGTGTCAAAGGTATCTCCTGTAAGTTTTCCCTCACCAGGCATGTAAGGATTATAATTTGGGTCACTCATATCAAACATGTCAGCCCTATATTCAAGACTACTGAATGTTTTGTCTCCATAAGGGTCAGGAGTAATTCTGTATAACATATGATAGCCTTGCAGGCTTCCAAACAGATTATTAAACTCTCCTTCACCCTGTATCCACAATTTATTTACTCCCTTGTTATCCTCTTTGAATGCTACAAATTTATCTTGAACATTAACCATCATTGGAACTTCTCCATAACTGAAGAATGATGTAAATTGATTAAGCATTTCATTATAGCACAGTACATCCTGCTGTTTCTCTTCATTCCCTCTAAGGAAGTAGACATCATCATTCACCCTATCCCAGTAAGCAACAAAGTTATTGAAGTCTACAGGATTCCATAAATCAGTAGAATTGTTTCTTCCTATCCAATCCTTGAATCCCTTCTCATCAGAGAGAGATTTCACAGTTCCTGTGAATAGACTGAGTGAACTGTTGATATTATCTATGAAGTAGATACCATTCTTGGTTTCAACTATGGACCACTTGTTGATACATCCAGCCTTGTCAGTAATATACCTCTTTCCATCAACCTTACCTGAGTTGGCAATCTCAATAGGCACTCCTTGCTGAGTTCCAATCTGAGTTCTTGAATTAAAGAGTATCTCAGCAATACCCTTATCCTGGAATGCTATAAGTGAGTTCTGGAACCTTCTTATAGCTCTAAGTGGTCCTTTATCACCATCAAGAGTTTGAATCTCAGATAAAGTAATATTAGTCCAAGTATCTATATCTTCTCCAGGAGTTTTATCCTTAGTCCAAGTAAATTGAGTAGGATAAGAAGTAATAGTATCAGAACTGTCAAGTACAACAGAAGTATTGAATGAATCCTGTCTAGTATAAGCCTTATTAATACTATTAAAGGTTTCTGTGTTTATAAGAGTATAATCAGAAGTAGACATATTCTTATCAGTCTTTCCATTAAGATTGATTCTACTTTCAATCATTCCAGAAAAGATTTCAATAACACTATTGTCTTTACCTTTTGAATACGGCATAGTCTTAAGGACATCATATCTCTGATAATAAGAATCTCCTTCTACTCCATAAAGAATATTAGATTTAGTAATGTCAGTAACAGCACCACAATCTACAAAAGTATTCTTTTTTAGAGCATCTTCTTTTGTTCCTCCATATCTATAATCATCTTCAGAGTAATCTTCAATATCTCTATAAAGTTCTCCTACAAAGAGTAAAGAAGTATCAAAAGTATCTGTATCTATTTTACCTGAAGTATAAGTATCTAGAGGAATTGATAAATTGTCTGGTTTTATTATAATATGATTTAAAA
>ERZ1026772.143-NODE-143-length-54949-cov-7.437898_pt1 | contig 54949 bp, 36 predicted proteins | sample MGYA00380124_ERZ1026772 | MGnify/ENA primary metagenome ERZ1026772 (study PRJEB33269, sample SAMEA4719760) | human gut metagenome | biome: human-associated habitat; feature: organic feature; material: feces | place: Cameroon | collected 2013-10 ...
TCTATTCCCCCTCGCCAAATATCTCACATCTGCCGTAGGCAGATGTCTATTCCCCCTCGCCAAATATCTCACATCTGCCGTAGGCAGATGTCTATTCCCCATCGCCACATTTCTCACATCTGCCGTAGGCAGATGTCTATTCCACCTCGCCATTTATGGAGAGGGGGTGGCCGATAGGCCGGGGGTGAGGTCAATGGATAGGCGAGATGATAAACGCAGACAAATGCGTATTCATTTTTTATACAGGATCAAAAACAATATCTCAACAAAGCATCCAACGCTGTCTTCATCGACACGTGCTGCGCTATCCCTCGCCACGCGATATCCATCGCCGTGCCGTGATCGACCGACGTGCGAAGAACGGGCAAACCCAACGTCGCCGATATCGTACGATCGAAATCATACGTCTTTGCCGCTATATGACCCTGATCGTGATAAAGCGACACGACGGCATCGTACTTTCCACGGCTAGCCAAATAAAACACCGAATCCGCACCGATTGGATCCGATATGTCGATGCCCAATCTACGCAATCGATTCGCCGCTGGAACGAGTATGCGTTCCTCTTCGTCGCCAAATTGCCCACCATCGCTAGCGTGTGGGTTCAGCGCGGCGAGTGCTAGGTGTGGCGACGCAAAACCGAGCTGGCGCATGTGCACATTTATCGTTTCGCCAAAGGCGACGAGCTGTTCTACATCGAGTGCGTCGATGGCCTGTCGTAACGACAAGTGACGTGTATAGAAGAATATGCGCAAATCGTTCGTCAAAAACAGCGTTATCGGATTCGGGGCATTGAATGCGTGCGCCAACATTTCCGTATGCCCGATTTCACCTATATTTGCTAGGCGCATTGCCCCCTTGTGGATGGGCCCCGTACATATCCCATCGATATCGCCATTCGTGACGTCGAGCGTACATCGTTCTATGGCGCGATGTGCGCATCGCGCCGCTTGAGCAGAAACGACGCCAGGCGCAATGTCGTCATCGCCACAACCGACATCGATGCAATAAATCCCCGTTCCATCGATTTTGCCAGGCGTTCGAGCCCTGGCAATCTGCATTTCTGGCGCATACTGTGCCCGAGCCAGTTCGAATAGCCCTGCATGGGCATAGACGACAAATGCCGCAGGCAAAGCCCCTGCCTCGTCGTATTCTCGAAGTGCCTTCACCGCAATTTCGTAACCGATACCCGCCGGATCCCCTGGTAAAACGCCAAAACGACGACGCCCAGTCATCATGACTTCCGAGCCCCAAATATCGCCGTTCCGATTCGGAGGTGCGTCGCACCTTCTTCGATGGCAACTTCGAAATCGTCGCTCATTCCATACGACAAAACGGTCAATTTCTCGGTGCGACGACTATTGATCTTATCGAATAATCCGCGTACCTCTCTAAAGTAAGGACGCGAATCTTCGGCACAACTCCCCAACGGCGGAATGATCATCAACCCAACCCAATGCAACTGACGACAATCGTCGATCGTCTCGATCATATTTGGCAAACATTCGGGCGAAAGCCCTGTCTTTTCGCCATCTTCATCGCCGATGCGCAATTCGACGACGATCTTTTGGCGAGCCTCCAAGGCGACCTCGGTGCTCACTTTGTTGATCTGAAGCACCAATTCGGGCGAATCGACCGAATGGATCATGGCGGGCGGTTGCGACATCAACTGACGAACTTTATTCCTCTGTAAATGACCGATAAAATGGAATTTCGCACCATAATCGGCAATTTCTTTCGACAATTGTTCGCGCTTGGTGACGTATTCTTGTACATAATTCTCACCAAAATCGCGCAAAGTCGTCATCTCGAGCGCCGCACGAATCGAACCGACGGGCTGCTTTTTGCTTACACCAATGAGCGTCAATTCTTCGCGCCGACGCCCCGAGCGCATACATGCTTCTGCAATTCGCGCTTCGATGAGATTAAGATTGGTTTCGATTGACATTATCGTTTAAAACTCCGCGATACGGGTGTATGGGCGCCCGTTTCCATGCGGCATTTCGATGCGCTTCCGCGCGATGACGCACGCAGGTCACCCCCATTGGACTTGGCATTTTGCCACAAAAACGAGATTTACGTATGAAAAAAATAGCAGTTGCCCTTAGCGGTGGCGTCGATAGCTCGCTGACCGTGCTTCTCTTGCGCGATGCCGGCTTCGATGTCGTCGGCATCACGCTACGCGTACAGCGCAATGCCGACGGCACGAGTGTATGTGCCGGCGACGACGCCGTCGATAAAGCTCGAGCCGTCGCCAATTATCTCGGCGTCGAACATTTCGTCTGCGACGTATGCGATGATTTCAAAGACATCATCCTTTCCTATGCATGGCATACCTACGCAGACGGCCAAACCCCCTCGCCATGTGTCCGATGCAACGAACGCATTAAATTCGGAAAACTCTTCGATTACGCCATGTCTCTTGGCTGCGAAGCCATGGCTACCGGCCATTATGCACAAATCGTCAACTATCGCGATGTGAAACGCATCGCCCGCGGTGCCGATACCAACAAAGACCAAAGCTACTTCCTCTCGGGTCTCCCCAACGCGACAGTCGAGCGCATCCTCTTCCCTTTAGGCGGCTATACGAAACCCCAAGTCCGAGCCCTAGCCGATCAATACGGCCTCCCCTCGGCACATACCCCCGACAGCCAAAACGTCTGCATCACAAAGCCCGGTCAAACATTTGCCGAAACCCTATGCGATCTATTCGGCGAAAAAGCCAAAACAGGCAACTTCATCTACGAGGGCCAAAAAATCGCCAAACACGCAGGCATTCACCACTACACCGTCGGGCAACGACACGGCCTAGGCAATCTCGTCCCGACCCAAAAAGCATACGTCAAAGCCATATCGGGCAACGACGTACAAATCACCACCGATCCCAACGACCTCCTAGCGACGCAGTTCTCTGCCACCCAAGCTATATGGCACGCCGATCCCGCCAATGCCGAATCGCTACGCGCTCAAATTCGATACCGAAGCCCTGCCGTTCCATGCTCACTATCGCAAAATGGCGACACCCTATCGATTCAATGCCATACCCCCGTCAACGCCGTCACACCTGGCCAAATCGTCGCCTTCTACGACGGCGACGTCGTCATCGGACGCGCCATCATTAAAAATTAAAAGCCCTTAGAACAGACGTCAATTCCCCCTCGCATGCCATAAACGCCCGCCATGGCGGGCGTCAGTAATTGAACCCCGTTAGGGGTTTCCGCGAGTAGCCCCCGGCAACGCCGGGGGAAAAGAGCCCCAATCCATATGAACCCCGTTAGGGGTTTCCGCGAGTAGCCCCCGGCAACGCCGGGGGGAACCAAGCCGCCCCCCCCAAACAGCCCCCCTCTCCTGCAAGGAGAGGGGGTGGCCGACAGGCCGGGGGTGAGGTCAAATACCCAAGGGATAAGGTCAAATCCCTACTCCAATCTCAAACTACGGATTGTTCTTCGTTATCACGATATTATCAAAACGCAGAGCCTTATCGAGTTTACCATACGGCGTCAAACGAATATGCGTCGTTTTGCCGACGGCATCATCGGGAATGATAAAACTAATCTTTTCGTATTTTCCTGTTTTAGAACCATCAAGCGTTAATGCTTCATTGATCGTCTTGAATTGACTCTTGTTATCGACGGAATACTCTACCTTGATCTTATCGGGTGAATTCACGTTATTTCGCAACACTTCCATTTCGACTTTATTCTTCGGGTCACCAGGAGTTACAGAAATCTCTATATTCTTGCTCGTCTTTGCATCTTTGGCCCACCCTTGAACGTTAAGAGCCTTTCCTGAATCATGATTTGAAAAACAGCCAGAATTACACTGCGCCGTCCCCGAAAGAAATGCATTTTTTGTATCGGCCTGTATAGGCGTTTGTCTCAAATTTTGGAAATTGGCCGGTTTAACGTCAAAAGTAAATTTTGCTATAGTATTGGTGGCATTATTCGACACCGTCGCTTTGCCAACTTCATTCTGATTCGATTGATTCTGCGACGCAGGTTCGTTCGAAATTGTAAACGTTTTAACGTCACAATCGAGCTTTTCTGGACTTGAATTCGGATCCGAATTGCGCTTGCAATAATTCCATGTCGTGCCATTGTCGATCGACACACCAAATGTATAATAGACGCCAGTCGTTCCTGCAGGCATCGCATTTGTCACTGTTTCACGAGTCAACTTATACGACGCAACACGCGTACCATCACTATTAGATTTAACGCTAATATCAGGAACGCTCATCCAAGAATGCATGTCTTTGAAGACATTGGTAATATCAGCATTATAAATAAATCTGGCTTTGATGTTGCTCGCTTGAACATCTGCCCCTACGTGGAAGTACGCTTTCACATCCTTAGACGTCGTTACATCGTCGAGCTCCGCTTTGAAATCGATGAGCTGACACCAATACAACCCCTCACCCGTCAACTTCTTGCAATTTTTATCGGGCTCATCTGCCACGCATTTATTATTGTCATTGCAAACCTTGCCATCACTACAATCGTCATTCGACTTGCATTCAACGCATTTGTTTTGATGGCATTTATTCTTTGTATCATTCGTGCAATTCGCATCCGTCGTGCATTCAACGCAAGCATGCGTCGTCACATCGCAAACTTTATTTTTTGTATTGCCTTCGCAGTGCGTATTCTCACCACACTCCACACATTTTGAATCGATGCATTGCTTCAATTTATTATTAGCATCGCCCGTGCAATCTTCTGCCTTCGTGCACCCACCTTCTGGTGTCGTTGTATCCTCTTTGCACGTGCCCACTTCATAACCCGAGCAATCGGCTTTGCACTTCGCCGAGCCTACGGCTTGCCAATTCTTCGTGCTATCAAATTGTTGGCATGTCTGCGTCGCCGTGCCTGGCTTCTCCGCCGTGCCCGCATCCTTCGGATCGCAATCCTCGCCTTCATCCTTTGAGCCATTGCCGCAAAGCTCTGCTTCTTCACACGTGCCCATTTCATAGCCCGAGCAATCGGCTTTGCACGTCGCCACGCTACCTTCTTTCCACGTCTTTGTAGAATCGAGCTCCGAGCATGCCTTCGTGCGCGTTTCGCCTACAGTATCGCAAACCTCGGCGCCATTCTTGTACCCATCGCCACATTCTGCCTCAGCCTCCTCGCACGTTCCTTTCGAAAGCGTCATGCAATCGTCCGAACAGTGAGCCAAACCGCCTTCTTTCCATTTCTTACTGAAATCGAGAAATTGACATGGCGTCTGAACGGCTTTATCGCACGCTTCCTCATATCCATCTTTCTTATCAACCACGCCATCGCCGCATACTGCTTCAGTCTCCTCCTCCTCTTCACATGTGCCCTGCTCAATCGACTTGCAATCGTCCGAACATTTCGCCGCACCGCCCTCTTTCCAATCTTTCATGATATCGAGCTTAGAGCACGCGATCGGCGTCTCATCTCCCTTATCGCATACCTCTCCGGAATCCAAACGACCATTGCCACAAGGCTCTACTTCTACACATGTGCCCTGCTCAATCGACTCGCAATCGTCCGAACATTTCGCCGCACCGCCCTCTTTCCAATCTTTCGTTTTATCAAACTCAGAGCAAGCTATCGGCGTCTCATCTCCCTTATCGCATACCTCTCCGGAATCCTTGATGCGATTGCCACATCTGGGCAAATCTTCGACACACGTTCCTACTGTCAGCCGACACGAAGTCGAACACCCCGGCACTCCGCCGTCTTTCCACTTTTTCGTGCTGTCGTAAGTCTGGCAAGTCGCCTCAACATTGACCCCAATCTCGCACTGCTCACCCGCTGCCATATCGACAATACCGTCACCACATTTGCTTACGGTAGTTGTGTCATTGTCACTGCCTTCATCGCAACCGAATGCCAAAAGCGCCAACGTCGTCAAAAACAAAGTCTTCTTCATGTTTCTACCTCACGATGAGAATGGAAAGAACTGCGCATCATTTTTATCATGCGCCAAACAACGCCCAGCACTATGACAAAAAACGCCTTCGATATCAAATGCAATCTTTGATTATCAGATGTGATCTATAAATCCCCATCCCAAATGCCGCCTACAAAACCCCACATACCCCCACCTAGCACAACAGGCCAATGACGAGCTAAAGAACACGATGCGATTTTCATAAAAGCCAACAAGTCCTCATCGCCACACAGACGCCCGCAACGCGGGCGTCTATCCCCCTCGCAAAATACATTACGCCCGCAACGCGGGCGCCAATTCCCCCTCGCAAAATACATTACGCCCGCAACGCGGGCGCCAATTCCCCCTCGCATGCCATAAACGCCCGCAACGCGGGCGTCAATAATTGAACCCCGTAGGGGTTATGGCGAGTAGCCCCCAGTTGACGCCATAGGCGGCTACTGGGGGAAAACGGGATGCACCACCCAATTTGAACCCCGTAGGGGTTTCCGGTTAAACGTCATAAAACGTGCATTTTTCATTAAAAACGTCATGAATATAGATTCGTGAATAGGTATTTGGCATCGTTTGTCATCTCGGAAACCCCTACGGGGTTATTATGAATTGGGGGCTTCTTTTACCCCCGGCGTTGCCGGGGGCTACTCGCCGAAACCCCTAAAGGGGTTTATTCTGTGGATGCTATCCGTTCCCCGGCGTTGCTAGGGAATAATTCCCCATCGCTACACATACGCCCGCAACGCGGGCGTCTATCCCCCCTCGCAAAATTTCTCACATCTGCCGTAGGCAGATGTCTATTCCCCCTCTCCATGAATGGAGAGGGGGTGGCCGACAGGCCGGGGGTGAGGTCAAGGGGGGCAGGCGTCCGATGGCGCACAAAACCATCCCAAATATTCGACATTCCCCTTCTTCGCCCCTGGCGTATCGCTATCGACACCCGATACAAATCGATATCCCATACCGCATGCCAACGCGATGATTCGATCTATCGCTTCGGCGCGTGCCGTCTGATCTTTCACTTTCCCATCGCAGACGAAGTCTTTCCCTACTTCGAATTGTGGCTTGATCAAAAACACGCAGTCGGCATTCGGCGCCAAATGCGCCTTGAGTGGCTCTAATATCTTATCGAGCGATATAAACGACACATCGGCAACGGCGAGTTCGATCGGATCGGCAAAAAATCCCTTCTCGGTATAACGAAAATTCGTCCGCTCGATGTTCACGACGCGCGGGTCGGTGCGCAATTTCCAAGCCAGTTGCCCGTAGCCCACGTCGAGTGCATAGACCTTTTTCGCCCCCCTCTGCAGCAGGCAATCCGTAAATCCCCCAGTCGATGCACCGATGTCGAGAGCTATCTTATCGCGCACGACGAGATCCGAAAACCGCTTCAACGCCCCATCGAGCTTGAGCCCGCCACGCGATACAAATGGATTAAACTGCCCTGTCAATTCCACCTCGGCATCCACCGATGTCGGCGTACCCGCCTTATCCACTCGCTTTCCACCGACGAACACATTCCCTGCCATGATCAACGCCTTCGCCTGTGTCTTATTCGGCGCCAATTCATGCGCCACGAGCCAATCATCCAATCGTATCTTCTCTTTCATCTACATTCCCAGTCCAACGCCCCGCCCCATCCATCCCCAGCCACTCGCCAAATCCATAACGCCCGCCGTCGCGGGCGTCAATTCCCCCTCGCCAATTCCATTACGCCCGCAACGCGGGCGTCAATTCCCCCTCGCCAATTCCACATACGCCCGCAACGCGGGCGTCTATCTCCCCCTCGCAAAATCCATAACGCCCGCCATGGCGGGCGTCTATCTCCCCCTCTCCATTTATGGAGAGGGGGTGGCCGACAGGCCGGGGGTGAGGTCAGCGCCTTCTCTCCCCCTCGCCAATTCCACATACGCCCGCAACGCGGGCGTCAATTTCCCCTCTCCATTCATGGAGAGGGGGTGGCCGACAGGCCGGGGGTGAGGTCAGGGCCGACAGGCCGGGGGTGAGGTCAAACTCTACTTCTGCGGCGTGGCCTTCAAACTCGTCTTTCCATCCTTAATATAGACCGAAAACTTCACATTCTTACAATTGTATCGTTTCACGAGCCTATCCTTTTCCCGCGCCAATCGACTCACAAACTGTTCCAATGTAAACTTATTCGTATCCTCACCACATTGCTTCTGCGTCTCTATATATTGCGTATATAATTGTTTGAAACACTCATTATCCGACATCGGGTCGATGTCGACTCGACTACCCGTCAACGAAAACACACCCGACTTCGACAATCCGCGATTGAATTCAAAATCACCCGATGCGCTCGGCGCACTCGGCAAATTCATCTGCGATACGTCTTTGGCGCGGCGCTTGAGCGCATCATAAAGCGTATTGTTGTCGACCGATGCGGCATCTTGAACCGATTTCCCCGACCACGACGGCGCAGGCTTAAACGATTCCTCTTTCTTTTCGCTCGGATTCCGCATCGCCAAATCCCGCGCCGACGGCGCCACTTGGCGCTCCAAAAGCGAGGGCACCGGCGCGGCACCGACGTTCGGCCCGGCGACCGACGCAATCCCACTCAACGTCTTTTTCGCGCGTACTTTGGGCAACTCCGACGACACAGGCGGCTTCGTCGCATTCGACAACGACGAAAGACCTTTTGGCGTCGGTGCCGTACCTGGCGATGTCGGCGTCTTCGAACTCAACTCTCGGTTCACCGTCGATATCTTCGGAATCGACGACAATTTCGGCAATTCTTGAACCGATTTGAGCCGCGTTTCGGTGTCGACGTGCGGATTCCCCGCCACACCACCTTGGCGACGTTCGGTCTTAATCGCATTCAAAAAGCCCGTCATCCCAAATCCCGACTCTTCGTTCGCATCGTCGACGCGCGCTTCAACGCCGCGTTTCACATCGCCCTCGATCCCCTCGAGCAAGTCAAACGGCGACTTCGCCCCACCCTGCACCGTCTTCGATGGCGCGATTATCGAATCAAAACTGTCGGCTATCTCATCCCAACCGTCATCCGTCATCGCATCGAATATATTCTTCGATTCTGTCTTCTCGTCGGATTTCTCGCCATCCACGCGTTTCACATCGCCATCTATGACTTTATTTTCGACTTTATTATCGCCATCTATGACTTTATTTGATACTTCCGCCAACGCAACGCCATTTAAATCTTTTTTAGCATTGCCTTCAATACTATCTTCGACATCTCTCAATATATCTTTCGTCGAACGATCACTTTTAATACTATCTTCGACATCTCTCAATATATCTTTCGTCGAACGATCACTTCCAATATTCGACTCAATATCTTTTATAATATCTTTTGTCGAGCGGTCATTCACGCTCTTGCCCAAACCGCTAAACGCATCGCCCATCACGTCGCCAATGCCGCCAAAATCGTCGATCTTGTCAAAACCATCGATATCGTCGACCGACAATTCGGCATTTTTCGTTATCCGTTGCGATTCGCTCACCACCACGGGCGACGTGGGCACCAACGCCGGCTTCGACGCCTTCGCCGATATCGGATTCACGCGCGCCACGGGCTTGATCTGCGCATCATCGCCCCCCGTCATCGCGCTATTGACCGGGCGATCGACGACCGTCCCCGGCGAAACCGACGCCACCGCATCTTCGAGCCGCGTATTCTCCTCCGCCAAGCTCATGCGCAATATCTGCTCTTTCTTAAACGCCGTTTTCGCATACTCCAGCTGTTCCTTGAGCTGCGTCGCATCCTGCTTCTGAATCTCCGACTCGTGTTCCAAACGCTCGATTCGCGTCTCCAATGCAGCCTTCTCGGCCTCCAATTGCACCTTCTCGGCTCGTTCGGCCTCCAATTGCGCCTTCACCGCAGCCACATCGCCCACAGCCACGCCCGAACCCTCGCCAGAACCGCTCCCCGACGCAGATGCCGAAGCCGAAGCATCTTTCGCCGCCTCCGCCTCGCCTTCTTTCCGCCGGCGCGTGCAAACCAACCCGATGAGCGCAAACACGACGCCACCACAAACGCCAAGCCCCATCCGCATCCCATCGGTCAACACCAGCCGCGCGCCACTTTGCACGCCTTCACTCGCCGCAACCGCGCTCTCCGCCAACGCCGTCGCAACCTCGCAGTTCGACTTCGTCATCGTCTTCCGATACCGATACGCCTGCCCGCCAAACTCAAACGTCCCCAACGGCGCCACCTGCCCGGCCAAAACTTGCGCTATCTCCGCGCGCTTCCCATCGAGCACACAATCCGCCGCCTGGAACGTCGCCACCGTGTCGGGCATCGCATTGTCACACGTCAAATACGTCTGCTCTGCCGCCTGGCACGCAAATTCCGCAGGCAACGGCACCGGCTTCACCTTGTCGACCACGACGCACTCCGCCATCGACGCATCTTTGCACGTCCAAACCGCCAACATCAACGCGCCATCCTCGACGTGCCGCAAAACCCCACTCTGCGCCGCATGCGCCCGCAACTTCGGCACCACCGCTCGCGCCTTCTCGTCATCGGTCGCCTCCACGACCTTCCCGCCTCGCAAATCCGCAACGGCGACGACCTCCCCCTTAAACGCACAGTTCCCCTCCGCGCCCTCGATCACCCCCAAAACCGACGGCGCCGCCACGACTGCCCCCGCCTCCTCGACCACCGACCCAGCCGCCACCTCGGGCGTCGCTCGCACCACATCTATCGCGGCCTCAACCCCCGGCCGATCCCACAAACCCGCCTCCGCGACCGCCTTCTCCAACGCCCGCAACTGCGACAACTCCACCCTATCCATCGCCACCACGACGGCCTCGTGCGTCCCAACATCCGCATTTAATTCACCCGCACCAACAATCTGCGGAACTATCTTCGCCCCTCCGGCCAAATCCGCCGAATTATCTTTGGGCAATACGTGAACAAGCGCCGCCGCAGCAACGATCCCTGAAAGTATGACAAATGAAACGCGACCAACCATAACGATGCTCCATCAAACCGTTAAAAAAGGCAACACACCCTAACACATCGCCCAACGCTTGGCAACTACTTGCATCGCCACTTCACCACACCACCCATTCGCACCGCTCTTGCACTACATTCACACCGCTCTTGCACTACATTCGCACCGCTATTTCACCGCACTTTCTCCGCACTTTCAACGCACTTTCAACGCACTTGCACCGCACTTTCTCCGCCATTTCGCCCTTCTTTTTTTTCTTCTTTTTGCACCACGGGGGGAAGCCTCCCCCCGCGCGGCTATTGGCGCGCCAATACGCCGCTCCCCCCTCTGCGGGCGCTCACTCGCCGCGCCCGCAACGCCCTGGCTATATCATACAATTATATAGCACATTCGATATATTTATATATTCTACTTTATCCATATAATCATATAACCAACCATTTCATAATCATATATTCCGTTCTTCTCTGCAACCGCGCAGATCGCGCATTGCCAATATTATCACTCAGCAAGCAAACGGCACCGAATCATCGCATCCAACTCTGCCTCGATGGCTCTATCGCTCCCCTTGCTCATTAAACACAACACGCGATCCACGACATCGCGCCATTGCCCCATATCGCTCAAATCGGGCACGGGCAAGCGATTGATCATATCGGGCGTAAATAGCAATCCACCGCAATAACTGCTCGATATATACTTCGATTTGCAATATTCCGTCATAACACTTGAGTTTATAATACTCCCCAAGACGCATAACATATCGGCCGAATCCGATCGAATGTTGAGCGTCGCCACCGTCGACATTATCGTACCATCGAAATCGATGGCGCATTCTAATAGATTCAATCCCTTTAAGATCAACTTCGGCGTTCTCATCCGGTTCACATACACTTCGCCAAACATTGCACTCAAATCGTCGATATCGACGACTGGGTGTTCGATGCTCTCGTGGAGATATTTCATCTTTTTTCGATCCCAACGATTCGTATATTTGCTTATCAATCCGGTGTTGATGATCTTCAATTGGCGTTCGGTTGGATCGCCATTCGACATCATGATCTGTTTCAACCGATACGCATCGGCCGGCGATGCCGACGCATATTCGCACTTTGCATATTCCCCCAAACTATGCTCATTCCGTTCGATTTGTTCGATTATCGCTGGCAATTCTCCTTGAAAATATTCATCGATACAATACGGTTCTTTCAGATCGGCTTTTTCGATCGCATTTGCAAGTCTATATTCATCGTGCGAAATCGCCTTGATAATCGATAATTCCTTGCTCCCCTTTTTGTGATATATTGAAATTATTGCATCGACACATGCTTCGTCGAAAACATCACTTCCCAATCGCACGATTTGCGTCATGTAGGGGATCATCGCCTCGCGTCGAAAGACGATTCCAAACGATTTCGACAACCATTTATCGGGCGTAATATAACAAATAATGCCCTTTGAAAGGCGAAAAGCGAGTTCAAAAAACACCATATAAATATCGTATTTTTTGAATAGCCATTTGTACGCTTTTTTATACAACGACTTCTCGCTTTTGCTCATTTTGGCCCCATAAGGCGGGTTACCAACGACGATGTCGAATCCATCGCCCACGTCAAACATCCATTCTGGATCGAAAAAGTAACACGATACATTCTGATCGTAGGGTTGCCAATTCTCAAAGCGATCGATGTTGGCACTAGCGACCAATCCATTATCACGCCACAGCTTTGCCAATCGTTCGCGCACAGATCTATCTTCTCGGCGCAATCGCATCTTTTCTTCGCGCGTCGTCGCATGAAAATGCGCTTGTCGAATACAATTGAGATGGATCTTTTCGCGATTCACCTCTTGCACATCCAAATCGACATCCGATGGCTGCCGATTCGCCTTTATATCGAGAGGAACGAGCGCATTGGCGGCGACAAACCGCGTCTCGAGATTGGGCAACGGATCAACGCCCAAGTTGGGTTGGCTCGGGTCGGCTTCTGCTTCGACGATGAGCGAAATATAACATCGGAGTTTTGTAATCTGCACGGCCATCGTCTGAATGTCGACGCCATAGAGGCAGTTTTCGATCATTCGCTTCTTCAACATATATACATCTTCACCATCGGCATCGGGGCGGAGTTTGTGCAAGATTTCGATCATACATTGCAATGCCCCCATTGGGAATGCCCCCGATCCACATGCCGGATCGAGTATCTTTGTATCGAACAAGAGTTGGCGAATAACTTCTTTGTTTTCCGTCAATTCGGCAGGGCACGCATCGCCTTTTATGAGTCTATCGACGACTTCGGGCGCAATGTCTAACGACTTATTTTGCGCGATTTGCAGTTTTATATGATCGCCAATCGACGTTTCGATCATATAGCGTACGATTTCGCGCGGTGTATAAAACGATCCCGTTGCACGCCGCGCGGTGTTGTGCGTTTCGGGATTATAACTGGCGAGTAGGTTTTCGAACACTTTCCCGAGGAGTTCGGGATCGAGGGCGACGGCGATGTCGTCGGCAGTGCTTTCTTCGACCGCAAAATCGTACTGTTTGAGCAATGTTATCATGCCAGGGCATTGTTCGTCTTCGCTAAAAAACAATATATTTGGAATAAACGCTCGATATACATAATTATCGCCACGCCGATCGTCTCTTCGACTAAATCCATCGCATATATGCGAATGGTCTATGCGGCAATCGCCATTCGATTTTGCTCCGCACTCGTCATGGCATTCAAACAATCCTCCGTTCAAAAATGGCGTTCGTGCAAAGCAATTCAATATTCTGCCGCGCCCCTCGTCGGTAAACAATTCTTCATAGCGATATAGCGTTTTTGAATCGTCGTCATCATTGGCAAATCGACGCCCATCCATCGCCATGTTGATCGTTGCAAAGAATAAATTTTGCAATATGGCATGGTAATAATTCGTCGCCGATTCGCATTGTGGCTTGCAACCCTCGCCATCTTTCCCAGCCAATGGATCGAAATCTTTGATATCACGCCCAAGTAACTCGCCATCGAACAATTCGTCGGCGACGAAGTGTTTTTGTTTGATAAACCATACAAATGCGATCCGAGTGATCAATCGGATGAGATGCTCGTTGAGCTTCGATCGGCCGTCTTCATTCGTCGCTGGATCATCTTCATTTGTTGCAGGGTCATCTTCATTCGCCGCTGGGGCACTAGGGAACGTGACGTTAAACGATTCGTCTTGCGCCCATTCATACCAACGATACAGCTTTGTATAAAACGCTTTCGTCACGGCTTGCACCGAAAATGCCTCTGCCGTGTCGTCGATGCGAATGTCTTTGAGCGCGGCCAGCTTTGCTAGGCGTTGGGCAGCTGTGCGAACGCCATAACCGGGGCCGCAGAGATACGTATACCGCTTTATCGATGTCGTTTCTTTGGCAGAACCGTGCTTTTCGACATAGCTAAACCGCCACGATCGCCCTTGGGGATTCTCGTAGTGAATCACCATCCACGCCCGATCGTAGACATCTGAAAACGACCGCACGACGCTTTGTATCCCAACGCGATCGCGACGGATATTTGCCCGATCGTCGACGACGACTTCGAAGACTTTTAAATCTCGCCCGCCGACGCCAAACGTCCCGACATGGCGCATGGCCACCACGCGGTTTTCTCGTGCTAGCCGTCCCAAATCTGCATATTTCTCGACAAAGTCGTCGCAGCCCGCCACGAAATGCGCCCGCCCGAATATGGGCACGAGCACGCCTTCGAAATAATCGTCCATCGTGGTGAAACTTCGCTCAAAGATGCCCCGAAATCCCGCTTGCATCTGTGCCATCTTTCTCTGCCCTATGCGGCTCTCCGATTTCATCCTTCTCTCCACGACGAGCGCTCTCGCGCCCGCAATGCCCACAAATCGCGCTCCTGACCACTCCCCCGGCCTATCGGCCACCCCCTCTCCGTGAATGGAGAGGGGGAATAGATGGGTTTATGTGGATTAGGGGTTATTATATCCCCCGCTATGGTGTTTCAACGGAAAAAGTCAATGCGGTAGCCCAGAGATCCCACCGATCCACGAGGCGATCCTATCGCGCCATCGGGGGATCGAGCCTGGGGCGTTGCGGGCGCGGCGATTGAGCGCCCGCACAAAGGCGGAGGCGTATTGAGCCCGCCCGGGCGAAATAGCCGTAGCTGCGAAGCGTATTGCCCAGCCCCCTCGGGGCGGGCAATAGCGTAGCCGGCGGCAGATGGGCGCCCATCGGCGCCCATCGACGACGAAAAAAGGCGGTAGGCGTATTGAGCCCATAGGGCGAAATAGCCGTAGCTGCGAAGCGTATTGCCCAGCCCCGCCGGGGCGGGCAATAGCGTAGCCGGCGGCAGATGAGCGCCCATCGGCGCCCATCGACGACGAACAAAGGCGGGCCGTGCAGGGCGGCGCGCAGGTGCACTGGCGATGAGCGAAAACGTTGACAGCCGGACGCATTGCATAGTAAAATGTAGGGCGGTTTTGTTTGTCTGGAGTCGTATGGACAAAGGTTTGAAGATGAAACGTGGATTTGTGGTTGCAGGTGTTTTGTGTTCGCTCCTGTTTGGGGGCATGGCTTTTGCGGAGGAGAGTGCGCCGGTCGATTGCGATTCGTTCGTGATTACGCCGCCTGCGGGGTGGTTGCACGTGGCGGGTATGTTGTCGGAAAAAGAGCTCAATCGCTTGCCGAATAACATCCGCGAGCACTATACGCGCCCGACGTCGGATGTGATTTTTATCGATTTGTCGTCGCCCGATGCCGCCGATGCGAAGTCGTTTAAAGACAACCTCAATGTCATTGCGATTGGCGAGGCGATACCGCTCTCGGACGAGCTCATCGCGGAGTTGACGACGGTGCTTAAGGCGCAATACAGCGCGATGTTCGAGAATTTTGTGCTCGACTCGGTAGAAAAATCGAAGATCAACGACGTCGATGTGTTGCTCATCAAGGGGAGTTATGGCGTTTTGAACTATGCCGTCAAGATGGAACAGGTGCTGTATCCGGCCGGTAGCAATGCGTATGTCATGACGTGCAGTTACGATGCGCAGAGCGAAAATAGCGCTAGCGCGATTGCAGCGTGTCGCAAGGCGATGGAATCGATTCAGATTAAAGATTAATCGGGTCCAGCCCGCAGGGGCTGGGCGATTGACGTGGCGCGGCGAATCTAGCCTTGGCGAGCTGGCGTTTTGCCGTCGCTCAAATCAACATAGATCGGATCAAGCTCTCGTTTGGGTGATATCGAAAGGCGGGCATTGAGCCCGCACTTGTGATTCGCTTATTCTGCCCCAGTGCGTTTATTTTGCTTTTATTTTGCGTTTATTGTGCCGCGATGAGTTTTTTGACGTATTCGCGAACGGCGTCTTTATATTGGGGGTCGCGGAGTGCGAAATCGAGCGATGCAGTGAGTAGCCCCATGGGTTGCCCGACGTCGTGGCGCGTGCCGTCGAAGAGTACGCCGGTGATGGGGTGGATTTGTGTATAAGTTTTCATGGCATCGGTGAGTTGGATTTCGCCGTGGTGGCCTGGGGGGAGGTTACGCAAGTGGTCGAATATCTCGGGCGTAAACGTGTATCGCCCGGTGATGGCATACGACGATGGCGCGAGTTCTGGGGCGGGTTTTTCGACTAAATCGTCGATGCGCAAGTCGCCCGAGGGCAGTTTTTCGCACTTGACGATGCCGTAATTGGCGCGTTGCTCGAAGGGGACTTCCATGAGCAAGACGGCGGGCGTTTTTGAGACGAGGGTTTTGAGCCCGTTTTGCATGAGGACTTCGTCGGGGAGCAAGACGGCGAACGGTCGCCCATTGACGTCTTGTTCGGCGCATAAAATGGCATGACCGAGCCCGAGTTGTTGCTCCTGGATGCAGGCGCGAACTTTGACGCGTTCGTGGAGGTCGGCCCAAGATTGATCGATGAAATGGGCACTGAGATCGGAGGCGTCGAATCGTAGAAAGTGCTCGAAAACGCCCAATTTATCGGGCGAAATGACGAAGATGATTTCGTCGAATCCGGCGGCGACGGCCTCTTCGAAGGCATAGCTCGCGCTTGTGCGGCGCCAGACGGGCAACAGTTCTTTGGGCACGCTACGCGTTATCGGTTTCCATCGCGTGCCCTTGCCAGCGACGGGTATGACGGCGACGCGTATATCGCGCCCGCCCTGTGCATCTTTCTCGTTCGTTTGCATAGCTCCCCCGCTAATCGTTACATTCGCCCGTATTCGTATTGCACGGTTTTTCGCAGAATGTGTAGTCGCGCGTCCAAATGGCAGAGAGATCGCCACTATCGGTTTTGACGCAAACCATCTTGCCCGAATCTTGTTGAGTCGTCACCTCGGCGTAGACACACGCCATCGATCGATCGCCTTCTTTTTCGCACGGCATGCCACACATGGCAATTCCCGACACGACGACGCATGCATTTTGACATGGAATCGTGCGCTTAATCCCATTGAGATTGTTGCTGAGATAGCACTGCGTGAGCTGTGTGCCGTTGCACGAGAACTCCGACTTGTCGTAGGGGTCGCATTCGCCTTCGATGGGTTGGCATTTTTCGCCCTTCGCATCGCAATCCCCTTGGCAATAATAGCCATCGACGCTGACGTATTTGAGCTCATTCGATACCGTGCGTTGACATGCCGTCGCCAGGACTTGGGACGGTTGATTCTTGACGGCAGGAGAACACGTTCGCTTGAACTCGTCGAGTTTTGAACAAGATCCACCATCGATGCACCCCGATTGAATTTTCTTTCGTCCAAAATAGGTTTCTTCGTAGACGACGCAACCTTCGTCGCATTCCCCCGCTTGGACAACACCTTGATCGCAATAGACCGTTCGATTGCCATCGCAGAATTCGACAAATGATTCGACGTCGCATTCGATAAGTTTTTCTGGGTCTTCGTTCATGGCCTCTTCGCCGAGCTTTTTCATCTCGGGCGTCACACAAATTCCTTGTTGACAAGTTCCGCTACCGCATTTCACGTCTTTACAAGGGTCGATTTTGCCGCTGTTATCGTTATCGCCTTTATTGTCGTTATCGCCTTTGTTATCGTTATTATTGTCGCCTTTATTGTCGTTATCGCCTTTATTGTCGTTATTATTGTCGCCTTTGTTATCGTCTTTTTTATCGTTATCGACGCAACGGCCGTTTTCGACGTGTTGATCGGCACCGCAAACGATCGGTTTGGCGCCATCGACGCATTTGCCGTTTTCGGCATGTTGATCGGCGCCACACGTGACGACGCAAGTGCCATCTTTGGCGAGCAACAACGAACCTGGGCAAGATTTATCGTTGCCGGGTTTTGTCGGAGTCGGATCGGCATTATTATCGGAATCGCCACAAGCCGACAGACCGACGAGAGACAAAGCGACAAAGAAAGAAAGACCGATGAATTTTGCGTTCACGATTAAGCGCCTCACTGCAGAAAAGATAAAAATGCGCCACTTTTACCGAAGTAGCGCAGTCGATATATAGCCATATTGCTTAGAAAATTAAAGCCCCGAAACGCCGAAATTTAGGCGCGCGTGGCGTCTATGGCATTTGGAATCCCGAGGGCGAAATCATGCCCCCCGTCATCAGGGGCAAGAGCCATTTGCCGAGGGCGATGTATTCGACGGCGGCAAGGGCAAGGAATGGGCCGTATGGAATGGCGAGCTTCGAAGTTTCTTCGGGCAGTGGCGCGTCGTTGATTTCGTTGGCGACGGCGTTTCGGAACAATCCCCGTTCGTCGTCGGTCTGTTGTTTTTTGCCCAAGGCAATGGCAACGACGGCGGCAATAATGCCCTGAACGCTCGAGGCTAAGAAGACGAATGGGAGCGATTCCCAGCCCAAGAAAGCCCCGATCATGACGAGTATCCAGACGTCGCCGCCGCCCATGCCGATGCGCTTCGTCGCTAGGTAATAGCCTGCAATGATGAGCACGACGATGGCGCCACCACAGCTAGCGCCGACGATGCTGTCGATCCACGTCACATTGCCGATGAGATCGCTAAATGGGTACGTTTGCGGCAATATAAACGAGGCACCAAATCCAAAGGCAGCGACGGGGAGGGCGATTTCGGGCGGAATCTCGGTCTTTTGGATATCGATGACGGCTAAGATGAGACACGTCACGGCAAAGACGAGCATGACGAAGAAATGAACGCAAAGGCGCCAAAATATCCCGTCTTCGAGCAAGAACTGCGCATTTGCCCCAAACGTCGTATGGCAAAGATAGAGCCCAAACATGGCGCAAATAAATTCGATAATTGGGTATTGAATCGAAATTTTATTCTTACAATTGCGACATTTACCGCGCAGAATGAGCCACGACAAGACGGGAATGTTGTCGTAGGGTTTAATTTTTTGCCCGCACTTCGGGCATGCACTCGGTGGCGAAACGATCGAGAGGTGATTGGGGACGCGATAGATCACGACGTTGGCAAACGACCCGACGCAAGCCGCAAAAAACGTGCAAAACACATACAAGAGCACGACAAAATCTTGGAGATTCGATTCCATGGCTATTACTCAAAGAAAAACGTCTCGCTTTCGCCATTCTTCTCGATGCACGATTCGACGTAGTCGAGATATGCTTGGCGCTGGTTCCAGAAAGTCTCGAACTTTTGCTTTTCGTATGTCGTCGGTTCTTGGAAGAGGTAGTCGAGGAGCTGATCGCGGTCGAAAGCCGCGATGGCATCGTAGGTGAGCTTCGAAAAGCGTTGAATTCTGTGCAGATTTTTTTCCGGTTTTGGATTTGGCGTTTGAGAAAAGCTCGCGCCGTTGTCGATCGACATGAATCGGCCATGGGCAAATTGGCAGTTCACGCCGTAGAGCGATTTTAAGCCGCTAAATCGATCCCAGTTGTTGATGAGGAAGTCGAAGACGAAGAGATTGGAGATTTGTCGAGCGAGGTCGTATTGGGTGACGCCGGCGACGTGTTTTTCGAGTTTTTGCGCATAGACCTGTCGGCTCGGGTGTTTCTTTGCGATTTCGCTCAAGACGTCGTCGAGTGGCACATCGAGCGATTCGCGCGTCGTGCCGGGGTTGAGCCACGGTTGCCAGATCGTCGTCATTTCGATGGGATATTCGGCGTAATCGGGGACCCATTCCTTATAGGTACCGTCGACGCGATAGGCGTTATCGGGCAATTTCGTCGGGATGATTTCTTTGAATTCCGAGGGAACATTTGCCTTATTGCGGGCGTAGAGCCCCGAAAACTCTTTGAAATCGAAATAGACGTGAAAATTCTTCGGGACATCGAATCCGCATTTCATCGCGGGGCAAAGCCGATAGGCGGCGATTTCGGATCGATAATTCGATTGGTAGCGCGATTGGAGCGGTTTGAATGCAGCAACCGTTTTGCCGTCTTTGTAGAATTTATAGACGAGCGTGCTACCGCCGCCCAATCGCTTCATGCCCGATATTTCGTTGCCAGGCTTGATATAACGCGGTTTGGCGTTCAAGACCGGATGCCGAGCGATGGCCTTTTGATAGAGATCCGTGGTGCGTTCGGAGGCACCAAAGCGCGATTCGTATGCATAGATAAAGCGCAAGGCGGCTTCGGGGTTGGGCTTTGTCTGCGTAATCGTCGCCATATAGGCGTCGAAATCGGCGCTTTTTGCATTGGGATCTTTGAGAGATCGCAAGTTTTCGTCGAGTTGTTTGGCTTCTTCGTCGGAGAGCAATGGGGCTTCGAGGGCGATTTCTGCCGCGCTAGCGCCGATCGCTTCGGGGCTTGCGCCTTCGCCGATCGCTTTGTCGGCGATATCTCGATCGCCCGGATTTGCGGCATCGCTTGGATTTGCGGCATCGCCCGGATTTGCGGCATCGCCCGGATTTGCGGCATCGCTTGGATTCTGGGCGTTTTCGGCAGAATTGGAAACTGGGGCATCACCGTTTGGATTTGCAGAAGATTCTATATTTTGAGCAGATTCTTGAGTATGATTCGATAGATCTTGATTATCGTCGTTTTGAGTTTTCGTTTTGCAAGCAGAAACAGAACAGATCAGGGCGACGATGAAGACGGCAAAGAAGGCGCGTCTCGACGACGACGCCAAAGAATGTCGAAGGAACATAGACATGAACTCTTAGATCGTTGCGTTAAGCGTTATCGGAGGCGTCGAATTTGAGCGAGAGCGCATCGGCATCGGGATTGACGTTTTCGATCGTCACTCGGCAAAGCGAGCCGATGGGAAGTCGAGATTTGATCGAGACATTGGCTCGGATTTGCGTTTCGATCAAGGCGACTTGCGCAACATCGCCGCGATCGGTGATGTATTGCAAGACGATGGCATCGATCGGAGCTTTGGGCGAATCTTTGGCGCATTGAGCGAGGTATTTGAGCGTCGCCGTGCGATAGGCTTCGTGCGATGCTGCGCGACCGTTATCGAGCCCCGTCGACGACTCCGAGAGAAACCCGTTAAACGATTCGGCATCGAAGCGCGGCTCGCCATGGGCAAACCAGTATTCGAGCTGATAGTGGCACATGAGATCGGCATACCGCCGCAATGGGCTCGTCGCTTGGGTATATTTCTCGACGCCTAGGCCGGCGTGGGGCCCAGGCACGAGCGTCGTCGAGGCGGGCTGGAGACAGCGACGCAACGCATAAGCGCGTGCGTAGTCGTTTGGCATCTCGTCGAGAGTTTCTTGCGTCGGGAGGTTCGTCGGCTTGGGCTGGATTCTATAGAGCGTAGGCAGGTTGTTTTTCGAACAAAATTCGGCGACAAGACAATTTGCCAGAATCATGCACTCTGCGACGAGGGTTCGGCTCATCATGTGGCCGTCGATGGGGATGAGTGCATAACGGTCGGTATCGGGATCGTATTTGAACTTGAATTCGGGCAAATCGACGTCGATAGCCCCGCAATTGTGGCGATTTTCTGCACAGAAATCGCAGATTTCTTGAATTTTCCGCAATTCATCCGACGTCGCATCGTCGCCTTCTTCGAGCATCGTTTCGGCAGATTCATAGGTGAGTTTGTGCTTTGAGATGACGACGGATGGCGTGATTTCGGAATCGACGAGGTTGTATTCGTCGTCGAAAGTCATGAAAAACGACATGGCAAGTCGCCGTTGGCCTTGCAATAGGCTGAGGCAGTTCTCGCTGACGATAAATGGCATCATGGGGATGCATTTTTCGGGGAGGTATATCGACGAAGCCCTGTGCCGCGCTTCGCGTTCGATCGGGGAATCGAAGGGGATTGCGGCGGCAGGCGCGGCGATGTGGACGCCGAGACGGTATCGATTATCGCCCAAAAACTCGAGCGACAAGGCGTCGTCGACGTCGAGCGTCTCGGCGTCGTCGATCGAAAAGACGTTGAGATGGGTGAGATCGCGCCTGCCCGTTTCGTCGATCCGTGAATCGTAGATGGCTTTGGCGGCGATTTCGACGTCGTCGGCAAAGGCGGCGTCGATCTTGTGTCGCAACAATGCAATATGCGTCTGCTTGTTCCAATACCCTGCCTTGCGCAAAAAATCTCGGGCTCGCAGATTTGCCGTGCCCGCAAATCCCCGATTGCGCCTATCTTGAACGGCATCGATGAGGATCTCGGCATCGGCACGTTCTTTGGAATCCGTGCCAAAAAGTGCATAATCTTCGACGATATGCCATGCATCTCGAACATTCGAGTTTGGCAAGACGACATCTTCGAGGATTTGTTCACGGCTCTCGTCGTCGAGAGCGAGGACTTTGGCGGCTTCGTCGGCAAAATCGGCGATCCATTTGTCTTTTTTGGCTTTGGCTTCGGCCTGGCGTTTGAGCGAATCGACGACGTCTTGCGGGCGTTTGGCGTAGACGCCGGGTTGAATCGTCTTGAAATAGAACTTGTCGTTGCGCATCGCTCGAATGACGGCCAAATGCGATACGGCATCGTCTTCGTCGCACAAGAGCCCGACGATTTCTTCGGTCGAAATTTCGGCGCCTTCGTCGAGGAGTCCATAGAGCTCTTCGAGGTCGAGCGTGAGCGCCATCGCTTCGGCTCGCGATTTAATCGACGACAGCTCGGAGGCAATTTGCGATGGCGGATATTGAGGGGAAACCCTTCCGGGGAGCTTGTTTTGGACTTGCTTCGGATTGATCGACAAGTCGCGCCCGTTATTTTCGGTAGAAAGTCGAAGTTTTTTCGACTTTTCTTCGACCTGAGTGACAATAGCTAGAATAAATTTCGCCTTATCGGCGAATTCGACGATGGAACCTTCGGTAAAATGGATAGTATCTGCCATATATCGTGTTTGCGCGTTCAAACGCCCTGTCGAAAGAATGTCGATGATGAAGAGAGAAGCGCGCCAAGTGCGCCAAAGCCCGTGCCACAAGCCACGTGGGGGATCATGCCCCCATCGCCAAAGCTACGCGCACGACGCCAATCCCATTGGCGACAACGCACAGACTTCAAACGGGCGACGATATCGTGCCACGTGTGCGACACATACCACATAGAGGTTAAAAAAATCGCCTCTTATTCGCAAGTTTAGACGGCGAAGTCGAAGAAAAATGGCGCTATATGCGTGGACAGGATTCGATTTTGCATATAGAATCGCGATGGTTTATTGATGCGCGTTCATGAGGATAACCGCTTTAACCGAGAGGGGAGACGATATGCCGAACTTAGTATTAGCACCGTTTTATGCGATAGCGGACTTGACCGTGGCGAGTCACCAGCACAAGATGCCGCCCGAAGACAGCTGGAAGCGACCGCAAGACGGCGGTCAAGAAGAAGAAGATAACTACAAACGCGGCGTGACCGACCGAATGTGGGGTCCGAGCGTGGCTGCCGATGGGTTTGTCTCGTATTTTACGACGCAAGACCCACACATGTATCACGTCACATCGGCCATGACGAATACGGCATTCTACAAATCGTTCATTTACACGATGATTCAGGCGTGTGAGTCGGCGTTTAACCAATGGCGTCCGACATTGCATTTCGAACCGGGCAAAGTCAAGATCATGGGCCCGTCGATTATCGGGCAAACGAAGTGCTTAGCGGCAACGGCAAAGTTCAAACAGCTCTTCGATGCCTTCCCCGCGCATGCATCCAATGCGAGTTTTAAGCACTATAACAAATGGAAAGATGCCGTCGGCAAAGGGATCGAAAAGTGCCTCAACGATTACGTCGACAAAGTCACGTTGCCGGGCTTGCCGTGGTACCCTGCATTTGCCGCGTTCCCAGCCCCCGTTGCCCCTCCCATGCCCAATACGCCTTGGCCACTCATCGCTTGCCCGTCGCTCGGCGTGAGCTCGATCTTAGTGCCCAAAAAGCTGCAAGATGCGATGATCGACAACCTCGACGGCGAATGCAAACAGAATTCCAACGACGAATTCTATAAAACCGTGTTCGAAGCGATCGCCAATGCGGCGGCGCTCGGCTTCTCGGTTTGGTTGGCGTCGCAGATGGTGACAAATGTCCTCGGTCAGGGCAACATCCCGACATTCGTGCCGCCTCCGACCGGCCCGATTCCCGGTCCCGTCGTCAACGGAACGATTTTGCCAGCTCCTGGCGGCCAGATCGTTTAGTTACTTCTTCTCAAAAGCATCCACCCGCCCGCTTGGGCGGGTTTTTTATTATCCAAAAAGAATTCTAACTCTAGCTGTGGGGGATTTTAGTCCTCACCCGCCCATCAGTTGCGATGCATCAAAGCCAAAACTTCGACGTGTTTCGTTTGTGGCATCATGTCGAAAGCGGCGATTTTTTGAATCACGTAGCGATCTGCCATCGCAACGGCATCGCGCGCAAACGTCGCCGGATGACAACTCATATAGATGATCGTCGGGGGGCCGTCTTGGCGCAAGTGCGCAACGACATTTGGGCTCAAGCCTTTGCGCGGTGGATCGAGGCAAATGACGTCGGGCGTTGCCCAGTTCATGGGCCATTGACTATCGAGATTCATGACTTCGAAATGCGTCTCGAAGTCATCGGATTTCGACATTTCGATGGCAGATCGTATGGCCGAGGCGCTAAATTCTGCGCCATAAAGCGCCCGACTCGGGGCAAATGTGCGCCCAAAGGCGCCTGCTCCGCAATAGAGATCCCACACGACGTGGGGTTTTCGGTCGTACCAAGCCGCCGCTTCGCGATATATCCGAGCCGCCATTTCGGTATTGAGCTGGGTAAACCCCGACGCTGAAAAACGCGATACGACATCGCCGTGTCTCTCTTCGATCGCGGCACAACCCCAAACGACAGTCGATGGCGAAACACGTATCGCGTTATTCTCAGAATCGTTGATACTATAAGATACACCTACAATCGGCGAAAATTCTTTCAACTTATTGGCAAATGGTCGAATCCAATTCGGCACCTTGCCATAAGCACTATTGACGACGAGATCGACGAGGACTTTGCCCTCGGCATTGGCAAAGAGCGAGACATAGCGCAAAGCTCCCGTGGCAAAGAATACCCCAGGTTTCGATGCAAATATGTGCATTTTGCGAGCAGTCGAGACGATAAACGCCAAGGCTTGATTGAGCGGTGGGCGCAAGATGGGGCAAACTTTCGTCTCGATGACGTCGTGAGAACGCGGCTTATACGACCCCAAAACGAGCCGCCCGCGAATCTCAGAGGCGACGAGATCGGTGCGATTCCTATAGTGAAATACGCTATCGGCGCGAACGAATGGAACTTCGTCGATGTAGGTGATGCCGGCTTTGGCGAGTGCCCGTTCGACGGCAGTGCGTTTCATCTGTGCTTGGGTCGAGTCGTCGATGTGCATGATGGGGCATCCGGCACACATACCCGCGGTTGGCCAACACGTGCGACACTTCGTCTTGAGAATGCGAGCATTCGATGTTTTGACGAGCCCATCGCAACGCCCCCAAGCTTTGGGCTCGTGCATGCTACGGTGCTCGATGTGAAACTGCACCGTTTCGCCGACGATCGCACCGGGGATGGCGACTTTGCAACCGTCGTCGAGCACGACGATGCCATTAAAATCGTCGTCGAAATCGACGACATTTCCTTGAAGAATATTCGTCATGAGAACATATCGTCGCTATTTTCATCGTATCGCCGCATGACGCGTCCGGCGGCCGACGCTTCACTCACGCCCGAATCGTAGAGTATTTCGCTATCGAGTAAGACGCCTTTCGTCGCTGCGCGGAAAGCTGCCGTCAAAACGGCGTTTTTGATCTCACCGCCACTGAGTTCGAGATCCGAAAGCCATTCGTAGTCGATGGGCTCGGCGGTCTTGATATCGGGCGGGCACATATATCGCCAAAGCCGCTCGCGCTCGGGCTTTTTGGGCATCGGGAAATAAACCTTATAAGTAATTCGACGTTCAAAAGCCGGGTCGATGGCGTTTTTGAGGTTTGTCGTCAATATGCTCACGCCTTCGTATCGTTCGACGAGCTGTAACAAGACGTTGATGCTCATATTCGAATAGCGATCGTTCGATTTCGAGACATTCGACGTTCGCTTTGTAAAGAGCGAATCGGCTTCGTCGAAGAGCAAGAGCTGCATATCGGGGCGAGCCTGCTCGAATATCGTCGTCAAATTCTTTTCGGTTTCGCCGATGTATTTATCGACCATCGTCGCGATATTGATGCGCATGAGCGATAGCCCAAGCGTTTTGGCAATCGCTTCGGCGCTATGAGTTTTACCCGTTCCGGGCTCGCCGTCGAAGAGCGCAATAACACCCGTACCGCGCCGAATCCGCCTCGAAAGTCCCCATTCATAGAGGACGCGACGACGGTTAATCGCCGACCCGATGATTTGTTGGATCTTCGTCATGATATCATCGCTGACGATGACGTCGTCGAGCGTAATCTCCGGATCCGAGACGAATGCCAAGTTTCCGATGTTCTTGGTCACTTGGACGGCGGCTGCTCGCTCGAGCTTGTCGTTCGTCATTTCGACGAGATCGCTTGCATTGAAATCGGTCGAATAATAGGCGAGTTTCGTCGCCTTCTGGATTTGAAAAGGCTGGAGTGCCATTTGTTGGCTGAGCAATTCGACGTCGATAGCCCCCGTATCGCTAAAGGGCAAGGCGACGTGTTGCCGCCACATTGCGGCGGCTGTATCGCGCAAATCGGCATCCATCTTCGATTTAAACGTAATATAGGGCTCGATGACGGGCAACGTCTTGACCGCCAAATCGGCGCACAGTGCGCAGACGACAGGGAATCTTGCCAAATGACGCGCAAGCGTCGCGGCGAGCCGCTCATCGGTCAAGAACGACGAGCTATCTTTGATGCAAATGATCGCCTGCATCACCATCGCATCGACGAAAATGGCGCGCAATATATCGTCGCATTCGCCCGAGGCTAGCGTCGTGAGGTGGAAGCCTTGCACGACGATGACGGGACGATCGAGTTTCGATGCGATGAGCTTGACGAGCGTCGCGCGACCACTCCCCGGCAAACCTTCGACGAGAAATGCCATCGATGGAATAAAATTCAAATTCTCGCGTTCAAGATTGGCAACACTACTGAGATTCGGACGATTGATGAAATTTTGTACGATGTCGAGGGCCTTGAGGTGAACCTTCGCCATAAACGTATCGTCGCTAAAGTGCGGTGTGAGCAATTCGGCAAAGAGCGACGGAAAAATCGACAATGAACGAATCCCGTTAAATGCGTTTTTGATTTGTTCGGCGACGACGAGTTCGAAGAACAAACCCATGACGGGCGATGTATTGGGCGTAATTCGGATAAATCCGAGCGACACGAGATGACTCGACGGAGAAACCGTATCGAGGAGAGCCGCACGCTCCGAGGCATTCGACGCGAGCATTTGCAAGAGGAACCACGGACACATCACCGGCATGATGCGCTGGTTTCTCCACGATTCGTCGAAGACGTTCCGAACGTTGCTATCGAGTTCGATCGAGACGAGAATCCACAAGATGATCAAGTCGCCATTGTTGAGATCGAACCGCTCTTGGAATTCCCGATCGGGAAGCACAAATCCCTGCTGTGCGGCAGCGGCAATGTCGACCGTCATGATGCGTTCAAATCGATCGATAAACAACTTCGAAAGCGGGAGGTCGAATGGACCGCCATGGACGCCATCGTTGATGAGATCGAGGCATCGAATCCAATCGCCGATGAGACCCGTCATGCGAGCCACGTGCGACACGACATGCGCATGATAACATGCATCGCGATCGGACGATGGATAGACAAATGGGCGCAACGGAGCATCGAACATCTCCAACACCGAGGCAATGCGAGCATCGAGTTCGAGTGTCTCTTGCGGCGGCAACAAAAACTGCGGCTCATTGCCGTTGTCGTCGGCATGCAACAGCAAATAGTACGAATGATTCCCCGGATTCGATCGCATTTGCGGCGGCGTATAGAGATAGTCCTCGCCCGGCACCGGGGCGACGACCGATCGATCGACAAACCATTGAGCAAGCTGGTACCGATTGAATTCCGTGAGATTGACTTCAAACTGAGCCATCACTTCCGACGCGCGAAGCCACTCGCAAAGTCGTTGCCGGCGCAATGGCGACATGGGCAATCTCACACCTGCTCGACGCTGTCGCGTCGCATCTCGCAATGCAGGTGCCAAATCTTGTGGCGCAGCCGTCGGACGCCCAGAGTTCCGGCGCTTCAAAAGCTCGTAATCCCGGCGCGACACGACGACGCCAGCAGTTCGCATCAATCGCGTCGTCGGCGGGTAGAGCAAGCGATAATTGGCATACATCAAAAAGCGCACGTTGGCATTATTCCACGGCGCTTCGACACCCCTATCATCGCCCTCGTATTCATCGGCTCCATCGCAAACGCTATCGATATCGACCGATTCGGCGCGATGGTCATCGGCGGCGCGATGTCCACCCACCTCATTCGCTAACGCGCTAGCTTTGGGCATCACGTAATCGAGCGGTATATGGCGTTGTGTATAGGCATACTTGCGCTTGCTCGTCGTCGTTTGCGGCGCTGCCGCCCAGCTTTCATTCGCAGCTTGCGCGTCCCCTCTTTCCCCATCTTTCACATCGCCCGAATCTGTCGAGTCGTTCGACGTTTCCTCGCTTTTCGGCGCTTCGGCGCCCTTATTATCCTCATTATCGATCGACGTTTCCAAGCTCTTCGGCGATTCGGCATTATTATTGTCAATATTTTTATTGACAACATCGTCGATTTGCGCATCGCCAGCGACCGTTTCTTTCTTCGCCCCTTTGCGCGGCTTTTTCGGCGCTTTCGCGCCTTCCTGCTCGGGCTCTTCGACCGACTCCGTCGATTCTTCCGACTCTAGCGATTCTTCCGATGCAGACGCCGATTTCGCCCCTTTACGCGGCTTTTTCGGCGCTTTCGCGCCTTCCACCTCGGGCACTTCGACCGATTCCGTCGATCCTTCCGATTCTGGCGATTCGTCCGATTCAGACGCCGATTTCGCCACCTTGCGCGGCTTTTTCGGCGCTTTCGCGACTTCCACCTCGGGCACTTCGACCGATTCTTTGGGTTTGGACGCTTCAGATCCGCGATCGTCGCTCGGCTCCGGGCCCCCGACATCTTCTGTCTTTTTGCGACGCGTTCGCTTCTTCGGGGCTATTTCTAAAGTCTCCCCATCTGCTTGGGTCATGGATTGTTCCTTCTCCGTCTCGGTCAACTTTTTTTTTGCCATAGCCACCTACGCCCTAGACTCCTGCTTCGCGCGATAATCGCCAAACTACTTATTTCTTCTCGGTGATGACGAATTCGGCTTTTTTAACCATAGCCACCTACGCCCTAGACTCCTGCTTCGCGCGACAAACGCCAAACAACTTACTTTTTCTCGGTGATGACGAATTCGACGCGGCGATTCAAGGCGCGCGCTTTCTTCGTCTTCGCCGGATCGATCGGCTTGTCGGGGCCATATCCAATCGCCGACAATCGATTCGGCGAAATCCCCTGTGTGATGAGATAATCGACGACGGCTTGCGCTCGCCCGCGGCTCAACGTCAAGTTGTGCTCATACGATCCCGTATCATCGGTATGCCCTTCGACCGTCAGCTTCGTAATCTTCGGATTCGCCAAGATCGTGTGCGCCACTTGGTCGAGTAGCGAATACGATTTCTTTTTGATCGTCGTTCGATTGTTGTCGAAATAAATCTTGTCGCGAATTTCGAGCTTATCTTCGAGTACAAAGACGATTTGGCGGCCTTTATCGGGGCAACCATCGTCATCTTTATAGCCGTTAATCGTCTCGGGCTCGTCGGGGCACTTATCGATGCCTCGGCAAACGTCTTTGTATTTTTCGAGCAATCCCATTTCGGAAACCCACGGATCGCAAATGCCATCGCCATCGTTATCGGGGTCGGGGCAACCGTCTTCGTCTTCGAAATTGTCGAAATCTTCGGGTTCTTCGGGGCACTTATCGACGCCCGTGCAGAAATACATATCGCTCAAACCGAGTTCTTCGACAAACGGCGCACACAAACCATCGCCATCGGCATCGGCTTCGGGGCAACCGCTATAATCGTCGACACCCGGCAAATTCGGGCACCGATCGGTCATCTTGCATCCAAAGTGCTCGGCGATCTTCTCGTCCGTTATCCACGCATCACACCAGCCATCGCCATCGCTATCGGGATTCGAGCAACCATCATGCGCCGACTCGCCCGCCACTTCGGGGCACCAATCGATCCCCGTGCACGCAAACGACAAACCATCTATCTCGCTCACCCAACGATCGCAAACGCCATCGCCATCGCTATCGGGATTCGGGCAACCCTCGAATTCAGAAATACCCGCCACATCGGGGCATTTATCGGTCATCCTGCATCCGAAATGCTCGGCCAATGCCGGATCCGTGACCCATACATCACACCACCCATCGCCATCGACATCGGGGGCGGGGCAACCTTCGTATTCTTCAACACCCGGCACTTGCGGGCAAAGATCATGGCGATCTTTGATCCCATCGCCATCGCTATCTTTGCTATTCGGCGCGTATGTCAAACCAAACAATACCCGATACTCGGGGTTCTTCACGCCCGATCCAATCCCGGCACCAGCCCCCAAATCGATGCTCAAATCGATCGGCGTCTTCACCGTCATACCCAACAAATACTCCGCCGACTGATGATTCGACTCCTGCGACTTCGAAGACATCGGCGTCTCGCCATATATCTCCCCCTTCACATCGAGCCAATCTTCGACCGCATGATAATTGATGCCAAATCCGTAATTAAACCCATGCGACGACGTATAATCGAGGTACTCGGTTTTCCGACGAAACGTAAATCCCGCATTGAGCATCATTTCGACGGGGCCGATTTCATAATCCATCGCGATATACGGCCGCGCCCAAAACGACCGATCGCCCACGAGCCCCTTTTCCTGCCCCGTCGGGAGCGAAAATATCGCACCCAAACCGAGCGAAAACCCCGACAAATCTTGCAAAATCGCACCCTTCACGCGAACTTGCATGTCGCCCGTCACGCCGCGTTCGGGCGCATCGACGCGAACCGAGTTAATCGTCCGAAACGGATCGCTAAAACTCTCATACGCGATAAACGGCAACGTCAAACCGACTTCTAAAAAGTCCAAAATGCCTATCGCACCCGCCAACGTCAGCGACAATGCACCGTCGATCTGCGCCGTCTGCGACGACGAAACATCCGTCCCCGCAGGCACCTCAAACTGCAACGGAACACTGGCATAATCGCCCATTATCTTGACGCTATAATCGAGGTGCTCCATCGTCTTGGCCGACTCTACGCTAAAGACGCCATGCGTTCCCGCTATCGTATAAAATTGGCGCGTGTCGAATCCCTCGGCTCGCGATTCATTCACCGCGACCAACATGGCGATCGCCGCACACATACAAGCTATTTTCTTATTCATGAAATCTCCTTCCGAGGCCATCATCAAAAAGATCGGCTCATTGTAAAGGGAATCCCGCGCCGTTTCTACTACAAACGAAAACAATCGCGATATTTCACGCGTTTAACCCCAATAAACGCTCTCTATCATTCAGAAAAATACTCAATGAAACGCAGAATATCCATTATAACACCTACATATACAAATATTCCGCCAATTATCGGCAATATTTACGTCGAAACTTCGCCACCGACGAGTCCATGCAAAGCCCTCGACGCCGCCACCACATCGCCCTCCCCGACGACAAACGTCAACGCATTCGCCTCCGTAAAGACGTGAACCGGCTCAATCCCAGCCTCTGCCACCGCCACCCAAGCGCGCTCTATCCAAACGGGCATCCGCCCGATGTCGATCCCCACGAGCGTCACATTCTTCACATCTCCGCGAAACGCGCCACCCTGCGCCACAACATCCGCCTCGACTTGCGCCAAATGGTTGCAATTCCACACGTCGATCAACGCGCTCATCCCCGCCTCGCCAAACGAAGCATGCAAAACCTTCACGCCATCGGCTCGCGTCAACCACTCGGGCAATCCACCCGCACAACACACAAACGCCACACGCTTCGCACTCACCACGGCTATCGGCGCTATCCGGCTACGCTCCAACGCAAATGCAGGCCAACCATCGGGGCGAATATACGTCCCACCATCGTCCGACAACGACTTCTTCGCATATAACGCAATCTGATGGCGCTGCGCATAAATCACGGCATCGTCGTGCAACACCTTCGCGCCATGCTGCGCCAGCTCCAAAACCTCACTCGAAGAAAGTTCATCTAATTTCCGAGCATCCAGAACAATCTTTGGATCTGCCGTGTATACACCGTCGACATCGCTATAAATTTCGCAAGCAACCGCATTTAATGCACCCGCAAGCGCAATCGCCGTCATGTCCGATCCGCCACGCCCAAGCGTCGTTATCTCGTTCTTATAACTCGTCCCCTGGAACCCCGCGACGATGACGATCTTCCCGCGCTCCAGCTCATCCTGAATCCGATACGGCCGCACCGAAATAATCCGCGCATTGGCATGCGAGTCCGTCGTTATTATCCCCGACTGGCTCCCCGTAAAACTTATCGACTGCGCACCATACTTCTGAATCGCAATCGACAGCAACGCCATCGTCGTCCGCTCCCCTGTGCTCAGCAACATGTCGAGCTCTCGCGCCGGCGGCACATCCGTTATCTCCGCCGCCAATTTCAGCAGGTTATCGGTCGTGTTACCCATCGCCGACACCACCACCACCACGCCAAAACCCGCCTCGTGCTTCGCCACCACGCGCTGCGCAATCGCCTCGATCTTCGCGATCGTCGCCACCGAACTCCCCCCATACTTCTGTATAACAATCGGCTGTACCACTTTGTTTTTACTCTACTTTTTCACGCAACCCGCGCACCACTTCCTGCGCACATGCGGCATTCATCACCGCCAACATCAACTTCTCTTTTGGCGTCGCGCACGGCTCGCCCCCCGGGCTCGCCATACGCTCCGCGCTCCGCCTATTTCGGCTCACGCCTCAATACGGCTACGCTAAAAGCGCCGCCTATTTCCCTGCGGTCAATACGGCGTCGGCTACGCCTATTTCGGCTCACGCCTCAATACGGCTACGCTAAAAGCGCCGCCTATCTCCCTGCGGTCAATACGGCGTCGGCTACGCCTATTTCGGCTCACGCCTCAATACGGCTACGCTGCGCGGCTATGTGCTCGTTTCACTGCGCGCATACGCCGCGCTTTTTTCGCCTCATGGCATTATGAACTTTCACCGCTTCGATCGCAAGAATAACCCCTACGGCGACGCAATTCGACCGCGCGACATTCCGATTCTCATCGTCCACATTCACGCCGCCGTTCACAATCCCCCTCCCGACAAACGCTTCGCTTATCCCGACAAATGCTTCTCTTATCGCTCGATTCGATAATTCCTACCGCAACGCGGGCACTCGATATCGAGGTGATCGACGCCATGCCAAAGCTCATCTTGCTGAGCCTTGGGCAAACTCGATACCATCTGGCGCATTTGTTCCACATCGCAACGGCAACCATAATAAAACACAGCCTCGTGCATGAGTTTCAAATCGCCATACAAAACGCCCGTCTTCGGCCCCTTAGCTGCAGCAAATTGCGCCTTAATCCTCTGAGCCGCCTCGCTCTGACCCTCTGCACCATCGCCCACCGTCTGCGACTCGCGCTCGGCTTCTTCGAACTCCGCCGCCACCTTGTGATACAACGCCAACAAATCGGCTTGCGACAACGACGCAACCTCATCCCACTTCGCATTTGGCATGCTCAACGCCATCACGGCTTCGCCATCGCCAATCGCAATGCGAGCTGGCAATTGCTCCGATTCGTCGAAATATTGCTCGACCAAATACAACGAAGACGTATCGCGCGGAATGAGCGATGTCTGGCGCACCGGCGCGCCCGTGCTCACTCGCTGAATCGCAAACGAACCCACGGGGTCTTTCTTCGCCTCCGCACCCAAACGCGTCAAACGCGCACACACCGTCCCCTCGGGCTCGACGCCACAAAACATACCCCACGGCTTAAACGGCAAACGAACCGTCCAACCCCACATATCGCGCTCGACCTGCGATTCCGACGCCAGCGTCGCCGATACGATGAGCGCATCGAGCTCCTTGCGCATCGACGCATCCAAATCCAAATCCGCCATCTGCGCCTGCTTCATATACGCCTCGCGCGACGCAAAAAGCTTCTCAACCTGATTCGTATAAATCCAAACGATATCTTTCGATTCCCAAAGAAAACGACGATATAGTGCCAATATCTTATCCATAAACCAAATTTCCTAAGCTGTTTCCTGTCATATCACGAAGAATATTCGCTATTCATCGCCAAATGCCAAACAAAAAGGTCAAATTCCAACATCTGTCGTCACGACGACGACAAAGTCGAACAAAACGATATCACTCTAAACACATCGGCGTCACAAAACACATGCGAAAGACATCAAAAATCAATCGACAAAATGTAGAAAAGACGCCAACGACGCCTTTTCCTTTATCCCAAATTATCGAAAACAGAAACAGAAACGAACGAATCTCATCGCGAAAATGCCACTTCTCTACTTCGAAGCGAAAGAAGCTAAAAGACGAAAAAAGACGCCAACGGCGTCTTTTCTCTATCTAAAGAAATAAAGAATAACGACTTCTCGATAGTCGAGGTGGAAGAAGCTAAAAGACGAGAAAAGACGCCAACGGCGTCTTTTCCCTATCTAAAGAAATAAAAAATAACGACTTCTCGATAGTCGAGGTGGAAGAAGCTAAAAGACGAAAAAAGACGCCAACGGCGTCTTTTCTCTATCTAAAAAAATAAAAAATAACGACTCTATGTAGTCGAGGTGGAAGAAGCTAGGGGAAGAACTAAGAAGGATTGTGGGGTAGGGCAAATTGGAGGATAATTAAATGAAGGGAAAAATTGGTGAGAAGAATGCTTCTTCCACCTCGACCAAGATTTCGCTATGCCCGCAAGCGACACGACATCGCCCACAACCCATTCTTATACCAACATCCGCACAAACGAATCAACCACTATTTCGCCATATCGTCGATTTTTATACGCCCACGCCAACGCAAAACCGAAGCAAAGACCTAAAACGCATCATGACGCCGTCTACGCTCACTCGTAAACGTCTCATTCGTCCCCTTGGCAACTATCTCATACAATATCGCCGTCTTATCCTTCGCCGATCGCAAAATGCGCCCGAGCCTTTGCACGTGCTCTCGAACCGATCCACTCCCCGACAACACGATCGCCACATTCGCCTCGGGAATATCGACGCCCTCATTCAAGACTTTGCTCGTCACGACGACGGGGAACGCACCACTATTGAACCGCTTCAGAATCTCTGCCCGCTCCTTCACTGGGCTCAAATGCGTTATCGCTGGGATCAAAAAATCTCGGCTTATCTGATAAACCGTTTCGTTATCTGCCGTAAAAATGATCGTCCGATCTTTGCGGTGCATGCTCAATAAATCGGTCAAAAGGCGGATCTTCTCGCCGCAACGTTGCGTAATACGCCTTTGCATGCGATGCGCATGCAAAGCCGCTCGCCCCTCTTTGCTACGAGAACTCATGCGCAAAAAATCTTGCCAACCGTCTGCCGTTCCCATGCGAATCTGATTCTGGCGCACGAAATCGAGATAACACTCGCGATACATATCATACGCCTCGCGTTCATCGGCCGATAACTCCACTTCGTATTGAACTGTTTCGTAATTCGATAGCGTCGCGCCTGCCAATTCGCGAATCGATTGGCGATAGACTATCGGACCCACGAGCTGTTCGTAGGGGATCCCCCCCTCTTCTCGCTCGGGCGTCGCCGTCAATCCCAAGCGATACGGCGCAATGCAATGCTCGGCGCTTAACGCGTATGTCGGCGATGGCAAATGATGCACTTCGTCGTAGACGATGAGCCCAAATCGAGCCCCCAAATGCTCCATGTGGATATATGCAGAATCATAGGTTGTTACCGTAATATCTCGAACATCATACGTTCCACCACCAACAATACCGCATTTAATTCCAAATGCCCGCTCTAAATTCAAATGCCATTGCGACACCAAATCGAGCGTTGGCGTCACGACGATAGCCGATCGACCTTTGAGCGCCATCGCCATTTGCGCCACATAGCTCTTGCCCGCCCCCGTCGGCAACACGACGACGCCACAACCACCATGCGCATTCCAAGCATCCAATGCCGCGGTCTGATAGAAATACGGCGATCGCGCAAATCGAAACTCTAGCCCAATCTCCGTATAAGCTCGCGCCTCGTCGACGTAATCGATCTTCGCACGCGTCAACGCAAGCAAAAGCCAGCGATAAGACCGAGCCGAAGCTCGGTAAGCCCCGATCCGACCATCCCAAACGAACCGCGACGAGAGCATCGCATCGCCTTGCGAGCGTTCCTCGGGCGCCACTTCGACGACGATCGTTCCCGTATCGTAGCGAATCTTCCACGTCATACGTCTATCGTGACCTCCCCGATATCGTCGATGCCCAAACAACACATCAGCAATCGATCGAAACCAACCGCATTCCCACCGAGCTTGCCCAATGCAGGCAAAGCCGCCAACAACGCTTCATCGTCGGGCAACGTCTCAATTCCTAGCCGCTGGCGCTCGGCATTGTCTTCGGCAAAACGGCTGCGCAACTCCTCTGCATCGTTGAGCTCCGAATACCCATTGCATATTTCTACGCCGCATAAATAGAGCTCAAATCGCTCCGCCACGCGATGATCGCCCCTCGGGCGAACTTGCGCAAGCGAGGCCATCGACGGCGGATAATCGGTCAAAAATGTCGGCCGTTCGATCCCTAGCCGTGGCTCTACCCTATCGACCAAAACGCAATTGATGATATCGTTATCGCTCCACTCGCTTCGTACGCGACTTCCCGCTTGACGAGCAAGCGCATAAAGCGATTCATGCGTCTGGGAAAATGGCGAAAATCCAGCATATCGCTCAAACGCCTCTTCAAACGTCAATCGCTCAAACGACGAAGAACAATCGATCGACACGCCCAACTCACTTCGTGCCCGCGATCGCCACGATTGCGTCCCCAATGCAGCACTCACCGCGCGTACAAGTCCTTCGGTCTCGTTCATCATATCGACGTAATCCGTCTCTGGATGATACCACTCCACGAGCGTAAACTCCGATCGATGCAACAAACCACTCGACTCACGGCGAAAAACGCGAGCTATCTCGTATATCGGCGCACGAACGTGCGAGAGCAAAATTTTGTGCGCATATTCCGGCGAAGTCTGAAGATAAAGCGGTAAATCCTCATCTACACCGAATGTTTTAAAACTCTCGATATACGGATCTGTCGCCGTCGTCGCACGCATCGCGCGCGTCTGGACTTCGCAATACCCCATTTCATCGAAATACCGACGCACGGCACGAAGCGCAATATTGCGCTTCGTAAGCGTGTCGAAAGACGGCAATTTGACCATCATTAGCCCCTATCTACGCCATTAAATGAGTCGTCGACCCGGTTTCGCCCCCGATCCGTTCTTCTTGGGCTTGGGTTTCGGCTTGGGCTTGGGTTTTGCCTGCGGTTTCGGCTTGGGCTTCGCCTCCGCTTTCGTCGATTCGAGCGTTATCTTTTCGTGTATTGCCTCGTCAAATCCGACTTCGATAGTTTGCTCTTTGTAACCATCGGCACGAATCGTCCACTTCTCCGAATGCGATTTCGTCGATCGCTCGGTGATTTCATACGGCGTTGTGCCGCGCAAAGTTCCATCGCCATTGTAGATGCGTGCACCCGATGGCGTCGTATCGATCTTGACCGAAACTTCTTTCTTAAAATAGAGCTCCGATTTGCCCTTCGAATACGAATTGACCGATCCTGCAATTCCTTCGACCATCGCGCCGAGCACTTCTTCATCGAGCGATTTCAGCTTATAAGCTGGCTCGGAATCGTCGACCGCCGATCCGCTAGCGCCTTGCGCCACGTTGCTACCTTCGTCGCCCTTTTCGACCTTTTCGATGGGTTTGAGCCCCTTCGAGCTATCGGCGATCTTGGGCTGCGCCTCGGGTTTTGCGCTTATCCCGATGACTATCAGCCCAATGACGAGAAACACGACGATGACGCCAACCACAGAAATGAGCAATATCAAGTTCTTGCGCGTCGTCTTCGGCGATCGCACCTCTTGCGGCGGCGGATCGACGTGCATCGGCTTGCCATTGATCGGCGCCGACATTTGCATCTGTTGCTCCGATATCGGCCCCAAGATAAACCGAATTCGCGTCGCGCCGACTTCGATCTGGTCATTCGTCATCAATATGATGTGCGATATCGGATACCCATTGACCGTCGCCAAATTGTCTTGGCTCAACGCATAGAGCTCAAACCAACCATTGACGTACTGTATACGCAAGTGATGACGGCTCGCGTACGGATCATTCAATATTACCATATTGTCGAGGCCACGCCCAATCGTCGTCACCAGTTTCTTGATCTCGTAGATCACGGGCTCCGTCTCGGCCTGAAAGATGATGATCGATGCACGCGATACCCCTGGAATATCGTCGCCACTCGCATTTTGAACCGATATTTTTGCACTCGCTCGCATATCTTCCTCTTCCTGTGAAGGCGCCGCATTCGCCTGCGCCATCGCATCATCCCAATCCGTTCCTACGGCTTTTAACTCTGGCATCGGCATCGACGATTCCGGCGCCATATTCGCATTCGCATACGGATCCCCGCGTCGCTCTCGCACGCCCGATGTTCCAAATGCCTCTTTCTGCTGATACAAATCACCGCGTTGCGCATGACCATCGGCATAATCGCTCTCGTCGGCTTGCGCATACTGCGTCGCCGCTTGCACCCGACGATAACCTCCAAAATCCTTGCTTTCCTGTTCGATGTCGAGCTGTTTTGGCGCACCACCAAAATTGTCCCAATCTCCCCAGTCATCATCGGTCTCGAGCTGATCGCCGCGCTTTGGCGCGTGCCAGCCCGCTTTCATCGCTTCTTCATCGACTTGCCACGCATCCTCGGGGCGCTCCTTCTTCTCTTCATCATCACCCGACCAGCGATCGTCTTCCGCCCACTTGCGACGGCGACGGCTATCTTCTGTACTCGCCCACGGATCATCGCCCCATTTGTCGAGCTCAAACTCCCCACGAACCCGCATCTCTACCGGACGATTCTGCGACGCTACGTGCAGCTCATCCAAGTCGATCGCCTGCGTTTTACCTGACTGGAAATTATCATTCATGCCTTACACTCACTCCCACACAAACGAAAAGGCAACATAGCATAGAACAATTTATCGATTTTTGGCAACATTAGTCATAAGCGATACATGCGTTATGATCCTCGCCCCCTCATTCCTCTATCTGCTATTAATGAGCAATGAGAAATGAGCAATGAATCTCTAACCACTCATTGCTCACTGCTCACTGTCCATTGCTAATTGCTCACTGCTCACTGCTCACTGCTCACTGCTCACTGCTCACTGCCCATTGCTAATTGCTAACGGCTAACCACTAACTACCAACTACTAACCACTCACTGCTAACTGCTAATTGCTCATTGCTCATTGCTAATTGCTAACTGCTAACTGCTCATTGCTCATTGCTAATTGCTAACTGCTAATTGCTAATTGCTGATTGCTAACTGCTAATTGCTAATTGCTCATTGCTCATTGCTAATTGCTAACTGCTAATTGCTCATTGCTGATTGCTAACTGCTAATTGCTAATTGCTCATTGCTCATTGCTCATTGCTAATTGCTAACTGCTCAGCCATGCCCTATTCGCTCCCACAATCCCCCGATTTCTCACACATCGCCATCACCCAGTTTCCCCACACGACGCCCCCCTACGCACGTCCAAAAGCTCGCTTTTTCTTCGGATTCATCGCCCTCGCTCTCATCGCATCGACGATAGTCGCATTTGTATTTCCGACAAATTTTCTCGATATATTTGTATTTTCTGCATCATTTCTAACCATCAACCTCATCGGATGCACCATTTCCTATTCAATGGCGCTGATTTCATGGCGAGCATTCCGAATCAAACGCATCGTTTTCGATCCAAAACTCGGCGCAACGTCGATCGCCGTAGGCGCTTCGACGATTCTCACCATCGATCTACAAAACCCGCTCCCTTGGGCACTCACCATCGATCTCATATCGAGCGATCACACCGTCCACCTCGGCATCGACGATAGCCACACCTATCCCATCCAAATACCTTCCAAAACCGCCATTCAACTCACTTTCACCGTCCATGCCAAATCTATCGGACCCGCTAGCATCGTCGGTTTTTGCATCGTCCTTAGCGACGGTCACGACATGTTCCGAGGCGAAGCGCACGTCGAAACTAACCTCGACATCGACGTCGTCCCCGTCGAATCCTTCCTACCAGCACGACAAAACCGCCTCATTCTAGCCCCTTTCGCTCCCCCTCAATCTTCAGCCCCACGCCCATTCTACACAGCCCCCATCGATGCCGAACAATTCGAACACAAGCCCTACACTGCAGGCGATTCCATCCGACACATCGACTGGCGCGCACTTGCCCGTTCACGCCAACTCTACGTCTACAAACCCGTCCAAGCGCCACAAATCCACGCATCAATCATCGTCGACGCCCGTAGCCTCATCGGCCAAACGACCGCACCGATCGACAACATCTTCGCCGGCGTCGCCGCCTTCATCGACCAAACCGCCAACGATTTCGCCTCATTCACCATCTACGTCGACGACCCGCGTTCCCCGGCCCCCACGCGCATAGCGCACCACGCCACTGCCCCGCAAGCCCATCGCGCCATCTCTGCCGCCATCATCGACGCACTCTCACTCCGCCCCACGCGACAACTCTGCAACGAACCATTTGCACGCACTCTAGCCAGCGATTTTCTGCGCTATCACCAAGTCGATTTCACACGAAACGGATCGCTCGACATCGACGCACTCTGCCTCTGGTTCCACCTCGAACGCCAGCGTATCGCCCACAGCAATACCCCGATGCCACCATTCGACACCGCCATCCAAGACATCCCCATGCGGCGCAACTGGCCCACCTCTACACAAGCCCCAATCCCAATCGACGCCACCAAAACAATCGCGGCCATCGACGCTAACCACACCAACCGACTCTTTTGGTTCTCCGACTTCGCCGCCCCAATGCTCATTTCGACGAGCGCCACTACTCGGCAAATGCTCAGCCATACTGCTGCCACCGCCATCGTCTGCCGACGCGGCAGCGACTCATTCTCGGCTACCACGCGCCAAAACGCCGCTCTACTCCCCACCATCGGCTTCGACGTCCTCACGGGGACGATTGACCAAAAAAAAGAGCCGTCGTGACCCACGACGGCTCTTTTCTGAGCGGAGGCAGAGGGATTCGAACCCCCGGTACCCTCACAGGTACAACGGTTTTCAAGACCGCCGCTATCGACCACTCAGCCACACCTCCGAAACGGGCTTTTACGCACTTCTCAGACGCGATGCAACACTTTTTTTGAAAAAAAACCGTCACATTTTTTTTTTAACGACATGATTAGAACGGAAGGAGGACTATGCCATGATAAACCCGTTCGAATTATCGCGTCTCTTAGACAAAACTCACCACCTCAAAACGAAAAAAGACCCCATCGCACCATGGATCATCGGATCCCTGTCTTGGGGCGGCGGCATCTATGCTCAAAAATCGATCAGCATACTGCCGCCCCCACCGAGCGCCAATGCACCCCATCGCTCACTCTACCACTTCATCGCCCAATTTGCACCTTGGCTACTCGTCGCCATCATCGCCACAGGGCTCGCTCTTGGGTTGTGGGCTATCGCTCGCAAACGACGACAAAAAGCGACGATCCCGCCACATTTGCGGCCAATCACCTATGCCCATTGGGCCCTGTTTGCCTTCACCCTCGGGCTCATCGCCGCCCGCCCTGTCATCGTCCAATCGCCCCCCGAACTCGCACGTTGCACCATTACCGCCACGATCGAAGACATCCAACCCGGCACGACACAAGCGACGATTGCAATCTCACAATACACCTGCGACCAAACGGCAACTACCAAGCTCCATCCCGCCCCCAATGCCCGCATTTCGCTCATGCCCAACGAAGCCCAATCGCTTCACATTGGCACGATAATTCAAGCCAATGGCACATTCTCGCGCTACAGAGGGCCAAACGTCCCCGGCGCTTTCGATGCCTCGACTTGGGCCAAAAACACGGGGCTTTCGGGCTTCTTTAAGCGCAATAAAATCGCTCCCGAAAAGCCATCCAAAAGCAAAACCAATCGTTCGACGACAAACAAGCAATCCCAATCCCAATCCCAATCCCAATCCCAATCCCAATTCCAATCCCAAGCCCAAGCCCAAGCCCAAGCCCAAGCCGATTCGCCCCAAACCTATACGCCCCCGCCGTTTGAACCACTTCTCATCATCAGCACGCCCAAGTGGAACCTATTGAGCTGGCTCAATGCCAAACGGCGATCTGCCTACGACATACTACAAGCCCACAGCAGTTCGGGCATCATGCCTGCGCTCATCTTGGGCACGACGCGCGGCATCGACGATGCAACACGCGACGACTTCGGGCGACTCGGCATCGCCCACGTCCTCGCCGTTAGCGGCATGCATTTTGGCATCATCGCCTTCATCATCGTCGTCGCACTGCGATGGCTCATTTCCCGTTCGCCATACGTCATGCGACGATGGGGGCGACGACGCCTATCGCTCTTGCTGATGTTCCCCATCCTATGCATCTACCTATTCTTCGTCGATGCACCGCTCAGTGCACAACGCGCCCTCATCATGCTCGCCATGTGCAACCTCGGTCAAATTACAGGGCGCAAATGCGACAAAGTGCGCGCCTTCCTCTTTGCGGCCATCGTCATGACTGCCATCAATCCAAGCGTCATATTCTCGATCAGCTTCCAACTCTCTTTTGCCGCCGTCTTGGGCATTATATGGTGCACCGATTTCTATGCTAAATACGTCCAAATACACATTCTATCGCTCCCATTGCCCCAACGCATGACGAAGATCATCGACTCTTGTGCCTCTGCCCTCATCATCACGATTGCAACGTCGATGACGACAGCTCCCTTCGTGCTCTACCACTTCGGACAACTCCCCATTCTGGGCACCTTGACCAACCTCGTCGTCATCCCATGGGTCACATTCATACTCATGCCCGCCATGATCGTCGCTGCATTTGCCATCATTGCCTGCATTCCCATGCACGAACACATCGCCACCGTCGCCCAAAAGCTCGAAGACTATACATGCGCATTTGCGAGCTTTGCCAATGCACACATTCCCGTTGCCTGCATCGACGTCTTGCCCAATTTTGCCCTCAGCCTGGCAACTGCCGCCGTCGTTTGCCTCGTTTGGATCCGCCTCCGCCCCACCAAATGGCGAATCTACCTAGCCATTATCCCCGCCATCGCCCTATCGATAGTCGTCGGAGCCTTTGCCATGGCACCACAGGCGTTGACCAAGCCCAATGGCATACGCATGACTTTCGTTGCCATGGGGCAAGCCGATGCAACGCTCATCGAATTCCCTAACGGCAAAAACATGCTCATCGACGCTGGCGCCGAAGTCTCGCGACCATCCAATGCGACGCAAACTCAACTCATTCCATTCCTCAAACGACGCGGCATTCGCACCATCGATGTACTCGTCATCACCCATTGGGATTACGACCACGTCGCCGGCATTCCACACCTATTCGAACAAAACGCCTTCACCATCGGCGAAATATGGCACAACGGCTTTGCCTCCAACGACGACCGCTGGCAACGCGCTATCGACCAAAGCGGTATACCATCGCAAAACATTCAACAACTCCCATCGAATCGATCATTCGGCAATGCCAACATACATGTTCTATGGCCAAACCCGAGCTTCCCAATTACTGCAACAAACGACGATATCATCCCACCCAACGACACATCGATCGTCTTGCGCGTCTCGATCGGCCATTTCTCGGCACTCCTCATGGGCGATGCCCCCGAATCCATCGAACGACAAATCATGCTCTCCGATCCACAACTCACCGCCAATGCCACCGTCCTCAAAGCAGGCCATCACGGTTCAAAGACGTCTTCTTCAAAGCCCTATATCGCCCACGTCAACCCGCGCTATGCCATCTTCTCGGTCGGCCAAAACAACCGCTACCAATTCCCACACTTCGACGTCGAATCGACCTTCTTCGAGCAGAAAACTAAAATGCTACGCACCGATACAAACGGAACGATACAAATCACCTCCGATGGCTATAACATGCACATATCGACGATGTATCCATGATGACTACACCGCATCATCGTCGCTGGCGCGCCGATTGCAAGACGCGCCAATACGCATTTTCGATTATTGGATAGAAAACGAATGTTCCCGATATTTAGCCTCAGTGCTTTCAAGTCGCAATACGATCGCCTTGGCGTTACAAGAATATTCTAATGCTCCATCGTCATCGTAGTGATGATGCTCTTCGATATGAAATGCATTCCAATCGGTGAGATACCGCAATTTATCGCCTAAAAATAGATAATTGACGAAATCTGTTTCTATATATTCAGTACCCGTTCCATCAGAAAAGTCTTCATATTTAACGGCAACATAGACACCACGCTCTCCATTGATAACGGATTCCTCGATTTTCTCGATGACAGGAGAGTCTTCAAAGAGATGATCGAATGTTTTAACCTTGTAAATTCTTGCTTTTTTGTCGACAGGCGACACGAGATTGAGAAACGATACACTTACGTCAGAATCGTCGCATAAAACATGTTGAACGCCAATACCACTTGCAGTCTTGTTATCATTACCTATTCTACAAGTGAACGCCTCTTGAGAATTTGGATTGAGCCTTGTAGGATTTTTATTGATATAATCGACGAGTTTTTGTTCAAGATCATCGGACGCATTTATTTTTAAGAACGGAAGATGCGATTTCTCTGCATCTTTGAGCATGGATGCGACGATAGAGGGATCGATGATTTCAATGTTCCATTTCGGAATGCGCTTCTCGTTCGAAATCGTTTGAACATTACACCGTTTACCCTTATTGGAATCTTTTTGAACGTTGGAGTCAGACTGAGTATCTGTTGTGCTATCAAAAGGATTTACGAGTGCACAGAACATATTTTTAATATCATGGAGACGCTCTTTCTCCACTTGTTCTAATCCATTTTCTTTCGAAAATTTCAACACATGAGAGCAAGTCATTACGCCGGTTGTTAAACTCTGTGCAAGTTCTCCAAACATTGTACCTCTCTTGGATGATGCGTCAAAAACCGCTAGAAGTTTCAGACTCAAATAATAACACTCTGGATACCAAAAAAACAAGGATTCGCACAATTGTTGAAATCCCTCTTTGTTATCCATCGAATCGTAAATAGATTTATCTACAACTTTCATCATATAATTCGATGCTGCCAAAAAAGGGACAACTTGTTCATCCACTTTGGCATTAGGCACAAAATCATCATCCCAAACATACAGATTTTTACGTTTGAGTTCTGCTTTTTGTTTTTCGATCATTTGTGTTGGAGCATTATCAACTGGCTGATCTGTGACTTTTTGAACGTCTGTGGCTGATTGTATAGGCTGATCTGTGACTTTTTGAACGTCTGTGGCTGATTGTATAGGCTGAGAATTTGATTTATTAATCTTACACCCATCAATTCTGGCATCAGATTCATCCATGAGCACAATTTCTCCTTCAACTTCGACAGAATCACCTGCGCTATAGTTGTGCGCAATTGATTTATCAATGGAGCATTTCAAGAGATAACCATCATCGCTTTTTAATATAGCATAAGCGCCATTTGGAAGGATTTCCATTTCATAAACGCGACCACGGATTTTTAAATACTTCCCCATATACTTATTTTCAAATTGTTTTAAGTTATCTGCCTGAATTTTTGACAAATCAGACATATTGATAATTAATTCGGGAGTTTCGTACTTTATGGGATGAACCTTACATCGATTTAGATGTAAATCAAAAGCAATCCCATTGTTTTTAGCAGTTCCATAGCCTTCAAATATGACTCGATCGCCTCTATCGTATGGCTCATAATGGCTGAAATCATACGGATGACAATACACAGCAAAACCTGAACTATCAATCATCAGTTCGCCAGACATTTTTTCAAAAACCGTCCCTTTGACTTTCAGATTTTTACCGCCATATTTGAGTTGAAATGTGTTGATATCATAATCGAAATCATAAGCATCCTTTCCAATCGAATATGCGGTAAGAACGTCCTTATCATTGGGATTAACAGTTCTTCTTCCACACCCAAAGACAGACAAAGACATGAGTAGAACAAAGGCAATCACAAGCCCATCGATGCCATGACGACGTATCCAGGCTTTGTTTATATGACTTTGAGTCACTTGCGCGCTGCGATTTGTGTGTAGCTTGTTCGAATTCGGAGACATAAAACAATCCTTCCTTTCTTTCATTGAGAATACCACAAGTGCCTGCCATGCATTATCATACCAGTGAATGATAACGCAGTACCTCTATCTCACCAAAGGCACTGCGCCATTTTAAGGTCTATTGGCTTCTTACTCAAGACAAATCATCATGGGTACACAATTGGGCACCAATGCAAGCGTCTAGCGACTGCACCGCAAATTGGGCGTCTTTTCCCTTGGCGTTGCTGGGGGCGACTCGCATCCCGCGCCCTAACGGGCTTTATCTGGATCATGTAGGCAAAACAGAATGACAGCGGGGGCAATAGCGAGTAGAATGATGGGGAGTCGCGATGGCGGCGGAACGATACTGTGGTGAGGATTTGAGATGTTATCATTTAAGCGAATATTTGCGACGCAACAACAGGCGCTAGACGTGTACAAGAGCCAGCTCTCGAAGCAAAAGCTATTCGTCGAGGCGTTCGAGGGAGCGCCGAAGGGGACGCCTGTGAAGGTGGCGTTGACGATAACGGAGACGGGGCAATCGATTGCGCTAGATGGAAGTGTAGAGCGGATGATGGGCAAGTCGGAGGCGACGCAGAATGGTTTTGGGCAACGCCCGGGGCTGATGCTCGACATGCCGATTACGCCCGAGATCGTTGCGCCGTTGCGAGCGTTCTTTTTGACAAAAGCCGACGCGGCGGCACCCAAGTTGCCGAATGCGCCATTTATGTCGCTGAGCGATGAAACGGCCACGCAGGTGGAGTTCGAAGTTGGAGCGTTTTTGAAAAAGGCCGAGACGGGGAATTTGTTCGAACTCTTTGGTATGCGACCGCAAGACGACCGCAAGATCTTGCGCACGGTTTACAATCGAATCGTGAAAAATTTGCACCCCGACAAGCATCGGAGCGATTTTAGCGACGCCCTTTCGGAATCGTTGGGCGATGCGTATCAGATATTAAATGAGGCGTATAAGATCTTGCAGCACGGCGTAGCGTGCGAAATTTATCTTGAAATCTCGCGCGAAGTTGGGCAACATAGAGGAATGAGCCTAGCGGGCTATAAAAAATTCCAAGCCGATTACCGACTCAAAAACGCAAACGGCATCCACATGGCAGACGAATTCGTTGCCAAGGCACAGACAGCACAAGCGACGGGCGATAAAGACGCCGCCATGCAGTCGCTCAAGCTCGCTCTTCAATACGACAAATACAATGAATCGGCGCGTTCCATGCTCATGTCATTTGCAGCAAAATAAGGAGCTCCACCGTGACGAAATCTGAATTGACGAAAAAGTTGGCAGAACAGTTCAAGATCCCCTTGCGCCATGCACAGCTCGTGATGGATGCGATATTCGACACGATGACCGATGCGCTACACGCAGGCGATAAGATCATCATGCGCGGTTTTGGCGCGTTTACGCTCAAAGTGCAGCGCGACAGAATTGGACATAATCCGCAAACGAATAGGCCCATTCAGATAACTGGGAGGCGTTTGATTGCGTTTAAGCCCGGGCGAGCACTTTTTGCACTGCTCAATCCCGAGGTTTAGTAAGGATTGTGCAATGGTAGGCGATAAGGCGCAAAGTTTGAGATCGGAGAAAGTACTCAATACGGGAATTGGTCATACGACGCCGATTGCCGTCGCGATGGTGGCGGCTTTCCCGCCGCCGATAAGTGGGCAGAGTTTAGCTGCCGATTTATTGGCCAAGGGGATCGAAAGCGACGGCGATTTTGTCGTGTTTAAGTTCGATATTGCACAACCCATCGCCGGAGACCCGCTACTGAAGCGCCTATTTTGGCTTTGCCGCGTGGCATCGTCGCTCGCTTGGTGCTGTGCAACGCATCGGCATCTCGTCGTCTATTTGCAGCTCGGTCACGGCACGAAAGCGCTTTGTCGCGATCTCGTCTTGATGGCGATAGCCGCGGCGACGCGCCACCCTTGTGTCGCTCATGTACACGGATCGGGGCTTCGCAAAGCACTCGACAACATGCCCAAAGCATTGAGGCAACTCGAAACGATCGCGCTAAAGCGGCTGTATCGGGCAATCGTTTTGAGCGACAATTTGCGCGTAATGTTCTGCAATATTTTGCCCGAAAATCGAATCGTCACCGTCGATAATGGCATTGACCCGAATTTTATTAGGCTCTGCGACGATACGCCCCGCCCCATTCGCGACAATATACGCATCTTGTTTTTGAGCAATTTCATCGCCGAGAAGGGGATTTTCACATTGCTCGACGCCGCCAAGATGGCGCAAGAGGCGGGGAAAAACTACGAATTTGTCTTCGTTGGAGCACCGGCAAAGACGATCGATGCCCCCGAAAACGCGGTCGAATCGTATATGCGCACGCACGGCATTGAGAACGTCGAGATATATCCAATAGCGACGGGCGAAGAAAAGCATGCGCACTACCGCGATGCCGATATCTTCATCTTGCCATCGCAATACGAAGGGCAACCGTTGTGCATTATCGAGGCTTTATTTGAAGGTTTGCCCGTGATCACGACGCGCGTCGGTGGAATTCCCGATATATTTGGCTCGTCGACATGTGTGCGCTATGTCGACGTTGGCGCGGCGAGCCAAATCGTCGGGGCTATCGACAGCCTAGTGTCGAAACAGCTCAGAGATGAGCTAGCGCATGTCGCACGCGATATCGCTTGGGCGCGGTTTACGCCCGAAAAACACGTCGAAACCGTGAAAGCGATATTGCGCGAAGCGCATTTTTCGTAACCTCCAAAGCCCCTCGGCCAAACAACCGCCCCAATAGAGCGGGATCGTCGATGGCGTGCGGAGGGACTATGTGTTGTGAACACCGGTTAGAAACTAGAGTTCTGTCTTCCAGAGTCCGTGCAAGTTACAGTATGCATAGACGGCGAGTGGCTTTTCTTTGGTCGGCAAGACGACGACGGCTTCAGGGGCGGATTCGGGCGACAGCGAGATGCGATGCCCTCCGCAGCAGGTTTCGACGTATATCCATTCGATGAGGTGTTCGGGTGTCATGGGGTGCGCCACGCTACCGACGCTGACATTGACTCTCCTTCCGCATTCTTTTTCTTCGACTTGAACGACGGGGAGGTGTTTTTCTTTGCTCGCATCGACGGTATTGGCGACGAGCTGTGTCATGGGCTCGCCGCAGCAGACGGGCACGACGCCCGAGGCATGAATTACGCCGATGAGGTTGTGGCAATGTTTGCAGTAATAGAATCTATCTGCCATGGTTCTTCTCCTCGTGGTGGGTTTTGCAGTTGTGGCGCGCCATGCGCCACAAAAGCGAGCCCGTAAAACGTCATTTTGCGTTGACGTCGTTTAAGTCATCGGCACAGAACCGTATCATGTCAACCATCGATCGCACATATTCTGTCGTTTTTGGTTCTGCGGCTTCGACGCCGAGTTTTTCGACGGCGCGTTCGAAGACTTTTGCATATTGCAGGAGCGCATTAAATCGCGATGCCCATCGCGGCACGAACTGAGCACAAGCCGCGCCTTTTTCGGCTTCGGCATTTTTATCTTCGGCGGTTCGGGCGGCATCGCGAGCCTGTTGCAATTGTCCTTCGAGATCGGCGACTTTCTGCTTCAAATCGTCGCGTTCGGATTCGACGTTCCCGAGTTCAGAAGCGTGAACGATGTTGAGATCGTCGATTTCGCGCTCGTGGGCTTCTTTGAGTTGCTCGATAGCTTCTTCGGATTGCGCTTGCGCCGCCGCTTGGTCGGCAGATTCGCGGCGACGCAATTCGTCAAGTTGCGTCGTGAGAGATTCGATTTCGGATTGGAGCGCCGATTTCTCGGTTTGGAGGGCTTCGGCAGAGGTTTTGAGTGCCGCGTTTTCTTCGGCAATCGATGCATTTTGTTCGCGTAGCGATGCCAACTCAGTCGCCATTGCGTCTTTTTCGGCGATGAGCGATTCGCGTTCGGTAGCAAAAGCAGCAGAATCGGCAGAATTGGAAACATCGAGAGACGGCTCGGAATGCGTCGATTGCGAATGTTCTTCGACATTCTGTGAAGATTCTGAATTATCTTCGGCCATCGGTTCGATATGGCTTGTGCCATTCTGGTCTTCGCTTTGAACGTCTTGAACATTGGCGCCGTGATCGCGTTCGGGATCGTGATCGGCATTGGGTAGCAATTCTCGGGGGATATCGTCGATCGAAGAGTCGGGGACATCGCCATCGATTTCGGGGAGGTATTCGTCGACGCTATCGCCGAATTGATCGCCGAGTTGGCCGTCGTCGCCGAGCTCGATAATTTCAGATTTCCCAGAGGCATTGGAATTATCTTCGATCGATTCGTCGTGAACGGGTGCAGGATCGACGGGGGATTCGGCGGGTTGGTGCGCAGTGGCAGACTCGGGCACGACGGGGATTTCGTTGGAATCGCTGAGGAATTGGGCGTCGTGAGCTGGGACGACGGCTTGGGCATCGGATTGGCTGTCGCTGACGCGCGGAGTATAGTGTTGTGCGCCGCGCCGACCGGCTTGCATACCGCGCCCCGAACGATTGACGGCGACAGCAGCATGATGCCCCGACGATGGATTCATCGTCGAACCGCGCGAAACGACGCCTTGAACGCCCGAATGCATATTGGAAGCCCGTCCGACTTGGGCACGGGAGGCGCGGCGCGGAACGTTATCGCAAGCCATCATGCCATCGGCAGTATTGCGACGGCGGATTTGGCGCGCGCCCGAATCGCTGGCGCTATGCGCGATGTTAGACTCAGACGATGGCAAGATATCGGGATCGGGGCTGTTGGCTTGGTTATCGCCTTCGCTCGGGGCTAGATTGGGATGGCTATCGCTGGGAACGTTGGCATCGTCGGCTATATTTTGCTCGGGTTGATCGGCGCAAGATTGGGCTTGTTCGGGTGCGGGCGACATCCCCATCGAATTGGGGTTAAAGCTCATCGGTGCGACCGATGGGTCGATCATGCCGGGCGCGGGAACGCCGCCGAGTGCATCGCTCGATTGATGCAATGAGGCCTGCGGCGCAGGTGCCGACGGCATGCCCGCGGGCGACATCCCCATCGAATTGGGGTTAAAGCTCATCGGTGCGACCGATGGGTCGATCATGCCGGGCGCGGGAACGCCGCCGAGTGCATCGCTCGATTGATGTGTTGAGGCCTGCGGCGCTGGTGCCGCTGGCATGCCCGCGGGCGACATCCCCATCGAATTGGGGTTAAAGCCCATCGGTGCGACCGATGGGTCGATCATGCCGGGCACCATTGGTGGCATTTGGGCGGCGCGCGGCGCCCCCATTGCAGGCGGATTGATTGGCGCGGCGCTCGCATCGGGCGCATGTGGCGCGACGAGATTGCGCCCGCCGCTGCCGGGCATGATGCCCATCGAATTGGGGTTAAAACTCATGGGCGCTGCCGACGCCGACAGCGCATTGCTCGCCGATGAAGCGACTTGCTCGGCGGCGACTTTGGCCATTTCGTCGTCGAAGACTGGCTGATTGGGCATCGTCGGGCGATAGGTGCCGTGCGAAGAAATCGGACGCATGCTGACGCTTCGCAAATCGGGATTCGATCCGTATTGCGGGACTTGGAGCATGGGCGCATTGAGTTTTGGCATGCCGAGCCCTGGCATTGCGGGCGGCATGGGGCGATTGCCCGCCATGCCGCCTTGTGGCGCCATGGCGACGCCTTGTTGCGGCGTGGCGCCCTGTGGCACGACGGGATGCGGTTTGGGTTGTTGCGCCGGCGCGCCCAATCGCGTTTCGTCGATGAATTCGACGGCGACATCGCCGAATCGGATCTTGTCGCCAGGCTTGATTTCTTGCTGATTAATGCGAGCGTTGTTGACGTATGTGCCGTTTGAACTCTTGAGATCGTAGAGGAAATAGCGCCCATTTTGGTAGACGATTTTGGCGTGATAGCGCGACAACGACTTTGCCGGTATGAGGACCTTATTACCCGGATTGCGGCCGATCGTCACCTCGGGTTGCTGCGCATTCACATCGACATAAAATGTCTGATAATTTTCATCACGGTAGACGACTCTAGCCACTTTAACCTCACTCCATTATGTGATAATCGCCCAAAAAGATTAGAATCACGCCACCGCTATACCACGAACGCAAGTCGATCATAAAGTAAAATAGAAAGCGCAGCCGACGCCGTATTGACCAACGGGAAATAGGCGGCGACACCCAAGCGGAGCCGTATTGAGGCAAACGCCGAAATAGGCGCAGCCGACGCCGTATTGACCAACGGGAAATAGGCGGCGACACCCAAGCGGAGCCGTATTGAGGCAAACGCCGAAATAGGCGTAGCCGACGCCGTATTGACCAACGGGAAATAGGCGGCGAAAAGAGAAAAAAGAACGCGTTGGGAGGAAAGTGGCGTAGAATGGCGTAGAATGGTGGAAATAGTAGAAATGGTGGAAAAGAAGCCGAACGAGGAGGATAGAAGCGATGCATATCATTTATAATAAGTCGAAGGGGGGCGAAGTTTCTGTCGAAAATAATGGATTGGGTGAAATTTTGGGCGGAGATGCGGCAGATTTGGCGAAGGAAATTGTCGAGCGATTGAAGGCGAAAGGCGAAACGGTATCGTTTGCCGAGAGTTGCACGGCGGGCAATGTGTGCCGGCAGATTGGGGGCGTGGCGGGGGCTTCGGCGGTGTTTATGGGCGGCGTGGTGAGCTATGCCGTCGAAATTAAAAAGCGCATTTTGGGCGTCAATGAAAAGATAATGCAGAAATATGGTGTTGTGAGCGAAGAAACTGCCGTAGAAATGGCGCGAGGCGCATTAAATGCGATGAAGACGACGTGGGCGGGTGCGGTGACGGGGTATGCAGGCCCGGGGGGCGGCGACGAACACGCAAGCGTGGGGACGGTGTGTTTTGCGGTGGCGCATTGCGGTGGCGCGGTGATGGCGTTTCGGCGCGAGTTTGAGGGGGAGCGCGGGGAGATCGTCGAGGCGGCGACGAAATTTCTCTTGTCGAAATTGGTGGAATTGATCTAGAGGATGGCGGCGGTGCCCGACGCGAAAAGGGCGGCGCGATGACGTGCGCTTAGATGAGCATGATGTGATGGGCGCTGGTGGCGTTTTTTTGCGATAAATGTGTAGAGTCGAGAAAAAGACTTGACAAAAGGCGCTATACAAAGGTAACTAGCCCCGTCTTTTCGCCACGCAAAAATTTGCGAGGCGCAGTTTCCGGTCTGCATCAAAGCAGACGTTGATCACTAGAATTGAGGTTTGAAGATGTACGCTGTGATTCGCACAGGTGGTAAACAGTATCGCGTGAGCCAGGACGATGTTCTGCGCGTCGAGAAGTTGGATGCTGAAGTTGGTGCCACTGTAAAACTCGAAGTCCTCGCCATTGGTGAAGGCGAATCCCTTAAGATTGGAACACCGGTTGTGGCGGATGCCAATGTCACGGCGACAGTCGTGCGTCAGGCTCGCGCTCGCAAAGTGACCGTTTACAAATTCCGTCCGAAAAACTATTCCCGTAAACGCGGTCATCGCCAAGCGTATACGGAAGTCCGCATTTCGATTGCCTAATTCCAAATTAGGCACGAATTTCATTCAGGAGTACAGAAATGGCACATAAGAAAGGTCAAGGCTCGAGCCGTAACGGTCGCGACAGTAATCCCCAGTATCGTGGTGTGAAATTGTACGGTGGTCAGGCTTGCCGCGCCGGCAACATCATCGTTCGTCAACGCGGAACGCAAGTTCACCCGGGCAAAAACGTGGGCGTCGGTCGCGATTGGACGCTTTTTGCGCTCGTCGATGGCGTCGTGAGTTTCGAAACATACGGTCGTGGCATGAAGCGCGTCAGCGTCGTTCCCGCCGAAGGTTAATCGGAATTGCGCAGTTTTTGCCGCTCGTCGACGGGCGGCAAATGCATGGAACACAAAGGGGATCGCCGATAGCGACGATACTTTTTGTGTTTTTTTTATGTCTTTTTGACGGTCATTTTTCGTGGCTTTAGTTGCTACGCATCCCCATGGATAGATATGCGATTTGTCGATGAAATATTTGTAGAAGCGACCGCTGGCAAAGGCGGCGATGGCGTAGCGTCGTTTGCTCGCGAAATGTTTACGCCGACGGGCGGTCCGAATGGCGGCGATGGCGGCTGGGGTGGCGATGTCGTTTTGGTGGGCGACAACGGCTTTAATACGCTAAGCCACTTGAGATTCCGGCGGTTTTTGCGCGCCAAGAACGGGACGCCTGGCGGCAAAGATAAGATGCACGGCAAGACGGGCGAAGATTGCACGGTAAAAGTCCCGGTCGGAACGCTCGTCTTCGATGCCGAAACCGACGAACTCATCGGCGATATAACGGCGCATGCGCAAAAGCTGATCGTGTGCAAAGGCGGGCGCGGCGGACGAGGGAATACGCACTTTGCGACGCCGACGAACCGATCGCCGCATTTGGCGGAACGCGGCCGCCGTGGCGAGGCGAAGAA